>Ga0209236_1000392_pt1 | contig 24913 bp, 19 predicted proteins | sample GraSoi013_1_40cm_FD_185819 | JGI IMG/M metagenome (GOLD analysis project Ga0209236, IMG submission 185819) | Grasslands soil microbial communities from the Angelo Coastal Reserve, California, USA - Sample 09_27_2013_1_40cm (SPAdes) (version 2) | ecosystem: Environmental > Terrestrial > Soil >... | reverse complement strand
AGATTGCTCGGCGCCGGGGCAGCGGTCCCGCAGGTAGCCGCGCCCACCGTGACGGATTCCGGCGCGGACGTGAACCCGCCCTGGTCGCGCGCCAACAGCTCGGCTTGGTAGTCCCCGATCAGGTCGGGTGTGAACATCGCCGTGGCGGTCGTGGACCCACTCAAGGTGGCGTTGCTTCCGGCGGGCCGGCTGACGAGCCTCCACTGGAACGCGATGACCGGGCTGGCGACGCAATTGTCCGTCACCGCGGGCGCCGTCAGCGCCTTGGCGTTGCCGATGATCGCGCTCGCCGGATTCGGGCTGAACGCCGCGATCTGCGGCGCGCAGGTCGCCGTCTGGACGACGACGCCCGCAGGCTCGGATGAGAGGCCGCGGGAATCGGTGGCGACGACAGTGAACGTGTAAGTCCCGGCCAGATCGACGGTGAGCGTCGGCGAAGGGGAAGTCGGATTCGAGAGCTGCGCCTGGCTGCCCGAAGGCGCCGAGCTGGGCGTCCAGGCGAAGCTGATCGTCTCCCCGAGGTTGCAACCCGCTGGATCGTTATCGACGTCGGTCGCCACGACCGAGAGCGTGACCGTCGTGCCCAGCGAGGGGAGGGCAGGCGTGCCGCGGGCGTTGACGATGCTCGGGGGGTTGTTACCGCAGTTGCTGACCGCGATGGTGAAGTCTTTGGGCACGCTCGAACGCCCGGTCGAGTCGGTGACGACCAGTCGCGCCACATAGTTCCCGGCCACGTCGGGCGTAAAGTTTGGTGTTTGCGATGTCACGCTGTTCAGCGTCGCCCGGCTCCCTGCGGGGAGCTCCAGCATGGTCCACTGAAAGGAGAGAGACTGATTGAGGTTGCAACCGGCGCCGTTGTCGGGATCGCTCACGACAGCTGCCAGCTGCACCGCGCTTCCGATCGACGGGTTTCCTGTCGATGTGGTGATGTCGCTCACTACCGGGGCTCTGGAGCCGCACGCTGACGCGGTCACTTTCACCGTGGCCTCGCCCTGCCGCAGGCTGTTGGATACCGTGACCCTCAACACGTAGTCGCCGGGCATGTCCGCCAGGAACGACGCCTGGGCGGACTCCGGATCCACGAGCTGTGCCTGGCTTCCCAGCGGCCTGCTCTCGAACGTCCAGAGGAACGTGATCAGCCGATTCTGCGGATCCGAGCTCGCGCTCGCGTCGAGCTGCACGAACGCGCCGGTATTGACGGTCTGATCGTTGCCGGCCACCGCGACTGGCAGACTGACGCTTCCTCCGCAGGCGAGCACCAGGAACGTCCCCAGGAGCGAAATCAGGCTACGGGTTGCCGATAGGTGCACTCGCATGATGCCCCCCTCGAACTGTCTAGAAAGACCTGCTGAACCCGAGTACTGCTCCGTGCCCGATTCGCCAGACGTGCTGGAACTCGATCGCGTCGCCGACGTAGTCGGCCTCGACGGCGTATGCCGGGCTGATCCGGAACTGGAGACCGGCCCGGATGGACAGGGCCGAGACCGGGGAGAGGAATGCGTTCGGACCGCTGGAATCCTTGGTCAGGTTGTACGTGTACGAGCCCACCGTGCGGAGACTGAACGGCGGCATCGACCAGGAGGCGCGCAGCCCGGCGCTGGGACCGAGCAGGTCGAACGGAAAGCCCTCGTTCCGGGCGGTCAGGTAGTGCAAACCGCCCATCGGCGTCAGCTCCAGCCGGCCGTCCTGCACTAGCAGGGCGCCGAGGTCGTATCCGCCGGCAGCGGAGAAGTCGAAGCGGTTCTCATCCACCGTCACCCTCGACCCGGGCGGTCCGTTGAACGGCGCGTACTGCTGGTGGGACGTGCGCCAGTCGCCCGACACCGCCGCGAACCAGTTCTCGGCGAACCTTCGGGTTCCCTCGATGCCGATACGGCCGAGCACCAACGAGTCGGTGTACGACGCCTCGTGGCTCCTCTCGCCGCCGAGCAGCACGGTCACCGTCCAGGGTGTCGAGGTGCGCGATAGCGCGGTCGCCGGCGGCGTTGCGCCGGGCACGGGCCTCAGCGAGGTGGGAAGCCCGGACGGCGTCGGAGCGGTGCCCCCCGTCTGGAACGCCGCCTCGACGACCGGACCGGGTCGCGGTGGAAAGACCTCCACTCCCGCGGACACCGCCGCGGGCGTCGGGTCGTCGATCACCACCGCGTGCGGCAGTTCCGGCGCTCCGCTGCGCGCGGGCCCGTTCTCGGCGTTGTCCCAGGCCTCGAGGTAGTAGGCGAATCCGTCGGTGACCGCGCGGGCGGGTACCTCGGCGCCGTAACGATCGCCGCCGACGCTCCCGAGCGGCTGGCACTCGAAGTCGCGGCCGTACGCGTTTCGCCAGCACGCTTGCGCCGAGCCCACGCCGCTGCGGTCGTCGGTGATCTCCGCCAGGAGCTGCAGCGGCCGCCCACGCATCGCGCTGAGGACCGGTTGGTGACCCAGGCGCGGCGGTTCGGTGTCCTCTTCCGCCGCGGGCGCCTGGGCGACCGCCGCCGCCGGCGATGCCGCGAGCGAGGGGACGAGCCTCTTCTCGCAGGCGGCGAGCTGGATTCGCGCCTCCGCGATCAGCTCCTTCTGCTGCTTGCCGATGCGCTGTTTCTCGGCGGTGGTCAGGAACTCCCGGTACGTCGCTGCCGCCTCTTCGTACCGGCCCAGCTTGCGGCGCATCTGCGCGATGTTGAAGAGCAGGCGCGGATTGGCGCGGTACTGGTAGGCGGCGCGGTACCCGGACAGCGCGCATTCCAGCTCGCCACGGACGGAGCACGCATGCGCCGCCGCGATCTGCGCCTCGTACAGCTCGTCGGAGGTCGGCGCCTGCTGCTTCTGCTGCCCGCCGCGCACGGGCGTCAACACAACGGCGATGCGCAGCTCGAAATCGCGGTCGGTGGGAAGATTGGGGCGCGTCACGCGCGGCACGTAGCCGGCCAGCGCGAGCCTGACTTCGTGCGGCCCGGGCGTGGTCCGGATCTTGAGCGGGGTTGCTCCGACCAGCCTCTGGTCGAGGAAGATCTGCGCGCCGGCGGGGTCCGACGACACCGCGATCAGGGGCGGTGCCTGGGACTGCGCGGTCTGCAGCGGGATGCGGACGGAGAGTCCCTGGCCGGCCTCCAGCGTCACCTGCTGCGCCACCGTCTTGTATCCGTCGCTGGAAACCTCCAGCTGGTGCTCGCCAGGTTCGACTTCCGAGGTGAGGGGCGACCTGCCGAGCTCCTTGCCGTCGACGCGAACCGTCGCTGGCGGCTCGGTCTCCACGCGCAGGCGTGCGGGGCCGGCGCGCTGCAACGCGAAGGCGAGGTCGGTGTCGCGGTTGGGATGGATCTGGACCGTCCGCTCCTCCTTGACGAATCCGGCCCCCGAGACCGCCACGCTGTGCGCGCCCGGATTCGCTTCCGCGGACCAGGGCGTGACGCCGACCTGTGCCCCGTCCACGGTCACGGCAGCGCCGGTTGGCGTGGAGGTGACCGTGAGGCGCGACCCGCTCCGGTCGCCGGCGGGCAGGTCGAGCCGGATGGACAGATCGCGATCTTTCGGCATGTCGAAGTCGGTGCCCACGTCGCGTCGGCCTTCGTGGCGCAGCACCAGCTGGTGGTATCCCTGGGGCAGCGCCACGATCAGCGGCGTGCGGCCACGCTCCTTGTTGTCGACGAGCACGACGGCGCCGACCGGGTCCGACTCGACCGCGAGAGCGGGCGCCTTCGGCAGCGGAGGCAGCGCGAACGACAGGCTCGCGTCACGCCCCTCGCGGCCGAAGAGCGTTCGCTGCTGCCGCAGCCGGCCCTCCATCTCGACTGCCACGGTGTGCTCGCCGGGCGGCAGCGCGCCCTGATACGGGGTGCGTCCGACGAGGGTGCCGTCGACCAGGACGTTCGCCTCGGACGGCTCACTGTGCACCGCCAGCGTCGCGGGGCCCCCCGCCTGGCGCGGCAGGTCCACCGCGAGATCCATCCTGCGGCCCTTGACCTCGATCTGTTGCTCCGAGCTCCGCCCGTCGGGACCGGTGATGGACAGTGTATGGCGCCCAGGCATCAGCCGGATGCGCAGCGGCGTGGTGCCAGCGTCCTGGTCGTCGATTCGAACGGAGGCGCCCGGCTCCTCCGTGCGAACGGTCACCGCGACAGGCTCGGGCGGGGGATCGAAGGCGATGCAAGAGATCGGCTGCCGCGGCGATCCGACGCGCGTGGCCCCTCCCTCGTCGTGCTGCGCCTCGATGAAGTATTCGAATGACCCGTCGGAGAGGATGCTCGAGGGGAGCCGCGCTTCGAAACCCCGCTTGGGGCCGCGATCGCGCATCGTGAACGCTTCGTAGCGCTCGTTTCCCGATCTGCGTGCGAACACCAAGGGCGCAAACAGCCGCGAGGGGTCCTGCACCTGCGCCTTGATCACGACCGTCGCGCCACGCGCCGCCTTCTCGACCGGCGCGTGCGCGACCTTCCCGTTGCGCCCCGTCTCGGGTGGCGTGTCGGCTTTTGTCCCGACCGCTTCTTCGTTCACTGCGAGCAGGGCGCGTTGACGCCAATCGGAGATCGGACGAGGGTCGGCGGCCGCGGAAGCGGCGAGCAGAGCGACGGCGAACAACATCGACTCCCCCATCAACCGGACGCCGTGGGCTTGACCTGATCGCGCTGTCGGACAGCCCCCTGGTCCGGTTGGACGCTGCAGGAGGAGCGCGGCCCCCGGCCAATCGTCCAACGTGCGATCTACTTTGGAGCACAGGGTGATGACAAGTGCCGCACGGTCGCAGCCCGCCCTACAAGGAGGTCCAGCGGTGTGTCACAATTGCGCCTGCGGCGGACGCACGCTAGGCAGGGACGTCATGCGTGCGCCGGATGTACGCGTTTTGACGACCGTAAACGAAGTGCGGCGCGCCGACTGGGACGCGCTGCTCTCGCCAGCATCTACGCCGTTCGTCCGCCACGCCTGGCTGCAGGCCCTGGAACGGTCCGGCTGCGCCGCCGCCCGGACGGGCTGGGATGCCCGCCATCTCACGCTCTGGCGCGGGACGAAGCTGATCGCCGCGTCTCCGGCGTATGTGAAGGACGACAGCGACGGCGACTTCTCGCGCGACTGGGATCTCGCCGCTTCTCTCTCTCGCGGGCGCATCGGATACTACCCGAAGCTCGCGCTCACGGTGCCATTCACTCCCTGCACCGGCGAGCGCCTGCTGGTGGCGCCGGGAGAGGACCGCGCCGGTTGCGCCGAGCGCATCCTGCACGCGGCGCGCAAGCTCTGCGCCGACGAAGGCTACCCGACGTGGCAGGTGCTCTTCCCCGACGAGGCCGGCGCGCGCGAGCTCGAGCAGGCGGGGATGGCCCTGCGCGTCTCCTGGCAATTCCACTGGAGGAACGAAGGGTATCGGTCGATGGCGGAGTTTCTCTCCCGCTTCAACTCCAAGCGCCGGCACATGCTGCGGCGGGAGATGGCTGCGGCCGCGGAGCAGGGCATCGAGATCCGGACCGTACGAGGGGAGGAACTGCGCCGCGATCCGGCAGGCTGGGCGAAGAAGGCGCACGCGCTGCACCGGAGCACAGTGGACAAGCTGATGTGGGGCCGCCGCTGGCTGAACGAGAAGTTCTATCTCTCCGCGTTCGCGGAGATGCCGGACGCCGTCGAAGTCGTCGGCGCGTTCCGCGGAGACAAGCTGATCGCCGGAGCGTTCAACGTCGCCTCACCGGCCCGGCTCTACGGCCGGTATTGGGGATGCTTCGAGGAGCATCCGTTCCTGCACTTCAACGTCTGCTACTACCACTCCATCGCGGACTGCATCGCCCGCGGCCTCCAGATCTTCGAGGGCGGAGCCGGAGGCGAGCACAAGCTGGCGCGCGGTTTCCTTCCCGCCTTGACCTACTCGGCGCACGGATTCACCGACGCCAGGCTCGATCGGGCCGTCCGCGACCATCTCGCCCGCGAGACGCCGGCGCGCGCCGCGAGCATCGAGCGCTCCCTGCGCGACTCGCCTATATTCAAGGCGGCCTCATGAGCCCCTCGAAGAAGAAGCAAGGCGACGTCGGCCTCGCCGAGCCGAAGACCAAGGCGAAGCCCAAGCTCGACCGGCCGCGCCTCTACAAGGTGTTGCTGCACAACGACGACTACACCCCGATGGAGTTCGTGGTCCTCGTCCTGCGCGAAGTCTTCGCCAAGTCCGACGCCGACGCGACCGCGATCATGCTGCATGCGCACACGCACGGCATGGCGGTGGCGGGCGTCTACACCTTCGAGATCGCCGAGACCAAAGTCCAGCAGACGATGGCGCTCGCCGAAAAGGCGGCATTCCCGCTGCTGTGCACGATGGAGCCGGAAGACGCGCCCGGATGATCGCGCGGCTGCGCTGGCTCTACCTCCTCTATTACGCCGGCATCGGGACGTTCCTTTCGTACTTTGCGCCCTATCTGCGCGGCCTGGGCTTCTCCGGCGAGCAGATCGGAGCGGTGACCTTCGCGCAGCAGGCCCTCGGCGCACCTGCCGCATTGATCTGGGGTGGGATCGCCGACCGGCTCGGCGCCCCAGCCCGGGCGCTGTCGGTCTGCACGGCCGGCATGCTCTTCGCGCTCTGCGGGCTGCCCTTCGCGCGGACGCCGTTGCAGGTCGGGATCGTGCTGGTCCTCTCCGCGGCGTTCTCCGGCGCCGTGGTGCCGCTGCTGGACGCGACCACCGTCGAAGCGGTGAAGCGCGCCGCAGGACACGCGTATGCGCGCACGCGCCTGTGGGGATCGATCGGCTTCGTGGTCACGGCGCAGGGGCTCGGGCTTCTGCTGGCGCTGCGCGGCGATCGCCCTGCCGACCGCGCGATGCCGGTTTCCTACCTGGTGTGTGTCGCCGGATATGCGCTGCTGGCGCAGACGCTGCCTCCGGTCCCCGCCCACCCCGAGCGACCGCACTGGCGGGACGCGGCCGTCCTGCTGCGCAACCGGCGGCTGCAGTTCGTGCTCGCGCTTTGCGCGATCCATTGGGCGGCTTGCGCTCCGTATCACCTGATGTTCGGGGTGCTGGTGCGCGACGCGGGCCTCTCCTCCGGGATCACCGGGGCGGGCCTGGCGATGGGCACGCTCGCCGAGGTGTTCGCCCTCCTCGCATTTCCCGCGCTGCTGGGCCGGTTCTCGCTGCGGATGCTCTTCGCCGCGGCGTTCGCCGGGACCTCGGTGCGTTGGGCGCTGGTCGCGCACGCGCCCGGCGCACCCGGGCTGATCGGGCTGCAGCTGCTGCACGCCTTGACCTTCGGGGTCTTCTGGGGCTGCGCGGTGGAGGCGATGCAGCGGACGGTTCCCGTGCGCCTGCGCGCGACGGGACAGGCCGTATTCTCGGCGGTGGTGTTCGGCGCGGGCAATGCGGTCGGATACGCGCTCTCGGGCGTCGGATACGATCGGTTCGGCAGCGCCGCGCCGCTGTACGCGTTCGCCGCCGTGCTCGAGCTGCTGCCGCTGCTCCTCCTGCTTCTCCCCCTTACTCCCGAGCACTCGAGTCCATAGGTTGCGCGCCGGCAGGGAAAGTGCGTCGCTTCGGCGCGCAAGGAGATCTGGAATGCCGAAATCCTGGAGCAACAAGCGCGAGAGGCAGTATGAGAAGATCAAACGGTCGGCGAGGAGCCGCGGCCGCAGCGCTGGCACCGCGAAGCGCATCGCCGCCGCAACCGTGAACAAGACCCGGCGGCGGAAGGGCGAAACGAAAGGCGGCAGCCGGGCGCGCAGGCGCGCCGGACGGCGCTCCTGAAGACTGTACAGTCTAAGAGCAACAGTCGCTAAGCCGCCTTCGGTGTCCGCGACTGAGCCGCCTTCGGCGTCCGCGACTGAGCCGCCTTCGGCGTCCGCGACTGAGCCGCCTTCGGTGGCCGCGACTGTCTCGAAACGAGAGGCGTCGCCGACCCTGTGGTAACACTCCGGCGTGGCCGGACCGCCCGGAACGCCCCGCTGAATGTTCGCTGCCCTGCTGCTCGCGCCGCTGCTCGTGTTCCACGGAAATGTGGCGCTGCTCGAGGACGTCTACCGCAGCGTGCTCGATCTGAACGGGAGCACCAAGGCCACGCCCGCGAGCGCCCGCATGGTCGCGGTGCGCCTCGCCAGCTTCCTGCATCGTGCCGGTTACGCGCTGGCGACGGTGCGCGCGCGCGCCGAAGGTGAGCAGATCATCGTCGACATCGACGAAGGGCGCCTGGACAAGGTGATCTTCCTCGGGGGCGGCGCATTCGAGACGCTGCGCCTGCGGCTCGACCTGAACATCGAGCACGACGTCTTCAACCAGCCGGACCTGGAGCGGCAGCTGCGCGCGCTCGGCCGCCGTCTCGGCCTGGGCGAGTTCGCGTACGAGATCGTCCCGGTGCCGACCGTCACCGTGACCACGCCGCGGATCCAGCTCGACCAGATCGATCCGCTCGAGAAGATGTCGTTCGGCCTGGTCCGACCGGGTCGGCCCTACGAGCTGCACATCCTGGTGCAGCCCGGCAAGTTCCGTCCCGGCATCTCCCCCGAGCTGGAGATCGACTCGGTGGAAGGAGGGGCGATCGGGGCGACGTATCACTCGGGGCGCCTGTTTTTCCAGGATGATCGTTGGGAGCTGGGAGGTCGCATCGCCGGTGCGGTGCGCCATGAGCTGGACGGGGGCCAATCGACATTCGCTTTCACCCGCGCGCTCGGCGAGGTCCGCTACGACGCGCCCTCCATCACCGGCGTGCTGCGCCCCTCGCTGCGCGCGCGCGGCGAGCTGACGAATCGACAGCGTCCCGACCTGCGGCTCGAGAGCTTCATGTTCACGACGCTGGAGGGCGGGGTCCACATGGTCTTCGCTCCTACCGCGTACATCCGCACCTCGCTCGGCGGGGGCGTGGCGCGCCGCTTGCTGTTCTCGGTCGAGCCCGCCTCGGGCTCGATGTTCTCCTCCTCCTATGCGTTCGCGCACACGCGGCAGTATGCGGAAGCGGCATTCGAGTTGACGTTCGATCCGGATTCCATCCGGCGCGACCGGCATCATCTGCTCGGCTTCGATGCCCGCGTCTACGGGCCGCCGCACGAGGGGCAGCAGAGCGCGCTGCACCTGGCAGGCTGGTACGAGAAGATGTTTGCCTTCGGCTGGAACGAGCTCTGGGTCGAAACCCGCGGCATTTCGCGCACCGGGTTCATCCTCTTCCCCGAGGAGGGCTCGATCGGGGGCAGCATCTTGCGGGGGCCCTTCGGCAACGAATACGCGCGCAAGTACGGCGGCCTGCAGCTCGAGTTCCGCTATTCACTGCTGCGCGATGCGTTCAAGCTCGGGATTTTCCACAACCTCGCCGGCTACGGCGCGATCGACCGCGTCACACAGAACGAGAAGCTCACGTTCGCCAACGCGGTCGGGCTCGGCCTGCACGCTTTGCTCATCGACGAGTTCCAGCTCGATGCCTGGTTCGGGGTCGGTTGGTCGACGAAGGGGTTGTTCGACCAGGGCGGCGCGCTGGCGATCCGGCAGGCTTTTTAATGGGTAGCGACCCTCAGGTCGAGCGCGGCAGCGATCTCGCGCGCCTTGGTCTGGATCAGCCGCGTGTTGCGCGGTCCCATCCGGAGGAGCAGCTTCTCGACGGGCCCGAGCGCCTCGAGCTTCGCGTCCTCGTACGCGAAGTTCGCTCCCTTTGGCACCAGGCGCGGCGGCTTGTCGAGCACCGGCCCGTCGATGATCCGCTGCAGCGCCTTGGCGGCCACCTGATCGAAGCTGCGGTCCGGATACCCGAGCTTGTGATACGCGCTCTCCAGCAGAGGATGGATGTCGTGCACCACCTGCGCGGCGCCCTTGGCGTCGATCGACGCGATCACGTCGGCGATGCGATCGTACCGGGCGGAATTCAGCTTCTCCGTCTTCTGCGGCGCGACCTTCACGAAGTCGACCTGCTTGCGCGGGTTCACGTCCTCGGCGACGTTGTCGACGATCACCACGAATCGGTCGAGCAGGTCTGACACGCCCAGCCACTGGGCCCACTCCGGCAACGAGGAGAGCGAACCGAGGTCCTTGCGCATCTGCGTGTCGCTCTTTCCCGGCGGCGGAAGGGGAGCGTCCGCAGGCTTGGCCGGTTCGGAGGGGGCCTGGGCGACGGCCGGCGGCTCCTCCGGAGTGCGGCGGAGGTACCAGATGGCGCCGGCGGCGATCGCGGCCGCCACGACGGCGAGCGGGAGCCAAGGCGAGCGCTTCTTTTCCATGATCCCCAAACATTCGCATATCCGGGAGAATTTCGGTTGAGGATTCAACGCACCGTCAGGCCATCGCCACCAGGCGCACGAGAGCGCCGAACGCTCCGGGAATGGCGGATACCGACCGGAGCGCGGCACGCCGCAGCGCCGGCCTTCGGGAGAGCGCCACCAGCGCATGTGCGGGCAGCGCATACTGCAGCCACCGGGCGCGCAGCCGTTCGTCGTACCGGCGCAACGCCGGACCGAGATCGAGGGACAGATCGTCCGGCAGCGATTCCATCAGGACGCTCGAAGCCGCGAACGCGAGGGAGAGCCCCTGCCCGGTGATGGCGTCGACGTATCCGGCGGCGTCCCCGACGAGCGCGAGCCGCTCCGCCCACCTCGCGCGCGTTCTCTGCAGCAGGGGTCCGGCCCCGCGCAGGTCGGAGTCGACGCTTGCGCCGGCGAGCCGCTCGCGCAGAGCGGGAAACGGAGCCAGCAGATCGTCGAAATCCCTCGCGCCATCGCGATCGTGCAGCAGCGCCACGTTGATGCTCCGGGGCCCGACCGGCGTCACGTACGCCTCGATCCGGGGCGCCCAGTACACCTCGACGAAATCCGTCCAGGGCGCGAGCGCGAAATGCCGTCGAATGCCGAAACGCATCGGCCCGCTGCCGTTCCCCGCATCGAGTCCAGCCGCCCGGCGGAGCGGCGAATGCAGCCCGTCGGCGGCGATCAAGAGCCGCGCGTCGAGGACGCCGGAATCGGTGCCCACTTCGACGGCGTCGAAGCGAGGATGCGTGGCCAGGACCGTTCCGCGCCGCAGATCGGCCCCCGCCGCGGTCGCCCGCTCCCGCAGGGCCTCCGCGAGGACGGTCCGACGGATCCCCATTCCAGGGCGGCCACCGAACTGCCCCTCGAGGACGGTTCCGTCCTCCTCCAGGTAGCGGATGCCGCGCAGGGACGCGCTGCCGCCCTGCGGGATCCTCGCGCCCAGCCGCTCGAGCTCGTGCGCGCCGGCGGGCATCAGTCCCTCTCCGCAGGCCTTGTCGGGAACGGAGGCGCTGCGCTCGAGGAGCAAGGTGCGCAGCCCGCGTTCCGCGGAGCGGATGGCCGCGGCGAGGCCCGCCGGGCCGCCCCCGGCGATGACCACGTCCGTCATCACCATTGCAGCCTCGCGAGCAGCGAGCGCGCGGTCTCCTTCGCTACGTGCAGCAGGGTGACGGGATCCGGAGACCGCAGCTCGCCGGACTGCAGCTGGCGCAGCGCCTCGCCACGGCGCAGCTTTCCGCTCGAAGTGCGCGGCAACGTCCCCGGCGCGAGCAGGTGGACCTCGTGGGGACGGATCCCCGTGCGCTCCGTCACGCGGGCGCGGATCTGCTCGGCGTCCGCGGCGTCGTCCGCCTCCACGAGCAGGGCCAGCTGCTCGCCTTCGGCCGTCGGGATGCCGACGGCCGCCGCGCACCCAGGGCGCACACCGGCGACGCCGTCGAGGGCTTCCTCGAACTCCTGCGGCGAGTGGTTCGAGCCGCGCAGGATCACCACGTCCTTCGCGCGGCCCGAGACGAAGAGCTCGCCGTCCTGGAGGAAGCCGAGATCGCCCGTGTCCAGCCAGCCCTCGCGCAGCGTGGCGTCGGTCGCGGCGCGATTTCCGAAGTACTCGCGCATGACGGAAGGTCCGCGCACGAAGATCCGCCCTTCCCGCACGTCCAGGTCGATGCCCGGGAGCGGCGCGCCGACCGAAGCCAGCTCGCGCGCCCCATGGGCTACGGTCCTGGGACCGCGGCCCGAGGGCGTGAACGTCACCGCCAGGGACGCCTCCGACAGGCCGTAGACCGGCATCAGCGCCCGCGCGTCGAAGCCGTAGCTCGCAAACCGGTCCGAGAACCGGCGCAGCACCGCCGGAGCGACCGGCTCCGCTCCGTTCAGCGCGAACCGCCAGGAAGAGAGGTCGACGCCCTCCAGGTCGCGGTCGCGCACCCGGCGCAGGCACAGGCCATAGGCGAAGTTCGGGGCCACCGAGATCGTCGCGCGCTTGCGCGAGATCGCGCGCAACCAGATCGCGGGGCGGGCGAGGAAGAGCTCGGGAGGAATCAGCGTGAGCGGGCCGGGCCGGTCCACGGCGCACAGCAGGCAACCGATGAGCCCCATGTCGTGGTACAGCGGCAGCCAGGAAACGCCGGCCTGCGCGTCGTCGGTGGGTACGATGGTCTCGATGGCCGCCACGTTCGCGAGCACGTTCGCGTGCGTCAGCGCGACCGGCTTCGGGTCCACCGTGGTCCCGCTGGAGAACTGGATCAGGAGCAGATCATCGGGTGCGGCGGGCGAGACCAGCGGCCGCGCATGCTGGAGCCGGCGAAGACCGAGCGGGGGCCGGGCCTCCGCGACGGCGACCCCGAGGAGCCGCGAGATGCGCGCGTCGCTGAGCACCAGGCGGGCACCGCAGGCGCGGATCATGCGCGCGGTCCGGCGGTGGAACTCGTCCATCCGCCCGAGGCGCAGGGGAGGGTAGAGCGGCACCGGGACCGCTCCGGCGAGCACGGCGCCGAAAAACGCGTCCATGAAGTCCGGTCCGGTGGGAAGGACGATCGCGACGCGGTCGCCGGGCGCGATCCCCTGCTCGCGCAGGCCTCCTGCCGCCCGTTGCGCGCGCTCGTACAGTTCGGCGAAGGAAAGGGGCGTCTCCCGTTCCTGCGCGTCGAGAAACGTGAGCCCCCAACGCGACCGCGCCGCGTGCTCCAGGGCGGCGTGAAGCGTTTGGTGGCGCGGTGCAACCGCTGGACCGCCGGTCAACACGCGGCCGCCTCCTCGCGCCGGCGCAGCACGAGGGCAGCCAGCTCGGCGACGGTGTGGACGGCGACCGCGTCCTCCTCCTTCAAAGCCACCCGGAAGCGATCTTCCAGACCGACCACCAGCGTGAGCAAGCCGACCGAATCGAGCTGGAGATCGCGAACCAGATCGTCGCCCGGCCGGACCGCGCGTTTCATGCCCAGCTCCTCGCGCAGGACGCGGCCGATCTCGCCGAGCACCTCATCCATGCGGAATGAACCTCGGGACGCCGGCGAATGCGCGCTCCCAGGTCGCCCCGAGCGCGCGTTCCTCCACGCGGATGCGGATACGCAGCAGCACCAGATTCAGCGCGGAGAAGACCACCGCGCAGATCCAGGCGCCGTGCAGGAGCGGAACGCACAGCATCTCGATCGCGACCGCCACGTAGTTGGGATGCCGGACGAACCGATACGGACCAGCGCGGACCGGCGATTCGCCGGGAACCACGATCACGCGCACGTTCCAGCGCCATCCGAGCGTCGAGATCGCCGACCAGCGCAGCGCTTGCGCTCCGAGCGCTGCGGCCGCGCAGGCCCATCCCAGGGCGCCTGGGAATGGACGGCGCAGCAGCAGCACCTCCGCCGCGCATGCGGGCAGGAACAGCGCGTGCATGGCCGCCATCCAACGGAAATGGGCCGCGCCGCTCTCGACGCCCGAATGCGCCAGCGCGATGCGCGCGTTCCTCCGGGACAGCAGCAGCTCCGCGATCCGCTCCCCGCCGAACAGCGCGAGAAATGCCAGGTACGCCGCTACCATTCGAGCAGCACCAGCTCCGAGCAGAAGCCGGGACCCATCGCCAGCAGCAGGCCGCGGTCGCCGGGACGCGCCTCGCCGGCAGCGAGGAGATCCGAGAGCACGAAGAGCACGGAAGCAGAAGAAAGGTTCCCGACGTTCTGCAGCGAGTCCCAGCTGCGCTGCATCGCGGAGCGCGGAATCTCCAGCGCCTCCTCGCATGCCTCGAGCACCTTCGGCCCGCCCGTGTGGCAGATGAAATGAGCGATGTCGCTCCGCTTCAGCTCCTGCGTTGCCAGGAAGGCATCGACGTCCGCGCGAAGCTTTTCCCGGACCAGCTGCGGGACGGCGGGCGAGAGCACAACCTTGAACCCGGAATCGACCACGTCCCATCCCATGACGCGTTCGCTGTCCGGGTAGAAGACGGAGCGCGTCGCGGCGATGCGCGGACCGTGGCCGCGCGCCCCGCCATCCAGCACCGCGGCGGCGGCGCCGTCGCCGAACAGCCCGCTGGCGATGATGTTCGGAATGGAGAGGTCCTCGCGCTGCAGGGTGAGCGAGCAGAGCTCGACGGCCAGCAACACGGCCACCTCGCCCGGGCCGCCGCGAAGGACGTCCGCGACGCGTGAAAGGCCCGCCGCACCCGCCACACAGCCGAGCCCGAAGATGGGGACGCGCTTCACGTCCGCGCGAAGGCCGAGGCGATCGACGAGCCGCGCGTCGATCGACGGCGTCGCGATGCCGGTGACGGTGACGAAATAGAGGTGGTCGACCTGCGCGGGCGTCACGTCCGCCGCGAGGAGGGCGCTCCGGACCGCCTCCGCCCCCAGATCGACCGCGGCCTCCGTCCAAGCGGCGTTGCGAGCGGCAAAGCTCCGCAGCTCGCGATACCGCTCCAGCGGCAGCGCCAGGTGCCGGCCTCCGACGCGCACCGCCCGGTGGAGTTGCTCCAGGCGCTCCAGGTTGAAATGCTTCTGACCCCACAGCTCGCGAAACGCCGCGAGCAGCGTGTCCTGATCGGCGAAGTTCGGCGGCAAGGCCTGCGCGACCGAGAGGATGCGCGCCGTGGCCGCGCGACTTCCAGAGTCCTGGGCGTGAATCCGCTCGCGCACGTACGTCCTCCGCGCACCAGATGGCGCGGTGCGCAAGGGTAACTCGCCGATCGCCCGATCGCACACGAGACAAGGAATCAGCGACGTCGACGTTGACCGCGACGGCGACGGCTTATTCCCACAGCATCTGCTTGCCGGCCTTCGTGTTGACGACCGCGCGAAGCGCCGCGAGGTCGCTCTCCTCCGGCCGCCACTCGCGCAGGTGCGACAACCGTCGCATCGCGAACCGATGGCCGGCGGCGACCACCGAAGTCCCGGCATGGGGATGCGCCACGTGCGGCGTCTCGGAGCGCGCCAGCTTGGCGGTCTCGTGCCGGTGGTGCGGATCGACCCGGCCCTCGTCGTTCACGCGGATCTTCGAGAACCAGACGCGGGCGACCTGCGCCGGCTTCGCGCCGTGCAGCTCGAGCGACATCCCGATGCAGCGGACGAAGCCGTCCCCGTCGTGGCGGAGCGCGCGTTCGCCGGACAGGAAGCGCTGCATCCATGGATTGGAGATCCGGCGGATCGCTCCCGGGCCCGTGCGCTGGAAGAACCACAGCGTCCTGCGCGACATGTTCCTCCCGTAGCACGCGAGCGCGCGGCGCTCGCGAAAAGAGCGCAACCCCTGTTCAGCCAGCGACAGCGTTTTCGATCAGCTCGCGAAGCAGCGAGCGGTGGCAGTGTGCGTCATCCGCGCAGGCGCTGGAGCAGAGCAGCGTGATGGTCTCACCTGCGCGCACCCGCGCAGCGAGCTCCTCGATGCGCGCGCGCCGTCCCGCGATCTCCGCCAGGAAGCGCTCCCGGTATTCCTCCCACGGGATCGGGGGCCTGTTCTTCCCGTACACGTTCGCATGCAGCGCACGACTCGGCCCTAGATCCGGGTCCCATTCGTCCCACGTCTCCTCCGATTTGCGCACCCCACGGGGCCGGTAACGGCAGACCAGCAGGCGCAGGCCGTCTCCCGGCAACCTGCGATCGTTCCAGCGGCGGGTGCGGATCGGCATTCCGTAGTGTTCTAGAGACCCGCACGCGTTTGCCGCAGCGAATGCAAATTTCTCAACGGTCGGGGCGTGGGGTAGGGTCGACTCACGAGGAGGAATGTGCCCGCCCCCCGTCTGCTGGTCCTCGCAGATCCGAAGATGCTCCCCGCGCTCGCCGGCGGGCTCCGCGACGGCGGCAGGTTCGACGTCACCGCGGTGTCGCTCGCCGACGCCGCCGCGGCGCAGGCGGCCGCGGCTGGAACCGATGCCGTCGCGGTCTTCTATGGCGGTCCGGGGGCACCGCTGGCTGCCACGCTGCAGGCCGTCGCGCCGAAGTTTCGGGAGCGCGGTGGCCGCGTGGTGGCGGTGCTGCAGCGCGAGCAGGCCGGGCAGCGCGACGAGTGCTTTCGCGCTGGCGCCAGCGACCTTCTCTTCATGCCGACGCCGAAGGACCAGTTCGTCGAGCGGTTGGCGGCGTCCGTCGCGCTCGCGTTCGGTGCCGGGGATGGCGCTCCCGCGGCCGTCGCGGTGGCGACGCGCAGCGCTCAGACGCGCCTCGACCGCGCCACCGTGTCGACGGCCGGCATCGAATCGCCTTCGCAGCTTCCGTTGAAGGCTGGCGAGACGGTGCGCCTCTCGTGGGAGACGTTCCAGAGTTGGGGCCTCGTCGTTCGCGGCGGCCCCTCCGCCCAGATCCGGTTCGCCGGTCTCACCCCGGATGAGGAAGGGAAGATTCGCGAGTGGGTGAAGTCCGGAGCGCAGCAGCAGCCCGCGGCGGCCCCAGCCTCGCCGCCGCGTCCCGCTGCGCCGTCCCCATCGCCGCAGCGGCCGCCGGCGACGCCGGCGCAGGTCACTCCCGCGCCACAGCGTTCGACGTCGACGCCGCAGCCGGACTCCACGCCCGTGAGATCGCCGCCGGCTGCGCAACCCTCCATGGGGGCCCGCGCGGCGCCGGTCGCCGGACCGCCGCCGGGATTCATGGATCGCAAGCCCGCTCGCCCACAGGGACGCGCGGCGTCGGCCGGTCCGGACGTCTCGCCGGCCTCGAGCGCGGGTGCCGCGCGCGCCGCGCCTGCGCTGTCGCCGACGCCCCCTCAGTCGCCCGGGGCCCGGCCCGCACCGCAGTCATCGAACGGGGACGGCGGGCTTTCGACGCTCTTCGACGCCGACGGGGCCACGCCGGCGCCGGCGACCAAGCCACCGTCCCCGGCCAAGCCACCGCCCCCGCCGCCCGGACCTCCCTGGCCGGTGCCGGTGGCCATCGATGTCTGCAAGACGGCCGCCATGCACCTGCTGCAGGGGAAAAATCCAGGGCGCGACATCCCCACCAACGTCACCGCATCTGCGCGCAAGCTGACGGCATTGCTCAGCCTGGGCGAGCGCGCCTCGATCGAGAAGAGCGGGATCGATTCGCATTTCGTCCACGCGCTCGGCGCGAGGATCGCGCTCGAGGTAGCGACCGCCGAGGGTACGCGGCTCGCCTCGGCGAACGTCAGCCCCACGGTCGACGCCGAGGCGATGGCCAGCTTGACGAAGCTTGCCGATGAAGCCGCCGGCCGCCTGCAGAAAGAGGCGAACGCGGCCATCGGCAAGGGCGAGGTGGAGAACCTGCAGCTCGTCACGGCGGCCAGCGCGTCGCTGAGCCGCGATCTGCTCAACCTGAAGGAGACCGGCGATCGGTTTCGCGGCTTCGGTGCCGCCCCGCGGCTCGGGGCCGGGGCGCTCGATCCCGACGTGGTGCTCCCCGGCCAGCCCTTCCGCCCGAAGCCCCTTTCGCAGCAACAGACGCTGGCGCCGGTCAAGCCGGAGCTGCGCGATTTCCACGGTCTCGACGAGCGGCCTGGCCGCGCAAAGGGCGTGTTTGCGGTGCTCCTGGTGGCCGCGTGCGTCGGACTCGCCGTCTATTCCTTCCATTTCGCGATCCCGCAGCACGTGGAGGTCCAGGCCAGCTCGGCAGGACCGGGCGTGCAGCGCATAGACATCACCGGTCCCGCGGCGGTGGTGACGATCGCGCCGCAATGGTTGACGGCGTCCGAGACGAATCTGCCGAAGCTCGTCCGGGTGCTGCGGGCGCGGCAGGTGACGAAGGCGGTGTTGATGCTTGCGAACGGGACGGCCGCCGGGATCGTCGACGTCGCTGCCGGCAAGGCGACCGGAATGCCGGTGCCGGCGCCGAATTAGCCGCTGCCGCACGAAGTGCGGCTTTGCGGCCACGCTTGAGCGCGAACCCATGCCGGCTAGGTCATGAAATCTGTTCTAGCGGCTGGCGCCGAAGGGCCGGGCCTAGAATTCTGGGACCTCTACGACGTCGTAGGTCCCGCTGCCATGCAGCACTTCCGTATAGAGGTAGTTGCCGCTCAAGCCGGTCGCGCAGGTGATCGCGTCCGCTCCGAATCCAGGGAACGAGCCGCAGGCCTGCAGCGTCACGTCGTGTACCCTGCCGTCCGCGGCGGTCGCGCCCATCGTGTACCAGTAACGCATGCGGATGGCGCCTTCCGGCGGGAATGGGAGATCGGTCCAGCCGCTCGCGTTCGTCACCCAAGGCGCGGACTCCCCTGGACGGATCGCGGAAGAGGGATTGATCGCGCTGACCGCCGAAGCATCGAGCGTCTGCGGGGTGGAGAAGGTCCCTTGGCTATCGTGCAGGTTCTTGAAGTACAGGCGGAACTTGCTCATGATGGCCTGCAGCTCGGAGCGGCGGCCCCGCGCCGTGATCCGCTGATATCCCGGGATCGCGATGCTCGAGAGGATCCCGATGAGCGCGACGACGATCATCAGCTCGACCATCGTGAAACCGCGTGCCGGCCTGAACCTGCGTCCCATGGTGCAATTGTGCGGTGCGAAACGCGCGCCGCGCAACATCCCCGATGGCCCACCCCGACCTACTTCTTGCGCGCCTGCACCAGGTCGGCCGGCAAGACGGCGTCGGTGCCGAACTTTTCCGCGATCGCGTCGAGGGAGCGGTTCAGCCGCTCTCGCTTCTTCCTCTCGGCGTCGAACAGCCCCAGCTGGGGCGCGCCTGTGTGCAGGTCTCCGGCGTGCACGCCGGTCAGACGGACGGGGTAAGCTTCCACCTTACCGAGCAGCCGGACCGCGACGTGAAAGATCTCGGCGGAATCGTCGGTGGGCAGCGGCAGCGTCTCCTGACGAGTCACCACGCGGAAGTCGGCGTACTTGATCTTGAGATGGACCGAGCGCGCCTGCATGCCCGCCCTGCGCAGGCGGGCCCCCACCCGCAGCGCCTGCTCGTGGATGAACGGGAGCAGCTCTTCGCCTTCCAGATCGTCGTCGAACGTTTCCTCCGCGCCGATGCTCTTTGCCTCCACGTCCGGTTCAACGGCGCGCGGATCGATCCCGTTCGCCAGATCGTGCAGCCACGGCCCCATCGATCCGAGCTGCGCCTCCAGGTACGCCGGATCGGCGCGCGCCACGTCGCCCACCTTGCGCAGCCCGAGACGCTGCAGCTGTTCGTCGGTGCGCGGCCCGACGCCCCACAAGCGCGAAGCAGGCAGCGGGGCGAGGAACTCGCGCACCTGACCGCGCGGCACCTCGAGCAGCCCATCGGGCTTGCTCAGCTCGGAGGCGATCTTGGCGGCGAACTTCACCTCCGCGATCCCGACGCTGGCGGTGAGCTGCGTGCGCTGGCGGATGCGCGCCTTGATACCTTCGGCCTGCGCCCGCGGCGTCCCGAGCAGCGCCTGCGAGCGCGTCACGTCGAGGAAGGCTTCGTCGAGGGAGAGGCCCTCCACCTCGGGCGTGAAGGAATGGAAGATCTCGAAGACCTGATCGCTCACCGCGGAGTACTTCGCGAAGTCGGGCGGAACGACGATCAGCTGCGGGCAGAGCCGCAGCGCACGCGCCATCGGCATCGCCGAGCGGACGCCGAAGGGACGGGCCTCGTAGCTGGCCGCGCAGACCACGCCCCGCCGCGAGGCGCCTCCCACCGCCACTGCCTTGCCGCGCAGGCGCGGGTCGTCGCGCTGCTCGACGGACGCGTAGAACGCGTCCATGTCGACGTGCAGGATGGCCCGCTCCATCGGCGCGGCATAGTATGCCCCCCGGATGCTGGCGAGCATGGAAAACCGTGTGCGCCGCTGGCTCTACGGGCGCGATCTCGCCGTCTGGTATGCGCCCGAGTACCGCTGGCCGCTCAGCGCGCTCGAGGCGCGAACCGGGTTCCAGACCCGCCGGGCGGCCTTCGCGCTCTGGTACCTGCTCGAGCGCCGCGCGCTCGGCCGGCGGAATCTCCGTCGACGCCGCCGTGCCGAGTATCAGGAGCTGGCCCGCGTCCATACGCCCGAGCTGCTCGATTCCCTGGGGCGGCCGGACACGCTTGCGCGCGTATTCAGCGTCGACCCCTCCGACGTTCCGGTCGACGAGGTGATGAGCTCGGTGCGCCTGGTCTGCGGCGCCACCATCGCCGCCGCGCGCGAGATGCTCTCCGGCGCGGGCCCGCGAGAGGTCGGCCGGCGCGCGCTCAATCTTCTCGGCGGATTCCACCACGCGACCCCGGATGTGCCGGGCGGGTTCTGCCCGGTGAACGACGTGGCCATCGCGATCGCCGCGGTGCGCGCCGAGGGATTTCGCGGGCGCGTGCTGGTGCTCGATCTGGACGCCCATCCGCCCGACGGCACCGCGGCGTGCCTGGCTCGCGATCCGTCGTACTGGATCGGATCGATCTCCGGATCGGACTGGGGGGCGATCCCCAACGCCGACGAGACCGTGCTGCCCGAGCGGGCCGGCGACGCGGAATATCTCGCGGCGCTCGACGCGCTCCTCGAGCGCATGCCGCACGGGGAGCTGGCGTTCGTGCTCGCGGGAGGCGACGTGCTGGCCGGAGATCCGGTCGGCCAGCTCGGGCTTTCCCTCGAAGGGTGCCGGGAGCGCGACCTGCGCGTGGCGGACGCATTGGTTCGCGTGCCTTCGGTCTGGCTTCCTGCCGGCGGGTACACGCTCGACGCCTGGAAGGTGCTGGCCGGGACCGGTCTCGCGCTCGCGCTCAGGAGCCGGTCGCGGATCGCGCGCGACTACGATCCGCTGGTCGCCAGGTTCTCCGCCATCTCGCGCACGCTCGCTCCCCAGGACCTGGGCGAGGCGACGACGGAGATGGACGGCGTCGCCGAGCAGCTCGGAATCGCCACGCCGCGCCGGCGCCTGCTGCTCGGGTTCTATAGCGCCGAGGGCCTGGAACACGCGCTGGAGCGGTACGGCATCCTCGGCGAGCTGCGGCGGATGGGGTACGGCCCGTTCCGCGTCGAGGTGCAGGACGAGGGAGTGGGGCAGAGCGCGAGGCTCCTCGACGTGCCGGGCGGGCAGGCCTTGATCGAGACCGTGTTCGAGCGCCGCGAGGTCGCCGGCGCGCAGATGCTCTACGTGCACTGGCTTGCGCTTCGCAACCCTCGCGCCCGGTTCTCGGACGAGCGCCCGCAACTTCCCGGCCAGGACGTGCCGGGACTCGGGCTGGCGCGCGAGATGGCGGAGCTGCTCTCGCGGATGGCGGCGCGCCTTGGCCTGGAAGGGGTCGCGTTCCGGCCCTCGCCCTACCACCTGGCGTTCCGTGGGCGCGAGGTGATGCGCTTCGTCGACCCGGCGCGGCAGGGCCGCTTCGAGGCGCTGGTCGATCTGCTGAAGGACGTCCCTCTGGTCGACGCGACGCGGGCGGTGGCCGAAGGCCGCATCCGGCTGAACGGCGCGCCGTACTCCTGGGAGACCGACGAGATGGTGAGATGGCTCGAGCCACGCCCTGACGATCGCGCCGCGATCGACCAGGCGAAGGAGGCTTCTCACTTCACGATCGCTGGGGTGTAGTCGACTGGCGTTGACGTCGACGTCGACGATCACGACAACGTCAACGCTGGGAGGCTACGCCAGGTCGATGCGCTGGATTGCGTGGTACGGCACGATCGTGAGCCGATCGCTGTCCAGCTTCAGCACGACCGAATATCCCGCTGCGTGGTGGTCCATCTGGAGGATGCGGCCGGCCACCGACTGCCCGCCGGAAAGGTGCAGCATCACCGGGCGCAGCTCGTCGGCAAGGGCCTTCAGGTTCAGCGTGTGCGCCCCCGTGGCCTCGATGCTGAATGCCACCGCCTCACGGTACAGCTCGTTCGTGGTGCGCAGGCGGGAGGCGACAATGCCTGCCATGTTGCGGAAGAACGCCGCCGCGATGTCCGGGTGCTCGCGCTGCACCTTGGCGAAGCTCTGCCGCGAAAGCACCAGGAATTCGCTGGCCTCGGTGGTACGCGCGGTGGCGCTGCGGCGCGCGCCGTCGATGAAGCTCATCTCGCCGATCACGTCGCCGGGCCCGAACGAGGCCAGCGACCGGTCGACGTCGCCGCGGATGTTCTTGAAGATGTCCACCCGGCCGCTCTGGACGATGAACAGCGAGTCGCCCGCGTCGTTCTCCCGGAACAGCTCCTCGCCGCCGACGAGATTGCGCTCCTCGCAGGCGTCGAGGACCACGTCGGCATCCTCGGACGTGAGCTCGGCGAACAGGCGCCAGCGGTTCAGCTTGCCTTCGTCGGCCACGCCTCGTGCATCGCATGGACCCCGAGAGGACCGCAAGTTATCCGGCGTGGAGCACGAGACCTGCGTAGATGGCGCGATGTGTGGGCACGGACAACCCGTGCTTCTGGGCGCGGCGGACGACGGCGCCGCTCAGCCAGGGCAGCTCGAGGCGGCGGCCGCGCATCACGTCCTGCGCCATCGAAGCGTACATCGCCGCGGGGAGTGTATCGACCGCCTCCAGAGCCTTCTCAGCGAACCCCTCGTCGAGCCGCGCGCCTTCGGCGCGGGCGACCGAGGCCGCTTCCCGCAGTGCGTCGAGCAGCATCTCCCGCGTCGCGGGATGGCCACGGACCTCGCCGATTGGCTTGCGCGTCAGCGCCGTCATGCCGCTGAAGGCGGTGAGGAAGGCGAACTTCTCCCAGGTGACACGGCGGATGTCTTCGCTGAGGACGGTCTCTACGCCCGCGGATCGGAAGGCATCGACTGCCGCTTGTAGCCGCGGCGTTCGCGAGCCGTCGAGCTCGCCCAGGGTGACGCGCTGCAGCCTGCCGGTGTGGGCGACGGTGCCGGGCTCTGCGATGACGGCGCCGATGTGGGTGACCCCGCCCAGCACGCGTTCGCGCCCGATCGCGCCGGCGAGGACCTCGTCCTTGTCGACGCCGTTCTGCAAGGATACGGCCGCCGCGCCGGGGACGCGCGCCACCGCCCGCGCCGCATCTTCCGTGTCCCACAGCTTCACCGCCACCACCACCAGATCCGCGGGGCCCGCCTGCGCCGGGTCGTCCACCACCCTCACGCGAAGCTCCGCATCTCCCAGTTCGCTGCGGATCCGCAGCCCGCTCTTGCGCATGGCCTCGGCGTGCGCGCCGCGCGCGACGAACGCCACCTGGTGCCCGGCCTGCTGCAGGCGCGCCCCGTAGTATCCGCCGACGCCACCGCTCCCCATCATCACGATCTTCATGGGCGATTGCTTGGATAACGCCCGTCTCCGTGGCAAGCAATCACGGTGCGACCCAGGCTGCTGGCCGGCGCCGTGGTGGCAGCGCTCTGCGCGCCCGTGCTCGATCCCGACGTCCAGCTCTTCTGGCGCGATACGCAGCGGTTCTTCTATCCGTTCAAGCTCGCCATCGCGGAGCGGTTGCGGCGGGGCGAGCTGCCGCTCTGGGATCCGTGGACGGAGTCGGGAGCCTCGGTCCTGGGCCAGCTCACCCCGGGGCTGTGGCACCCCGCGACGCTGCTCTATCTCGCGCTGCCGTTCCCGCTCGCCTTCAAGCTGAACCACCTCATCGCGCTGCCGCTGGCGGCGATGGGCGCTTTCCTGCTCGCGCGCCGGCTCGGAGCGCGACCGTGGGCGGCGTCGATCGCCGCCACCACCTGGTCGGGCTCCGGGTTCTTGTGCGCGATGGCGGCCAGCAACCTCCCGTTCGCGCTTGGCCACGCGACCCTTCCGCTCGCAGTCTGGGCGGTCCTTCGCTTCGTCGATGCGCCTTCCGCGCCGCGCCTGCTCGTCGCCGGCGCAGTGCTGGGGAGCTGCGGGCTCGCCGGCGAGCCGCAGAGCATGCTGCTCGCTGGGATCGTCGCCGGCGGCTGGGCGATGCTCGGTGCGGGGGCGCGTGCAGCGCCGCGGACTCTTGCGCGGCTGGCGCTGTGCGGCGCCTGCGGCGTCCTGCTGTCCGCACCCGCGACGCTCCCCGCCGCGGAACGCCTGCGTCTCGGCGATTCCCGCCGGCTGGAGCGCGCGGTGGGCGTCTTCGCGCTCGACGCCCGGCGTTTCCCCGGTCTCGCCTTGCCCTGGGCGTTCGATGATGCGCCCGAGCTCACCGGGCCGGGGGCCTCCGACACGCCGTACTCGGAGTACTTCTCCGGCGAGCCGCACGTCGCGTTCGCGGGTTCCATCGCCCTCGGCGTGCCGGTGCTGGTCCTGGCTGCGTTCGGCGGCCCCGGCCTTCTCGCGGGTGCGGCGCTGTTCCTGCTCGCTGCGCTGGGACCCGCGACTCCGATCGAATGGCTGGCGTCGCATCTCATCCCGGGTTTTGCGCTGTTCCGGTATCCCGAGAAGCTGGTCGGTCCCGCGACGCTGCTGATCGCTCTCGCGGCCGCCGCCGGAGCGCAGCGCGTGCTCGCCGGCGATCCTCGCGCGGCCCGGCGAGTGCTCGTGAGCTCCGGAGCGATCGCGGCCGTCCTGTTCGCGCTCCGGCTCGCGATCGCCTTCGGGCACGACCAGATGGCGGACTGGCTGGTGCAGCACGGGCGCGTGCACGCGGCCGCGACGGCGCCGCTCTTCGTTTCCGCGCTCTCCCGCGCGCTGCTGGTCGAGGCGCTGCTCGCGGCCGGGCTCGCGGCTGCCGCCGCCCTGCGGGAGAGGCGCGAGGCCGTCGCCGCGATGGTTTGCGCCGTCTCCGCCCTGGCCTGCGGGAGTGGACAGCTCGTCACCGCCCCTCGCGAGCTGCTCGAGTCGCGCCCGCCGCTCGCGGACTTGCTCGCCTCGCGGGCGGGCCCGAGCCCGTCCACCTGGCGCATCGAATCGGATACCGATCAATCGCTGGTCCTGCCCGGGCTGGACGCGCGGCTCCGCCGCGCCGCATGGAGCGCGCAGGTGCTCGCGCCTCGGATCAATGCGGTTCAGCGCATCGAATCCGCCTCGGGGTACGGGTCGCTCAACGAC
>Ga0209236_1000390_pt1 | contig 24966 bp, 23 predicted proteins | sample GraSoi013_1_40cm_FD_185819 | JGI IMG/M metagenome (GOLD analysis project Ga0209236, IMG submission 185819) | Grasslands soil microbial communities from the Angelo Coastal Reserve, California, USA - Sample 09_27_2013_1_40cm (SPAdes) (version 2) | ecosystem: Environmental > Terrestrial > Soil >... | reverse complement strand
CTACGGGTTTCACCAGGCCGATGCGGGGACGATTCAGTTCGGCGGCCGCGTCATTCAGATCCGTTCCCCTCACGATGCGCGCCGTCTTGGCATCGGGATGGTCTTTCAGCAGTTCACGCTCATTCCAGCTCTGACCGTGGTCGAGAATGTCGCCCTTTTCTTGCCTCACCTTCCTGCCGTGCTGAATCGGGGAGTGATCGCCAAGCGGATTGAGGAGGAATCCGCCCGCTACGGCTTGGCCGTGGACCCATGGGCGCCCGTGTGGCGGCTCTCTATTGGAGAACAGCAGAAGGTGGAGATACTCAAACTGCTCCTGGCGCGCTCACGGGTGCTGATTTTCGACGAGCCCACCAGGGTGCTTGTGCCCCACGAAATCGACGGACTCTTCCGCGTGCTTGCTAACCTCAGGGAGCACGAGTATGCCATCGTCTTCATCACACACAAACTGCCTGAGGTGTTGGTGTGCGCCGATCGCATCACCGTGCTGCGCCGGGGAGTAGTGGCAGGGACGCTAATGCGCGCCGAGGCCACGGAGCAGGGGTTGGTGGGCCTGATGTTCGGTGCAGCGCTGCCTGAATATGATCTTCGTCGCCGTGAGCCCATCGCAGCGTCCGGGCGTCCCCTGCTGGAACTGCAGCAGGTCGACACCGGCGGCGACGGGGTCAGCCTCCAGGGGATCACGGTGACGATCGCACCGGGCGAGATCGTCGGTGTGGCTGGCGTGTCCGGCAACGGGCAGCACGAACTCGGTGACGTGATCCTCGGCCTCACTCCGTGCATCAGAGGTAGAAAGATCATCGCGGGACAGGATGCCACCCGCTGGCCCGTCGATAGAATTCGCCGCAGTGGCGTGGCGTTCATCCCCGAAGACCCGCTCCGCATGCTGATCGTCCCGCGCCTGAGCGTGCTGGAAAACATGGCGCTGGCCGACACGCGCAAGTACGCGCGGCACGCCGGACTGACGGTCGATTGGAGCGCCGCGCGCGGGGACCTGGAGCAGTCGACACGGCGGCTGGCCCAGGAGATGCTTCCGCTGGCCGTCCCGGCCGGAGCCCTCTCGGGTGGGAACGTGCAGCGGCTCAGTTTGATCCGGGAACTCTCCACAGATCCCCGTCTCATCATCGCGCTGTATCCGACACGCGGACTGGATATGCGCAGCGCGACTGCGGCCCGGGACCTGCTGCTGGCAAAGCGCGACCGCGGTGCCGGCGTGCTGCTGATCTCAGAGGATCTCGGCGAGCTGTTCTTGTTGAGCGACCGGCTCCTCGTACTCTATCGGGGACGGATTGTGGGGGCGGCACGGCCGGAGGAGACGACGGCCCAGGAGATCGGTCGTCTGATGACCGGCGGAGGCGTTGCGGGTGGCTAGCGCGGATGCGCGGCGATTCCGCCCCGACAGCGTGCGAGCGGCCCTCCGCGTGACCGGTCTATTCGGCCTGGCGTTCGCACTCTTTGCCGTGGTGCTGCTGGCCGCGGGCAAAGATCCGATCCGGGCATACGGGGACATCCTCTCCAGTACGCTGTTCAGCAGCTACGGGTTCTCAGAGGTTGTGGTCAAAATGATCCCACTCATGCTCACCGCCCTGGCGGTCGCGATCCCTGCCCGCATCTGGCTGATCAATATCGGGGCAGAGGGTCAGTTGTTTATGGGGGCGTTGTTCACCACATGGGGCGCCGCTCACTTCGCGGCGCTGCCGGCATGGGCGCTCCTGCCTCTGGTTGCCGCCCTGGGGTTCCTCGGCGGCGGACTCTGGGCGGCGATCTCCGGCGTGATGCGCGCCCATGGCTGGGTCAGCGAAACGATCTCCACCCTCCTGCTGAACTACGTTGCCATCTTCATCGTCAGCTTTTTCGTGTTTGGTCCCTGGAAGGATCTCGAAAGTGCGAACTACCCCCAGACCCCTGAGTTCCCGGCTGCCGCCCGCCTGCCGATGTTCTTCGGCACACGCGTCCACCTCGGGCTCCTCATCGCCCTTGTGGCCCTCACCCTGTACCATCTGGTCCTGACCAGGACTCGGTGGGGGCTGGAAATCCGCGCCATCGGTGGCAACATAGAGGCCGCACGTCGGAGCGGCATCGCCATCGGAAGGTACATTCTCGTGCTGATGTTCGTCGGGGGCGGTTTGGCTGGTCTCGCCGGAATGGGGGAGGTCTCCGCGATCCAGGGGCGACTGCGACCAAGCTTGTCTCCGGGCTTCGGCTACACTGGGTTTCTGATCAGCTGGATTGCCGGGGGCAACACGTATGGCATCGTGGCGTCTGCGCTGCTGATGGCCGTGATCACCGCCGGGGGCGACGTCCTGCAGATGGCGCATCGGCTGCCGGGCTCCGTGGTGAATATCTTGATGGCCTTGATGCTGTTTGTCGTGTTGACCAGGAGGAGGATGCCATGAGCGTGCCCTTCCTCGAGAGTGTCTTGCTGGGGGCGATCCTCTCCGGGACGCCCCTGCTGTACGCCGCGCTTGGTGAGGTCATCGAGGAGCGGGCCGGCATCGTGAATCTGGGTCTGGAAGGCGTCATGTTGATGGGGGCGGTGACCAGCTTTGCCATCACCGTGCAGACCGGCAGCGCGGCGCTGGGTGTCCTGGCCGGGGCAACCGCGGGCTCGCTCTTCAACCTGATCCTGGCTTTGTTGGTGGTCACCCGGCGGGCCAATCAACTCGCCAGCGGGCTGGCGTTGATGTTTTTCGGCGTCGGGCTGAGCGCGCTGCTGGGCGCTCCATACATCGGCAGTCGTATCGCGGGCCTGAACCCCCTTGAGATCCCCACGCTGGCCCACCTGCCCTATCTGGGTGCGCTGTTCAGATCCGACATTCTCGTGTACTTGGCGATGCCGGCAGCAGCGCTGGTGTGGTGGGGGTTGTTCCGGACCCGCTGGGGCCTGAGCCTGCGGGCGGTCGGGGAGAATCCCACGGCGGCGTATGCTGCAGGCTACAGCCCGCGGGCCATACAATATCAGGCGCTCTTCATCGCTGGTCTGTTCGGCGGCATCGCCGGCGCGGAGCTCTCAATCGGGATCGCCAAGACCTGGGCGGAATGGATGACCGCCGGACGGGGATTCATCGCCGTGGCTTTGGTGATCTTTTCACGGTGGCATCCGCTGCGAACCGTCTGGGGGGCGGTGCTGTTCGGCGGAGCCGTGGCGCTGCAACTGCAGCTCCAGGCCCGCGGTGCATCGGTGTCCCCGTTCCTGCTGGACACGCTTCCGTATCTCCTGAGCCTCGGGGTGGTGCTGATCTGGGCGGGTGGACGGCATCACGCGGCTCCGGCCAGCCTGGGACGGGTGTTCGAGGGGACCGAGTGAGAGGCGCTCGAGTCAATCCAGGGAGGGGTGGATGACATGAGGCACAGAGGACCGCACCTGCTGGGGGTGCTGCTGGTCCTGGTGATCAGCTTGGGGCTGGTGGTGATCACGATGGCTGGAGCGACACAGCGGACGACTGCCGCGCCTCCGAAGCTTATCGTCGGCATCCTGCACATCGGTTCCGTCACCGACGGGGGGTACAATCAGGCGCACGCTGAAGGCATCCGGTACATGCAGAAGACGCTCCCCCAAGTCGAGGTGATTGAAGTCGAGAACATTCCGGAGGGCGCGGACGCTGAGCGCGTGATGGAGAGCATGGTCCAGCGCGGCGCCAGGCTTATTATCGCCGCCAGTTTTGGTTATCTCGACCCGGCGTTGAACGTGGCGAAGCGGCACCCCGACGTGAAGTTTGAGCATCCGAGCGGTTACAAACTCGCCCCAAACCTCGGCACGTATTGGGCCAACACCCAAGACGGCTTCTATCTGATGGGGATGGCCGCCGGCAGGATGACGAAGACGCACAAGGCCGGCTTCGTGGTCGCGCTGCCCGTCAGCTTCTTCCTCGCCAACGTCAACGCGTTCCATCTGGGAGCGCGCTCTGTGGATCCCCAGTTTGAGACCCGCGTGGTCTTCACGGGGACGTTCCTGGATCCGGGCAAGGAGGCCACGGCGGCCAACGCGCTGCTGGACCAGGGCGCGGACGTGATGGCAATGATCGTGGACTCTCCCATTACCGTGGTGCAGGTCGCCGAGCGCCGCGGAGCCTATTCGGTCGGCTACCACTACGTGGGGGTTCAGAAGTTCGCGCCCAAGGGATGGATCAGTGGCCTCGCCTTTAACTGGGGTCCCCTCTACGTCCGGTTTGCCAGGGCGGTGATGGATGGGACCTGGAAGAGCGAATCGATCTACGGGAGTGTGGCCAGTGATTACCTGATCATCGCGCCCTTCGGAACCGCCGTTCCGGCGTCCGTCGTCCGGCAAGTCAGTGCCAGCAAGCAGGCGATGATCGGCGGGCAGCTGCGGGTATTTGCAGGGCCCATCAAGGATAACCGCGGGGTCGTGCGAGTGGCAGAAGGGCAGATACTCACCGACCAGGACTTCGGGAGGATGGACTGGCTGGCAGAAGGCGTCGTTGGCCAGCCGCGGTGAGGCACAGGATGGCGTCTACGCTGCGGGAACGCATCGAGACCGCCAATGCTGAATCGGTCGGCCGCATCACGTCCGCTGATCCGGTCCTGATCGACATCGCGCCGGCCGGTGAGGTGATTCCCGGTCTCGCCGGCCGGATGATCCTACACTCCGGGCCCCCGGTCGTCTGGTCTCGGATGTGCGGGGCGCAACGCGGCGCATGCATCGGCATGGTCCTCTTTGAAGGATGGGCCGGGAGTCCGGCAGAGGCGGAGCAGTTGCTGGCGAGTGGGGCGATTGCGCTCGAGCCCAACCACCACCATCAGGCGGTTGGGCCCATGGCGGGGACCATTACCGGATCGCTCCCAGTGTTTGTGGTGAAGGACACCGCATCTGGCACTCATGCGTTCTGCCGCCAAGTTGAGGGCCGCCAGCAGTTCGGCGACTACAGCGATGAGGCCCTGGACGGGCTTCGGCGATGGCGTGAAATCTGGGCACCCTCGCTGAGGCAGGGGATTCGGGAGAGGGGTGGCGTGCCTCTGCGGCCCATCATCGCCAAGGCGCTGCAGATGGGTGATGAGTTGCACAACCGTCCGGTGGCGGCGACGAGTCTGTTCACCGATGTCATGGCGGTGGCAATGATCGAGGCCGGGGTCTCGAAGGGTAGCCTCGTGGCGACCCTGACCCACCTGACGTACAACGAGTTCTTCTTCCTCGGCCTCTCGATGGCGTCCGCCAAGGCGTCCGCCGATGCCGCCGCTGGCATCGAATACAGTACCGTGGTCACCGCGATGGCCCGTAACGGGACCGAGTTTGGCATCCGGGTGAGCGGTCTGGGGGACGAGTGGTACACCGCCCCCGCCCCGCGGATTGATGGTCTGTATCTCACCGGCTACTCTGCCGACGATGCCGGATTGGACATGGGAGATTCCGCCATCACCGAGACCGTGGGGTGGGGCGGGTTCGTGCTCGGCGGTGCTCCAGGTATCCTGAGCCTGGTCGGAGGGACGGCTGAGCAGGGGATGCAGATCAGCCGGGACATGCGGGAGATCACAGTCGCGACCCATCCTGCGTACCGTATTCCAGCTCTGGATTTTGCGGGAGCGCCTGTTGGCATCGACATCGTGAAGGTGATGCGCTCCGGTATCGTGCCCGTGATCGACACGGCCATCGCCCACAAAGATCCCGGCCATCCGAAGATTGGCGCGGGGCTCGTGCGCGCGCCGAGCGAGTGTTTTGAGGAGGCGCTGCTGACCTATGCCCGCAGGTATGGACTCTCATAGCCGATGAAGAAGAGCGGTATCCTGAATGCTGAGTTGATGCGGGTGATCACATCGATGGGCCACACCGACCGGCTGGTCATCGCCGATAGTGGTCTTCCGATTCCGCCGTCGGTGCTGCGCATCGATTTGGCCCTGTCATCAGGAGTGCCGACCTTCGCGCAGACGCTGCAGGCGGTCCTGAATGAGCTCCAGGTAGAGTCGGCCACCGTCGCCGAGGAGATGCGGCAGCGCAGTCCCGCCCTCTACCAGGCCACGCGGCATCTCCTGGGCGCGACCCCGCTGCAGCATATTTCGCACGAGCAATTCAAAGGTGCGCTCCTTCAGGTGCGGGCCGTCGTGCGGACCGGAGAGCAGACACCGTACGCGAACATCATCCTGCAGAGTGGAGTGACCTTCTGAGTTGCGCGATGTTCGCCTAAAGTGACATGCCATCCGTGGACGTGCCTCTTCTCGAGATGAAGGGCATCACCAAATCCTTCCCGGGTGTCCGCGCGCTGCAGGATGTGTCGCTCGAAGTGCGCGCGGGCGAAGTTCACGCCCTCGTCGGCGAGAACGGCGCCGGCAAGTCCACCCTCATACGCATCCTCGGGGGTATCTACCCGCGGGATGCCGGCCAGATCCTGCTGCGCGGGTTGCCCGTAGAGGTCGCCTCCCCCACCCATGCGCGGCAATTAGGCATCAGCATCATCCACCAGGAGCTCAACCAGGTGCCGGCGCTGTCGGTGGCCGAGAACATCTTCCTCGGGCGCGAACCCCGTCGCGTGGGGGGACTGGTGGACTGGGACGAGATGTACGCGCGCGCCGGCCGACTGCTGGCCGATCTGGGGGTCTCCATCGACCCACGGCGACGCCTGGGCACGCTCACGGTCGCCGAGCAGCAGTTGGTGGAGATCGCCAAAGCCCTCTCCGCCGACGCCGCAATTGTCGTCATGGACGAACCGACGGCGCCGCTGACCGTAGAGGAGACGGAGCGGCTGTTTGGGTTTATCCACGACCTTCGGGCGCGCGATGTCGGCATCATCTACATCACTCATCGCCTGGAGGAGGTGTTCAAGATTGCAGATCGCGTGACCGTGCTGCGCGACGGGCTGCATGTCGGCACCTACGCGATTGCCGGGCTGACGATGGACGAACTCATCAGCCTGATGGTCGGCCGCCGGCTGACGGAGAAGTTTCCGAAGGAAGACGTACCGCTCGGTCCCCCCGTCCTGGATGTTCGTGGGCTGACGGTACAGGGGTTCTTCCGCGATGTCAGTTTCATCCTCCGCCATGGCGAGATTCTGGGAATCGCGGGATTGATCGGTTCGGGCAAAGCAGAGGTCGCCCATGCCATCTTTGGGGCCACGTCGCTCGACGCGGGCGAGATCCTGTTGGACGGAAGGCCGGTGAGCATCCGCTCCCCGGCCGACGCCATCGCTCTGGGCATCGGTCTGGTGACGGAAGATCGGAAGCGGCTGGGTCTCGTGTTGTCGATGAGCGTGCGCGCGAACATCACGCTGCCGATCGTCCGGCGGGTGGCGGTGGCGCTCTTCATCCGGCGGCTGGAAGAAACCGCGCTCATCACCCAGGCCATCCGCGATCTCGATATGGCGGTGACCTCGCCGGAACAGATCGTGCGCAACCTCAGCGGCGGGACGCAGCAGAAGGTCGTCGTGGCCAAATGGCTGCAGACCCGCGCACGGGTGTTGCTCATGGTCGAGCCGACGCGCGGCATCGACGTCGGCGCGAAGGTCGAGATCTATCACCTGATGGTCGCGCTGGCTCGGCGAGGGGTGGGGATTGTGATGGTCTCCTCGGAGATGGAAGAGATCCTTGGGATGAGCGATCGCATCCTGGTGATGCACGAAGGCGTGATCACTGCGGAGTTCCCGCGCGCGCAGGCAACCCAAGAGGGGATCATGGCGTCCGCGGCCGGGAGGGTGCATAGTGCAGTTTAGCCGCCTGTACGGTCTGGCGACGCTACGCGGGCTGCCCCTCACGCGCCTGCGGAACGTGCTGCGGCGTTTCGGCATCGCGATCGCGTTCGCGCTGCTCCTCGTCATCCTCTCTGTGCTGAGCGGGTCGTTTCTGACGATCAGCAACCTGCTCAACATCGCGCGGCAGGTTTCCATCAACGCCGTCATTGCGGCCGGCATGACGTTTGTGATTCTTACCGGCGGCATCGATCTCAGCGTTGGCTCCGTGCTGGCGTTATCTGGAGCCGTTATCGCCGGGCTGCTCGCGGCCGGCCGCCCGGTGCTGGTGGGCATCGGAGGGGGACTGGCGGTGGGCGCGCTGCTGGGACTGGTCAACGGCCTCGTTATCACGCGCGGGAGAGTGCAGCCCTTCATTGCCACGCTGGGGATGCTGACCATCGGCCGGGGCCTGACGCTTGTCTACACGGATGGCCGTCCTATCACCGGGCTCCCGGACCCCTTTGTCTGGTTGGGCGCCGGCGAGGTGTTCCGTATCCCGGTTCCGGTACTCATCATGATGCTGGTCTTCCTGGCGTCGTCTGTGATCCTCACACAGACTGTGGTGGGCCGCTACGTCTATGCGATCGGCGGCAACGAAGAGGCCGCGCGGCTGTCCGGTGTGAACGTCGCCGCGTACAAGACCCTGGTGTATGTGGTCAGCGGGGTCGTGTCCGCCGCGAGCGCGGTCATCTTGACCGGCCGGCTGAACTCGGCGCAGCCGACCGCGGGGGTCGGGTTCGAGCTCGATGCCATCGCCGCGGTAGTGCTGGGCGGTACAACGCTGGCCGGCGGGGAAGGCAGCATAAGCGGTACAATCTTGGGGGCATTCATCATCGGTGTCATCAACAACGGGCTGAACTTGCTTAACGTGAATCCGTTCTACCAGCAGGTGGTGAAGGGCGCCGTCATCCTCCTGGCAGTGCTCCTGGATCGGCGGCTCCGTTGAGAGAGGAGCTGGCTCCGGCGGAACGAAGGCCGACCAGTGCAGCCCGTCACGATGCGGAGGGGGTGTGGCGCGGAATCAGGTCGCGGCCTGGTTGTCCCTTCCATGGAACCCTTCGTACCCTGAATTGCGCTAGATATCATGAAGGAGGGAGAACGCATGCGAAGAGGCTTGCTTGTTCCAGTCGTGTTGCTGGTGCTCTCGGTTTTACCGCTGTACGCCGCCGCTCCGCCCACCGTGGGCCTGTCCATCTCCACCCTGAACAATCCGTTCTTCGTCGACCTGCGCGATGGGGCGCAGGCCGCCGCCAAGAGGCTGAACGTCAACCTGGTCGTGCTGGATGCGCAAAATGACTCGGCGCGTGAGGCCAGCCAGATTGAGGACTTGATCCAGAAGAAGGTCGCCGTCATTGCGATTAACCCCACCGACAGTGACGCCATCGCGCCGACCATCAGGAAGGTTCAGGGGGCGAAGATTCCCGTCATCACTGTGGATCGCGGCGCGAACGGTGTGACGGTCGCCGCCCACATCGCGTCGGACAACGTCGGCGGCGGGAAGATGGCCGCCCAGTACGTCGCCAAGCGATTGAAGGGGAAGGGCAACGTGGTGATGCTGGAAGGCATCGCCGGAACTTCGGCCGCGCGCGACCGCGGCAAGGGTTTTCGTGACGGTCTGAAAGCGTACCCCGGTATCAAGCTGGTCGCCGTGCAGACCGCGGATTTCGATCGCGCCAAGGGCCTGTCTGTGATGGAGAACATCCTGCAGGCTCAGAAGAAGGTTGACGCCGTGTTCGCGCAAAACGACGAGATGGCGCTGGGTGCGATCCAGGCCATTGCGGCTGCCAAGCGAGAGAAGGAGATGTTCGTGGTCGGCTTTGACGCCATCGCCGATGCGCTGGCCGCGATCAAGGCGGGGACCATGGCCGCGACGATCGCGCAGCAGCCCAAGGTCATGGGCCGGCTGGCGGTGGAGAACGCGGTGAAGATCATCAAGAAGCAGCGCGTGAGTAAGTTTACGCCGGTGCCGTTGAAGCTGGTAACGAAGCAAACGATGTAGCCCGGTCCGTTCCAACCCGGTGCGCCGATGTACCGGTCATCGAGAGGGCAGGCGCTCTCGGGTTGGAACGGACCCCGGACCGACAATCTCCCCGCGTAGGAACCTCCTGCGCGGGGAGATCTGCTTGAAAGGCCAGTCTTCCCCATCTCCCCAGGCTCCCCGGTCTTCCCAGTCTACCTGCTGCCAGCGATTCGGCAGGCCGATCCCTCTTTGAGACTGGGAGGACTGGGGAGACAGAGGAGACCTGGCCGTAGGACGCTCCACCCGGCGGGCCGAAGTGAGGATGTGTATGGATCCCAGACCCACCGCGCCGCGAGTGCCTGCGACCGCGCGCGACCTGTCCAGCATCTTTGCGCCCCGCAGCGTGGCCGTCATTGGCGCGTCGCGCGACCCGGGAAAGGTCGGCCATGCCATCTTCCGGAACGTGTTGGAAGACTTCCAGGGCGTAGTGTACCCCGTCAATCCCAACGCGCCGGCGATCCGCGGTGTGCGGTCCTATCCCTCGGTGCTGGAGATCCCCGACCCTCTCGATCTGGCGATCATCATCGTCCCGGCGGCATCGGTCCGGGCTGTGCTGGATGAGTGCGGGCGCAAGGGGGTGCGCGGAGTCGTCATTATTTCCGCGGGGTTCCGCGAAAGCGGACCCGCAGGGCGCCGGCGGGAGGAAGAGGTTGTGGCGGCCGTCCAGCAGTACGGCTTCGCGCTGGTCGGCCCCAACTGCCTGGGTGTGCTCAACACGGACCCCGGCGTGCGGCTCAACGCCACGTTCGCCCGAGCGATGCCTGCGGCCGGGAACATCGCGTTTCTGTCGCAGAGTGGCGCGCTGACCACGGCCGTGCTGGACTATGCGCGCGCCCGGGGCATCGGGTTCTCGAAACTGGTCAGCCTGGGCAACAAGGCCGACGTGACGGAGCTCGACCTGCTTGCGGCGCTGCGCGACGATCCACGGACCGATGTCATCTTGCTGTACCTGGAGGAGCTCACCGACGGGCAGCGCTTCATCGGGCTGTGCCGCGAGATCACCGGTGAGATCGCGCACCCTAAACCGATCCTGGCGGTGAAGTCCGGCCGCACTCCGGCCGGCGCCCGGGCGGTCTCGTCGCATACGGGGTCGCTCGCGGGCAGCGATGAAGTCTACGACGCCGTCTTTCTGCAGAGCGGTGTGCTCCGGGTGGACTCCGTCGAAGAGCTCTTTCATTACGCCGTGGCCTTTGCCAACCAGCCGATCCCGTCCGGCCGCCGGCTCGCGATCGTCACTAATGCGGGTGGGCCGGGGATCATGGCGGCCGATGCCGCCGTGCGGCAGGGATTGGAACTGGCGGCGTTCGCCGAGGGGACGAAGCAGGCGCTGCGGCTGGCCCTGCCCGCTGAGGCTGCGATCGACAATCCGGTCGACGTGGTGGGCGATGCACAGCACGACCGGTATCAGGCGGCGCTGCGGGCAGTGCTGCGTGATCCGGCATCTGACGGGGCCATCGTGCTGCTCACCCCGCAGGCGGTGACCGATATCGAGCAGATCGCCGGCGTGGTGGCCGAGGAAGCGCGCGCCGCGCAGCACCACGCGGCGCAGGGGGGCGGCCGGAAGCCGGTCCTGGCGTCATTCATGGGCCTTGTCGATGTGTCAGGCGGGGTACGCGTGCTGGAAGAGGCGCACATTCCGCATTACGGCTTCCCCGAGGATGCCGTGCGCGCGTTTGCCGCGATGACACGGTATGCGGAATGGGTGCGCCGGCCCCGGACCGAGGTGCGGGTGTTTCCGGTCGATCGTGGGGCCGCGGTGGATGTGGTGCAGCCGGCGCCGCGTGGAGTCTTCGTGCGTGAGACGCTGGCGTTCAGGCTGCTGGAGGCATACGGCTTTCCGCTGGCGCCGTGGGCGGAGGCGGCCTCGGCAGAAGAGGCGGTCATCCGGGCGTCGGCCATCGGCTTTCCCGTCGCCCTCAAGGTCCTCTCGCCGCAGATCATCCACAAGGTAGACGTCGGCGGCATCCGGCTCGACCTAACCGCGCCGAGTGAAGTGCGCGCGGCCTACGAGGAGATGATGGCGGACATCGCCCGCCGGCAGCCCGCTGCGGCGGTGGAAGGTGTGATCGTTCAGAAGATGATGCCCGGGGTCGAGACCATCCTCGGCATCAACCGGGATCCCCAGTTCGGGCCGATCCTGATGTTCGGCCTGGGAGGGATCTACGTGGAGGTCTTCAAAGACGTCACGTTTCGTTTGGCGCCGATCCGGGAGCTTGGCGCGCAGCGCATGGTGGAGTCCATCAAAGCGGCTCAGATCCTGCGAGGTGTGCGCGGCCGGCCGCCGGCCGATCTCGATGCGCTGCTCGAGTGTATCGAGCGACTGTCACAACTGGCCGTGGACATCCCACAGATCGCGGAACTCGACATTAACCCGCTGATGGTGTTGCCCGCCGGCCAGGGCGCTGCTGTTGTCGATGCAAGGCTGCGACTTCTAGAGGAGACGGGGGTCAGGGGTCAGGGGTTGGGGGTCGGCAAGAGTGGTGGTACTGCCGACACCTGACCTCTGACCCCCCGACCCTCCAAATGACGCGGAGGTGGATGAGATGTTTCTCGACGATCTGCAAAAGCGATTCGAGGAGATGCAGGGCAAGGCCACCTGGAAGGCCGTCTTCGGTGAAGTGCTCGAGGTGGACGGCCGGCGCCTGATTCCGGTAGCCTCTGTGCAGTATGGATTTGGGATGGGCGGGGGCCAGGGTCCGGCAGGTCGGGGCGGCTCGCGGACCAGGTCACCGCAGAAGGATGGCAACCCCTCTGGTGGAGGTTCTGGTGGAGGTGGAGGAGGGGGGGTCCGGATCGAGCCGGTGGCGCTCATCGACATCACGGATGGGCGGCTGCGCGTGGAGCCCATCATCAACGTGACGCGGCTGGCGATGATCGGCCTGGTCGTGGCGGGCTGGTCGGTCTTCTGGATTGCCCGGCACCTCAACAAAGATCTGTGACTCTAAACCCGCTGGTACATCGAGTGGTAGGGGGCGCCAGTGCGACTCGGTAAGGCTGGGCCGAAGAGTCGCCAGGAAGATCCTGCCACTCTAACGGGCAGCGCAGCGGAGATTCAAGGGAACAGCTCTCGTAGCGAAAACCGCTCCTAGTTACGCTGGTTGCAACACCTGGACTAGCGGATTGGTGGCTCCGGAGGGATTCGTAAGGATGGACGCCGCTCGACCGCGCGTCATCACGGCCGCCCGGATCATCACTCCGTCCGGGGACCTCACCCCGGGGTCCGTCGAGATCGACGGCGGCCGTATCGTGTCTGTCCGCGCAGGCGTTGCCCCAGGCGCCGATCTTTCCGCCACTGATGGGGTGCTGGCGCCGGGGTTCATCGATCTCCAGATCAACGGTGCGGCGGGGGTGGACTTTCTGTCTCACGTAACGGACGTGGCGGTGACGCGGGTGCGCCGGTATCTGGCGTCCACGGGTGTAACGGCGTTTCTGCCCACCCTGATCACGTCGCCGTCATCGCACCTGGGACGGGCGCTGCGGTCATGGCAGCGCCTGATGGCGCAGCCCGGTGCCCCGCGCATCCTGGGGATACACCTCGAGGGTCCATACTTGAACAGGCAGTTCAAGGGCGCTCATCCCCCGCGGTACTTGAGGGCGCCGGATGCGCGGCACGCGGCGGCGCTGCTCGACGCGGCACCCGGGGCCGTGCGCCTCATGACCCTGGCCCCGGAGCTGCCCGGTGCCGCCGGTGTGATCCGCGTATTACGGGAACGCGGCTGTGTCGTCGCCGCCGGACACACCGCGGCCACCTACGAACAGGCGCAGGCGGCGTTTGGCGCCGGCGTGACGCTGGTGACGCACTTGTTCAATGCCATGCGGCCGGTGCATCATCGCGACCCGGGCATCGTCATCGCGGCGCTCGAGCACCCACAGGTGGACATCAGCCTGATTGCTGATTTCATTCACGTCCATCCCGCCATGGTGCGGCTGGCGGTCCAGCTCAAGAAGGAGCGGGTGGCGTTGATCACCGACGCGATCGCCGCCGCCGGGTCGTCGCGGCGTGTCACGCGGTTGGGAACCCGCACGGTCCGGGTCACGGACGTGCCGCGCCTTCCCGATGGGACGATCGCCGGCAGTGTGCTGTCGATGGACGCCGCGCTGCGCCACGCGGTGTCGGTGGGGGTGTCGCTGCGTGACGCGGTGTTGATGGTATCGGCCATCCCCGCCCGTGTGCTTGGCCGTAATGATCTGGGGCGAATCGAAGCGGGGAAGCCGGCGGATCTGGTGGTGCTGACACGAGAGTTCCGCGTCCGCTCGGTGTACACGGCGGGCGAACTCACCTACGGAGTGGCCTGATGGCACCGCGGCCGCGGCCGGGACAGCTGATGCTGGACGAGATCCGTGAGCAGCCGCTCGTCTTAGAGCGGTTGTGGAGAGAGGAAGGTGCCGCCGTGACAGCGCTGGCCCGCCGCCTGCGGGCGCGCCGTCCTCCGGCCGTGGTGCTGGCTGCCCGCGGCACCTCCGACAATGCCGCGCTGTACGGGCGGTACCTCATCGAAACGCGCCTGGGCATTCCGGTCTCCCTGGCCGCTCCGTCGGTCGTGACCCTCTACGGCGCGCGGGTCAGATGGCGCGGGATGGTGGCGATCGGACTATCGCAGTCGGGACGGTCGCCCGATATCGTGCGATTTATCGAAGCGGCGCGCGATGCCGGCGCGCTGACGGTAGCGATTACTAACAGTCCCGGGGCGCCGCTGGCCCGCGCGGCGGACGAGGTGTTGGCCCTGCATGCCGGTCGGGAGCGCAGCGTCGCCGCCACGAAGACCTACACGGCACAACTGACGATGCTGAGCCTGCTGGTTGCTCACACCGCCGAAGACCGGCGGCTGATCCGGGCGCACCAGGCGCTTCCCGATGCCGTGGCCTCGGCGCTCGAGACCATCCCCGCGGTCACCGATGCCGCCGCGCATCTGTCGCAGGCCAGCGAGTGCCTGGTGACATCGCGAGGCTACAACTTTGCCACGGCGCTGGAGGCCGCGCTGAAGTTGAAGGAGAGCAGCCGGATCGTGGCCGAGGCGTTGTCCTCGGCCGACCTGCTGCACGGTCCGATCGCGGTGGTAGAACGGGACTTCCCTGTGATCATGGTGGCCCCACGCGGCCGCGCGCTCGGCCATCTATCCAGCGTGCTGCGCCGTCTGCTCCGCCGCCGGGCCCGCACCGTCGTGCTCTCGTCGGTGCCACGCCTGCTGGCGGCTGCGGCGGTACCTGTGCGTCTGCCCGAGATGCGGGAGGAAGCCCTGAGCCCCCACGTCTATATCGTCCCGCTGCAGTTGCTGGCCTACTATACGGCGCGGTTACGCGGACTCAATCCGGATCGCCCCCAGGGACTGCGGAAGGTCACATATGTACTCTAAACGGGGGGACGAGGCCGCTTTGAGGTTTCTCGCCATGCATGCCAGCTGCGTGGGTGATGCCGATCGGCAGGGCAGGCTAGGCGGAAGCAGCCGTGGATTGGCGGGCTGCGGGCGCACCGCGAGCGTGTCGTACCGCGGCGTAGCCCGCCACCAGAGGCAGCCAGAGTGTAAACAGTCGAAACAGCACGGCTGCCGCCACGGACTCGTTTACCGGCACGTCCACAGATACCAGGGCGAGCGTCATCGCAGTCTCCACAATCCCGAGCGACGGCACAATCGCTACGACCGCGAAGATTGCGCCGACCGCAAACCCGGCCACCGTAATTGCCCCCGAAAATGGCGTGCCGACCGCGCGGAGGACGGCCGCCAACACTCCAAGGCTGGAGAGTTGCGCGGCCAGCCCGTATAAGAATAACGTAGGCAGACGCCTGCGACTGCGGCGGAGGTGCACGGCGATCTCCCGGAGGTCTTCCATCCAGGAGGCCGCGCGCCGCGGATCGACCGGGCGACGGTGCAGGCGCGCCACGAAGGTATTGACGGCCGATGCCAGGCGCGAGGCCGTTTCCAAACCGCGACCATCGGCCAGTCCCCACAGCAGCGCGGCCGCCGCGGCCGCGGTCGCCAGGAGGATCACCCCGCCGGCGATCACGATCCCGGCTTCTGCACCGTGATGCGTCAGCAGCACCGTCACCCCGGCGGCCACGAACGGCAGCAGGGCTCCATAATCAAACAAGTAGAACGCCAGGCTGGTGAGTATGGCACGCGGACCGGGGATCCCGTGTTCGCGCGCGGTGGCGACGAAATATGCCATGCCGGCTACCGTTCCTGCCGGGGCCAGGCTCCCAAAAGCCATCACTAGAGCCAGTCGGACCGCCACGCGCAGAGAAATCTTCACGTCGAACAGCCGGAAGATCGCCCGGTACAGCGCGCCTTGACTCAGAGTGAACAGGATGGCGAGCAGGAGGGCGACCGCCAGCCAGCCCGGTTTGGCGCCGACCACCGCACCGGCGATCTCCCGCAGGTCGGCCGCCTTCAAGGCAATGCCGGCGACCAGCAGGATCGGAGCCGCCCATAACAGGATCCGGCCGAGGACGGTCCGCCTCATTGTGGGTGCGATGCGACCAGATCGGCCGGCCGGACCGCAAACAACTCGTTCGTGCGTACGAAACTCGTCAGCAGCAGGCCCAGGTAGGGCGTAGCCAGCTGGCTGCGGTGGGCTCCGATAGCGGCCCGCTTGGCGCGTTCCATGTCGGGAGAGAGCTCAAACCGCATCCACGTCCACTCCGCCGGCAGATCCATGCCCGGCGGCGGCAGGAGGGGGTCGTGGGGAGACGAGCGGAACGGCCGGGGGAAGCCTGACGCGTGAACCACGAAGGCGTAGACAGGTGTCTGCCCACGGATGAGGTCCACCAGCTGCGCGACCGCGACGTGGTCGCTGTGACGATCCAGCGGGCTGTGCGTGATCAGCAGCGTCGGTTGGACGCGGGCCACGATCGTCCGGGCGAGTTCGACGATGTCGGCGCGTGTGTACGGAGCGCCCTGATCCACTACACCGGGATACTCAGCCGAGCGTAGCCCCGTGTAACGCGATGCGACCGGCTCCAGGGGGCTGCGCATCACAAGCGCCAGCTGGCGATCGGGGAACCCGAGGAAGTACACGTCCGCCGATGCCACGTCGAGCCGCTGGAGCGCCTCGACCGTTTCTTGCTGGCGCAGGCGCCCCTCGCGGATGAACTCGCCGGTGCGGGGGGGAAGATGCCGGCCCACGAGCGCCGCAGCCACGCGGTTGCTATCACCGTTGGTCACGACCAGCACGCTCACCGCGGCGCCGTTGTGCCGCGCTGCGGCGATGAAGCCTCCCGCACCGATGATCTCATCGTCTGGATGCGCGACGACGACGAGCACCCGGTCCTCCGGTCCCGGTACCGGGAGAGAGGGCAGATGGAACGCCGCAGCCTGGGAGGGATGCGCGAAGAACAGCGGCCGCGCCACGGCCACGAGGACGATCAGAGCGATCACCAACGCATCCATTCGCGTGCGCCTCCGCGAGCCGGCGGATAGGGTTCTGCGGCGTGGTCGCGCCACCCGGGTTTGACGCATCAGGTCAGAGGACGCCCGCAGTTGCAGGCGCAGGCCTCGCATCATGCCGTATTTCTTGCTCTTCAGGCGGTGCGAAACGCCGGTCCAGGAGACCTGGACCCTGCGGGCGCCGAGTGCCTTGGCCAGCCGGTCCAGCGCGATCTCAAATCCAAAACCCGCCTCGGCGAGTTTGGGTCCCCGCAGCAGGAGGGCCCGGCGCACGGCCCGCTGGCCCGACAGGGGCCGCATCATGCCGTGCAAGTAGTCGTCGCTGAACACCCCCACGGCCATCTCGGCGCGGCCGGCCAATACCGGCTGCAGCAGCCGGGTGAGGTGCTCGGGGGTTAAACCGCACAAATCGGCATCGAGCAAGAGGACCACATCACCGCGGGCGGCCTCGACGCCGGCAAGGACGGCGCCGCCTTTGCCAAGGTTTTCGTCCAGGGCCAGCACGCAATCGGCCCCTGATTCCGCCGCGACGCGTGGAGTCTGGTCCGTGGACCCGTCTGAGACCACAATTACTTCGCTGACGTGCGGGCAGGCGCGGGCGGCCCGCACCACGCCGGAGATCGTGGCGGACTCATTATACGCAGGAATGACGCAGGAAACCCTCACCATGGCGTACGCGTGCCGCAGAGCCGGGCGGGGTTCACCGGCCGACTGCATCTTCTCTGAGCCCCGGGTGGTCCCTGCTGCGCTCAGCGGTAGACTCCGTTGTGCCCCAGGCTGATCAATCCGGGTTGGGGAAAGTAGGTCAACCCGTGAGGACTCTCGCCCACTTCAATGCGATCAAGGACGAGGCCGTTCGACGAGTCGATGACCGACACCGTGTGGCCGAAACGGTTGCTGGCCCACAACTCCCGGCCGTCCGGTGACACCTGCATCATGTCTGGACTCCCGCCGACATCCCAGGTCGCCGTGACCCGGCGCGCCGCGAGATCGATGACCGAAATGGTACCGGCCAGCCGGTTGCTCACATACAGCAGGCTGGCGTCCCGGCTGAGAGCCAGCCCGTGCGCGCCCAGGCCGGTAGGGATGAACGTGATCTCCTCCATGCGCTCGGGGTCGAGGACAGATACGCCGTGGCGGCTTTGATTCGCTACATAGAAGACCGACCCGTCTGGGGCCAGGCGCACGTCGACCGGCAGGCCGCCGACATACGCATAGCCGACGACCATCCGTCTTGTGAGATCGACTTTCACCATGGCGCCGCTGAACTCGGCGCTAGTCAACACGATGTGTCCGTCTGCGGAAAAGTCCAGGTGGTCCACACCGGGCCACGGGACTGGCACGCTGAACAACAGGGTCCAGGTGGACCAGTCGTAGACGTCGAGCCGGTTCAGACGTTCGGCGACCACGATCGCGGCCTTGCCGTCCGGAGTGAAGTACAGGTTGTATGGGTCGGCGATCCTGATGGTTTCGACGGGAAGGCTCGTGCGTGGATCGATCACGGTGAGCGTATTGGCGCTGGTGTTGTCCACGTACAACTGGTTCAGGTCCCACGACGGGGTGATGTGGTGGGGGACGCTCCCGACCGGAAAATGGGTAATCACCAGGCGGCTGATCGGATCGATGACGTCGACGGTCCCATCGCTGCTGTTCGGCACATACACCCGCGCCGGGATGCCGGATACTCCGCGGCGCAGATACGGCTCAGTGGCGGATGCGTAGACATTAGCCGCCCTGACGGTGCGGCCGGGTGTGATGATTACCGGCGATGCAGCTGTCGTGATTGCCGGACGAGGGGCAGGAAAGCGCATACCTCCGGCCATCAAGACAGCCAGAACAGTCATGCCGACCACGACCCCCAGGCCTATCCAGGCCGAACGCGTCATTGTTCTCAAAATCCCTCATTCACACGATGCCCGCAAAAGGCTGCCGGCAGCACGTCGCGGTCCACCCGTCTGTATCAAGGGCAGGGTCCACACGGAGTAAGCCGCCGCAAGCAGCCATCCACCGACGACATCGCTGGGCCAGTGCCGGCCCCGTCCCACGAGTCCGACGGCGACGGCTAACATCAATGCCGCCACCAGCACGGTCGCCCACGCCTTCCGGCGCCCGTCAAGCGCCGGCCATATTGCTCCGCTTACAAGCAGCGCCGCGGTCATGGACACCATCGCGTGCCCGCTGGGAAAGCCGAATCCCGCGCCTTGGGGGCGGAGTCGGTGGACCAGGAACTTCGTGGCGGCGTCTAACGGCAGGAGAAGGCCCATCGTGACGGCCAGCGGCAGGAGGCGTAGATCCTGCCGGGTGCGCCATACGGCCAGCAGCCCGAGTGCGGCGATCCCCGCAGTGGAAGCTATCATGGCGCAGGCCTGCAAGAGTGGGGCGGGGAGCACATGGAGCAGGGCGGCCGTGCGTTGGTCGCCGGGAAGCAATCCGCCGCGTGCCCGGACGGCCAGCAACACAAAGCAGACCAACATTACCCATCCCCAGGTCCCTCGTCGCCTCAACACAACACCAGCGGACACAGTGGTCTCCTCAGCCGGCATGTTCCTCGCCTGCAACCGGCGCGAGTTCCCGGCCCGGAAATACCCAGCGCGCCAGGACGAGACTTAGTTCGTAGAGACCGGCCATGGCCGCCGCCACAAGAAGCATCGTAATCGGGCTCCAGTCAGGCGTGATGACCGCCGCGAGTACCGTGATGGTCATATACACTGCCCGCCACTGCCGGCGCAGTTGCGCGCGGGAGATGAGTCGCAGCCCGATGAGCGTCAGCACGACCAGCGGGGTCTGAAATGTGACGGCGAGCGCCGCCAGAAACAATGTTGCATAGGACACGTACGAGAGGGCCGTGATCTCCACGGACATGACCGATCCGGCCTGGTTGAGCAACCAGCGCGTGGACGGCGGGAGGACAAAGAGATAACCGAACACCACGCCGACCACGCTCAGCGCGAGGGACAACGCGGTGATCGGGACCACGTAACGCGCTTCCCGTTCGGTCAACGCGGGGCTGACGAACATCAACGCCTGCAACAGCAACCACGGAAACGCGAGGATGAGACCGAAGACGACGGCTACTTTGAACTTGACGAGCATAGGTTCCAGCACGGTCAGAGCGATCAGATGGGTGAGTCCCGCCGGCCGCATGAGCAAGAGGAGGAGACGGTTCTGCTGCCACAACCCCACGAAAGTCGCGAACAGAAATCCGGCAACGGCCCACAGCACCCGGCGACGGAACTCTTCAAGATGCTCGACGATCGACTGCGGGATGTCGTGGGCGACCGGAAAGTACCGCCAGAGGAACGCCATACCCGGCTCTCGTCCCTCAACTACCGGACGACGTGGGAGGTTTCAGATCATCCTCGCCCTCGCGCACGCTCTTGCGAAATTCGCGGATCGCTTTCCCCATCGCGCCGCCCACCTCGGCCAACCGCTGCGGGCCGAAGATCAGCATGGCGACGATCAGGATGACAATCAGCTCAGGCCAGCCAACATTCGGTAACATCGCCCTCACCCCCGTGCGCGGTCTGACGTCGCCGCGCCCCTCACTAGTATGAACGAACGAGTTCCTGCAGCCACACCAGCAGGCGATCCCAGATTCGCGGAGCGGACGCGATCCCGGTGCGCTCCGCCGCGATCTGCAAGCCTGCACGCGAGACTTCGCCCACCATCGTCAGCACCCGGCCCGCATGGGACCAGTGCACCAGCGTGCGCAGGCCCAGCCGCTGCACCCAGATGGGGCCGGCCGGCGTAGGCACGACCCTGCTGCCTTGGGGAGGACTGGCCACGGATCCGCGGCGCTGGTACACGACCAGCGTGCTCAGCCCGTCGGAATAGATGGTCTGGACGACCGGTCCGTCTCCGGTGAGGTACTCCCCCGTCTTGTGGAACCCGGCGGGTACGGCTACACCCACCGGCGGACCTCCCAGGACGCGGATGATATCTGCCGCGCTGGCGGTTCGGACCCGCGCCTGCGGAGTCAGGTGCAGGCCGGCCGGCATCGTGGCGTTCCTACGCCAGCCCACGGGCATGATCTCGAACCGCAAGAACGCCGTGACTTCACCCAAGGATCCGTCCGGCCCGATCCGTTCCGAGCGCAGCACGACACCGGTTTCGTCGTCCACGGTGAGGCGGTGCGTAGGCCGGTCGCCGGCCGACGGAACCAGCTCGACCCTGGTGACCTTCCTTCCGAGGAGGGCGTCCTGCGCGGTGGCAATCCGATAGTTCTCCAACAGCCAGGGAAGATGGACCGTCTCAAAGGCGTCCTCATCAGTGCTCGCGCGTGGGCCGGTCGTGCCGGTGAGCCGGAGCGGGTCGAACCGAATCTCGACGGTGTCGCGACGGATCACCGTCCAGCGCAGGCTCGGTCCGAGAGGGACGTAGTCCAACCGCGTCCAGGCGGGCGGATCGTGCTCGATCCGGACCAGCGAGGCCTGAGCCTTCGCCGCGCCCTCCCAGGCGACCACGATCTGCTCGCCGCGATAGGCCACCGCCGCCCGGGCCCGTACCGCCTGCAGCAGCGGCTGGGGAATGGGGCCGGCGCGGGCCGGCGCCGCCATCGCCCCGACGAGCACCCAGAGCAACGCGACTCGGACTAGGGATTCTGTGGAGTTGCGGACCATTCACGCAGGACTTCGTAGGGCAGCACGCTGCTGAGGTACGATGCGAGCGCGACATCGGTCATCGGGTGTGCCGCCGCAAAGACCGCGTGTTGTTGAAAGTACCAGATCCCCGCGGCACGGTCGGTGTGCGGTGTTGGGAGCAGGCGGACCTGCAGCAACAGCGCGAGCCCCACGGCGGCGCCGGCGGCCGCGATCATCCACCGCGGCGCCACCTTTCGATGCGGTGCGGCCCCGACCCTGGCAAGGGTGCGCGGAAGCAACGAGGGATGGGGGGCGCGGTCAGGAACCGCTCGTAGCAAGTTCCGAACCGCCTGGAGATCGTCCAGAGTCCCCCGGCATTCCGCGCACTCGGCCAGGTGCGAGGCAACCGCGGCCGCCTCCTCTGGGGTGAGGGTACCGTCCAGGTAGGCACTGAGCTGGTCGGTGAGGTGCGGCATCACAGATCGCCTCGCTTCATCGCATCGACATACGGTCGCAACCACTCCCGTAGGGCCAGCCGGGCGCGGTGTAGCCGCGAGCGGACGGTGCCGACGGGACAATGCAGAATCTCAGCTGCGTCGTCGTAAGGCAAGCCCACCAGGTCCACCAGCGCGATGACCGCGCGCGCATCCGGAGGCAACGCGTGCAAGGCGCGCAGCACCGGGCCGTCCAACGCCCCCTCGGCGATGGCGCTGGGATCGGCAGCGTCCGATGTGACCGCGCCGGTCACCTCGTCAAGCGAGAAAATCTTCCGCCGGCGGTCCCTCCGGATCCGGTCCACGAATGAGTTGTGCATGATCCGGAAAAACCACCGGTCAAAGCGTGTGCCGGGTTGGAAGCGGTGGAAGGCGCGAAAGGCCTCCTCCGCCGCCTGCTGGATCAGGTCGTCGCTGTCGGCCGCGTTGCCGGTCAGATGGTACGCGAAGCGATAGGCCCGGTCCCAGTGCGCCGCCAGCAGTTCAGCGAAGCGGTCCCGGGCGGACGTCACGTCTGTGGTGTGCGCGAGCTCATCCACCGGCAACGTGGAATTGAGTGTGACGTGGGCAGATGTCATCGGTATGCGGCACGCCCCGTGCGATTCGCTCAGACCAGTGTTTGGTCAGCGCCGAGACCAGCCTGAGCGAATCGTCCGGGGCACCGCGATGTTCTCCGCTACCTCAAGATGGTGATGCTGCCCGCCTGGTAAGTCAACCTGGTGCCGCTGCGGACGATTGAACCGTTGATCTGTACGGTCTCTCCGGCCCGCAGGTCCCTGGCCGACGCGGCCTTTCCAGTCCGCAGGAACCGCGTCTTCGCCGTCTGCTGAATCCGCAGTTTGGCGTTGGCCCGGAGACCAGAGCCCTGCTGCACCTTCACGACCTGCACCTGCATCCAGCCTGGGCCGACCTGGAGCACCTTGCCTTGAATCGCAAACGCCTGTGGTTTCGTCGTGGTTGTGGTGCTTGCCGCGCTCGCTGACATTGCCACCGCGAGGACGGTCACGAACACGCTGACCAGGAACAGAGCACGTCGCACTGCAATCCCTCCTACTACGTGGAGTCTCCCTGTAGGCTAGCGTTAGGGGGAACCAAGAAGTTCCGGGAGTGGGTGGAGAGCGGATCGCTTCCACCCACCCCCGCGCCCTACGGTATGACCGAGATGCTGTTCGCCTGATAGGCCATGTCGTCGATGGTCGCCGCGATTCCGACCATCTCACCGACTTTTACGTCAGCATTCGACGCCGCCTCGCCGGCCATCAGGAATTTCGTGTCGGCGGTTTCGAAAATCAGCAGTCTCCTGTTGGCCCGGAGGTCTGAACCCGGCTCCACCGCCAACGTCTTCACTTCCAGCCAGCCGTTGCCAACCTCCAGCACCTCGGCCTGAAACACGAAGGGCCTCGATGTGGAGCGGTCTTGGGTGGCCTCCTGCATTGGACCCGCGGCCCACGTCGTCGTCGCGACGGCGAGCACCGCGGTCAACACGGCCACGAACACCATCATCTGTTTCACGCAACTGCCTCCCTTCTGAGATGGACTTGCATATGCGCAAGCGGTAAATCGCCGCGGAAAGTTCTCCTGGCGCGAGATGAATGCCCCGCGCTCACGGCAGTATACTGAAGATGTGAGCGCCAAACGGTTGATTTTCCATCAGACGGGGAGGGTGTGAGTGACAAGTTTACTAGCAGCCGGCGGCGAGCAGGTGACGTACTACCCGCTGGAGGCGCTGCGCCCGCGCCTGGCTACCCCGCTGGAACGACTGCCCATCACGGTCAAGGTCCTGCTGGAGAACGTGCTGCGGCACGCAGGCACCGCGCCGTTTTCCGAAGACGACGTCACCGCCCTTGCCGCGTGGCGGCCGGGGATCACTCCGCGCCGTGAAGCGGCGTTCCTACCCTCGCGCGTCCTGCTTCAGGATTTCACGGGTGTGCCTGTCGTCGTGGACCTCGCCGCGATGCGTGACGCCGTGGCGCGGCTGGGCGGAGATTCGCGCCGCGTTAACCCGGCGGTGCCGGCAGATCTGGTCATCGACCACTCGGTGCAGGTCGACGTGTTCGGCATGCCCGGTGCCTTCGAGCGCAACGTCGAGTTCGAGTACCAGCGTAACCGCGAACGATACATGCTGCTGCGCTGGGCGCAGCGTGCGTTTGACCGTTTGCGTGTCGTGCCGCCGGGTACCGGGATCGTGCATCAGGTAAACCTGGAGTACCTCGCCCGCGTGGTGGCCGTCCACAAGGTTGGTAACACAAACATCGCCTGCCCCGACACCCTGGTCGGTACAGACTCTCACACCACCATGGTCAACGGGCTGGGCGTGCTGGGGTGGGGCGTGGGTGGTATCGAGGCTGAGGCGGTGCTCTTGGGCCAACCTATGTACCTCACGGCTCCAGAGATCGTGGGCATGCGGCTGACCGGCGAATTGCCGGAGGGGGTCACCGCGACCGATCTGGTGCTGACGGTGACACAGATACTGCGCAAGCTCGGCGTGGTGGGGAAGTTCGTCGAGTTTTTTGGGGCGGGGCTGGACGAGCTGGCGCTGCCAGATCGGGCCACCATCGCCAACATGTCGCCCGAGTACGGCGCCACCGCGGCGCTCTTTCCGATCGACGCTGAGACGCTTGCCTACCTGCGTCTGACGGGCCGGGCCGAGTCACACGTTCAGCTGGTCGAAGCCTACGCGCGGGCGCAGGGCATGTTCCGTGCGCCTGCCGGCCCCGAGCCGGTGTTCGACCAGGTCGTGGCACTGGATCTGGCGACCGTCGAGCCAAGCGTCGCAGGGCCCCGCCGGCCGCAGGACCGGGTGCCGCTCGCGGCGGTGCC
>Ga0209236_1000388_pt1 | contig 24984 bp, 23 predicted proteins | sample GraSoi013_1_40cm_FD_185819 | JGI IMG/M metagenome (GOLD analysis project Ga0209236, IMG submission 185819) | Grasslands soil microbial communities from the Angelo Coastal Reserve, California, USA - Sample 09_27_2013_1_40cm (SPAdes) (version 2) | ecosystem: Environmental > Terrestrial > Soil >... | reverse complement strand
GTTGAAACCGACGAGGACGTGTTCGTATTTCGTCGGCTGGCCATGGTGCCGGAGGAGGCGGGTCTTTTCTGCGATGCGGTCGTCGTCGGTGACGATCATGCCGCCCTCGCCCGTCGTCATGTTCTTCGTCGCGTAGAACGAGAAGCACGCGGTGTCACCGAGGTTGCCCGCCTTCTTGCCGTGGTACTCCGCGCCGGCGGCCTGGGCCGCGTCCTCGATTACCGGGATGCCGCGATCCCGGGCGGCTGCGAGGATCGGGTCCATCTCGGCCGTCTGGCCATAAAGGTGGACGGGCATGACGGCCGCGGTCTTGCGCGTGATCACGGAAGCGAGTTTCGTGGGGTCCATGTTGTACGACGAACGGTCGATGTCAACGAAGACGGGCTTCGCGCCGCACAGGAGGACGGTCGACGCGGTCGCGAAGAACGTCAGGGGCGGGATCACGACCTCCTGGCCCGGGCCGATGCCATGCGCGAGCAGCGCGACGTGGAGGGCTGCAGTGCCGTTCGTGACGGCGATCGCGTGCTTCCGGCCGAGGTCCTTGGCGAAGGCCTTCTCGAACGCCTCCACCTTCGGGCCTTGGGCGAGCATCCCGGACGAGAGGACCTCCCGCACCGCCGCGACTTCGTCCTCGCCGAGAATGGGGCGGGCGATCGGGATCATCGATGCGCGGAACGAGAGACGGGGCTATGAACGTTAGCTGAGCGCAAGCGGAGTTGCCGGCCCTCTATGTGGTTTCCCGTCGCGAATCCTAGAATTCGCTGAGCCCGATCCTCCGTCCCCTTTGCGACTCGCACTCTTCGTTGCGTCCGTAACGTTCCACCTTCCGATGTCCAAGGGGAAGGGTTTATGGCGCGTCGCTGAACTCCGCAGCACGAATGAAGGCCGTCATCCCCGCGGCCGGCTTGGGTTCTCGATTCCTTCCGCAAACAAAAGCGCAGCCGAAGGAAATGCTTCCAGTCGTAGACAAGCCCGCCATCCAATATGTCGTGGAGGAGGCTGTCGGCAGCGGCCTACGCGAGATCCTGATTGTGACGGGCCGCGGGAAACGAGCGATTGAGGATCACTTTGACAAGAACATCGAACTGGAGAATCACCTCGCGCGGTCGGATCGGCTCGGGTCCCTGGAGGAGCTCAAACGACTGATGGAAACCGCCCGGATTATGTACGTGCGGCAACCGTCACCAAGAGGACTTGGCGATGCCGTCGCCCAAGCGGAATCCTACGTCGCGGACGAAGATTTCGCGGTTCTCCTTGGCGACGACATTACGATGAACCCCCCGTGCACCGGGGTCCTCGTTGATGCGCACAGACGCCTCGGCGGTTCAATCCTCGCCCTGCAGGAGGTCCCGCGAATCGACGTGGGGCGATACGGAGTGGTGGTTGGAAAGGAAATTGACGATGACGTCTTCCGGATCGAGGACATCGTCGAGAAGCCTTCACCCAAACAGGCGAAATCGAACCTCGCGACGATCGGGCGCTATGTCCTGACGCCCGGGATCTTCTCGGTCCTTGGCAAGACCCCGCTTGGCGTGGGGGGAGAGTTGCAACTCACCGACGGCATTCGCGGCCTCCTCGCCCGCGAGGACGTCTACGGTGTGCGATACCGCGGGCGTCGATATGACGTCGGCGACAAAATTGGTTGGCTCTGTGCGAACCTCGAGTTGGCCCTCCAGCGGAAGGATCTGAGGAAGGATATCGAGGCATTCATCAAGGACCTCACTAAGCCCCCCGCGTGAATGGCGAGCCCAGACCGCCCTATCCGATCCGACGGAAACGCACGCCTTTCATCTTCCGCGGATCGAGGATTCGCCGGCCATCCACGACAACGGGATCCGTCATCCACCGTCGGAACTGTTGGGCGGTGAGCCGACGAAATTCGGGCCAATCGGCCTGAAAAATGGCGCCGTGTGATCCGCTGAGAGCTTCCTGGACACTCTCCGCGAGGCGCATTTCAGGGACCTCGTTCTGAAACTTCGGTCCTGCTCGCGGGTCGAAGCCGATGACCGTTGCTCCGCGTTTGATCAGGGCCGTCGCAATTGGAATTGCACGACTCTCGCGCACGTCGTCGGTCCCCCCCTTAAACGCGAGGCCGAGGAGCGCGATTCGTTTTCCAGCGAGGTCCCCGACTTCGCCTTCAAGCAAGTCGACCGTTCGGAGGTATTGGGTCTCGTTCTGATCCAGTACGGCCGGGAGCAGATGCAACTCCGCACCATGTCTCTTGCCCGCGGCGACGAGGGCCCGCACGTCCTTCGCAAAGCAGGAGCCGCCGAAGCCAACGCCGGGCACCAGGAACCGGGGGTTTATCCGCGGGTCCAAGCTCAGGCCGCGGTGAACCTCGTCATACGAGACGCCGAGCGTCTCGCACACGTTCGCGAGTTCGTTCGCGAAGGCGACCTTGGTGGCGAGGAATGCGTTGGTTGCGTATTTGATCGCTTCCGCGGCGCGGATTGACGTGACCAGAAATGGGGCCCGCGCGGAGCGGTAGAGGGCTTTGAGGATGCGCGCGGTCGCCGGGCGGTCTACTCCTACCACGATTCGGTCCGGCGTGAGTGCGTCCTTTAGGGCTCGGCCTTCCTGAAGGAACTCTGGATTCATCGCCAAACGAAACACGCGTCCCGACTCGTTGAGGATGGGGCGGACCACGGTCTCTGTGGTACCGGGTAGCACAGTGCTCTTCACAACGACGGTTCGCAGCCTTTGGTTGGGCAACACTTTCGAAATGGATTCGGCGGCAGCTACTAGAGCGTCGTCGTCCATCGAGCCATCGGGCCGAGACGGTGTGCCGACACAGAGCAAGAGGATGTCGGAGTCGCGAACTAGGCTGGCGATGTCCTGAGCGATCGTAAATCGCCCGGCGCGCAACACCCTCCGAAGCGCTTCCCGGAGGCCGGGTTCGTAGAATGGCGGCTCACCAAGTGCGGTGTCTCGGTTCCGCTTCGTGTCGGCATCGAATCCGAACACCTGATGCTGGTGGACGGCCAGCGCGACGCCTGTGACGAGGCCCGTCGGACCCATGCCGATAATGCCCACCTTGGCCACACAGAGACAAACCCGGCAACGCGCGATAAACGTTCCGGGACGGTGGTCCACTCTGATATCCAGGCTGCTGAGCGAGAGTCGACGAACCGGTCATTGGGCCGCTGTCGGCCTTCACCGCCAACCAGGGAATTTGGCGAATCACACGACTTCGGTGTCGACGAAATGGATAGCGGTCGCATCGCTAAGTAAGGCTGAGAGATAGATTGCCCACCCCTGTTATTCAAGCGTTACGAAGAGGCTCACCTTTTCTTGAGGACACTGGAACTGCGTTTGCGCTTTTCCGTCCTGAGTTTAGAGAAAACTCGGCCGTCGTGCGAGCAGCGCATGTTCCGGTCGAGCGGACGCCCGCATTCGCACACCCAACCTTTGACCATGGCGGGAATGCCTAAAACTAAGGCGTGAGCCGGAACATCCTTCGTCACAACGGCGCCGGCACCGACCATGGCGTTCCGCCCGATTGTGATGCCGCAAAGGATCGTCGCATTTGCGCCAATCGAAGCCCCATCCTCGACCGATGTTGGCACTACCTGCCAGTCTGGACTCACAGCCCGAGGGTACCGGTCATTCGTGAAGCACACATGCGGGCCAACGAAGACGCGATTGCCGACCCGCACCCCTCGGTATAGGGTCGCGAAGTTCTGGATTTTGCAGTCGTCCCCGACGGTAACTTTAGCGTCAATGTAGACGTCTTTCCCTATCGTACAACGCCGTCCGACCCGAGCATCCTCCCTGATTTGGGACCAGTGCCAGACAGTCGTCTCGTCGCCGATCACGGCTCTTGGCGAAATATCCGCTGTTGGATGGATTCGATTGGTCATTCCGGCCTCCCACCGCATTCGCTCTGTGATAAGAAACCTTCTCCTCCAGGACGTTTCAAGTATCGTGTCCGAGAACCACGCGCTAGTTTTGAAATAGCGTGTCTGCAGGCTTGGCCTTTGTGGACTTCGTCGTGTCCAGCTCGGGCAGTGAATACCAGTCGGTCGTGTTTCCAATCGACGTTTTCGACGGCTTCGGAGCCATACTAGCGTTTGTCCTGGCTCTCGGCATAGTCTTGGTCCTCACTCCGCCCCTCATGAGAAAAATGCGCGCGGGCGGAATGATCGGTCAAGATGTGAACAAGACTGCGAAACACTCCGTGCCCGAGCTGGGGGGGATCGCAGCCTTGTTCGCGTTCTCCGTTTCAATTAGCCTGGTAGTCGGTCTCCAAAAGCTGCTTGGCAATGTTGCTGAGCCGCCCTTCTTGGCGGCAATTAGCGTGTTCTTCATGGCCTCGATGATTGGACTGATCGACGACATCTCGAACCTGAAGCAGCGTCTGAAGGCTGTCGCTGTGGCGTTCGCGGCCCTTCCGTTGATGCTGGTGCATCTTGGCCCTGATGTTGTCGACCTGCCGTTCGGCCTTCAACTCAACTTCGCGGCAAGTCTCTACCTTGTTTACTGGCTCATCCTCGTCCCGATCGGCGTGACCGGCGTGGCGAACGCGATGAACATGTCTGCCGGATATAACGGGTTGGAAAGCGGCCAAATCGTGGTGGTCTCTTCATCCCTGCTCGCAATTAGCCTCCTTCGAGGCGACCCGGACTTTGCGCCCCTGTTGTTTGCGTCGCTGCTGGGATGCTCGCTTGGGCTCTACTTCTTCAACCGCTATCCCGCGCGCGTTTTCATCGGCGACATTGGTACTCTCGGACTGGGAGCAGCCCTCGCGGCAGGCGTCATTCTGGGCCACCTTGAGTTCTACGGCTTGATTGCCATCGTTCCTGCGTTCTACGAAGGAGCGGCCACCGTCTATTACGGATTCCGGAACAAGAACGGGGAACGTAAGTCCGCGTGCAAGAACCCGATTATCGAGGACAACGGCATGCTCCGACCACCCGTCGGAGCAAGCCGCTATACGCTGGCATATTGGATCCTTTCTAAACACCCCATGTCGGAGAAGGCCCTTGTCCGGACCCTCCTTCTTCTCTACGCCGCGAGTGGCGCGGTCGCGATTGCATTGAGTGTGATGTGATGTTCACGATGGAGATCCCGGGGAAGGGTATCTCGGGACTTCTACACCGGGCAACCTTGCTACCAACGCGGTATGGCCTCAGGCCAGAGAAGGTCCACGCTCGCCTCCGTCAAATGCAGGCGATGCTAGCACGATCAGAGGTGACCCCAACAATTCCGGTTAGCGCGGTGACGTTGGAGCGTCACCCTGGAATCACATCGGTCTTGAGGACGGTCGATGTCGCTATTCACGGATATCGCCACGTTGACTACACAACCCTGACAAGCGCCGCGCAGACTAGGGACTTGGACACGGCCTTCAGGGTCTTCCGAGGACGTGGGTTCGATCCCAAAGGTTTTCGCGGACCCTATCTCCGCGCAAGCCGAGACACGATGAGTCTTTTGGCAAGCCGAGGCGTGATCTTCGATTCGACAAGTACACGGCTCCTTTTGCCAGAGCGTGATTCCGCGTTCCACCTCGCCTCGGCGTACGCCCAACAACGCTATGGGCCGATTCCCATAGGCCCGGCAATCCCCACCGGTTCCAAGCCCATTGAGATTCCTGTGGCTTTGCCTGACGATGAAATTCTAGTAGACGCAATGGGGCTTCGAGCACCCATGAGTTTGTGGCGAATCTATGAATCGATGCTTGCCACAGCGAGGGGCGAAGGATCGCTGATCGTGCTCATGATTCACCCAGAGAGATTCGGGATTGTTTCGGACGTTCTCCAGCTCGTTCTCGATCGCGCGACAGATGACGGCGCGTGGAAAGCGTCCCTCACCGAGTTGTCCGAATGGGCTCTCAAAGAGGGCTCCGGCGCCACAAAATGGCCGGGCGGAAGCGAATATGCTGTTGCGGTGAGCGGAGATCTAGACGCTGTCTCCCTGACGGACTTTGCGTGGAGAACAGTCGGGAGATAGGAATGCCGGTCATAACCGATGTCCCCACAAAAGAGTGGGAAGAGTTCTACAAGTCACACACTGAAATTCCGATTCTACAGTCACCTAGTATGTATCAGGTCTGGGCGCGCACCAGGGGTCTAACCCCCGAGGTACTTTTCTTCGTGGAATCCGGGGCGGTACGGGGTTCGCTTCTGTCGGTCCGGCAAGTGTGGGGCCGTCGCGCTGTCGCCCGTTTTTTTTCGCGCTATCTAATTCAAGCAGGCCCGCAGGGGGATCTTGGAGCTCTCAGACCGCTTCTTCAAGAGCATCGGCGGCTCGCCCGGAGGAACTCTATCTTCTCGGAAGTTCGACCTATCCTGCCTAATCACTCGCTAAACGAAATCGCCCTTTCGTGCGGATTCCGTCCGGAGCCGTATCTCAACTTCGTTCTCGAACTCTCAAAGGGAGAATCCGAATTGTGGAACTCTATGAGCAGGTCTCGACGAAGGAACATTCACAGCGCCGAGCAGTTAGGCCTGTCAATTCGGGACGTGACCTGCGACAAAGACGTCCTCCAGTTTCACGGGCTCGTTCATCAGACCTATTCGAGGGCGGGGTTGCCCTCCCCCGACCCGACGCTCTTCCTAGCTGCAAATGAGGTGTTCGGACCTCGGGGAGAGTGGATTGCGGTGTGCGTTCTTGAGGACAGCACGCCAGTGGCGGCGCGAGCGGTCCTGGTGAGCGACGGAGTCCTGCACGACTGGTACGCCGGTTCGAGTGATCGAGGACGTGATCTCCACGCAGACGAATGGCTCGTTTGGCAACTTCTGCGACGGGGTATCGCTAGATCCGCTCGCATGTTCGAGTTCGGGGGGTCAGGCCCAGTCGGAGGAGGATACGGACCAGGGGAATTCAAGCGACGCTTCGGCGGGCGCGAAGAACGTCCAGGCCGGATGGTCGCAGTATACCGCCCGTTAGAATATGTGGTCGGGCGGGTCGGTTGGAAGACGATGAGCCAGATCCGAGGTCGGTGAAATAGTGGGAACATCCCCGTCAAGTTGGGATAAGTATCTACGCGCCGAGTTTGTTGAGCAGACATTAGGCCCAGGGCCTGGCCATCGGCAAGGGCTTGTCCTCGATGTCGGTGCTGGGACTAGCCGATTCGTTCAGGACCGATTTTCCACGGAGTCTGAACTCATCCGAGTCGATCTGTCACGGAATGACCCAGTTAACGTCGTGTGCAGTGTGACTAGTCTCCCCTTCAGGAACGGGGCATTTGAACTCGTGCTCGCGTTCCGCGTTCTGCAGCACGTCCCCCACGAGAGGGAGGCACTGGAAGAAATCCTCCGTGTCACGAAGCCGGGTGGCACGATTGTGGTTGCGGTCGCCAATCGCAACTCGTGGACACTTCTTAGTTTGCATCGTGACAATCAAAAATTGCGCAAAAGGATTCCCTACCCCCACTACGAGCTCTACCGTCGCGTGGAGCTGGAAACGAAGCTGAAGCAAACCGGATTCGTCCGGATCCGAATCTGGAGTGCTATCTTTCTCCCCGAGGTAATCAATCGGTTCCCAACTGCAGTGACTCGAATTCTCCTCAGAATCGGGGTTACACTCGATCGCGTTGCCCGGCGAATCCCATTTGTTCAGAACATGGGAACGAATTTGGTAGCACTCGGGGTGAAATCGTGAAGTGGGCGATTGACACACTCGCAACGTCCCAGGACTTCACGGAGCTGGATTCGTTCGCCGACAGCCTACGAAATCCTTCGATTTTTCAGACCGGTCGGATGGCGCGCGTATATGCTCAGAGTCCTGACACCAAGCCGCTCGTTCTAGTCGCCCGCGGCTCATCTGGTGAAATCGGTGCAAGCGTCGCGGGGGTGACATTCACCCACATGAGGCGTGGGCTTCCAGTTGTCTCTCAGCTGTCAAGTCATTTCACAGTTAGGGGAGCGCCCATTGCTCCTTCAGGACCTGAGGGCCTGGAAGCCACGACAATGCTTCTTCAGGAACTCCCGCACCGGATGGGGCCCAACTCCGTGTACATCCGTTGCTATCCCGACTTCGGGGCTCCGACGGTTCCAATCCTTCAGCTTTGTGGCTACGCGCGGGAAGATTGGCTCAACATCGTCATCAACCTGGAGAAGGGTGAACGCCAGCTCTTGGAGGAAATGTCCAAGCATCGCCGCAAAGGGATCCGTACCGCAACCAAGGCAGGCTTCGAGGTGATTCGCATTTCGACGGCCGACGGTGTCGATGTCCTGTATCGCCTTCTCTCAGACGCGCATCGCCATTTGATGGTCCCCTTCCAGACGCGACCGCTTTTCAACGCAGTGTTACGAGACCTCGGCTCGACCGGCAACGCACTGATGCTCATCGCGAAGAGGGGGGACGAGGTCCTGGCGGGTCGCATCGTTCTGCTCTATGGAGGGACGGCGTATGATTGGTACGGGGGGTCCACGCCTCAAGGCAAGCAGCTTCGCGTGGATGAATGGCTCACTTGGAACGCGATGCTCCTCGCCAAAGACCGCGGTGCTGCTCAATTTGACTTCGGTGGGGCGGGGAAGCCCGACGAAGACTACGGACCGAGGGAATTCAAGCGGCGATTCGGTGGATGCGTGACTAATGTCGGAAGATACACGCGCGTTTTGGCGCGCCTCAGGTTCGCGGTCGCTGAGCTCGCTCAAGCGGTTCTCAGGAGGATCTGATGCGGTACCTGTTCGTCATGGGACACCCCGCTCATGTTCATCTGTTCAAGAATGTCATGAACCTGCTCACGGAAAGTGGTCATCAGGTCCTCGCCGCCGCCGTGAAAAGGGAGGTGACGACAGACCTACTGAAAGTGCTAGATATCCAACACGCGGTCTTCGGGAACATCCAACCAACACTACTAGCCAAGGCGATAGGCACGATACCGAAGGAAATTGCCCTTCTCAGATTGGCGCGACAATTCCGACCTGACTTGCTCGTCAGTACGGGGTCGCCGTACGCAGCCCATGTCTCAGCGATTCTGGCCAAACCTCATCTCGCCTTCGGGGACACCGAGCGTGCGGCGCTGACGGCTCGCATTACGATTCCGTTCACAGACGCGGTGTACACGCCCGATTGCTACCAGGGGTACCTGGGTCCGAAACACAGGAAATACAATGGTTACAAGGAGCTCGCATACCTCCACCCGAAGTACTTTCGACCGAACAGGGGCTCTCTTGATGCCGCTGGATTATCGGAAACTGAGCCGTACTTGATATTGCGGCTCGCATCGTGGGACGCAAGCCATGATCTCGGAGAGAGTGGATTCTCGTTCGAAGACGGTCAAGACGCCCTCACTTTCGTCAGACAAATGGAACGCCTTGGCCGTGTTGTGGTCACCGCAGATAGCGCCGTCCGTCCTCCGTTAGACGAGTACACGGTTCGCTTGTCACCCGAGCGCATGCATGACGTCCTAGCTTTTGCAACGGCGTACGTCGGAGAGGGAGCAACGATGGCGGCGGAGGCGGGAGTCCTTGGGGTCCCATGGATTTTTGTTTCGAGCACCGGTCGCGGTTTCCTCACGGACCAACAGAGTCGATACGGGCTTGGGTACTGGGTTCGGGATCGGCACGGAGCCGAGGATGCCCTTTCCCATCTGGCACTGCCGAACCTTCGGTCCGAGTGGCAGCAAAGGAAGGAGCGTATGCTTTCCGAGAAAGAGGACGTTGTCTCTTTCATCACCCGGGAGATTGAAAAGTGGCCTCTTGGTTCTGTAACAGGTTGATCGAACAATAGTCGAGCATTTCGCGCTCGAGTTGGGCGAGGGCTCCATCCGCCCCTAACTCCGAAACGATTCCCACATGGGAACCTTTTTCTATCGAACCCAACGGTGTTCGTTCAAATCGGCGATTGAGAGAAGAGGCGTGTCACGTCATGCAAGGGCTTCGCGACGAATCTGGGAGGCGCGGCCTTGCTCTTATCGGAGGTCTCAATTGAAAGTCACACTCGTCGCCGGATTCGATCCCGCACAACCTGCTGCGAGTGGCGTCCAGTCCTACGTGACGAGTCTGGGCAAAAAACTGGCTGAGCTGGGTCAAGAGGTGGAGGTCCTGAGTCTCGGGTCACGCCGGTCCGTGTCTGGCGGCATCGAGTTCGTCCCTGTAGCTTCCGGAGTACACAACTCCTTTGAGTTCGTCTTGGCCTTGGGGAGGCATCTCGGGCGACGAAAAGACCCGGCCAAGGTCGTCCATGCCAATCGGGCTGATGATCTAATCCCGTTTCACTTCTTGAAACCGCAGGCAAAGAAGGTGTTGACTCTACATGGTGACCACGGAGTGCAAGTGAGGGCGAGACGAGGACGCACGTCCGCGGCCCTGTACCATCTCGGCGAGCAATATTCTCTTCCTCGGACTCAATCGATAATCTGCGTCTCGCGAAGTACGAAAGCGGATTTCTGTGATCGTTACCCATGGCTGGCGGCTCAACTGCGCCTTATTCCTGCGGGCGTCGACTTGGAATTGTTCCGTCCGTGTGAGAGTCGCTCGCCGAGGGGCAAGATTGGCGTTCCGGAAACCGCGAAGCTAGCGACGTTTGTTGGGCGGTTCGAACCGGAGAAAGACCCTCTTTTGATTGTTGACCAGTTCATGGGGCTCCACAAGCACCACCCAGACGCGCACCTGCTAATGATTGGGGAGGGTCGACTCGACGTGGAGGTTCGTCGGCGCGCAAGCTTTAGCCGAGGTTCGATCAGGATAACAGGGCCTGTAGCGCAACGCGAGCTGGCACAGATTTTGGCCGTATCAGACCTGCTGGTTCTCGCTTCGAAACACGAAGGCCTCCCAACCGTTGCGCTTGAAGCCCTTGCTTGTGGTGTTCCCGTCGTTGGGCCTCGCGTCGGAGTTCTCCCTCAGGTGGTCGAACCCGGTATCAACGGGTTCCTCATAGGGTCGCGCCTCGACCTTCAGACTCTCATGGAAAAGGCATTGTATGAAACCGCATGGGTCCCGGCCGCTTGCCGGGCCTCGGTCCTCGTCTACGGATGGGAGAAAGTGGCCCCGGCGATTCTGGAGGTGTATCGTGAGATTGCCTCGTAGGGTCACCTACTGTCTAATCCTTGCGGTAAATGTGGTGGCCGTCCTGTATCGCTACCCGTTAGAACTCGGCCACGAGGTCGGCTCTGACACAACGTTCATTCACTCCTTGGCCGGTTCATTGAGTGATAGGGGTTACGCAGCATGGATTCTGCACCCGTTGTCCTACTTCGGGCTGTATGCGCTCTCATACCCAAGCGCAATGCCGTTCCTTTTCGGGTCCCTGGCGGAAGCAGGAGGCATTCCGGTGGAAGGCGCGATTTTGCTCAGCGGACTCGTCTTCTCCATCGCAGGTGGTCTGTCCGCATTTGCCGCTAGCCGCTCGATTCGCGAGGACGACCGATTAGCACTCATTGTTGCACTCCTGTTCTCGATCGCCCCTTTCTACTTAAAGGACACCACCTGGGTGGGATCCGGTCGAGGGTTCGTCACGGCTCTCGTTCCCGCTGTGTTCTTCCTTCTGCTTCGAAACATGAAAACCAGGGACGTACGATTCCTCTTTTTAAGTGCCTTGTTGGTGATCCTGCTCTCTGCGATTCATCGCATGGGGATCTTGGCCATATTTCCGCTGATCGCATTCGGGTTCGCGATTCCTTTTCACCGGTTGACACAGAAGTTGCGGTTCGCGCTCGGTCGGTATGAGTCTCGATTTAGGTGGGCATCTGCGGGGACTGCTCTTTCGGGATTCTTCTTGCTTTTCTACATCCAATTCTTGTTTCCCGGAATCGCCGGTGCGGATGTCGTTCAGCAATATGGAACTGGGGCGTTGTTCGAAGGCTCGTCATATACCGTGCTCCTCGCGAACATGGCCGTTAGCCTTGTCGGCAAGGTCGGACTGCTGTTGCCGTTGTTCGTTGTTGGCCTTATCCGGTTGACGGCAGCTCGCCCAAAGGAAGATCGAGATAAGTTCCTCCTCGTTGCTGTCTTCGTCATGATTCCGCTCCTGTCTCTCCGCGACTACATTGCGGAATTTTTGATTTATGTGTTCGTCCTTTTGATTGCGCTGGGCGTATTCCCGAGTCGGCTCGCTTTCCTGAACCGACGATCGGCTGCCACGATTGCGGTCACTGTGTTGGTCGCCACTTCGCTCGCATCCTCCTGGGTCATGAAGGACTATTGGAAAAACACATACTACACCGACGGGGCGACGTCGAATGAGCTCTACTCGACCGGGGTCTACGTTGTTTGGAAAACAGACGGAACTGTCGCCTCAAACGAAGGTCTATCGGCGGGTCGCCTCGCAGCGATTTCCGGAGTCCCGGTTCTGCCTTTAGGCGGCGCCTCGAACCATTGGTTCAGTCCTCAACAGTTGACATATGGTTTCGTCGATGGAAGGACTGTCGGCGTCAGACTGATACCAATGACGACAATCTCGTTCAACACGGACGAAATCTACGTGTCCACGAACGTGGCGAACGCAAAAGATGACTATGAAATGGTTTTTTACAATCACCTGTCCGACTCTCAGACTCAAGGGGTTCTGGGCCGCTACGAGATCCAGTACGTGATGCTGTACGTCCCGGCGGGGACTCAGTTTCAGTCTTACGTCTGGCGACCATCGCCGTTTGTCGCCGACGTCACTACGATGACCTACAAGGTCTTCAGCTCGCCATCATACGCCCTGTGGTACGTGGGATAGGGATGAAACTGCAGCGGATTGCTCTATTGTCACCGTACACAGACCCAATAAAGGGGGGGATTACGAGCTACACTCGGGAGCTTTCGGCCGCGTATGCCGAGCGAGGTATTAGTTGCATCGGGATTGCGGCCAATGGCGCTGACAACTCACATTTCACGGTCGTCAAAGGGGGAAAACTTCTCTTTTGCGTTAGGGCGCTCCGAACTTTGACAAGATGGAAACCGGATTTCATTCATGGACATTCGCAGCACTGGTATATCATCCTCCCATGCACTCTCGGCAAGATACTGCATCCATCGGCCCGCTTGCTTTTCACGTTTCATACGCCTGCGGATCCGAAATCAGGAGGTGTGATTGATACCGTTGTGAGGCTCTTGCTGCGTTTCTCAGACGGGGTCGTCTTCGTCAGCCGAGAGATGTGGAATTCGTACCATCTATCGGCTTCTATCCGGCAGGCCGTAATCTTGGCGGCCCCAGAGCGGCTTGCCGCTACTCAGGGGAAAGATCGTGAATGGGTGAAGAGACCGATCATCGTCTCCGTCGGACCGCTGGTCTGGCCAAAGAAGGTCGCAGGAGTCCACCTGCTCGTTAGTTCGTTCGCGCAAGTCGCCTCTTCGTTTCCGGAGTGGCGACTCATAATTGTCGGGGACGGACCTCTCCGGCCTGCTGTCGAATCGCATGTACAGCAGCTCCACCTTTCGGGCAGGGTCGTCCTCAAGGGATACATAGAAACGGTGTTCGATGAAGTCGGGATTGCGGAGATCTATGCTCACATATCCCTGCAAGAAGGGCTGCCCCTCTCCTTGTTGAACGCAATGGCGATCGGAACAGCCGTTCTTGCGACCTCTGTCGGAGGAATTCCCGAGGTCGTCCGGCATGCCGAGACGGGCTTTCTCGTTGAGCCGAGTAATGCAGCCATCGTTGCTGGACTGAGTCGTCTCATGAGGGACCGTAGCTTGCGGGCGAGGCTCGCAGCAGCGGCAAAGGAATACGGGTCAAAGCATCTGTCTTGGGAAAAAGTTGCTGAGCAGCACCTGCGCTTCGCTCACGAAGAGGGACAATGACACATTTCTGCCTTTCAGTAGACGTAGAGGAAGATCTCCCTGGAATTCTGCCTCGCGGTGTCCGGGGACTCGAAGAGGGACTCCCCGAATTATTCAAGATTCTCGACGAGGTTGGACTTCGAGCGGATTTCTTTTTCCTGGCGTCGGTTGCAAGGGACTATCCGGATCTGGTCCGCAAGGTGGTCAGACAAGGGCATGGACTCGGCAACCATGGACTGGATCACAACCAACTGTGCCAAAAGCCAATCGACCGTCAGCGGGAAGACGTGCGGCGGTCGACCCGCATCCTGACAGATGCAGGTGGCGTTCCGCCGAAAATGTTCCGCGCCCCGAATTTCTCCGTTGACAGCGCCACCTTGGCACTATTGGAAGAAGAGGGCTATGCGGTCGATTCATCCGTTCTTCCGGGTCGTATCCTTCGAAGCGGGTTTCGGATCGTCTACGATCATAGGGGAGCTCCGACACGGCCCTATTACCCTGGTGGAAACCTGAAGATGCCAGGTCTCCTGATGGAAATACCTGTCACGCCCAATCCCCGACGGCCCGGCGCTCCTCTTGGGCAAGGAGCCCTGAACTCTTTCGGGCCGGGATATCTGTTGGAGACGGCCAAGAATGTCGATTCTGAGGTGTTCGTGTTTCTCGTTCATCCCTGGGAACTCATCGATTTGGCTTCGTATTACCCTAGCCTGCCTTCAGGCTATTCTGATTTCTGCACCAGCGACTGCGGTGCGCTTCGTTCTTTTCTCACAGACGTGTCGAAAGTCTTTTCGGCGACGACTTTGAACACATTCGCGAGAACGGAAAGGGGGTTGTCACCTGATTGAAGTTGCGTTCCTTCGGCCAGACGAGGTTACAGCTTCCGGCGCGCGACATGAGGGATTCGAGCAAGATGCGACGGCCTTGGGCGTGCCCAAATGACGGTGCTCATTGCATGGCCGGACTTGTTTCCGGTGACTCATGCTGGTTCCGTCCGAGGGATGGCGTTTACTAAAGCAGCCACCGAACTAGGGCTCTCCCCCATCATCGTAACTCCCAAGGTTTCGAGCTCAACGAGCGAAACGACAGAACGCACGGATGCCATAACGATCCCTCTCTACGATTCCTACGCGGAGAGACTCCCTCCTCCATTTCCTGTATTACTCTTACCATTTACGATTGCCCGCTTGCGGACGGTTGCAGTCAAGGGAAGAGTTCGTGCGATCGTTTCAAGCACCCCAGGACTGTTTCTCCCGCTCGAGTCCCTCTTCGTAGCAAAGCTATGCGGAGCGCCGTTCTTCCTCGACGTCCGTGATTCATGGGCCCTTGAAGAGAAAAGCCACACTGGAGCACTTCGCAATCGAATCAAGTTGTGGCTGGAAGGGATTCTTTGTCGACGCGCTTCCAAGATCTGGACCGTTACTGAATCTCTCGCAGAGCTCATCGCTGAGTCTCATGGGCTTTCGTCCGAAAGAGTGCAGGTTGTGCCCAACGGGGCGGATCTTTCGGTTTTTCATCCGTCCGACAATGAGAAGAAGTATGATCTGATATTCCTGGGCGCGCCTTCATCCTACGAGGACCCCGGCCGGGCGCTTGAAGCGTTCCTCGGCCTCTCTTCTGCGCGACCTGCTCTTCGAGTACTGTGGCTAGGCTGGGAACGAGGAGTCCTGGACGACTCTGCAATCCGCATCCTGGAACATCTGGTTTCTTCCGGTATCTTGGAGCTCAGGTCACGAGTGCTCAATTCTGAGGTCCCATCGCTCCTAGCGCAGGCCCGTGTCGGTGTAGTCTCGCTTTGTGGTGAAGATGTCTACCGCACGGCCATCGGAGCGAAGGTGTATGAGTATCTCGCCTCGGGCTTGCCCCTGGCGTGCCTTGGGCCGCCCGGAGCCTCCGAAGTACGTAGGCTGGTGGACTCATGCGGCGTCGGCTTCTATGCAACATCGCCTGAACGATTCGCACTCCTCGCAGCCGAGATTCTCGCCAAACCAGAAAAACTCGAAGGGCTCAGAAAGAGATGTGTGGATGTCTCGAAACGCTTCGATCGGCGAGAAATCTGCCAGCAAGCTCTGCAAGATTTCGTTGTCCCATACCTCAAACAGGGGACTGGAGCATGAGAGTTACCGCGATCAGACCTGCCGCGCGAACCTTTTCCAGCCTTAACTGTAGCGGCATTGATATCCCAAATACCGGCTCCAAGTCCGACTTGCTCTGCACATGACGCTGCAGACCAGATTTTCTGACCCAGACGCAGTACGGGCCTTGCTCGTCCACATTTCCGAAGGCGATTTATCCTCGTTCGTCCGCAAAGACGAGGAGATTCTCAGCTCGTCCTTTTCGGTCGCGACGATGCCATTCCGGGGAAAGTCTGACATTCTCCCGCTGGCAAGGGCTATTTCCAATAGCGACGTAGTCGTGTGCTGGTTTGCGTGGGACAATGCCTTCTGGAGTAGCGTCATCTCGCCGATACTCGGCCGGCGACTGGTCGTGATCGCAGGTGGGTTCGACGTCGTGTCGCTCCCCGAGCTTGGCTATGGGAACCTCCTGAACTCGGGGGCGGCTCGGCGGACCAAATTCGCGCTCAGACGAGCGGATCTTGTCGTTGCCGTCTCCGAGTCAATCCGAAACGATGCGCAAAAGGTCTCTGGAAGGGGCGATATCCGTCTCATACATCATGGCTTCGACGAGAGCAAGTATCCGTTGGGACGGGGGAAGAAAGAGACAGCGTTGACCGTGGGAGACATTACGGAGTCGAACCTGACCCGCAAAGGGATTAGGTGCTTCGTGCGAGCCGCGCGCCACGCGCCTGACGTTCGGTTTCTCGTCGTAGGGCAACGGCATCGACGAGCAGTTGAACTACTCGGGAATCTGCCAGAGAATGTCACTCTACTCGGCAGACTGTCTGATGCCGATCTCATAAACGTCATGATGGAATCGAAGGTGTATGTTCAAGTTTCGGCTCATGAAGGATTCGGATGTGCGCTCGCGGAAGCGATGCTCTGCGGCTGCGTCCCGGTCGTTACTGATCGAGGCGCCATTCCGGAAGTGGTGGGCGAGACCGGTTTCTACGTGAAATATGATAGTCCACGGGAGACCGCGGCACGGATTCTGGAGGGCACCGGATCAAGCGAATTGGCGAGCCGCGCGGCTAGAGACAGAATTTGTCGGCTTTTTCCGCTGAAGAAACGAAGGGAAGCTCTCGTCAATGCAGTGCATGAGGCTCTGCGATGACCATCGAAACGCACATTTCGGGATGCGGTCGCGGTGGGGCTAACCGCACGGACCAGTTGCGGACTCCCGGCCGATCAGACCCCAGTAGAGCGCCATTGTTTCGTCGACGCCTCTTTGTAGGGAGAACGAGGCTTCAACAGTCCGTCTTGCTTCGTTTCCCAGGCGCTCGCCCTCAGGGCCAAATACCTTCAGGAGTGCCGAGGCCAGAGCGGCCGGATCCCTCTCCGGAACGCGTATGCCATCAGCATCGTTGGTAATGAGCTCCCTCAAGCCGCCGATATCAGACGCTACTAGCGGAATCGCGCACGCCATCGCTTCAAGTGCTGCGAACGAAGTAGCCTCCACCTCCTCTCCGACAGTGACTGAGGGGACCACAGCTGCATCCGAGGCCCGAAGGAGGCTCGGCATAGCGCCGTGGTCGACGTCCCCTAAGAAGCGAACATGTGCCTCGACGCCGAGCGACGATGCAAGCAATCGAAGACTGGGTTCTTGTGTACCGGTCCCCGCAACGAGCAACACGACATTGGGAAGTCGCTTTCTCAACAAGCTCACGGCCTCGATCGCGTACCTGACCCCACATTTCTCTTCGAGGCGCCTCGCACATAGGATGACACGGTCGTCGGCGTCAAGTCCGAACTGAGCTCTCTCGAATGCCCTCGAAGCCACGTCCGCGGGTGTAAAGACAGTACTGTCCACAAAGTTTCTGCGGACCTGAACTTTGTTTGGATCCGTCCCTAACCTGACGAGATATTCCGACAATCGGGTATCGACTACTACGATTTTGGGCGCACTGTCATACGCACGACGCTCGACACGTCTAAGCAGACGACCCCAGAAGGAGCCTGGAGAAATCGACCCCATATTCGATTCATGGTGAAAATAACCGTGAATTGTCAGAAGCGTTTTTTTGTCTCGTCGTCTCGCAAGACTGTGTACCGCGAGAAATGCGATGGGGTCCTGGGCATCGAACACATCGACTTCCTCGAAATCTCGGTTGCGCGATACATAGAGCCTGAGCGCGAATCCCACGAGCGCCATCCGAACGAAAAACCACAACCAAGATCCGAAAGCAACACGAACGATCTGGGCTGTCCGGTTGATCATCGTCATCCAAGTGGGGGAAAGTTGTCTAGGAGTCGCAATAGCGGTGGCATGCCGCCGCGCGCCCATCCCCGACATTAGCTGGGAAAGGAATGTCCATCCGCCCCCAATCTTGGGGAATGGGGTAATCGCGATAAAGGCAACATGCATTGATTCCTCTCGGCGGTCCGCTCGGTGATGTTTCTTCCGGCGGGCAATCGGGTGGTCTTCGAGCGGCATCTTCCTCCGAAAAGATACATTTCCAGAATGCTTCTTAACGTCGCGGCGACATGTGAGTTCATCCCCGGACAAAGTCTTCGATCATCGAGTGGCACGACCCTTCTCTGATCAATTTACGGAATCGGAGGGTATTTCGATGTCATTGCGACTGACCACTCCGCCGCCCTTATAGATTAGCCGATACTTCGGCTGTCTTACTTCCTTCTCGATAATTGCGGGATAGTCCCCAAACCGATCGTGATCATACGGAACTAACTTGCTTGCCGCATCTCGGAGATGACGGCGAAGCGCTTCGCTCAAGTCAGTCGTCCCGTAGACTTCAGTTATCCTGTGCCTAACATACGAATCGAGAGTAGGAAAGCGCGACTTCTCGGGCAGGGCCATCCATTCAGTCCAAAAGAACCGATAGAGCATACGTCGAGCGGGCTTGACAGATCTCATGTGGAAGAAGTAGAGCTCCCTCCATTCAAGGCGCTTGTAATACCATGGCACCTGCAGTACCTCGAAACGACCAATCTGAGAATAATGAATCGAAGGCGAGTAGACGAACAAGAAAGGCTCCAGCTCCACTTCAGGCTGCGGGTACTGATGAAACAGGTCGCCGTCAAGGCTGATTGGGCCTGTCCATATGCAAAAGTAGCGACGAGCATCGAGTAGCAGAGCCCGCCTCAGCAGAATCGAGACTGCCAGGTCTCCCGTCGTTCTTGCGACGAAGTCCCCGTGCCAGCGGAGAATCCACCGGTAAGATGTGTTGCTGAGCGTGAAGTTAACCGCGCCGCAGAAGTCCTCCCTGGGATATGAGAAAAGGCGCAACTTCCCTCCTAGCTGCTTCTCCAGATCGGACAGAATCCGGTAGGTGCCATCTTCGGAGCCGTTGTCAACAACAACGATTTGGTCAACGGAATCCGCAATGGAGGCTACGCTTTTCTCGATCCAGTCCTCTTCGTTCTTAACGGTCATCATCGCACTTATTCCCGCTGGGCGGTGCGCGCTGGGCTGTGCGATGAGTCCGATCTCGGGGAGGAAGGACAGGATTGTTCTCCCGAGCTGCCTAATTCGACCCAATCTACACTCCGCCTCCTGTCTTCTCTCGGAATCCTAGCATCGAGAGTACATCTCTGATGATCGATCGCTCACTCGGACTAAGCAACAAGACCATCGAAACGAGCGCCGCACCGACCACTAGCAGCCCAGCCGGAATCCGCCACACTCCTCCAAAGAAGGCGGCGACAAAGGCCGAGGTCAACAACAGGGCCGCCCATACTGCAGGCACTCCGAGACCTGAAATCGGGACTTGAAACACACTTCTGCCAACCATGACAGCCACTAAACAGAGGGCAGCGTAGCCAGTTAGGATCGAAACACTCGCTCCCAGCCCACCGTACGCTGGAATCAGAAGCAAAGACGCGAGGCTTACCGTGGCGGTCCAAACAAGGTTGATGGCGAGACCCAACCACATTTTTCCGGCTCCCCCAATTTGATTGCCGATGATTCCGCTGACGGAGGCCAAGAAGGAAGAGAGAGCCAGAATAGAAAGGAACGTAGAACCGCTCGTGAACTGAGGACCGTACGTGAGACCTATGATTTCTGTCGAGAAGCAGATTCCCCCGAGAACGAAAGGGGCGCCTAGAAACATGGTCATACGCATGACCCGCGCCACGACGACCTGACCCCTGTGGGGGTCCGCTACGCTCAATGACGAAAGGAGGGGAACCAATGGGACTCCAATGGAACCAGACAAGAGGGTAATCACATTCGCAAGGGTAAAGGCAACAGCGAAATTGCCAAGGTCTCCGAACCCCCTTTCAAGTGCTAAACGGGAGTTGATCCAGTAGAGGGCTGAGAGGACGGTCAAGCCTGAGATGAGAGTGGGAAGACCGTAGTTGAGAAGGGAGCGAACGCTCACAGCATCTGGCGTGGTCGATGAAGGAAGGCTACGGGCGATCTTCCGCACCGTGGGGATCGCGGTGGCGCCCACGAATGCCACCCCAAAAACGAATGCGATTATGGCTCCCAAAGTCCCAAGGAAGAGGCAGAGAGGGATTGCGATGGCAAGGCCAGCCACCGCCGCCAAGACCGCTCGAAGATTCAATTCAGTTATTCGGCCTAATCCCTGAAGTGCATTGCCGAAGAGGACGAGGGGCGCGCAGGCGGCAACGAGGATCGCGCCCAAGACGAAGAGTGACTTGAGACTTCTTTCCGGGTAGTCCGGGAGCAGCTGAAACATGACGATCCCGAACACGAGGCCCGCGGCGGCGCTCGTAACCAAGACCGTCCGGACCGCCCGCCGGATAGTCCCCCAGGCGGCTTGCCGCGACGACGAAGCCTCGCCCGAGAGAAACTTCGTAAGTGCGGCCGGGAGGCCGAGGGTGCCGCAGGCAAGCACGAGATTCGTCGCACTGAGGACTAAGGCGAGGAGCCCGTATTGGACATCCCCAAGAATTCTCGCGACGGCAATCGATTCTAGGAGTCCGAGGGCCTTCACCACAATCACTGCCGCGAACGATGTGATCGTGCCGCTCATCACAAACCGCCGGGCTCTCTCCGAACGAATCAAATTCGATCACCGCCGCTTGTCAGAACACTGGTAGTACCAATCGGCCTTTGACATCGAACGCAGCCGCTACCCTGCCCAGCGCACGCTACATGATACATTGCCCGGCACATGCAGCGGGTAGCGGGGATTGTCGGGCTGAGGATGTCCCCACACGCCGCACAACGCGCCTCCATCCGTCTGGCACGCACGTTGCGTTCCTGACTCTTGCTCGACGACGACTCTGGAGGAGCGTATTTCACCAGCGGGCCCCAGAAAAGGGCGAGCCAGCCGAGAAAGATGAGCCAGCCTGCGTACGAGTGGGCGAGGAGCATGTTCTGCAATTCTGTCTGAGTCGTGTCCGTGTAGAATCCCACGAGGACGATGACGACCATGCGAAGGACGTTCGCCACATACGCTGCGGTGAGTCCGAGACCGAGGAGAAACCAGACCCGACGGGAGGGCCTTTCGTATTCCGTCAAGACGAATGCAATGAACGCGGCTGCGAATATTCCGAAAGAATAGATTCCGGAGCAAGATGTCGTGATGACGACAGTCACTTGGATTCCAACATGCTGCGGAGTAAACGTCAGACCAGGAGCCGTCGAGCCCGCGACTGCGTGAACTTGGCTGTTCACGCCCAAGGCGTTCAGAACGGCGCTTGTTTCCGGAGCAAGCGCGACCCAGGAATACAGGTCGACTGATTTTTCAAAGTCCGAGTAATATAGCCGCGCCAGAAGAAGAGGCACAACCAGAATCGCGTTGAGCCAGAGGAAGAACAGGAGTACGAAGTCCCGCTCCCGCGTGAATCGGGCGGGCACGAAGCCATAACCCAGCAAGCTCGCGGCACCAAGAAGGACCATGATATCTTCAGTTTGGAAGACAGGAGTCGGCGACAACGCCCAGTTGTATGCGACGTCCGCGACGATCAGGCCTGCGCCGAATCCAGGGAAGAGCGGCACGAGCCGGCCGTCGAGTGTTAGGCGGCGAAGCAAGCGGGTTGAGAGCGACGGAGACGAGTCTGAAGAAGCGTACCGCGCAGGCCAAATCGCCCACGTGATCAGCGCTCCGCCGAAGACGATAAGCGGAAGTGACAGCCACTCGAGAATCGTGCCCTTCGGACGGTCAAGTAGCAGTCCAACGCCGGCGAAAGTCGAGATCAGCGAGATGAAGCTCGTCGCTCGTCGAGAGTTTGCAAAAGCCCTAAACCACCGGGGAAGGCCCATGGCAATGTTGTCTGTCCACCTTTTCGCACCCTATAAGAAAGCTCGCCGGTCGTTATCGCCTTCGCGATACGTCGGACGATTCATATAGCGCCAACCCATACGACGCATTGGTCGGCGTGATGAAGGTCGTCGGCGGTTCCGCGTCCGTTGCCCTTGCTCGCGGGATCGCCCATGAACTCTCCGTCGATTTCGTGGACGTCGCGTTCGAGAAGCATGCGGGCGGGTTCCCCGACGGCGAGCGCTACGTGCGCCTCCTCGGACCCGTCTCGGGCGAGCACGTCGTTCTTGTCCAGACGACCCACCCCGACCCGATGATTGTCGAGTTCTTTCTCTTGGCCGACGCGATCCGAGACGCCGGTGCTCGGCGTCTCACCGCCGTCGTCCCGTACTTCGGATATGGCCGCCAGGACAAGCGATTCCTCGATGGGGAAGCCGTCTCCGCGAAGACGATTGCGAAGCACATCGCGGTGGACTGCGACGAACTCCTGACTATGGCGATTCCAGCAAACCCGGAGATCCTCAAGACGTTCCCGCTCCCCACCCGCGAAGTGAGCGGCATGCCGGCAATCGGCCGCTACCTGAAGTCCGTGAAGGTCGACGTGCTCCTCGCACCCGACCAGGGCGCGCTTCGGCTCGCGAAGGCGGCGTCCTCGGTCGCCGGTGTCCCGTTCGACTTCCTCGTGAAGAAGCGCATCGATTCCTACACGGTGAAGATCGAGCCGAAGGCGCTCGACGTCCAGGGCAAGTCCGTCGGCATCGTGGACGACGTGATCTCGACGGGTGGCACGATTGCGACGGCGGCCAAAGAGCTGAAGGTCCAAGGCGCACAGCGCGTGATCGCCGCATGCGTCCACGGCCTCTTCGTCGGCACCGCCGAGGCGAACCTGAAGGTCTGCGACGATGTGATCGCGACGGACACGGTCTTGTCGCCGCACACGAAGGTCAGCGTCGCGCCGGAGTTCGCGGCGGCGATCCGGGCTCTGAAGTGAGTCCGCTTACCGGCCGATCCATCCGAGCACGCTGATCGTGAACGAGAGCAAGAGACCGGCCCAGACGAGGAGACCGAGGTTCTGCATGTCGGACGTCCGCTTCGAACCGAGCGCTCCCGCTACGCTTCCGAACGCGCCGACGAGGCCGCCGGAGATCGTCAGGAACCGCGCGAACCCGCGCGCATTCAGGTCGCTGCTCAGGATCACGATGATGCCGGCGAGCCAGAGCGCCAGCAGGGCGACCGCGTTCAGCCCGAGCACATACCGTTTCTTCAGCAAGTTCTCCGTGGCCATCGGGTAGTACGGCGCTCCAGGATACTGCGGGGTATTCGACTGCATGGGGAGTTCCTCGTCCGCGCGATGGCCCTTGGCTTATAAAATAATAGCCCCATAATAATATATAACCGCGAATCGAGACGGCGAGTCTCTCGAGGACGACGCGGGGCCGCGCCGCTCGGCCGCGCGAAATCCCTTTATCGCGGCCCGTCTTCGCGGTCTCGCGTGACGGAGTTCATGTCCTCCGCGGTGCGGGCCCTCGAGAAAGCAGGCGCAGGATTCGGCGACGTCCGCACGGAGGATCGCACGGCGTTCGTCGTGCGCGTCGCGAACGACCAGATCCAGAGCGTGAACGAGGTCCGTCGTCGAGGCTGGGGCGTCCGCGCGTTCCTCGACGGTGCGTGGGGCTACGCGTCCGGGACGTCCGCTCGGACGGGGGATGCGGTCCAGGCCGCGCGGAAAGCGGTCGCGATCGCACGCGCAGGCGCAGCCGCGGGCGTGCCGTCGTCGAAACTCCGCAAGATGCCCTCGACCACGATTACGTTGAAACCGAAAATCCGCATCGAGCCGCGCGACGTGTCCGGCGAGGACAAGGTCGCGGCCGCGATGGAGGTGTGCCGCGCCCAGAAGAGGGACGAGGTCGCGAACACGAACGCCTCGTATTCCGACTCCGACTGGACCTTCGAGCTCGCGAACACCTGGGGCGCCTGCCTGCAATGGCAGGAGGTCCGCGTCCGGATTGCCGCTCAGGCGGTCGCCGGCGAAGGGGACCGCCGCGAGGCCGCGTCCGATTTCCGGGACGGGACCACGGGATGGGAACTCGTGAAGGCCCTCGACCTCGCGGAGTTCGGTCGGGGCGTCGCGCGAGACGCGGTCGAGATGCTCAGCGCGGCGAAGCCGCCCGCCGGGCTGATGACGGTGGTGACGGACCCGGGGGTCTCCGGCCTCCTGGCGCACGAGGTGATGGGCCACGCGTCCGAGGGCGATGAGATCGTGAAGAAGCGCTCCTTCCTCACGGACCAGGTCGGCCACAAAGTCGGATCGCCGTTGGTCTCGATGTACGATGACGGCACCTATCCGGGGGCGCACGGCTCCATCCCATTCGATGCGGAAGGCACGCCGGCCCACAAGACGACGGTCATCGACCGCGGCATCTATCGCGGCTTCCTCCACAGCCTCGAGACGGCCGGCACGTTGAAGGCGCGCCCGACCGGCAACGGCCGGGCGCAGGACTTCGGCCGCCGGGTCTGGGTGCGCATGACCAACACGTACTTCGGCGCGGGCCGCGACAAGAAGGACGAGATCGTCGAAGAGACGAAGTCCGGCGTCCTGACCCGGAAGTGGATCAGCGGGATGGAAGACCCGGTCGGCGGGTCGTTCCAGGCCGTCACCCAGTCCGGATTCCGAATCCAGAAGGGCGAGGTCGGGGAGCGCGTCCGCGGGATGACCCTGACCGGGAACGCCCTGTCGATCCTGAAGAGCGTCGACCGGGTGTCGAAGGAGATCGCCCTCGACGGCGGCTCGTGCGGGAAAGGCGAGGAGGACTACGTTCCCGTGGCCGCCGGCGGACCGTACATGCGATGCAAGATCGTCGTCGGAGGCGGCTGACGTGGACGGTTTGGACCTCGCCTCGGACGCGGTGCGACGCGCGCGGTCCGAGGGCGCCGACGCCGCGGAAGCGTACGCGATCACCTTCACCTCGCGCTCCGTCTACATCGAAGACGACGTCCCGAAGGTCGCGGAGGATCGGAGCGAGA
>Ga0209236_1000383_pt1 | contig 25145 bp, 17 predicted proteins | sample GraSoi013_1_40cm_FD_185819 | JGI IMG/M metagenome (GOLD analysis project Ga0209236, IMG submission 185819) | Grasslands soil microbial communities from the Angelo Coastal Reserve, California, USA - Sample 09_27_2013_1_40cm (SPAdes) (version 2) | ecosystem: Environmental > Terrestrial > Soil >... | reverse complement strand
TCAAGCTCGAGTACTCGACGGACGGGGGGACGACCTATCCCAACCTGATCACGTCGTCGATCTCTGCCGCGGCCGGAACGTACGCCTGGACGATCCCGGACCTCGCTTCCTCGAATGTCAAGGTCCGGGTGACGAACACCGCGGATACGACCGTCTCTGACGATTCCAATACGGCCTTCACGATCAAGGGCGGCCTCGGGGTCACGAGCCCGGTGGGGACGGATGTCTGGACGGTGGGGGCGGCCAAGACCATCTCCTGGACCTCGACGGGGGCCGCGGGAATTCCGACGGTCAATCTCGAATACTCGAAGAACGGGCTCTTCACCGACACGGTGGTGATCGCCACGGGCGTGGCCAGTGGGCCGACCGGCGGGAGCTACGCGTGGACCGTCGCGGACGCGATCGCCACCACGGTCAAGATTCGGGTGAAGCACGCCACGGACGCGACGGTCGCGGCCGACTCCGCCGCCTTCACCATCAAGGGCTCGCTGGCCCTGACGGCGCCCGTGGGCGGCGAGGCGTGGGCCGTCGGCTCCGCACGGAACATCACCTGGACTCGGCAGGGCTCGATCGCCAACGTGAAGCTCGAGTACTCGAAGGACAACTTCGCGACTTCCAGCCTGATCACGGCCTCCACGCCGGCGGCGAGCCTCTCCTATGCCTGGACGGTGCCGGACGACGTCTCCACGACCGTGAAGGTCCGGATTACGAACGTGGATGACGCGTCCGTCGCCTCGACGTCGCCGGCCAACTTCAGCATCAGGGGGTCGCTCACGCTGACGGCGCCCAACGGCGGCGACTCCTGGCCGATCGGAAGCGCTCAGACGATCACTTGGACGAAGACCGGCACGATCGGCACCGTGAAGCTGGAGTACTCCACGGACGGCGGCCTCACCTATCCCAATGTGATCACCGCGTCGACGGCGGCATCGGCCCTCTCCTACGCGTGGACGGTCCCGGACGCGCCCACGACCCAGGCCCGGGTGAAGATCACGCAGACTGACGATACTTCCGTGACCGACGCCTCCGATGCCAACTTCAGCATCAAGGGGACCGTGACCCTGACCGCGCCCAACGGCGGCGAAACCTGGCTCGTCGGGGAGAGCCGGAACATCACCTGGACCAAGACCGGCGCGATCGCCAACGTCAAGCTCGAGTACTCGACTGACGGGGGCACGACCTATCCCAACCTCATCACGGCCTCCACTCCGGCGGCCAGCTTGAGCTATGCCTGGACGGTTCCCGATGCGGTCGGCACCGGGCTCCGGGTCCGGATCACGGACGTCGGGGACGCCACGACCTCTGACACCTCCGATGGTAATTTCACGATCAAGGGCTCCCTGGCGCTGACGGCCCCCGTCGGCGGTGAGGTCTGGACCGTGGGGGCTAGCCGGAACATCACCTGGACCAAGACCGGCACGATCGCCAACGTCAAGCTCGAGTACTCGACCAACGGGGGCACGACCTACGCCAACCTCATCACGGCCTCCACCCCGGCGGCCGCCGGCAGCTACGCCTGGACGGTCCCCGATGCGATCTCCGCCACCGTCCGCGTCCGGATCACGAACGTCGACGACGCCACCGTGACCTCCAGCTCGGGCTCGAACTTCAAGATCCAGGGCGCCCTCACCCTCACCGCCCCGAACGGCGGGGAGACGTGGATCGTGGGCGAGAGCCGGAACATCACGTGGACCCGGACCGGCGCGATCGCCAACGTCAAGCTCGAATACTCGACCGACGGCGGCGCGACCTACCCGAACGTGATCGCCGCCTCCACGCCGGCCGCAGCCGGAAGCTACGCCTGGGTGATCCCGGACACCGCCTCCCCGACCGTGAGGGTGCGGATCTCGGATGCGAGCGATGCCACGGTCAGCGCCACCTCCAACGCCAACTTCGCGATCAAGACCTCCCTGACCCTGACCGCCCCCAACGGCGGAGAGGTCTGGGCGGTGGGGAGCGCCCGGACCATCACCTGGACCAAGGCGGGAACGGTGGCCACGGTCAAGCTCGAGTACTCCACGGATAACTTCGCCACGGCCTCGCTGATCACCGCGTCGACCGATGGGACGCTGGGGAGCTATGCGTGGACGGTCCCCGACAGCATCAGCGCCACCGTCAAGGTCCGGGTGACCAGCACCGCCGACGCCACGGTCGCGGACACCTCGGATGCGACCTTCAAGATCACCGGCTCCCTGACTCTGACCGCCCCCAACGGCGGGGAGAAGTGGGGGGTCAACACGCTCCAGAATATTACCTGGACCAAGACCGGCTCGATCGCCAGCGTGAGGCTGGACTATTCCGCGAACGGCACCTTCAGCGATGCGGTCGTCATCGTCGCCTCCACGCCGGCCGCCGCGGGAAGCTATGCCTGGACGATTCCCGATGCGCTCTCGACCACGGTCAAGGTCCGGGTCACGGATGTAAGCGACTCGACCGTGACCGATGCGTCCGACGCCGCCTTCACGATCCTGGCAGGCTTCACGCTCTCGGCGCCGAACGGCGGCGAGGTCTGGACCGTTGGGTCTTCGCAGAACATCACCTGGACCACGGGCGGATCGGTGACCAACGTGAAGCTCGTGTACTCGACGGACGGGGGGAGCACCTATCCGAACGTGATCATCGCCTCCACCCCGAACACGGGGACGTTTGCGTGGACCGTGCCGGACACCATCTCGGCGACGGTGCGGGTCCGGGTCAGCGACGTCAACAACCTCAACGCCTTCGGCTCCTCGAACTCGAACTTCAAGATCCGCGGGGCCCTGGCCCTGACCGCCCCCAACGGCGGGGAGGTCTGGACAGTCGGGGACAGCCGGACGATCACCTGGACGACGACGGGGACAATCCCCAACATCAAGCTCGAGTACTCGAAGGACAACTTCACCACCACGGTCCTGATCACCGCCTCCGCCCCGAACACGGGGACGTTCGCCTGGACGGTGCCGGACGACCTGTCAGCGACGGTGCGGGTCCGGGTGACGAACGTGAACGACTCGACGGTCTTCGATGACTCGGACGCCAACTTCAAGATCCAGGGAGCCCTGACCGTGACGAGCCCGAACGGTGGGGAGAAGTGGACGGTGGGCTCGAGCCGGGCGATCACCTGGACCCGGACCGGCTCGGTCGCCAATGTGAAGCTCGAGTACTCGAAGGACAACTTCGCCACCGCGACCGTGATCGCGGCCTCCACGCCGAATACCGGTTCCTACACCTGGACCGTGCCCAACGACGTCTCCGGCACCGTCAAGGTCCGCGTGGCGGATGCCGGCGACGCCACGGTGAACGATGTCTCGGACGCGAACTTCAAGATCCTGGCCGCCTTCACCGTCAGCGCCCCGAACGGGGGCGAGACCTGGACGGTTGGCGCCACACAGGCGATCACCTGGGCGACCTCGGGCACCGTGGCCAACGTGAAGCTCGAGTTCTCGAAGGATAACTTCGCGACGGCGACCGTGATCACGGCCTCCACGCCCAACACCGGCACCTACAGCTGGATCATCCCGGACGCGATCTCGGCGACGGTGAAGGTCCGGGTTTCCAACGCCGTCGATGCCGAGGCGAATGATGTCTCAGACGCGAACTTCAAGATCCGCGGTGGCCTCGTCCTCGTCGCGCCGAACGGCGGGGAGACCTGGACCGTCGGAGCCACCCAGGCGATCAGCTGGACGACCTCGGGCACCGTCCCGAACGTGAAGCTCGAGTACTCCACGGACGGCGGGGTGACCTACCCCAGTGTGGTGGCCGCCTCCGTCGCCAACACGGGAAGCTTCTCGTGGACGATTCCTGACAGCATCTCGAACACGGTGAGGGTCCGGGTCTCGGACGTGACCGATGCCTCGGCGAACGACACCTCGGACGGAAACTTCAAGATCCGGGGCAACCTCACGGTGAGCGTCCCCAACGGCGGGGAGGTCTGGATCATCGGGTCGGCCCAGACGATCACCTGGACGTCGGCCGGAACGATCCCCAGCGTGAAGCTCGAGTACTCGAAGGATAACTTCGCGACCGTGACGCTGATCGCCGCCTCGGTGGGCAATACCGGGAGCTTCGCCTGGACCGTTCCGGATAATGCCTCCACGACGGTCAAGGTGCGGGTCACCAACACGGCGGATGCGACGGTCTTCGATGACAGCAATGCCAACTTCACCATCCGGGGGGGCTTCATCCTCTCGGCGCCCAACGGCGGCGAGGAGTGGGTGGTCGGCTCGACTCACCAGATCGCCTGGACGACCACCGGATCGACGATCGCCAACGTGAAGCTGGAGTACTCGAAGGACAACTTCGCCACGGCGACGGTGATCACGCCGTCCACGCCCAACGCCGGCTTCTACAACTGGCTGATCCCGAACGACATCTCGGCGACCGTCAAGGTCCGGGTCTCGGATCCGAACGATCCCGGCACGAGCGACGCCTCCGATGCCACCTTCAAGATCAAGGGAGGCTTCGTCCTGACGGCCCCGAACGGCGGCGAGGTCTGGGCGGTCGGGACGAGCCAATCGATCACCTGGACGAACACCGGCTCGGTCCCGAGCGTCAAGCTCGAGTACTCCACCGACAATTTTGCGACCGCCACGGTGATCGTCGCCTCGACCGCTAACACGGGGAGCTTCGGCTGGGTGGTGCCGGACGCGATCTCCACGACCGCGAAGATCCGGGTCTCGGACGCCGCGGATTCCTCGGCCAACGACGTCTCCGACAACAACTTCAAGATCCGCGGCGGGATCACCGTGAGCGCGCCCAACGGCGGCGAGCTCTGGATGGTCGGACAGAGCCGGAGCATCACCTGGACGACGAGCGGGACGATCCCGAATGTGCGCCTGGAATACTCGAAGGACAACTTCACCTCGCTCGTCCTGATCACCGCCTCGGCGCCGGGGACCGGCTCCTTCGCCTGGACGGTGCCGGATGACATCTCCTCGACCGTGAAGGTTCGCGTGACGGACGTGCGGGACCTGAGCGTCTTCGACGACGGGAACGCCTACTTCAAGATCCAGGGAGCCTTGACGCTGAATGGCCCGAACGGGGGGGAGAAGTTGACGGTGGGGTCCGCGCAGTCCATCACGTGGACCTCGGTTGGATCGATCGCCAACGTGAAGCTCCAGTACTCCAAAGACAACTTCGCCACCGCGGTCCTCATCGCCGCCTCCACCCCGAACACCGGCAGCTTCGCCTGGACGGTCCCCAACGACATCTCCTCCACGGTCAAGGTGCGGGTGACCGACGCCTCCGACGTCTCGGTCTTCGACGATTCCGACGCGACGTTCAAGATCCAGGGAGGCTTCGTCCTGACCGCGCCCAACGGCGGGGAGGCCTGGCTGGTCAACACCCCGCGGACAATCACGTGGACCAAGAGCGGTTCGGTAGCCAACGTGAAGCTGGAGTACTCGACGGACGGCGGCACGACGTACTCGGGGCTGATCGCCGCCTCGGCGAACAACGGGACCAATACCGCCAACGGCGGTTGCACGGTCGCGGACCCGGCGACCCAGGGCTGCTACGTCTGGATCATTCCCGATACGGTCTCGGCGAACGCAAAGGTCCGGATCTCGGATGCGGCAGACACCACGGTCGTCGATACCTCGGACGCGACCTTCAGGATCCGCGCCGCCCTCACCCTCACCAGCCCGAACGGTGGAGAGCAGTGGCTGGTCGGGTCGACCAGGACGATCGGCTGGTCCGCCGTCGGGAACCTGCCGGCAGTGAGACTCGAGTATGCCAAGTCCCCCTACGTCAGCTTCACGCTGATCAGCGCGGCCGCGCCGGCGAACCCGACCGGCGGAAGCTTCTCCTGGACCGTCCCGAACGACATCTCCTCGGCGTATGACATCAAGGTGCGGGTCTCCGATCCGAACGACCCGGAGGCGAACGACCTGTCGGACAACCCCTTCAAGATCACGGCCGCCCTGGCCGTGACGAGCCCCAACGGGGGGGAGCAGTGGGCGGTCGGGAGCGTCAAGCCGATCACCTGGACCGCCACCGGCACGGTGGCCAACGTGAAGCTCGAATACTCGAAGGACGACTTCGCCACCTCGACGGTGATCGTCGCGTCGACCCCGAACACCGGCACCTATACCTGGACGATCCCGGATGCGATCTCGGCGACGGTGAAGGTGCGGGTCTCGGACGTGACGGACCCCGAGGCGAAGGACCTCTCGGACGCCACCTTCAAGATCACGTCCTTGATGACGCTGCTCAGTCCCAACGGCGGCGAGAAGTGGAACGTGGCGAGCACGCAGCCGATCACCTGGACCGCCACCGGTACGGTGGCCAACGTGAAGCTCGAGTACTCCAAGGACAACTTCGCCACGGCCACCGTGATCAGCGCCTCGGCGCCCAACACCGGCTCGTACACCTGGACCATCCCGGATGCGATCTCGACCACCGTGAAGGTGCGGGTGACCGACGTCTCCGACCCGGCTGCCTCCGACACCTCCGACGCGAACTTCAAGATCCAGGGCGCCTTCACCCTGACGACCCCGAACGGCGGAGAGGCCTGGAAGATCAACACGACGCGGACGGTCGCCTGGACCACCTCGGGCACGGTGCCGAACGTCAAGCTCGAGTACTCCAAGGACAACTTCGTCGCGGATGTCAGGGTGATCACGGCCTCGGCGGCCAACACGGGGAGCTACAACTGGATCGTCCCCGATGACCCCACGACGACGGCCAGGGTCCGCGTGAGCGACGTGAACGACGGAACCGTCCTCGACACCTCGGACGCCGTCTTTAGGATTGAGGGGTTCTTCACGCTGACCGCGCCCAACGGCGGGGAGTCCTGGCCGGTCGGGAGCACCCAGACCATCAGCTGGGTCTCCGGCGGAACCATCCCGAACGTGAAGCTCGAGTATTCCCGCGACAACTTCGCGACGGTCACGCTGATCACCGCCTCGACCCCCAGCGTGAACAACGTGGGCGGGAGCTTCGCCTGGACCGTCCCGGATGCGATCTCCTCCACCGTCAAGATCCGGGTCAGCGATGTGAACAACAGCGCCGTCTCCGACGTCTCGGATGCGAACTTCGCGATCCAGGCGGGCTTCACGGTGACCGCGCCGAACGGGGGCGAGCGCTGGATCACATATGAAGACCGCACGATCACCTGGACGACCCTCGGGACGGTGGCCAACGTGAAGCTCGAGTACTCCGTGGACAACTTCGCCACCTCGACCATCATTGCGGCCTCGGCGCCCAACACCGGATCGTATGTCTGGGCGGTGCCGGACCTGCCGACGGTGAACGTCTCGAACCCGAATCTCAGGAACCCGCGGGCGACCAAGGTGAGGGTCTCCGATGCCGACGCCGGTCATCCGGCGGCGAGCGACCCCTCGAACGCGAACTTCAACGTGGACTACTACCTGGTCAAGTGGCTCGTGCGGGACGTCGTGCTCGGGACAGAGCTGTCCGGCCTGACCGTCAAGCACTCCGTCACCGTGGATGGGATCGAGACGGTGACCTGGTCGGAGAGCGTTCTGACCTCGCCGATTTTGAGAGCCGTTCCCGCGAATCCGAAGAACATGTTCGGGAACCGGGTCCCGTACAAGGCGGTCTGGACGAAGTCGGGTTATTTCGACGGGAGCAAGGACTACATGGCGGACGGCGTGTGCCGCGACGAGGCGGGGAACCCGAATCCGGCCTACTGCCCGGACAGCGACCTCCGGTTCCTCGTCCCGATGGAGTCCACGCTGGTCCACACGAACAAGGCCGTCAGCCGGTTCATCTACGACGCGACGGCCAACGCCTTCAGCGTCGATTCCTGGCTCGACCGGGACGGAAGCAGTGTCCCGGCGGTGAAGGAGGCGAGGGTCGATATCTTCGACCCTGACAGCGCCGCCCCGAACACGCCGATCGCGACGCTCGACGCCCTCTGCACCGTGGACCATTCGACCCACCCGCACCCCGCGGGTCTGCCGGCGAGCTGCCCGGATGACTGGGGCACCTTCCACCAGAAGTGGGACTTCACCGGGAAGACCGCCAAGTCCTACAAAGTCGTCACGACTGTCACGATGAGCAGCGGCTCGGCCTTTACGACTGCCGATACCCTGGACGCCGCGCAACAGGTGGGGATCGGGATGAATCTCGGCGTCCCCGCCGCCGGGACTCCGAGCCTCGGGACGCAGCTCAACACCGCCACGCAGCAGATCCGCTCGGACATCGCGGGTGTCCAGACCACGGCCACCGCCATCCAGCTGGACACCACGGCGATCAAGCTCGACGCCACCGCGATCAAGCAGGACACCACGGCCATCAAGCAGGCCACCGAGGTGACCATCCCCGGGAAACTGGACGCCCTCCAGACGAACGTCACGGCCATCCTGGAGGACACCACCAACAAGATTCCTCAGCGGCTCACGACTCTAGAGGCCGATGTCAAGGCCGGGATGAAGGCGAAGATCCTCAATCGGCCCACCACGGTCAAGCGCGGGAACGACATCAGCATCGAGTTCCAGAGCGTGTCGGGTCTCAGCCCGGTCCTGAACCTCTACGACTCCGCGAACGCGCAGGTGGTGATCAACGCCCCGATGACCGAGATCGGCACCACGGGGGTCTACCAGTACAAGCTCCCCGTCAACACCGCGTGGACGCCGGGCGACTACACCGCGGTCGTGACCGAGCCGACGAAGGGTTCCCTCGAGAGCATGGTCTTGACGGTGGCTGATGCGGATATCCCGAGCCTAGCCGCCGATATTGCGGCCCTCCCCGCGCAGGTCACGGCCAGCGTGGACGCGGCCGCCGCCAAGGTGGATGCCGCCGCCGCGAAGGTCGAGTCCGCCTCGGTGACCGCCACCACGGCCGCCGCCACCGTGGAGAAGGCCGCCGGCATCGCCACCACCGCCGCCGGCGAGGTACAGAAGGCGTCCGACGCGGCCAAGAGCGCGGCCGCCGACGTGGCCACGGCGGGCCAGCAGGTGCAGGCCATCGGCCAGAAGCTCGAGACGCGCTTCCAGAAGGTCGAGGACGCGGCCAGCGGGGCCCAGGGCCTGGCCAGCATGGCGGCCAATGCGGCGAACGACGCCAAGACGATCATCGAGAGCGTGCGAACCGAGCTCGGAGCCAAGGGGAAGACGCAGACGACCTACGATCTGATCGCGCAGCTCCAGACGCTCGTGGGCGCCGTCCAGGCCGCGATCGCCAAGATCCCGGAGACCATCAACAGCCCCGAAACGCGCCAGGCCGAAGCGCTCAAGACCGAAGAGCTCCGCGCCAGCGTCCAGGAGGTCAACACGCTGTTGAAAAAGATCAGCGGCGAGGGCGGTACCAACCTGGACGCCCTGTACCAGTCCATCGCGGAGACCTCAGTGGACGTCGGTGATGTCAAAGAGAAGGTGGAGCGTCTCAAGAGCCTGCTGGACGTGATCCGCGAGGTTGGGGACAAGGTTCTGGATCGGACGCCGCAGAAGAAGGCGCCGATCAAGACCTGGTTCGAGCCCGGGGACCCCACCCGATGAAGCGACTGCTCCGGTCCCTCCTCGTCCTCACGACCGTCCTCCCGGGCCTCGCATACGCGCAGACCGGAAGCGTAGATCTGAAGATCCACGTGGCGAACCCGTCTCAGAAGGAGCCGCAGACGGTTCCCGTGAAGGTCTACCTCCCCAAGGAGGCGACCCCGAAGGACGTCAAAGACCTGGGAGACCTCAAGCTCGATTACGACCCAGAGACGGGGGCGTATTACGTGCACGGCGACGTGGTCGTCGAGGCGGGGCAATCCATCACGAAGACCGTGCACATGCAAGATATCTGGGTGTTCAGCGAGGACCAGCTTGTCTCCTTCGTGGGCCGGGCCAAAGAGAGGGCCGGCAAGCTCACCGAGCCCGCGGCGGCCCAGGAGGCCACGGGCATCGTCCAGCGGGTCGAGCAGAAGGTCGAGGCGATTTTGAAGCGACAGAAGGAGACCGACGGCCAGCCCGCGGAGCGGATTCAGGCCTACCGGCAGGGGCTCGCCGTCATCACGACCATCGAGCAGGACCTCGACGCCCTGGACAAGCTGAAGCAGGTCCCTTTCGGACGAGAGGGGAAGAACCTTTCCAGGGAGCCCGATTCCCGCATGGCCCTCTTGGCTGGCTCGGGAGACTCCCCGGAGGGAGGGGCCCCCCTGGGCCGGTCCATTTCCATGACCACGGCCTGGCGGATGATCTTCGCAATCCTCGCGTTTCTAGGGGCTTTGAGCGCCGTCTTTTTTCTGACCTGGCACCGTCTCCTGAGGGTTACCGTGGGAGGAGAGCAAGAAGCCGTGCCCCTGGTCCAGGGTGACGCCTCCGGTGGGTGACCGGTCATGTTCTAACCAGCATGTTCAAAGTCTCGATCTTCGATCAGGAGCGTAAGCTTTTTGAGGATTTAGCCTCTCAGGTCAGCCTCCCGGGTGCGGAGGGGGAGCTGGCCGTGCTCGACTTTCATGCGCCGATGATCAGTCTGCTGAGAGCCGGACGGATCTCGGTTGATGGGAAATACCTCCCCATCCGGCAGGGCGTGGCCCTGGTGGACCGGAACGAGCTGCTGGTCCTGGTGGAGCGTTGAGAAATCTCACGATCATCCTCATCCTGATCATCAGCACGCTCGGGCCGTCCTTTGTGATCGCCGTCATCGGGTACGGGAGCATCCAGGCCCTGGCGCGAAATCCATCGGCCTCGCCGAAGATCCAGACGTCGATGATCCTCGCGTTCGTCTTCGCCGAATCGATCGCGGTGATCTCCCTCATCGTCATCTTCCACCTGTTCGTCCGGTAGCGACGATGCTCCTCTGGCAGCTCATTCTCATCCAGGTCATCACGTTCGTGGTCCTGGCCTTCCTCCTCCATCAATTTCTCTACCGGCAGGTCACCCGATCCCTGGGACGGTTACAGCAGCTCTACCAGGAGAACCGGGAGCGGGAGGAGGAGCTGAAGCGGAAGCGCGAGGAGACCGAGCGGGAGCTTCGGACAACGATGGCCCGGCATCAGGAGGAGATCGGGAGGCTGAGAGCCGAGGCGGAGGCGACCGCCCGGAAGATGCAGGAAGAGCTCCTCGCGCAGGCCAAGGAGGAGGGGCGCCGGATCGTGGCCGACGCCGAAGCCAAGCGGGAGCGGATGCGGGTAAGCCTCGTCTCGGAAATGGAAGAAAAGGCCGTGGGCCTGGCGTCGGACATCCTCGGGCGCGTCTTCACGGCCCCGGTGGCTCAGTCCATCCACGCGCATCTGATCGACGAGCTCATCGAGGAGATCGGGAAGTCCGACGGGCCACGACCGGAGCTCGAGACCGAGACGGTCGAAGTCGCCGTTCCGTTTCCGCTCACCCAGACGCAGCGCGAACGGCTGAACACGATCTTCTCTTCGAACATGGCTCGGTCGGTCGACGTCAAGGAGATCATCGACGGGGAGATCGTGGCCGGCATGGTGGTCCGGTTGGGGAACGTGGTTCTGGACGGGAGTCTCAAAACCAAGGTGAAGGGGATGCTGGCCTATGTTCGAGAGAGTCTCTCTCGATAAGTTCCGCTCCCAGACCTTCGAGACCCGAGAGATCGGCACGGTCATCGGGGTCAAGAAGGCCATCGCCAGCATCACGGGGCTCCCGTTCTGCCTCTACGGACAAATGGTCCATTTCCCCAACGATCTGGCGGGCATGGTTGTCGGCTTCAACGAGGAGAAGGTGATGGCCCTGGTGCTGGGCGACGAGACCCAGCTCAAGTCCGGCGACGAGGTCATCGGCAGGGCCGAGCCTTTTCAGGTTCCGGTCGGTGAGCGGTTCGTGGGCCGGGTCGTCGATAGCTTGGGGAACGCGTGCGATGGCCGGGGCAAGGTCGAGGCGGAGGACGTGTACCCGGTGTTTCGCGTCGCTCCGGGGGTGATGGAGCGGGTCCGCCTTTCGGACCAGCTCTACACGGGGACCAAGATCATCGACGCGATCATTCCCATCGCCAAGGGCCAGCGGGAGCTGATCGTGGGAGACCGGATGACCGGCAAGACGGTCCTGGCCGTCGACGCCATCCTGAATCAGCGGGGGAAGGACGTCATCTGTATCTACTGCTGTGTGGGACGCAGCGAAACCTCGCTGGCAAAGATCGTCCAGCTCCTGAAGGAACGCGGGGCGATGGAGTACACCATCGTGGCGGCGGCGACGGCCGCACGTCCCCCGGGGGAGCAGTTCCTGATCCCCTACACCGCCTGTACGCTCGGCGAGTATTTCATGGGCCACGGGCGCGACGTGCTGGTGGTGTTTGACGACTTGACGAAACACGCCTGGGTCCATCGTCAGATCTCCCTTCTCCTGGAGCGCTCTCCGGGACGCGAGGCCTATCCCGGGGACGTCTTCTACATCCATTCCCAGCTCCTGGAGCGGGCCGGAAGGCTCCGGCCCGAGATCGGGGGTGGGACCATGACGTTTCTCCCCATCGTGGAAACCCAGCAAGGGGACGTCACCGGCCACATCCCGAGCAACCTCATCTCCATCACCGACGGCCAGATCTACATGAGCGCAAGCCTCTTTACTGAGGGCTTCAGACCCGCCATCGATTTCGGCCTCTCGGTGTCCCGAATCGGGAACAAGATTCAGTGTGAGGCCATGAAAGAGCTCAGCCGGAAACTGAGACTCGAGTACGTCCAGTACAAGGCCCTCCAGCGCTTGACCAATGTGCGGTCGACCCTCTCGGCGGAGGCGGAGGCCCGCCTGAAACGCGGCGAGGCGATGACGCACATCCTGACCCAAGAGAAGAACCGTCCGGTCTCGGTCGAGGAACAGATCGTGCTCCTCTATGCGCTCACGAGTCCGGCCCTCGCCAGCCTGGATGCACGCGGATGGAAGATGGTAAAGGCGAGGATCTTTCCCTTCTTGCTCGACACGCGATCGGCGCTGATCCGCGAGATCGGCGCCGAGCTACGGCTCACCCCTCGCGTCAAAGAGCGGCTCGAGGAGGGCCTGGCGGAATTCCTCAAGTCTCCCCGTGCCGACGAGGACGAGTCGTGAGCAAGAGCCTCGTCAGCCGCTTCAAGAGCGAGCTGCGAACGACGACCGACCTCATGGAGTTGGTCGACGTTCTCAAGCGGGTGGCCCTCTCGCAGTTTCACACGCTCGATAGCACGCGGCAGCGTCTGGGTTGGCGAAGGTCCGAGACCCCCACCGCCGGCAACGCTCTCATCGGTGACCCGTCTCTCCTGGTGTCCGATGGGCCGACGACCCTGGCCCGCCGCGACGTCAAAGGCCCGGCCCTGTCACTGAGCGTCGTCTTGGAGCAGTTCTTCCGGCTGATCCCGCCCGAGCGATGTCGGCATCCCTTTCTCTCCCGGCCGGCCCCGCCCCTGGGCGTCGTCATCGTCACCTCGGATGAGGGCTTTCTCGGGGGGCTGAACTCGGCGGTCATCCAACGCGCGCTGGCCGCCCGTGAGGGCCAGCCCGCCGAGCTCATGGTGCTCGGTGGGCGGGGGAAAAACTACTTCACGGACATCGAGCAGCCGTTCACGCAGTTTCCCGGAATCGGAGAGCACATCGTCTCCGAGCGCGTGGAAGCGTTGCGGGACCACATCGTGGCGCAGTTCCTGCGTCGGAAGCTTGCCAGGGTGCTGGTCGTCTACCCACGGCCCCTCTCCTTCACGCAGCAGGAGGTGCACGCCGTGCAGCTCCTCCCGTATGAGCGGCCCCCACGGGGCTCGGGCGTCGGCCCCGCGGAACCCACGGAGACGATTCTGGAGCCCTCCGCCCATTCGATCATCGAGTATCTGATCAAGCTCTGGCTCAGCCGACAGCTTCACGAGGTCTTCTGGCAGAGCCGGCTCGCGGAACTCGGGGCTCGGGCGATGCACCTGGAGGCGAGCTTCCTGGAGCTGGCCCAACACAAGAAGAAACAGACCCTGCAATACTTCCGGGGGTTGCATGAGGTCACCGACACCAGCATTCGGGAAACGTACGCCGGTGTCGTCGCTCGAAGAAGAGAAGCCGCGGAGCCTCACCGGTGAGCCAGGTCGGCAAGGTCGTGTCCATTCAGGGGCCCATTGTGGAGGTGAAGTTCGACGCTTCGCATGGACTTCCCGCCATCCACGAGATCGTCGAAACCCACACCTACGACGGGCAGCGGGTCGTCCTCGAGGTCGAGGAGCACATGGCGAACCACGTGGCCAAGTGCGTGGCCCTCGCCTCCACCATCAATGTCCCCCGGAATGCTCGGGCCGCCGCGCTGGGGTGCCCGATCGAGGTGCCGGTCGGAAAGGAAATGTTCGGCCGTGTCGTCAATGTGACGGGAGAACCCATCGATCGGAAGGGCGAGATTCAGGCCACGCTGAAGCTGCCCATCCGGCAGCGGGTGGCCCCGCTCCATCTCAACCCCGACGACATGCACCGGACCGGCTACGAGATTCTGGAGACCGGCATCAAGATCATCGACCTCTTGTATCCGCTGGTCAAGGGCAGCAAGTCGGGCATCCTCGGCGGCGCCGCATTGGGAAAGAGCCTCCTCACCTTGGAGCTCATCCACAATGTCGTCGAACGACATCAGGGGGCTTGCATCTTCACCGGGGTTGGCGAGCGGATTCGTGAGGGGAACGAGCTCTACCACGAACTGGAGCAGACCGGGCTCCTGGACAAGGTGAGCCTGGTCTTCGGCCAGATGAACGAGCCACCCGGCGCGCGGTTTGAGGTCGTGCTGACCGGCATCACGCTGGCTGAGCATCTCCAGGCACAGAAACTCGACGTCCTCTTTTTCGTGGATAACGTCTACCGGTTTGCCCAGGCCGGGGCGGAGCTGTCGACCCTGCTGGGGCGGATTCCCTCGGAGACGGGCTATCAACCGACGCTCTTCTCCGAGATGGGCGAGTTTCAAGAGCGCATCCGGTCCCGCCCGGACGGTTCCATCACGGCCATCGAGGCGGCGTTCATGCCCGGAGACGATCCGACCGATCCGGCGGTGGTCTGCATCTTCAGCTACCTGGACTCCATCATGGTGCTCTCGCGCGAGCGGGTCCAAGCCGGTCTCTATCCGGCCATCGACCCCCTGAGCTCGTCGAGCGTCCATCTGGATCCCGACGTCGTCGGCGCGCGGCACTTCGCGATTGCTGGGGAGGTCCTGAAGGTCCTCCACAAATACGAGGAGCTCAAGCGCATCGTGACGGTCATCGGCGTCGAGGAGCTGTCGAAGGCCGACCGCTTGACGTTCGAGCGCGCCCGGAAATTACAGAACTTCCTGACCCAGCCCTTCTTCACGGCCGAGGCCTACACGGGGAAGAAGGGCGAGTACGTCCCGATCGCGCGGACGCTCGAGGGGTGCGAACGAATCCTCGCCGGCGACCTCGACGACCGTTCCGAGGATGCCCTGTACCTGATCGGGGCCCTCGAGCCGTTCCAGAGGCCCTCGGCCTCGACGCAGCCGCAGCTCGGAGAACTCCTGGTGAAGAAGAACCTGATCACCCGCGAGCAGCTGGAGAAAGCGCTTCGCCGGCAGCGAGAGACCGGCGAGCCGCTCGGTTCGACGCTCGTCAAGCTGGAATACATCAGTGAGAAAAAGCTCCTGCGCGCCCTCTCGGAGCAGCTGGATCGCCCTCCGACGGAGCCCTAGGCGCGAAACGACGAGACGAGGGGCATGGCCAAACAGATCGGCGACATTCTAGTCGAGAAAAAGCTGGTGACCGAGGAGGAGCTCCAGCGGGCTCTCGCCGAGCAGGAAAAGACCGGCGAATTCCTGGGGTCCGCCCTCATCAGGATGGGCTGTATCTCGGAAGAGCAGCTCCTCCAGTCCCTCTCGGAACAGTTGAACATCCCGTTCACGAACCTCAAGCATCTGACGATCGACCGGGCCGTGATCCAACGGGTGCCGGCGCGATTGGTCGAACACTACAAGGTCATGCCCATACGATGGGAACGCGACGTTCTGACGATCGCGCTCTCCAACCTCCATCGCTACACGTGGGCGCTGGAGGATATCGGATTGCATCTCGGGTGCGAAGTCCGAGCCGTGCTGGCGTGCCGGGACCAGGTCAGTGAGGCGATCAGGAAGTACTACGGGGTGGGTGCCGAGACCATCGAGACGATTCTGGCCCAGAAGCAGGGCGCCGGCGCCTTGGTGGAGCCTTCCGTCGGGCTGGAGGAGAAGGCTGAGGACATTGAGCGACGCGCGGAAGATGCGTCGGTCATCAAGCTGGTGGATCAGATCCTCCAAGAGGCGATCCAGCAGCGGGCGACCGATATCCATATCGAGCCCGATCGCGACGAGCTGGCGGTCCGCTACCGGGTCGACGGGATCCTCTATGACACACGGGTGTCGCCCGACATCAAATACCTCTACTCCGCGATCGTCTCCCGCATCAAGATCATGGCCCGCCTGGATATCGCAGAGCGGCGGGTGCCGCAGGACGGGCGGATCAAGATCAGGGTCGGCCAGCGAGAGCTGGACCTGCGCGTTTCCATTCTTCCTTCCGTGTACGGGGAGCACGTGGTCATCCGCATCCTCCCGACCGACATGCTCTTCAGTCTGGAGCAGTTGGGGCTCCTCCCTGAAGATCTGGACATCCTCCAGCGAATCATTCGGGAGCCTCACGGAATGATTTTGGTGACCGGGCCCACGGGTAGTGGGAAGACGACCACGCTCTATGCCTCCCTGAGCACGTTGAACACCCGGCAGCGAAAGATCATCACGGTCGAGGACCCCATCGAATACGAGCTCAGGGGCATCACCCAGATCCACGTGAATCCCAAGATCAATGTGACCTTTGCCAACGCCTTGCGGAGCATGTTGCGTCATGATCCGGATATCATGATGGTGGGCGAGATCAGAGACCTCGAAACCGCCGAGGTGGCCGTCCAGGCGGCCTTGACGGGCCATCTGGTCTTCAGCACCCTGCACACCAACGACGCGGCGGGTGGGGTCGCCCGGCTGATCCACATGGGAATCCCACCGTATCTCATCACCTCGGCGGCCACGGCCTTCATCGCACAACGGCTCGTTCGCCTCATCTGTACGGAGTGCCGGCACGAGGTGTCTGACCCGACGACGACGCGCATCCTTGTAGGTGGGGAACCGATGCCTGCCTATCGAGGGAAAGGGTGCGAGGCGTGCCGCTTCACCGGATACCACGGCAGGACCGGTATCTACGAGATTCTCACGGTCAACGACCGCATCAAAGAACTGATCATGGAACGCGCCTCCTCCGACATCCTCAAGAAAGAGGCGATCCGCGTCGGCATGAAGACCCTGTACCAGGATGGGTTGAAAAAGGTCGCGGCAGGGCTGACGACGTCGGAAGAGGTGCTGATGACCACGCAGGCGGACGGATAGGTCGCGATGGGCAGCCCCCTGGCCACGGTCCGCCACCGTCTCGCGCACCTCATGCCTCGACCGTTCCAGTCGAGGCGTCAACGGACGATCACCGCGTTGGAATTCAGCGGTGAGTGGCTGAAGCTGGCTCGCGTCGAGGTGAGCGCCAAAGGCAAGCGGCGGCTTCGCAGGCTCGTCGCCAGGCCGGTGGTCCTCCCGGAGGAGATCCCAAAGACCTTCGTGGACCTGGTCAAGGAGGGCGTGGGGGCCGCGGACTCCATCCTCATCTCGATTCCTCGGAATCTGGTGACCGTTCGTAACCTCCAGCTTCCCACCACCGATCCGCGTGAGCTCAACGAGATGATCGGTTTGCAGACGGCCAAGCAGACGCCGTATTCGAAAGAGGAGATCATTTCGGATTTTCAAGTCGTCCGGCGCAGCCCGGAGGGCTTCACGGATGTCGTGCTGATCACCACGCATCGGAGCGTCTCGAACCGATGCCTCAAGATCCTGGACGACTGCCGTCTCAAAGCCGCCGGGATTCGGCTGAGCTCGCACGGCGTTCGCAGCGGCTGGCAGCTGCTGTGCGGCGCCACGAAGGACGCGGGGCGTGGGCCGACCGCCGTGTTGGACATCGATTCCAATTTTTCCGACTTCCTCGTGATTCGGAGTGGCACGGTGACGTTTACGAAGGCCCTCTCCATCGGGTCCGCGAAGCTCTCCTCGGGGGAGGCGAACGAGATCGAGAAGCTGACGCAGGAGATTCAGCGGGCGATCGATATCTACGAGGGTGAGAGGATCGGCCAGGGCATCGCGACCCTTGTGATTACCGGGGCTGAGGTCCGCGCGCGCTTGGTTCCGCGCCTCGGGGAAACGCTTCGTCTTCCGGTTCAGCGAGTTTCTCTCGTCGAGCGGCTCCCTGGAGCACGGGAGGTGCTGGACGTTCCCGAGGCCCAACGGGAATCCGTCTCGTTGACCGCCGTGCTCGGCCTGGCGTGGGACGCAGAGAGCGCCGGGATCGATTTGACCCCGCAGGAGGTCCGCATCCGGGAGGCCCTCGAGCACAAGGGACGAGCCATTATGGTCACGGGGATCCTCAGCGTCTCGATCCTGGCGGCCCTCACGGCGCTCGTCTCCCAGCACGTCTACTTCAAGAAGCAGTATCTCGAGCAGTTGGACGGGGAGATCGCTCGGACCCAGCAGGCGGCGAGCGACGTGGAGGCATTGAAGAAGCGGCTGAAGATCATCCGAGAGGCCGAACGGCGCGAGAACTCCTCCTTGGAGATCCTTTCCGTCCTTCACCGGAGCACCCCCCCGGAGATCTCGCTCAAGTCCATCGCGTTTGACGAGGACTCCCACGTCGTCCTCAAAGGCGTCACTCAGAAGATGTCGACGGTGTTCGAGTTCGTGTCGACGCTCGAGAAACTCCCGAATTTCCATCAAGTCAAAGCCAAGCACGCGACCCGCTCGGGGAGCAAGGACGGAAGTGAGGAGATCGAGTTCGAAATCACCTGTCCCCTCGCCAGGAAACATGAAGCTTAACCACTTCGTGTCCAGGCTGTCCGCCCAACAGCGCACGTTGCTCTACGTCACGGTGGGGATTGTCGGCCTGGCCCTGTTGGAGCGGTTTGTCTACGCTCCCGTCGGAGGTCGATTTGACGACCTCGACCAGGAGCTTGTCGTGAAGGAGACCCAGCTACGGCGGAATTTGAAGAGCCTCGCCGCGCGGGAGGGGGTTCTCGCCGCGTATTCGCCGTATACGGCCTACGCGTCCACGGTGGCCTCTGACGAAGAGACGATCGGAGGTCTCCTCAAGGAGATCGAAGAGCTGGCGCGGAAGTCGGGGCTGGCTCTGCTCAATGTGCGGCCCAAGCCCGCGACCAAGACAGATCTCGGCAAGCAATATCCCGTGGAAGTCGAACTGGAAACCGAAATGAGCCCGTTGATCAGGTTTCTCCATGGGCTCCACGGCTCGAAGTCTCTCCTGAGGGTGAACCAATTGCGGCTAGACCTCAAGGGAGGCCGAGGCCCCCAGGTCAAGGTGTCTCTGTTGGTCACCAAGAGTGTGATCCAGTAGCGGCGATGCAAAAATTTCTCTACAAGGCACGCGACCGTGGCAGGCGGATGGTGGAAGGCAGTCTCGCGGCAGAGACTGAGCAGGAGGCGCTGGCGAGGTTGGGCGAGATGGGCTACTTTCCGCTCTCGATCGCAAGAGAGGAACCAGGTGCACAGGCACAGCCGCAGGCGCCTCCGCACTCCTTCGGGCTCCTCACGACGATTCGGCGTCGGGACGTCACCCTCGTGACGCGGCAGTTGGCCGATCTGCTGGAATCGGGCCTGACGCTCATGCGAGCCCTGGATGTTTTACGCGAACAGACGGAACGCCCGCGTGTGCGGGAGGTCCTGGCCGAGGTTGCCTCTCGCGTCCGAGACGGCAGAAGTTTTTCAGAGTCCCTCGCAATCTATCCGAGGGTCTTCTCACCCCTCTACATCAGCATGGTGAGATCCGGGGAGGTGGGAGGGATGCTCGGAGGAGTCCTCGCCAGGCTGGCAGACATCTCGGAGAAGGAAGACGACGTGCACGTCAAGGTGCGATCCGCCCTGGCCTATCCAGTGCTCATTCTCCTCGTGGGCCTGGGGACCGTCGCCGTCCTCTTGATCTTCGTCATCCCGAAGCTCGTTTCCCTCTTCCAAGAGGTGGGACAGACCCTCCCCCTGCCCACTCGGATCTTGATCGAGCTGAGCCGGTGGCTCGGGAGCTATTGGTGGCTGGTCGTGTTGGGCGCCGCGGGTGGAGCCTTCGTCGTCAGACGGGGGACGCGCTCGCCGCGGGCCCGGTTGGCCATCGATCACACCAAGTTGCACTTTCCGCTCTGGGGGACCCTGATCAAGAAAGTCGAAATCGCGAGATTTGCTCGGACCCTGGCCACGCTCTTGAGTCACGGTGTCCCGATCTTGCCCGCCATGCAGGTGGTCGTTCAGGCGACGGGGAACGCGCTGCTTCGGGGAGAGCTCCAACAAATCGGTGAGCAGCTCCGAGGTGGAACCACACTCTCTCAAGGCATGCGTCGGGGACGCCTCTTCCCGACGTCTGTGACCCATATGGTCGCGGTCGGCGAAGAGTCCGGCGCCCTGGAGCGCTCGCTGTTCAAGATCGCAGAGACGTATGAGCGCGACGCGGATCGTGTGATCAAGTCGATGACATCGCTGGTCGAGCCGGTGATGATCCTGATCGTGGGCGCCGTGGTCGGGTTCATCGTGATCTCTATGATGTTACCGATCTTCTCGATCGATCTCTTGGCGCGCTGAGTGTTGGTGTGAGGGAAGCGCCTGTGAAAATGCCGACCAAAATCCTGAGAGACGCCCGCGGGTTCACCCTGATCGAACTGATGTTGGCGATCATCATCATCGGCGTCTTGGTGGCCATGGTCGCTCCGCGCCTGGCGGGGAGGAGCCAACAGGCGAAGGAAGCTGCGGCGCACGCCGACATCAATGCGCATCTGAGCGCTGCGCTCGATCTGTTCGAGATGCACAACGGTCGTTATCCGACCACGGGAGAGGGACTGGCAGCGCTGCGGACCGCACCCCCGGGCGCCTCCAGCTGGAAGGGACCGTACCTCAAGCGGCCAGTGCCGTTCGATCCGTGGGGGAAGGCCTACGTCTACCGGTCTCCCGGGGAGCACAACCGCGACGACTACGACCTCTCCTCGGCTGGGCCGGACGGTGTCGAGGGCACCGCGGATGATATCACCAACTGGAAGTGATCCGCGGCGGGACGGGCGTCAAGCCGGATTCACCCTCCTCGAGTTGCTCGTCGTCACGCTCATCCTGATGGTCCTGGTGGGGGTCTCCGTTCCTCAGTTCCGACGCACCTTCAGGCATCTCCAGCTCCAGGTCTTCGCCTCCGATGTGGCGAAGTTGCTCACGTATGCCAACCGGCGCGCCGTGGCCACGGGCGAAGTGCTGCGTATCCAGTTTGACGTCGACGGCCGACGATACTGGCTGGCCCGGGCGCAGGAGGCGTCACCCGGGGAGAAATTCGAAAGGGTCTCAGGCAAGTTCGGGCGCGTCGCGTCCGTGCCCGGGTCAATTTCCATTTCGTCGAGCGCCCGCGAGGTCACGTTCTACCCCGACGGGCGCGCCGACCGGTTCGAGATGTTGATCTCCGACGACAGCCGAGCCGGCTACCGATTGGTGACGGACGTCCGGACGGGCCGCGTCAAGCTCCTGGAGAGTCATGGGAGCGATCGTCGGTAGAACCTCCCGACGGCGCACCTCGCGTGGCGACGAAGGGTTTTCGTTGGTGGAAACCCTCCTTGCCGTCCTCATCCTGGCGGTGGGCTTGACCCTCGTACTCCGCTCCTTCGGGAGCTCACTCGACGCGCTCAAGAACTCCGCCGAGTACACACGGGGATTGGCGCTCGTCGAGGCGAGGCTCTGGGAATTGGAGGCGAAAGGCTCTGTCGCCCCGGGCACCTCGACGGGTCAGTTCGCGGAGGAGGATCGAGACTTCCGATGGGAGGTCAAGGCATCCGAGCTCGGGGACCTGGGGCTGTGCGAAACGCAGGTCACGGTTTCATGGGCTCAGCGGGGACGGCCGCGAGCCATCTCCGTCGTGACGTACTTGAAACGGGAGTGAGATGACGCGAGCGGGAGAAGGGCGGCACGGCTTCACCCTCATCGAGCTCCTGGTGAGCCTGACCATATTCTCCATCATCGCGGTCGCCGTCTATTCGGCGTTTGCCGGTGGCGTCGGCGCCTGGCGGAGAGCCCAGGAATTCAGCTCGACCTATCAGACGGCGCGCCTCGTCTTGGACGATATGGCGCACGAGCTCAAGAATGCCGTCACCCTCTCGGGCACCGACTTTATCGGTGAAAAGCAGGGGCTCTCGTTTCTCACCGTGCGTCAGCGTCCTCACGCGCAAGGCCGTCCGGTCGATCCAAAAATCACGCGGGTGACCTATGAGGTACGGCGAGACCGAGCCTCCGCGACGTACTCCCTCGCGCGTGTAGAGGCGTCTCCCGTCGCGGGGTCCGGGGAGGACGAGACGGAACTGGTCGTGAGCCCGATTTCGAGGTTGGAGTTCCTCTATACCTATAAGGATGACAACAGGCAGATCGTCGCCTGGAAAGACGCCTGGCGAGTGAGCGATGCGCTCCCCCTCGGGGTCAAGATCACCCTGGTGGTCGGCGAGACCCGCTTCACAAAACTGGTGTTCATCCCCCATGGGCTCCAAGAGAAAGCGACCAAGCCTCAGGGCCAGTGAAGGATCGGTCCTCATCCAGGTCCTCTGGACTCTGGCGATCCTTGTCCTGTTAGGCCTGGCCCTCGGCTACACGACCGCACTGGACCAGAGGCTCGTCAGCTACCAGAGGGATCGGTTGACGGCCCTCTATCTGGCCAAGGCTGGTTACGTGCGAGCGCTGGTGGAGCTGGAGCGGGGGCCCATTCCACAGACCGATTCGTATCTGGACTCGTGGGCGAACAACCCGGACGCCTTTCGGCAGACTCCGCTCGGGCCTGGCAGCTTCACGGTCAGCTATGCGTTGCCAGGGCAGGATCCGCCAGCCGGAGTCGTTTACGGGATTGTCGATGAGGACCGAAAGATCAACATCAATACGGCTCCAAAGGCGATCCTCGCCAGACTCCCCGGCATGACCGAGGAAGTCGCCGACGCCCTGCTCGAGTGGAGGGCCAGGCACAAGAGTTTGGTGGTGATCGAGGATAAGCCCTTTAAGGTCCTGGAGGAGCTCCGGCTGGTGGACGGGATGACCCAAGAGGTCTTTCAGGCGCTCGAACCGTTCGTCACCGTCTACTCGGATGGCAAGGTCAATCTGAATACCGCGCCGCGAGAAGTGATGGCAGCCTTGGGCATGAGCGAAGGCCTGGTGAGCAAAGTCCTACGCTTTCGATGGGGGCCCGACGGTATCCGTGGGACGCGGGACGACCAGAGCTTCACGACTCTCGCGAGCGCGGGACAAGAGCTCAACGCGTTCGAGACCCTGACGCCACTGGAGGCCGCTCAGCTCAGCAACGTGATCACCCAGAATCGCTTGAAGGTCGCCTCCAGCGTTTTCAGGATTCACGCGCAAGGGACGGTGCGCGATGGAAAGATCCGTCGGGCTGTCGAGGGCGTTGTCCGGCGTGCGGCGGGACCATCCCGGTCCGTGGCCCTTCTCTCCTGGCGTGAATCCTAGGCTGGAACGGCTCGAGAATGAGCTGCCCGGCCAGAGATTCACCAGGTCGGCTCCCGGACATGTCTCGGAAGTGATTGATATTCCTGGAATTCATCTTCGGTATCAGATTTGCCCTAGAGTCCTGTCATGCAGGGCTCAAATTCCGGAAGCCGACTTCGCGCGTTCCGTTCATGGTTTCTGGTCTTTTGGGCGGTCCTGATCGGACTCCTCTTCTCGCGGGTCCCCCCGCTCTCAGCCGAATGGCGTCCCTCGGCGGATTCCGCACGCGTCGTGGCTCACTACCCTTTTCGCGCGATGATCACGGCTGCCGCGATGGGAGAAGGCGTGGATCCCGCTCTGGTAGAGGCGGTTGTTGCCGTGGAGTCAGCGTTCAGCCCGCGGGCCGTGTCGCACAAGGGAGCCATGGGGCTGATGCAGCTCATGCCGCAGACAGCCCGCCTCTTAGGGGTTTCCAACGCCTTCGATCCACGGGAGAATCTGATCGCAGGCACTCGCCACCTCCGCGACCTGCTCCACCTGTTCAGAGGAGATCTTCCCCGGGCCCTGGCTGCCTACAACGCCGGCGCGAGTGCGGTCATCACACACGGGGGCATTCCGCCCTACCGCGAAACTCGGGAGTATGTCCGCCTGGTCTTGGCCCGATACCAGCCTGGTCGGGTGCCGTCATCCTCCTTCTCGGCTCCCGCGGAGCCACCGGCAAGCGAGACGGCACGAATTCAGGAGGAGGCGGAGGAGGAGGCGAGCTCCGCATCGGGCGATCTGACCGTCCCCAGCGCCGCGAGGCTCGTCAGGACGGCAGTGCGACACCCGATAACTCAAGGTATCCGTGCCCCACTTGTTCAGGTGACGGGTGCCCCCACGATCTTGGTGAAATCCCGGGATTACCCCTCCGTCCGATCCAGAGAGTCCTCTCCCTCCAGGGAAGATTGACGAAGTAAACCCGGGCTCGGTTCTCGCGCCGATCACCCTCGGGCCCGCGTTCCCCCAAGCCCCGAAGCCCTACGACCTCAGATGCGGGATTTCCACGCCTTCCTATCCTGGTTTTCCCCCATTGTGCTCGACCCCGTCAGTCCCTACTCCTCCACTCATGAACGCAACGTATGAACAGTACGACCCAGAGGAGCGAGACATGACGAAACGCGTCCTGATCTTCGCAGGACTCGCGCTGTCGCTGCTGGCGCTCCCGGGCGCCAGTGACGCCGGAGCGGGCGTCACGCTGTACGAAATCAGTGAGCGGGTCACGTTCAGTCCCAAGAAACTGGAGGACAGCGTCGTTATCTTCCGGAACGCGACCTCACCGCTCCTCGGATTTGCCGACCTTGGCACACCCTTGTGTCCGTCCGCGCTCCTGATCACAGCGCCACGAACGCAGCGCTGCACGGTCAGCGCGACCGGCACGAGCGATCTCTCCACGGTCACGGGCATAGGGCCCGTCTCGGGGATGTTCGATGTCGTCATCGCCGCGCCGGGCAATAGCTCCGTCCACGTCCCCAATCTGCCCGTGATCACCGGGACCTTTGACGGGACCATCGATCTCTCGCTCGCAATCCTGTCCCAGGTGCCGCTCGGGTCGATCACCGGCACCTTCACGATCACGCAGATGGCGGATGCCAGCGGCACTCTGGTTCCCGTGACGCCCGTCCTCCTGCCCTTCACGGGCACGTTCCGGCTACCCTTCCGGATCGACCAGGAGGGCTGGGTCGAGAGGAGTGACGACGAGGGCGAGGCGTTCTACCTCGCCGACGACT
>Ga0209236_1000381_pt1 | contig 25152 bp, 23 predicted proteins | sample GraSoi013_1_40cm_FD_185819 | JGI IMG/M metagenome (GOLD analysis project Ga0209236, IMG submission 185819) | Grasslands soil microbial communities from the Angelo Coastal Reserve, California, USA - Sample 09_27_2013_1_40cm (SPAdes) (version 2) | ecosystem: Environmental > Terrestrial > Soil >... | reverse complement strand
ATACAGCTGGAACCTTGGCTACGCTGGGGACGCCAACAACAACGCAACAACCAGTCTGTGCGAGCCTCTATCGGTGAGCAAGGCCAGTCCCTCGATAAGCACCAACCTCTCTCAAAACGTCGTAGTAGTTGGCGGCTCAGTCTCTGATTCAGCGACCATAACAAACGGTTTCCAGGCGAGCGGAGCTGTCACATACAGTTACTTTACGGGCTCGACTTGTAGCGGCGTACCTACAGTGGTCGGGACCTCGGTAACAGTGTCAAGTGGAAGCGTGCCCGGCTCCGCATCTCAGCCATTCAACACAGCTGGGCCGTTTAGCTGGAATGCAGCATACAGTGGGGACGCGAACAATAACATTGCGACCAGCGCTTGCGAACCTCTCACGGTCAATCCGAAAGGCGTAGCGATCGCAACCTCTTTGTCCGCGGCGACGATTACGGTCGGAGGTTCTGTATTCGACTCTGCAGTATTGACAGGAGCTACCAGCAATGCTGGTGGAACGGTCACCTACAACTCGTTCCTGATCGGGTCATGCACGGGAACGCCAGGATTGGTGTCCACGGTTACCGTAACAAATGGGGCCGTTCTAGGGTCAGCCTCGAAGTCTTTCAACTCGGCAGGTTCGTTCAGCTGGGACGCCGTTTACAGTGGGGACGCTAACAATAGTCCCGCTACAAGTCTTTGCGAACCCCTGACAGTCAACAAGGCTACTCCAACACTCACGACAACCGTTTCCGCCCCCTCTGCACCGATTGGCAGCGCTTTCCACGACTCCGCCACACTGACCGGAGCGTTCACCGCGGGAGGGACCGTCTCCTACAACACTTTCAACAATAACGTGTGCTCAGGCAGCAGTACTCCAGTTGGAAGCCCGGTCACCGTGGCAAGCGGGGTTGTACCTGATTCGGTACCTATGATCCCGCCTACCGCCGGACTATACTCGTTCCAAGCGTCGTACAGCGGTGACACGAACAACAACGCCGCATTAAGCGTCTGTGAACCCTTCTCAGTAAACAAGATCACTCCGACTGTCGCGACAACGCTTTCAGCGAACTCGATCGCTGTCGGCGGCTCTACCTCAGACTCCGCCACAATCACAAACGGTTTCAACGTTGGGGGAACCGTGACCTACTCCTATTTCCAGAATTCAAACTGCGCCGCTCCCAGCACAACTGTTGGTATCCCCATGACGATAACAAGCGGCGTGGTGCCCAGCTCTTCCTCCCAGACGTTTAGTTCCGCAGGACCCTACAGTTGGAACGCAGCCTACAACGGTGACGCGAACAACAACGCGGTCCCGAGCGCTTGCGAACCTCTCACGGTCAACAAGGCCCTTCCCACTATCACCACAACTCTCTCTCAGAATCCCATAACTGTTGGCGGGTCAGTTTTTGACTCTGCCACAATAGCCTCTGGCTTCCAGGCAGGAGGATTCGTCAACTACGATCTGTTCACCGGTAGTACCTGCAATGGTGCGCTGACGGTATTACCCGCTGTGACTGTGATAAATGGTCAAGTACAAAACTCGGTGTCCCAAGTTTTCAACTCCGCAGGGTCCTACAGTTGGAACGCAGTCTACTCGGGCGATACTAACAATAACGCCGCTACGAGTACCTGCGAGCCTCTCACCGTCAACCCAACCTCAGGAGTCGCAATCTTCACCGTCTTATCGTCATCAACTATCACCGTCGGGGGATCGGTGTCCGATTCTGCATCACTTACAGGAGTCGCATCCGGGGCGGGAGGAGCTGTCACCTACAACTCGTTCCAGACCGCATCCTGCTCCGGAACACCAGGAGTTGTGTCAACTGTCAATGTCGCCAACGGTAATGTTCCAGGCTCCGCGTCAAAGACCTTCAGCTCGGCAGGTTCGTTTAGTTGGAACGCCGTTTACAGTGGGGACGCTAACAATAGTCCCGCTACAAGTCTTTGCGAACCCCTGACAGTAAACAAAACGAGTCCATCGATTTTCACTTCATTATCAACTAATCTGATCACTGTTGGTCAGTCTATCAGTGAGTCGGCAAGCTTGACGGGTAGCTTCCAGGCAGGAGGGTCAGTAACATATCTTGAATTCTCAACTGCCTGTTCAGGTAACAGTGTTTCGGTGTCCTCAGTTACAGTTACCAACAACGTGATTCCAAGTTCGTCTCCTATCAGTCCCGCCGCTTCGGGAACCTATGGGTTCGAGGCGTCCTATTCTGGGGATAGTAACAATAGTCCGATAACCAGTTCTTGCTCGCTTCTTTTGACAGTCGCTAAGGCGAGTCCCACGATTACGTCAGGTCTATCAGCGAATGTCATTTCTGTCGGGTCCTCGGTTTCTGATTCGGCTACGATGACGGGCGGATTCCAGACTAGCGGGACGGTCACCTACACCCTCTACACAGGCACTTCTTGCTCTGGCGTTCAAACCGCAACTTCGACTGTCTCGGTAACTAGCAATGGTATTCCATCTTCTTCCCCCGCAAACCCAGACTCGATAGGCTCTTGGTCATGGAAGGCGGCGTACTCTGGGGACGCCAACAACTTTGCGACCTTCAATTGCGTGCCGTTGAGCGTCACCAAGACTACTCCCACGATCACGTCCAATCTCGCATTCTTAACGATCAGCGTCGGTGATTCTGTCACTGACTCCGCCACCTTGGCCCTTAGTTTCCAGGCAGGAGGAACGGTCACCTACAGTTTCTTCTCCGGCTCTACATGCGTTGGAACCGCAACCATCGTTGGATCTCCAGTCGCCGTCACTAACGGAATCATTCCCGACTCTGCACCTCAAAGCTTCACCCTTGCAGGTCTCTACAGCTGGAAGGCAGCCTACAGTGGTGATACAAACAACAATCTGGCCACGAGTATTTGCGAGCCCCTTACCGTCGTTCAGGCGGCATCGGATCTGACCTTGCTCCCGGTGGCAGCTACTACTGTAGGAAACTCTATGTCGTTTTCGGCCACTTTACTCGTGGCAACTAGCAATGTAGGCGGGACGATCACATATTACGTGTATTCAGATGGAAATTGTCAAACGACCCTTACTGCCGTCTCTGTTGTATCCGTTACAAGTCGTGGTGTTCAGCCATCAAGAAGTTATCAGTTTACCTCTGCGGGAACATTTAGCTGGAATGCGATCTACAGTGGAGACCCGAACAACGCCCACGCTACGAGCCTTTGCGGTCCTCTAACGATTGGCAAGGCGACTCCAACAGTCTCCGCGACCATTTCTGCCACCCCAGTCAATCAAGGTAGCGGGGTATCGGCCTCTGCCACGCTAAATGGCGGATTCAAAGCAGGTGGTACAGCGACGTACGAGCTTTTCTCCTCCTCCGACTGCACTGGAACCCCAACGGTCGTATCTACTGTCACTGTTGCCAACAATGCTGTCCCTGCATCATCTTCCCAGACGTTCTCTACTGCTGGAAAGTTCAGTTGGAGTGTTTCCTACCATGGGGATTCGAACAACAGTCCCGCCACAAGCCCATGCAAAGAGCTAGATGTGACCACTCCACCGGTCCTTACTGTTCCTGGCGCCCAGTCCGTCAACTCTGGCTCTCCGATAAATTTCACGGTAACAGCAACTGATCCTTCTTGGAACAACATTACTCTCACAGCCTCAGGCCTTCCACCAGGAGCCTCCTTCCCTGCTTCGCAGTCGTTCTCGGGAAGCGCCTCGTCCACTTTCACATGGACGCCTTCCAACTCTCAGGGGTCAGCGGATTACAAAGTGACCTTCACTGTTGATGATGGGCATGGCGGCAAGACCAGCTCCCAGGTTACTATCCATGTATCCGGAATCAGCCAGACTCCTCCGTTGAACAATGCCATACCATACTTCGTCATCGCCTTGGTTGCAGGAACCGCCGTTGTGCTTGCAGTCCCGCTTGTGTTGAGACGATTCCGGAAATAACCCAGCAAGCTCAGTCTTGTTCTTGCAGCGATGTTTCGACAGCAAGAAACGGAGTCAAACTACTTATTTTCTCAAGCTGATAAGATGCTCATGCTAACGCTTGACCAGAGTCGTCCAGAATTGCAAGTAGCAAAGGGAAGCCTAGAAAACACCCACGCCCTTACTGATGAAGCGAAATGGAAGGCAGTATTATCCAGAGACAATAGTTACGATGGAGCGTTCGTGTTTGGAGTCCGCTCAACCGGAATCTATTGCAGACCATCATGTCCGGCCAAGCGGGCAAAGAGAGGGAACATCGTTTTCTTCGTTGGGCCAGATAAGGCGGAAGAGTTGGGTTTTCGGCCGTGCCGCCGTTGTAATCCCAGAGACGCTAGGTCTTTGTCCGGAACAAGATGGGTGTACGAGATTTGCGCGTTCATAGACGCGAACCTTGGCGAACGACTAACTCTCCAAACCCTAGCTGCTGAAGTGGGACTCAGTCCTTTCTATTTCCAGCGGACCTTCAAGAAAATCCTCGGGGTCTCGCCCCGTCAGTATGTAGAGGCTCGCCGGCTGGCTAAGATGAAGCGTTTTCTGAGAAATGGGGAGACTGTGAACGACTCGCTCTACAATGCGGGGTTCTCTTCCAGAAGCCGAATATACGAGAAAATTGCAAGCGGGCTCGGCATGAACCCTGGCACGATTCGCCAAGGCGGGCGAGGATTGCAGATTCAATACACGATCGTTGACTCGCCGGTTGGACGTTTGCTTGTCGGAGCCACGGAGCGCGGTGTATGCGCTGTTTGTATGGGAGACTCTGACCAGACAGTCGAGACTGTGCTCGCTGAGGACTATCCTTCGGCAAAGCTCCATCGCGACGATGCAGGAATGAAGGAATGGGCCGGTGCGTTCGTCAAGTATTTCGCCGGCAACTCCTCCCCTCTCAGACTTCCTCTTGACGTGACTGGCACAGCCTTCCAGTGGAAGGTCTGGAAAAAAATTCAATCCATCCCTTACGGGAAAACCACAACATATAGCGGAATCGCTAACGCTCTGGGCTCTCCTAACGCCTCACGTGCTGTAGCCAGAGCATGCGCCACGAATCACGTCGCGCTAGTAATTCCATGCCATCGAGTGATCGGCAAGGACGGCGAACTGCATGGCTACCGATGGGGCAACGACAGAAAGCTCACACTGCTCACACTGGAGCAGAAAGTGCCGGTAAAGCAAGCCGATTCTTGCTAACAGTCCTGCACATTCGATCCCTTATCTGTAACTAGTCCGAATCGGAGGATCGGTCGAACCTCACCACGTCAAGGGTCAATATGTCCGATAAGGTATGCCTCGTTACTGGCGGAAATTCGGGAATAGGCAAGAGTGTTGCGCTTGGATTGGCAAAGATGGGAGCGACCGTTGTGGTTGTCTCACGGAACAAGGAGAAGGGGCAGACCGCGATTACTGACATTATGGAGAAGAGTGGAAACAAGAACGTCGAACTGTTACAAGCTGACATGTCCTCTCAAATCTCGATTCGCCAGTTGGCTGACGAGTTCAAAGCCAGACATGAGAGGCTTCACCTGCTAATCAACAACGCCGGAGTCTATCTGACCAAGCGCACAGAATCTGAGGACGGTCTTGAATCGACGTTTGCAATCAACCATCTTGGACCCTTCCTCTTGACAAGTCTTCTACTTGACATCCTGAAGGCAAGTTCTCCCTCCCGCATCGTCAACGTGACATCAGATGCCCACAAAGGCGCGAACATCCATTTCGATGATCTGCAGGGTGAAAAGAGGTTTTCAGGTTGGCAGGCCTACGGTCAGTCAAAACTCGCAATGATACTCTTTACTCATGAGCTGGCAAAGAGGCTCGGGGGCACTGGAGTTACAGTGAACAGCGCTCACCCCGGAGTTGTCCGAACAAATTTTGCAAAGAACAATGGTGGTCTTGTCATGTTAGGTTTCAGATTCCTCGGAATATTTTTCATAAGCCCCGAATCGTCTGCTAAGAGGATTCTTTACGTCGCGACGTCCCCTGACCTGGAGGGTGTGACGGGCAAATACTTCACCAAGATGCACGAGACAAGATCTTCACCGGAATCCTACGATGATGACTCAGCTAGACGATTGTGGCTAGTAAGCGAGCAGCTTGCGAAACTATCTCCTTCACCTTGACTGCCTATTGCCTATGCTGAGGCCTCCCAAGAGTGGGTAGATTCAGGGAGCTCGTGATGGATGGTTCAAGGCTTGATTGGTTCTGTTCCGTGTGGCCGATCTTCTTCGAGACAATGAAGAGTCGGACGGATAAGCCGACGCTCCTTGAGAGGATACGATCTGTTGTCTTGACAAATCCCCTTGCGATTCGATTCCTTATTTCATCGTAACTAGGCTCTCTCCCTCCAAAGACCCTAACGGTCTTGAAACCGTATTTCTCGAGAAGCTCCCTGAGTGCCCTCAACGTTACCGTGTGGATATATTTCGTTGGCTTCTGTCTAGGATAGAAACTTGGCATTCCTACCGTGTGTTTCATGGACACGCTAATGTTCGGGGGCTGGTACCCCAACCCAAGACTCACTCTGTTAACCCACCATCCTAGATTCGGCACAGAAAGGGCGAAGACTCCGCCAAGCTTCAGGACCCTGTTAGTCTCGCTAAGCAAATTATCGTATGATTTGAAGTAGTTCAGGAGTCCAAAGCTAGTGGCCAGGTCAGCTGTCTGGTCTGAAAACGGCAGCGGATCGTTCTCCAGGTCTAGTTGGTATGCCTTGATGCCTCTGCCTCTGGCAACTTCTAGCCGGTTCTCATCCTCATCAATCCCCAACGCTTCTCGGAATCCGAATGTCTCCTTTAGTGACTTGGCGATGAAGCCGTATCCGACTCCGAGATCGATTAATCGCTCTCTTCCTTCCAATTGTTTGTTTATTACCGAAATTAGCCTGAGGGCGAGATTCCTATCATGTTTGAAAATGAAGAGAGATGCGCTAGATTCGATATCCTGCTCAGACGCACCGTCCGGAAACATAGGAGGCCGGTCCAACGTCAGAGGACCCTCGCTGGTTAGCAACGGTCTCATATTCTCAGGACACTCATTTCCGGCCTGAGTAATCGCTTGGTCGGTGTCCATAACGACTTCGTTAGTAGGGCAAGGCCCGGGAAGCGACCTCGTCTTCGCCGCTGCCAATCAATGTTGGTGGATGTTCAGCCTTAACACTGAGTTCTCTACCGGACCATGTTGCGCGCAGGGTTGTCTTCCTGAGTTGTCTCTCGTCCTCTTGCCTCATTAATTCTAGCCCAACGAATTCTATCTCTGTTAGTTCGAAGGGTCCGACTGAGGGCACTCGCATTTCCCTCTGGTAGAGTTTGAGATATTTGCGCACGGCGGATATTAGGCGTCGTGGTACAGTTGTCAAAGGCCCGTTTATTCGTGCGATTTATATCGGATTTTTGGAAAGACCGATTCGAACTAGCTCAAGCACTTCCTTTTCCGAGGTCTTTTCTTGGCCTAATGACGATCGCAACGAAGAAGAGGGCCAGCGCGATGAAATCAAAGAGCGGGCGGGCGAAGTCGAGTAGCGTCGATGTTGAGTAGAATACATCTAGGACGGTTTTTGCGAAAAATGGTAGAAAAGCTGCTGCCACTATCAATAGCGCTGGCTGTTTTCTCTTTGACCATGCGTAGATGGAGATCGCGAATAGGGCTAACGCGAAGACGCCTCTTCCTAATTCGAGGATCTCGGCAGGGTCAGCGGACAGCCCGGTCGTAGCTGTGATTGGTAGTTGGAATACTATCATTGGTCACAATCTGCCAGGGTCGCCATTCAGCTTACGGGTACTCCGTTGGTCATGTCAGGAGGTCGGCCAATCTCTCTGCCCACTTGTCCCAGACTCTTGGATGATAATTTCTGAGAAGGGCGAGGATCATCCCGGGATCCCCTCTCACCGTGTAGAACACGAATCCGCCTTCTCTTCTAGCCTCGACGAAGCCAGCTTGTGATAGCCGCTTCATATGCCAGTTAGTTGAGCTGGGCGAGATTCTTGCGAATTGGGAGAGCTCCTTCTGGGTCGCGCGTGGGTTCTCGAGAAGGTAGAGTATGAGGTCTCTCTCGGTCTCTTGAAAGAGGATATTTACGATGTCGCGTTCTTCGATTGCGGGGCCATGGTCGGCATAGTAGCGTTTGTAGAGTCCGTGGCGAGCCGATACTATGCTACGTTCTCGTTCGAGTCTGTATAGGTGGTACTGTATTACGCCCATCGCGAGGTTGAGTTCTCGTTTGATCCTTCTAAGGTGGGTGCCTGGGTTTGCTTTGATGAATTGCAGTATGCGGACTCTTTTGGAGTCCTCGATCTGCACTGCCTCTGCTGATTGCGCCTTGGCACGCTCCACTCATACGGCTACTTGTTGGATGAAAAATGTTTGGGATGAACTCTAAAAGACGGGATTTCTCAGGGGAATTAGAAAAAGAGGGAAATTGGGTGGAGAGGGCTTTGCTGTTACATTCCGCCTGTAGACTGGAATAGGGCGAAGACGTTTCCGTCAGGGTCCTTGAGGACTGCAAAGTATCCCACGGTCGGGATTTCTTGCTTTGCAGTGACCACTTGCGCACCTAGGCTTGTGGCTTTGGCGGCGGATTCATCGACGGAATTGACCGAGATATAGTTGACGAATTGTTCGTTTGGGGCGTTGCGTTTGAAGAGTCCGCCCATGGTCTCGTTTGCTGGGGCGTCTTTGTGGGCTATGAGCCAGTAGTCTTGTTCTCCCCATTTGGAGAATTTCCAACCGAACAGTTGCTCGTAGAACTTGCTTACGGTGGCGGGGTCGCTCGCGGGTATTTCGAAATGAACTAGAGTGTGGAGTTTTGGTTGAGGTCGAGTTGTAGTTGTTGCTGCTTCCATATTGCTCGCTTCGAGGAGGCGGTGATGCTTCTCTTAAACGTGCCCTTTATCCAAGGCACTGACCACCCTGAAGTCTAAGATTGTGGCTCTCTTTCAATTTGTAAGTTCAGGTTTCTAGTTGCTGTCTGGCGACCCAGCAACAGCAGGTCGTCTGCTGGCAGAGGGGGCAGGTTGTTGGTGAGCTTGAGAGTTGGCATTCCTCAGGGCTACAGTTGCAGTCAGCGCAGCGTATGTTACCGTTATGAACATTTGTTGTCGCTGTCGTAGCGAGACCTCTTCTTGAGAATTCAGGTAGGATAGACTATTTCATTGTTATTTTCGGTGGCAACTTGCCAGCAAAGTCCAGCGATCGGGACAGCCACAGACGTATAGTCCCGGCTTGTTCTTCCAGATGTTTGGGATGACGTACTCCTCCATCGGCGTTCCCTTCATTGGTCCGAGATATGACGCTCCCTTCTCTTTGAGAAGTTCCTGACTTTTCGTCTGATAACCTGACGAATATGTTCGGTTCCAAATAGCCCTGCGAACATGTTGCCATTTACGAACGCGGAAATGTTCCCGAACATCGGCCGAATCGTGATCCGAGGATCGTCTAACAATAGAGATCTGGAGAATTCTTTGGACTTTTCGTCGGCACGTGGAATAATCATATTAGAACCTCGAGATGGCAGCTGGTTAAGCGATCGATTTCAAGATGTTCAGGGCCTCTCCAACATGCGCCGTCGCCCGGGTTTGAGATGAGAATATGTGTCTGATGATTCCTTTCTTGTCGATTACAAAACTTACCCGGCCGGCAAACAGTCCTAGTGTTTTCTTGACCCCGTAGGCCTTCCGAACCGAACCGTCAATATCACTAAGCAATATGAAAGGCAGTTGATGCTGTTGAGCGAAATCTCGATGGGAGTCTTGGCTGTCGGAGCTTACCCCAATGACTTCGGCACCGAGATCCTTGAACGATTCGTATGAATCCCGGAAGCTGCAGGCCTCGGCTGTGCAGCCTTGAGTGAAGTCTTTCGGATAGAAGTAAACGACTACGTTCTTCTTTCCAAGGAAATCTGCCAGGGAAACGTAACTGCCATTGCTGGTCGGCAATCGGAAATTGGGTGCGGCATCTCCAACAGCGAGCAGCTTCGTCACTTTCAACGGTCGTTCCGTGGGTTGGAGGAGAAGAGGCTTTCGTCGGTGAATAAGCTAGGAAAAAGCTAAGGACAGTTCGAAGGGACATCTGCAGAGGAATTTGGGTATTTCAGGGATAGTACAGGAGGGCTTGACAAAGGCCCGCATTGAGGCCCTGACAGATGGAATATTCGCCACTGTCATGACGGTCCTAGTTTTAGGACTCAGCCTGCCTCCGGCGGGTTTGTCCGAGTTGGGCCTTGAGGGCGAGATTGTGAATCTCTCGCCGCATATTCTTGCCTACGCTTTCAGTTTCGTCGTACTGGGCGTGTATTGGATCGGCCATCACAATCAGTTTCATTACATCAAACGGACTGACAGGGTTTTCTTATGGGTCAACATTCTCTTCCTTCTGACCATTGGTTTCGTGCCCTTTTCGACATCGTTGCTCGGGCTGTACCCTTTCTCGCGTACTGCAGTCCGTATCTACGGCGTAAATCTGGCGGCAACGGGGCTGGCACTTTATGCTGTATGGCGGTATGCAACTAGCCAGCATCGTCTCGTAGAGAAAGATCTGGACCCTCACATTGTGACTCTAGCCCAAAATCGAACTCTGATTGGACCAGTAGTCTCCCTTATCGGAATCGGCTTCTCCTTTCTCGACACTCGAATAAGTCTAGTACTCTACCTGCTTCTCATTCCGTTCTTCATCCGACCAAGTCACATAGACATTCACTTTAGGGGAGGCACTCACGACTAGTACCACGGGCCTCTACTTCACAACGTCAAGCTGACGCATGAGGCCAAGCCCATCTTCCTCAATCCATTCCTCAACAGCCCTTCCGCGGTCGAATCGTATGATGCTGATTCCCGAGACCTTGAACTTCTTACCTGAAGCCGGAATACCCATCAAGTCTCCCTTGTGGGTACCACGTATGACAAAACGAGTCACCACTTGCTCGTTTTCTTGAATCTGATCCTCAACAGCGATGTTCAGGTCTGGGAAAGCCGATCGAAACATTTCCAGAATATTCCTGAAACCCTCAATGCCTCGAACTTCGCCGGTCGGGAGTAGAGGGTCGTGCCAGACTATTTTCGAGTCAAGAATCTCGTCTAGCTTGTCGAATCTTGCCTCGTTGATGATCTCTTTGTAGAGTCGTCGAACTAGCATCTTCTCTTTGGAAGGCAATTCGATCTCGTGATCCAGTTAGACTTGTTATTGAGTCATTCAACCGGGCGAGAAGCGTAGTTTGGCTCTGGATATTATGCGGTAACGTCCTTAAAGCGCGATTTCAAATCTGGCAAAGGGAAACGCGTAGGAGTTGAAATGATTGGCTTCCCGTGACGGTCCTTCCATGGTTGAAGCCCAGTCTGTCTGGAAGGTCTACCAGACAGGTTCGTTGAAAGTTGAGGCTCTGAGAGGGCTTGACCTCAGGGTCCGAAAAGGCGAGATGGTGGCTGTGATGGGTCCCTCGGGCTGCGGCAAGACCACTCTTCTCAACTGTCTCTCTGGGCTCGACGACATCACCAAAGGCACGGTAGCGATCGAGGGCGTTGATCTGGCGACCATGTCTGATGATCAAAAGTCGGGGTTCCGGGCTCGAAGGATGGGTTTCATCTTTCAAGCCTACAATCTTCTCCCGGTCCTAAGCGCACAAGAGAACGTGGAGCTTCCCTTGCTTCTAGCAGGTGTTTCTGAGGCCGAGGCCCACAAAGAGGCCTTGAGTGCCCTGAAGATGGTTGGGCTGGAGGAGTGGCGACTTCACAAGCCTGGCGAGCTTAGCGGAGGGCAACAGCAACGCGTCACCATTGCTCGTGCTCTTGTGAACAAGCCCGCGATAGTTTGGGGGGACGAGCCGACCGGGAATCTAGACTCCGAAAATTCGGCCGAGATTGTCAAGTTGTTGAGAAGCTTGAACCGCGACTATGGACTGACATTCGTAATTGTTACACATGATCCGCAAATCGCCCAGGAGACCGATAGAATAGTCTCGATGAGAAACGGGCAGATAGAGAAAGAGACCGCAACTGGAACGAAGTCCTGAACGTAGCGGGATTGGCCGACGTCAGAGTCTAGGTCGCATGGAAGAGGCCTCCTCCTAGGTCTCACTATTTTCCTATCAATAATTGCCCTCGGGGAACTCTACGCTCTCTATCTGAACTACCAGAACAACTTCTTTCTGCGCCAGTTTGTCTCCGAAAACCAAACCCGGCTTCTAGTACAGACCACGGGACTTTTGGTCTTGGGGCTTGGCTCTGCCTATCTATTCTATCTGTTCTCCCGTGCGAAGCATACAAGCAGAGCAGGACGATACTCAAGGAAAGTGCTCTCGTTCTCTCCATTTATCGCGGGGCTGGCTGCAGTACTCATTTGGTTCGCCGGTCTCAGTAGTGTTGTCGGCGGCTCGACGATCAGCCTTGAGGTCTACATCGTAATCGTGCTTTTGCTGATCTCGCTTGGTATGATGCTTCGAGATAGGCTTACTTTCAGAATGGCGCTCCGCAATTTTGTCCGTAGAAAAACCAGTATGGCGATAGTCATTCTCGGTTTGATGATCGGGACTGCAATGATCTCGGGCTCACTTGTAACTCAGGACACGTTCACCGAGCTGTTTACCAGAGGAGCATACTACGGGTATGGTTTTGCGGACGAGGTTGTCAATGCCAGAAACATTACGGGGGCAGGATACGCATATTTCCCAATTAGCACCTCCCAGAGTCTCTCTTCTCAGCTAACAAGCAATCCCCAGGCCAGCCCATTCCTTCTAGGGGTTACACCGGAGATTCTCGACACAGTCAGCGTGAGCGACTCAAACACGGGGAACGTCCAATCTCCGGCCACGCTTATCGGCACATTCTCCAACGCCTCACGGACCCTTGGCGACTTCCATTCCTCCAGCGGATCCGTCATCTCTTCCACCTTCGGTGATACTGAAGTGGTTATCAACGACAAGACTGCTCGAGACCTGAATGCGACAGTCGGTGACTCTATCGCGGTATACTCTGCTCTTCGGGCAACCTTCAAGGTTGTCGGGATCGCTGTCTCTGACGCGAGAGGTTCCTTTTCAGGAAACGACAACATTTTCGTAACGATGAGTGCGGCCCAACAGCTCACTAACCACCTAGGATCTGTCAACTATATCGCTGTAACGAATACAGGCGGACTGAGAGACTCCATCAAGCACAGCCAGATCGTTGGCCTCGCTGCAAACCAGACCCTGAACTCGATCACCAATCCTCCCACCGCTTACAAGTGCAAGACGGATTCATCCCAGGCCGCTGGCCCCACGGCTGCACTTTGCGCCTACTCCGAGAAACAGGTCGCGGTCAACAGCGCTACAACGAGCGCTCAGAGCCTGAGCAGTTTTCTGATAGTCTTGAGCACTTTCGTAATAGTCGCTGGCGTAGTGCTGATTGTAAACATCTTCGTCATGCTGGCTGAGGAGCGGAAATCCGAGATGGGCATGTCTCGAGCTGTAGGTATGAGAAGGGGACAGCTAACCAAGATGTTTCTCTTCGAAGGAAGCCTCTACTCCGCAGGTGCGGCATTCGTCGGGGTTTTCGTCGGCATAGCCATAGCCTATGTCATAGTCTACGTCTTCGCGACAATTATCGCTAGATTCTTTCCCGTCAACCTATCGCAAGTACTTGCAAGTTTCACCTTTACTCCCGGAAGCTTGTTTGCCGCTTTCACGGAGGGTCTGCTCATCACCTACGTGACCATCCTCTTTACCTCATGGAGGGTAAGCAGGTTGAACATCATACGTGCCATTCGCAACATTCCTGAGCCTCCTCGAGGAGTTAGGACTTACACCATACTATCGATCGCAGGAATCATCGCGATAATCATCGGGGCATTTGTGTTCGAAGTCTCATACAGTGCCAAGTCCGCTGTAGAGGCGCTTGTCGGGCCTAGCATTGTAATTTTCGGAGCCGGGCTCATCCTCTCCCGGTTCTTACGCAATCGCTATGCTTTCACTCTAACCGGCATCGCGCTGCTCATCCAGTGGGGCGTACCCAGTCTCTCTTGGAACAATCCTCTGATTCAAAAGTACAATTTTGGTGTTGAAATCTACTTCGCTGGGGGAATCCTCATGGTTCTGGGAGGAGTTCTACTAGTCATGTACAACACAGATGTGGCGTTGAAAATTCTCCACGTTTTCTATCGTGGCAGAAGGACCCTGACGCCAATCTTCAGAATAGCTCTTGCATACCCAGAGAACAAGAGGTTCAGAACGGCCGCAACAGTTGCAATGTTCTCCCTAGTGCTATTCACGGTGGCAGCCATCGCCTCTCTCACAGCTGAACAAAACGCGGCTCTAGACAACACTGTAAAGGTGGACTCTGGGGGATACGATATCATCACTCAAGCCGCTGTTCCCGTCCCTAACTTTGCATCGATGGTCAACGTCAACGTGGCGCTTCAGAACAAGATCGCGGCCGTAATTGTTTTTAACAACACGAATCTTCTCTCAGCCAACGACACCACTTCTCGCCAGACCTTTTCCTATCCTCTCCTTGTCGGTGCGGACCCTGACGCGCCGGCCGCTACCAACTTCTACCTTACAAACACCTTCCAGATGGTGAACATGAGTGCTCAGTACAAGACTGCGAGCGAAACATGGAAGGCAGTTACAACCAACTCTTCCAACGTCGTATGGTCGTTTGGCGCGGTAAGTAATCGTGGACCTCCGACCTCGATACTCACACCGAATATTGATGATGTTCTGATTCTCACGGGTCTTGGATCCGGACAGACTCCGGTCCAAAAGACCGTCACAGTCGTAGGACTAGTCAACGGAGTATTCCTCAACGGAATCGTGGCGACGAAGACATTGCTGATGAATCCTTTCGGCGTTGGCACTGGAAGCCTCTCTTTCATCAAGGTCGCTACCGGAGCTGATCCAACAAATGTATCCAACCTGCTAAGGCGGGAGTTTGTGAACCTGAAGATGCAGACGGTTGTCATTCCCGTCGTCTTGAGCGCATTTCTCCAAATAGGACAATCGTTTGAAGGCTTGCTCGAGGGATTCCTTGGGCTGGGACTTGTTGTTGGTATCGCGGGCTTGGGAATAATATCCATCAGGTCGGTGGCAGAGAGGAGACAAGAGATCGGTATTCTCCGGGCTCTGGGATTCAGGAGGAGAATGATTCTCGCAGTCTTTGTGCTTGAAAACAGCTACATTTCACTGCTGGGCATACTGATCGGAGTCCTTCTAGGAGTCAATGTGGGATACGCTTTCGCAGTCACCCCGAACTCAGGCCTAAACTTTGTGCTCCCTTGGCAACAGCTTCTGGAGATAGTGGGTCTTGCCTACGGTCTGTCGATGCTGGCCACGATTAGCTCGGCGCGGCGAGCCGCGGGAATACCTCCTGCGGAGGCCATCAGATACTCAGAGTAGTTTGGGTCTATTTTCCTCTGGTTCTCTTCGTCGTTTCGCTGGCCGCTTCTTTCAATAATCTATTGGTGCTCTCGGTGCTTCCCCCGAGCCTGACGGTTTGTTCATGTTGATCGGAGAGTCGTTTTGTCGCCTCGATGAGATCGGTCCGCCGTGTTTGTTCTGCATTTGCGGATAATTGATTCATTGTTTTGGTAGCCTCCTTCAGTTGGCCTGCGGCAAGGTGCTGGTAGTATTCTTCGAGTCCTTGGTAGTATGTGAATTCTGAGACGAGGTTGTTGTTGATTCCTTCCGAGAACTGCTCGTCATTTTTCGCCAGTCTGACTTCAACCGGGGCATTGATGGTCTTCCTCTTGTCATCGATAGTGTCAGCGTAGGTAATTTGGATGTTGAGGAGTCGTCCGTTGAACCCGGCGGGAATCTGAACTTTGCCCCAGATCTTCGCAACTGTTTCCACCGCATTGATCGTAACTGGGGGTCCCTTGTAGTTGAGAATCTTGACATCAGGGGTTCCAAAATCCACGCTTACGTTTCGGGCGCCGACCTCGTTTACCGCGCTCTCCTGCATCAAGCTGGGAAGCTTAAGTTTCTGGGCGTCCGTAATGTTGTGGAGCATTCCCCCAGACGCGTCTGCAAGAGCTTTCAAGATTGACTGGTTATAGTCTGCGCCGATTCCGAACTCGATCATCTGGAATCCGGTCGGCATTTTCAGCTTCGAGTACTGTTCGGGTTTGGTGACGTCTGTGGGTTCGCCGTCAGTAAGGAGAACGATCCACCCTGGGAGCCGGCTCTTTTGCGCTATTTCGAATGCTGACTGGAGTGCGGCGTAGAGAGCGGTCAGACCTGATGCTCTGATCTTGGGAAGAACCTCAGAGAGTCGGGTTTCAGGGTACGCCTGAACTGTGCTTGAGAACAGGACGACAGAAACCACGTTTCCCGAAGGTATGCTCTTCACGTATTCCTGAGCGCCGTTCTTGGCCAGCTCGATCTTCTGGCCGTCCATCGACTTGCTGGTGTCGAGTACTATGATGTGGTGGAACCCTTTCGCTTCTGTACGTCTCTCGGCTACCAGTGTGATCTTGAATATCGCGTCGATCTTAGAATCGAACGAGTAGGCGTGGCTGAGCTCTGTTCTTGCTGATAGTGTCATAGTCTGACCTGCTCCATCTTGTCGCCGTCAAGAATCAACACGCCTGCGGATCCGCCGTGATATTTGCTCGAAAATATCGTAATGACCTTGCCATCGAGGTCCTCTCTAAATCCGTCAACTACCTCGTGGCCTCTGATGATTCCCTTTAGCGAGTTGTTAGCTAGGAATTTTTCAGTCACATCGCTTCCGTAATAGTACGCTCCGTCTCCTCGTACGCTCGGTATGAAGCCCTCTATCATGTCTCTAGGATCATTCCAGAGCAGTTGGAACGCGGTGGGGTCGTCTGGGTTCAAGTCGGGGAATGGTAAGTCTGCTATCTGAGATACGGTGTCAAGCGTGGTGGCTATTCCGCCGTGAAGGCAGAGGTAGTTGTTGACAACGACGGCGTATGGCATGGCTTGGAAGAACTCTTTGAAACTGTCATAGCTGGCCTCTCCTAACTTCTCTGTAACCTCTTCGAGAAAGCCGTAGTAGGGGTTCGTCAAAGGGCTCTCATGATTTCCCCGCAACATTATGACCTTGGTAGGGTCCTCGAGAAACATTGAAGTGATGAGTCCGAGATTCTCCACGCCGGTCTCTCCCCTGTCAACGTAGTCGCCCAAGAAGACGACTAAGTCGGCATCGTCGTAGAATTTGTCGAATACCGTTTGCGTAACTTCGATCGCGGTATGTGTGTCTCCGACGAAGATAGCTCTGTTTACGTCTCTGGGCTCGAGAAGTGGTTTTCCCATCTTCTCCCTTGCCTCGCTTATTAGCTGGGGGGTTTCCAGGGCTTCAATCATTCACTGGTGAGCCTCACGATAGTGCCGGTACCGAACTTTACTATGCTGTTCGGTTTAACCTCGACGCTATCGTGAACCTGCTGGAATTCCTTTCCGTTGTAGAGGAATGTGCCGTTCTTGCTGTTCAGATCCTTCAGCATCAGCTTAGCTCCGTCCACTGTGAGTTCTGCATGTTTTCTTGAGACCTCTTGGTCTGGGATGACAACCACGTTTTCTGGGCTTCGTCCTATGCTGACAACTGGGAAGTCGTCAAACTCGATCGGAACCTTTGACTTGATGAGCGACTGCGCGGGGGTATTCACGAAGACCATGTAGTATCGTCCTTGTCCGATCTTCGGGACCGGCTGCGATTGACTGGTTGAGCTGAAGGGGGTCGGGGTTGGCAGGAAGGGTGTAATCTCAGGTTCTGGTTCTGGGGGCTCCGAATTTTTCGAACTGGTGTCGAATGAGAAAATTACCGGTTCAGGAGGTGTTTCCTCAGCTTCGACTTTCTCCGGTTCTGAGGTTTCCAGTGGTTCTGGTTCTTCGAGTTCTTTCGGTTCTTGTTCTTCTAGTGGTTCTAGAGCCTTCGGCGTCGCGGTGTCTCCAGCTCTGGCTCCGCCGCATGAGATGCATGACTGTTTAGAGTCAGGATTGTCGGCTCCGCACGCTGAGCATGTCCAGATGAGGGTCTCCGCGGACTCCGCATCCAGATCAGGATCTTTCTGCTTCGTCCTACGTTTCATAGATGGACGTTTCATAGTTGCACTCTTCGGTTTTACCGCTTTGCGGGCATGTAATTGCGCTGGAACGAAAACCGCCCGGTGTCGGTCACACCGTTGATTACTAGGAATTTGAGTATTGCAGGTCCACTCTTAGGAAGGCGCATGCTCCTCATTGCCGCAGTTGAAGAAAGCCCGCGGCCTTCCCTTTACCCGGGACTCTTTCGGACCGTTCCTCACAGTAGCACTCTCCGTGCCGATCGCCTTCCTCTTCGGTCTAGGAATACAGGGTGATCCCTCCGCCTACATTATAGGACTGGTCAGCCTTGGCGTTCTGACCTCTCTAGATCTGCGAGGCGGGATTCCAAGGGTTGGCGTAGGTTTTGCTGTTTCGTTTCTCGCCTCTCTCTACGTCATCGGACACTCTGTCGCTGGGCAAGGCTTGTCGCCGTTGTCGTTTGGGGATCTGTCCCTTCTCCTAGTTGCTCTTCCCCCATCGATTGCGGTCCTCGTCGCGGGTCTACTCTTCTCTCGAGCGACGCCTTACAAGATGATCAAGTCAAATGTCGTTGCGTCTGTCGCCTTGGCGGTTGGGCTCGGCTTGGGGTCGGCTTTGAAGGCCGGTTCAGCTTTGTCAGTAGACTCTCTCACCATACTGTTCTTTATCGCGCTTGGTGTAGCCGCGAACATTGCCCAGATGGTTCTCTTCCATTTCCTCGACAAGGTGTGGCGGACCAAGAATCTCTCGATGTCAATGATGCCTACGGCCTTCTTCACCTTCAACCTATTGGCAATCCTCGGATTTGTTGCCTCTCGAGACTTGAACCAGCTCTACCCGTTCGTTTCGTCTCTCGGGTTCTTGCCTGCTTTGGCGTTGGTTGGAGTTGGCTCGACCAATCTTGCGCAGCGAATCTCGTTGGGACCTAATCTTGGACCGACGATTACCATAACGGGAGCACCGATTGTTCGACAGGGCAAAGAACAGACAATCAAGATCGCCACCCAATTTAGCGGGCCTGCGAGGAAAATGGCTAGGATAGTAGCGACAATCACGAGGCCTGGAGGTAAGACCGAGTCTCTGAAGGTGTCACCAGTTTCAGCTGGAGAGTATGGCGCGCACTATCGGCCTGGAGGCTCAGGCAGTTATGCTGTGCACGTTACCGCTACGAGCAAGGAACATCAGACAGCAAATGGATCGTTCTCCTTTGAGGTACAATCGCCTCAATCGAGTCCTCCTCATTCTCCACCATCGACTGCATCGAATCCGCCGCCTCAGATTCGTCCACCCCCTCCGCCTCCAGCAATGCCCTCACCTGTGCAACTCCCTCCACGTCCTGTGACACCCTTTGTTAAGGGAAATCTTCCAAGGTTGGATAATTGGGACCCGCGGGTCTGGGTCGGGCAGGAAGTTCACAGCTACAAGATAACAGAGCACCTAGCCACTGGGCTCACCGGCTACGTCTTCCGTGCCAGCTTCGGGCAGGCGGGAACTGAAATGGCGATCAAGATTCCTATCCTCAGAACTGGGACAGGTGCAGCTGCCCTCGAAGAAACCATGTCGGAGGCCACTCGGCTCCTGGAGTTGTCGGAGCAATCGAAATACGTTGTCCAGCTCAGAGGAATCTTGGTGGATCGACTCAACATTCAGGAGATCGTGAAAGGCGACACGCAATTGTATCTGCGCAGTCCCCCCGCGATAGTAATGGAGCTGATGAAGGGCGGCGCCGCAAAGGGCCTTCTGGAAGACGCGTCGTACGACTCGCTGTACTACTCAGAGAAATGGGGCGGTATTGTGATGCTCATCGGTTATATGATCGCGACTGGGCTCGAGACGATTCACAACGCGGGGTTCGTGCATCTTGACGTCAAACCGCAGAACATCCTGTTCAACCTCAAACCTCCGGTCACCGGACAAGAGATGAGGGACCAGATGAAGTCCGGAACTCTTGTCCCGAAGCTCGCTGACCTCGGTTCCGCCGTTCGTATCGGAGGCAAAGTCGGCCAGTTCACATCAGAATACGCCCCCTGCGAACAAGTCTTAGGAGATAGCGCTGCCTCTTCTATGGACATCTACGCTCTAGGAGCAACACTATACAACATGCTGACGAAGACCCCTGCTAATTCCAAGAAGCTCATCGAGCTGATGAACTCAACGACGAGTAATCCAGGGTCTGGAAGAACAGCGAGCGATCTCAAGTCTGCCTGGAACTCGTTCAATCCTGATTTCGACAGGATTGCCAAGCTCGCGCCGACAATCCCTATCCTCAAGAAAATGTTGGACAAGGACCCCCGCAAAAGACCTCCTGCCGGGACCGCGGCGACCTTACTCCGAGACCTCGGAGACAAGGCGTAATCCCAGAAAGCTCGAAAAGCGACGCAGACTCTCAGACGGTTAGACATCGTCCTCTCCCAAACAAAGAACGATAGGCTCGGAAAACTGAAAATCTAATCCAGTCTAGCCTAGAGCAACAAGTCTGTTCTAAATTCATGTCTCTTGGTAGACCGAAGCGCGATGGGTTTCCGGCATGAACGCATACACCTTGCCGCTGTCCTGATTGAAGGCAATTGTGTGGGTTCCAGCCTCAGTCGCAATTGACTGAATTTCCTTCATGGACTTTGTGTTGAAGACCTGTATGATCCCAGGATCTCCAATAGTAACGTAGAGGTGGTTGAGATCTGGGTTATAGAATATGACATCAGGAGTTCCTGCAAGTTTCGACCGCTCTGACACTTTTTCCGATTCAATGTCAACCTCGTAGAGGCGACCTTCATCGCAGGCACAAAACAGACGTCCCCCGCGACGGTCCAAGTCCAGCCCATGCGGTCCCACGGCTGGAATGTGATAGGACCCTGCTAACCCGTCAGGGTCCTTGGCGTCAATTATTGCTATCTCGCTCGGGTCTGCGATGTTCACGTAGAACCGTTCCGTATCGGGATCGAAGACGGCCCATCTTGTTCGTCCAGGAACAGCCACATCTGCTGTCATAACTCTCTTAGCCACGTCAACGATTGAGACGGTCACCGGGTCGTGGCTGTCCGGCTTTGGAACGTTGGCAGCTAGGAGACTGTTCCTTGAGGCGTAGAAGGCAAGTCCGTTGGGCCTACCACCAACCTTGATCTTGTGCAAACTCCGGTCCTTTCCGTGGTTGAAAACGCCGACCGCATTCTCTCCGCGGTTAGACGTGAAAACAACATCCTTTTCGTTAGAGACCAGAACCCCTGCAACGCCCACCAGGTTCGGAATCGATCCGAGGTACTTGTCTTGATTGCAATCGATCACGTCGACGCTATCGTTCGCGGTGTGAGCTACGTATAGCGTAGAGGATTTGAGGTGGACCGCGGCATGATCGAAACCTCCCCTGCCCTGATTTCGAGGGAGTTCGATGTAGCCTAGATGCTGAAGGGTGATGCTGAGACCCTACCGTGTAGGCTGAGAAACGTTGTACTCCAGTTTCTGTGTTCCCTCGACCTTGAGCTGGCAGTACTTGTAGAGTGCATCATAGGTCGGGAACTGGAGTCTCATGTTGTCGAAGTCGTCCTTAGCAATGTTTCGGAAACCGTGCGCTACAGCTTCGAGACCAGCCGATTCAGGTGGAGCGTCCGGAATCTTCGCGTCGGCCCCTCTAACAATCTTGGCTAGTTCAAGCAATGCCGGGTCTGTTAGCTTGTACTTCTTGATAATGTGGTCGAAGCTGACTCGTTCCTGACCATTCTCTTTGTAGTGCGTCAATTCTACGTCCTTTGCGTCATAGGGTATCGCGCCGGTTTCCGTTACGACTTGTGGGATTTTCTCTGGGGGGACAAACAGGAATTCTGGATTCTTGTCCACGAACTTCTTGATCAGCCAGGGACAGGCTATTCTGTCGACTTTGGCTTTTTCTCGGGTTACCCATTTCATTCATTTGACACCTATAGATGTTCTACATAGATAGAACATCTACACATATAAGGCTAACTCACCGCCTTTGGCAATCGAGGAATCGATATTGTCGAGGCTCATGCCCCATGGAATGAAGATCGGCGCAGTGTCACTCTGGCTGCTCCTGCTACTCTCAGAGAAACCGATGTACGGTTATGAGATTATTCGAGAGCTGGAGAACCGGTTCTCAGGCTACTGGAAACCCAAGGCTGGAACCATCTATCCTGCCCTTGAGAAGCTAGAGAAAAATCGTCTGCTGACTAGTCGAGTTGAGTTTCGAGAAGAGGCTCCTGACCGGAAACACTATGCCCTTACAGAAGCGGGCCGCAGCGAGCTTTCAAGCACCATGGCGTACTGGACGAGAATGACCGAGATACTCGAAACCTACCGAGAAACTCACCAGTCGATATTCCGCCACAAAGCTGAGCTCCCTAAAAACCAGCTTTCAGAGTTTTTCACAAAACTTGCCGCGTCCCTTCGGGGCAGATCAATCGATGTCAAGAAGCTATTTCCTGAGTCTGAAACGCCCGCGCGGATTTCTCCAACTGACCCAGTCAGGTTGAAGTTTCTTTACGCCAAGGAGAACCACAAATTCGAGATTCACATGGAGCTTGAATGGTTGCCCGCCCAGAAAGAAGTCTCCTCTCGTCAGTAAGAAACAACCAAATTTCTGAAGCTAGTAGAGACGAAACGAGGGAGATGTTTGCCTTTCGACTGGATGACTAAAGACGGAAAACTCGTCCTGATCGAGAAGGCGGTCCGCACCGTCCCCTACGGGTTCTTGGGAGTCCTGTTTTCAGTTTACTTGAGCAGCGAGTTTCATCTCGACGCCTTTCTCATCGGCGTGGTCTTGGCGTTGACGGTTGCTTCGAGCGCGATCTACACGCTCGTCGCGAGCGTATTCGCTGACCGTCTTGGCCGCAAGCGGACATTGATCTTCTTTGCCCTAACTGACGCTGTGGCTGGTGCTCTTCTCTTCTCCTCTGATTCATTGTGGGCTCCGGTTGCTGCCGGGATTATTGGTAACATGACTGTTGGAGCGGGAGAGGTTGGCCCATTTTTGACGCTTGAGCAGGCAATCCTTCCAGGAGTATCCGATAGTAGACGGAGAACGCTAGGGTTCAGCGTATACAATCTCGTAGGGTACGTTTCATCTTCAGCCGGAGCCCTTCTGGTTGGCCTACCTCAATACATCGGTCCTGGCATAGGGGGATATCGCCCTTTATTCATGGCATATCTGGCGTCAGGGTTGCTGGGAGCATACCTCTACTCTAGACTATCGATAAGAGTCGAGAAGGAAAAGACCGCCTCTCCGAACACCAGTGTCCTGTCTGAGGCCTCGAAGCCAGTGGTAAGGAAACTCTCAGCGTTGTTCGCTTTGGACTCGTTTGGTGGCGGCTTCATCGGGATAAGCATACTCTCATACTATTTCTATGAGAAATATTCCTTGCAGCTCAGTTCGCTCGGGTTGCTGTTCGCAGGAACGCAGATCGTAACAGCAATCTCTTTCCTGTTTGCCGAACGAATCGCCCGCCAGATTGGTTTGATAAGGACAATGGTCTATACCCATATTCCGTCGAATCTTTTGTTGGCGATCATACCGTTTGTCTCTTCGGCTCCAATCGCTGTCGGTCTACTTCTCTCTCGGCAATCTCTATCCCAGATGGATGTGCCTACTCGTCAATCATATCTGATGAGTGTGGTGCCGGAGAGCGATCGCACTCCCGCTGCCGGGTTCACTAATGTCTCCCGGAGCATCGCCCAAACACTTAGCCCCTCGATCGCCGGCTACGCAATCGTCACACTGTGGCTGGGATCTCCGTTCGTTATAGCCGGCGGGCTAAAGGTGGTCTATGACCTGTCCCTCTACAAGATCTTCCACAGGTTGAAACCACCTCAGGAAGGCTAGGCGCCAAGGTTTTCAATCTCATTCTTGCATTTGTGTCGAGAAAGGAATGTTAATTGTCTGATCTGTTTGCCCTTCTAATACAAATCGTCTTGGTCGTCGCTCTCTGGGCGATTGTTGGCGAGCTGTTTCGTCGAGGTTTAACGGCTCTAGCCAGGAGAGCGGGTGCTTCCAAGCAGCTCGTTAGGACTATACGGGATGGCGTTAGGATAGCCTGGATTGTTGTCGCCGTCGCTGCTGTGCTGATAGTTACCGGGATAGCTTCCGAGTTTCAGGCTTTGACTGTTACCGGGTTGGCAGGTCTCACAATTTCCTTGGCTCTTCAGACAACTCTTTCCAACATTATTGCGGGCGTACTCCTCTTCTCGGACAAGACCCTGCGATTGAACGACATAATCTCGTACGGTGGGATAAGGGGAACAATCGTCAGGGTTGGTCTCAGGTCGACCTTGATCAGAACTCAAGAAGGAAATATTGCCATAATAGGCAACAGTACCCTAATGAGTGGACCTTTTATCAACTTTTCAGCCGAAGAACGTCTCTTGGGAAAGGCTTAGCACAAGTTTGTGCGCAAACGATCTGTTTTGTTTTCAAGCAACACTAATGTTTCTGTAAAATCGCCCATTCCAAGCCCTGATATCGAATCTGGAACATGCCCTGTTTCTCGCCCTAGAATCGTTCGGGGATCGATCTAGATTTCCCGTCTTTTTCCCTTGTCATCCAAGCCCAGATCGGGCCCTGAATCGCATGACTCGCCGATTATCCATGCCAGACAGGAAATTTTCTCTAGAAAACAGGGTAGGGGGGTATAGCACAGAGCATCTCGCGATGCAAGAGGGGTTCTTTCCGATTTTTGTTCTCTGGGAGCGGCGTCTCGGTTGTGATCCGCCTTCTGTTCTAAGCAGTAACTGTCAATTCGGGACCATCGTGAGTCAGCGGATAGCCACAATGAGTGATTACTGGACATCCTGGTTTCGGGCTCTCGTTCCGTCGCCTTCTCCCCGGGATAGAGAGGCGAGGATGGCACGTACCAGGTCTCTTGCAGATTGTGGTGTCAGCTCTACTGCGATCCTTGATTCAAATCCTGCCGCCTCGTTGACGAGGTCGATCATAACTGCTCGTTCAGCTTGGGCGTGATCAGGATGGTCATAGGCAACGATCGCATGATCCAAAATGAACCAACCGTGTGGACCCTTGCCGCAGCCCGAGACTCTGGTGTTCTCGACAATCCCTGTGCACATTTCTCACACCCTCCATCGTTGCAAAATAGTTGTCAACGTTTGTCACTCGTTTCAAGATATTTTTCGAGGAAATCCCACACCTTGTTCCAGCCGTCTACCGCCTGTTCTTGTCTGTATCCCGGCCGATCGTAATAGAAGAACCCGTGGCCGGCTTTCGGATACATGT
>Ga0209236_1000369_pt1 | contig 25671 bp, 24 predicted proteins | sample GraSoi013_1_40cm_FD_185819 | JGI IMG/M metagenome (GOLD analysis project Ga0209236, IMG submission 185819) | Grasslands soil microbial communities from the Angelo Coastal Reserve, California, USA - Sample 09_27_2013_1_40cm (SPAdes) (version 2) | ecosystem: Environmental > Terrestrial > Soil >... | reverse complement strand
CCTGATCGAGGATGCTAAGTCATTGGAGGATGCTGGAGTGTTCGGGATTGTCCTTGAGATGATAACAGAGGAAGTGGCCAGGGTCATTACGAGGACCGTCTCCGTCCCAACCATTGGCATTGGTTCAGGCAGATACTGCGATGGTCAAGTCTTGGTTTTGCACGACATTCTAGGGCTCTATCCCAAGTTTGTGCCGAAATTCGCCAAACGGTACACGGACCTTGCTTCAACAATAGGGGGAGCCGTCAGGGAGTACGCTTCTGAGGTCCGACAGGGCACTTTTCCGGAGGAAAAACACGTCTTCAAAATGGACGATGCGAAACGAGACAAGCTAGACCTGCGCCAGAAGTCCTGAAAACTTGCGCTTCGGCATTGTTGGAGCAGGGGCTATTGGCTGTCTATTCGGCGCAAGATTAAGACTGGCTGGCTACGATGTCACCCTTGTACATCGAGATCCGTCTATTGTCCGAGCAATCCAGAAGAATGGTGTTAACCTCCAAGAAATCGACGGAACTCTCACCAAGGTTCGCCTGCCCATCAGAAAGGGCCCAGCTAAGCTACTTGGGGCCGAGGTTCTCATTGTCGCAGTGAAAGCCTACGACACCAGAGCATTGGCGGCAACCTATCGTGGAAGAATACCGTCTGAGACGACAGTCTTGAGCCTTCAAAACGGGCTCGGGAATGTTGAGACCATACAATCTATGTTCAAGAACGAAGTTCTCGCAGCATCGACCACAGAAGGGGCATTCTCATTGGGTCCAGGCTACGTGGTGCATACAGGAAGAGGGCTGACGCTCATCGGAGACACGCGAAGATCAAATTCGGACACTTGCTCCCGCGTCAAGATTGCGTTCGACAGAGCAGGGTTGAAGGCGAAGACTAGTTCCAACATCCGTGGAGTTCTGTGGACAAAAGCCATAGTCAACGCAGCAATAAACCCGCTTTCAAGCTTGACCAGACTAACCAACGGTGCATTAGCCAAGAACGCAGAGATCCAAGAGATCGCCCGTAGCGCGGTGGATGAGGGGATATCGGTTAGCCATGCCGCGCGGATCAGACTCGTTGGAGATCCGAGAAAACTCTGGCGGAGGATTTTGTTGTCAACTAGAGCCAACAAGTCTTCAATGCTCCAAGATATTGAAAGAGGCAAGATGACTGAGATTAGACAATTGAACGGTGCAATTCTTTCCCATGGGAGAATGACCCGTGTCAAGACGCCTGTAAATGAGATCTTGACAAAACTGGTATTGGGATTGGAGGAATCGTCAAAGACGACGTGAAGAGCCTAAGCGGTTTGCCCGGAGCGAACAGAGCGTTTAGTTCTTACAGGCGGTTCTAGTTTTGCCAGATTTCAAGGCCGTATCACACACCCGAATGGCCTCTATCGCGTCCTTCCCCGACGGGACGGGGTCCAGGTCGTCACTCACGACTTTCATGAAGTACTCAAGCTCCAAGCGTAACGGCTCATCCCACCGAATGTACGGTTTGGTCATTGTTTTCGAGTTTTCAACTGTTATTTCTTGAGTTATGTAATCGAGGTTTATCGTCGCCTCGCTCCCGGTAATTATCAGCGTGCGAACCTTGCGAGGTGTCAACCAGTTTGCATCAAGGAATCCCGTAACGCCACGGCTGAACCGTAGCATGATCTCGGCATAGTCCTCAAAAGAATGCTTCAATGACCCGGTCTGAGCGTAGACTACCGAGACGTTGTCCTCTAGGAGAAACCGCATGATGTCAATGTCGTGTATTGCCGTATCCTTGATTACTCCAACGTCCCCTATCCTGATCGGCCAACGAGCGACGCGCCTGCCGGTAGCAATAATGACCTGCCCTGCGGCTTTTTGGGTTAGTAGCTTCTTGACAAATCGAACTCCTGGGTTGAACCGTTCAATAAATCCGACCATAAGTTTCAAACCAGTTTTTGAACTGGTAGCGACAAGTTTGCGAGCTTGTTCCTGATTACCGGTCATTGGTTTTTCCACGAGGAGGTTCTTTCCGGCTTCTAGGACCTTCGTCCCGACTTGGAAGTGTGTATGGGTAGGTGTTGCGACAGTCACGGCTTCTATTTCCGGAATGCGAAGAAACTCTTTCGCATCAGCATACCATGGAACCGAATATTTCGAGCCAACCTGTCTTGCTCGCTCGCGATTAGAGTCGCAGATTCCGATAAGATTGCATTTGGGATTTTGGCGGAGGACTCGTACTTGGTTCTCGCCCCAGAATCCGGTTCCTATAACACCAGCGCCGACACGTTTCATGTCCCCGAGCTGCCTCTTCCAATCGAAGTATAGAAGAGACCTGCTCTTTCCACATTTGAAGCTTCCAGAACCCTTGACAGATCGCATACCGCCCCCGGGCGGCTCATTTCCGAGGCCAATTTCTGCGGACTTATTTCTTCAAAGTCCGACCTGTCCAGCGCTACCAGAACGCAGCTGGTCTTTGAAGCAGCTCTCAACGGCGTATTCTCTACCCTAACGCCGTCGCTTAGGACACCGGCTTCGAACCACTTATTGTCCTTCCCTGGATACACTGATAGTATCGCACCTCTCCTTTCAAGTGTCTGGATGATTGGTGGTGGACTGGGTTTCGGATCTCGGGGAGACTCCAGTCCACTGAAACCCAAGATTGCGATTCTGGAATGGCGGAAGCGTTTTCCGCAAAGAGACAAAGCATTCTTGATCAAATCCAGCACTTTTTTCTCTCCAGTCTCGTTGATCCGTCGAGCTGCTCTAACTACCCCCATGCTTCCTCGCCCACCCATGCTGCTGATAGCGATGTTGCTCGCAATCGCATCTCTGGCCACAAAGGTCCTAGGGATCCTCAAGTCGTCGGTTCCAGATTGTTTGCAGAGATCGAGAGCCTCGGAATAGTCCACATCATCGGCTTCGCACAGGCTGGCCAGTTCGAACTCCAACGCTCGCAAGACATCTCGATATATCGGTCCGAATAATCCGGCCGCCTCGGCGGCGCTGAGCTTTGTGCTGGTACTAACAGAGGGAAATATTGAGAGAAATATTTCCTGCGCTAATGAGGGTGTGCCTGACCCGGTTCCCGCGACGAGTTTCGGTTTCTCTTTGAATTTCTGAAGCGTCTCACCGCCCCAAAACAAGGGCACGTAGCTCAGTTGAACGTCTTTGCCAACTTTGTGGCCGCTGTGTTTTTCAATCATCTCTCGAAGAATTGTACCTGTGAAGTTCGGCCTGCACAACCCGGTAAACGTGAGACTTGCCCCATGAGGGAGAAACTTGCAAAGAGTCCGAGTGGTTCTCTCAAGCTCGCTGAACTCCCTCTGATTTACGGCGTGTCCAGTTAGGATAACAACCGCGGGGGGAATTGTCGCAAGGTCCTCGACATTTGACAGGAGGGTTGTAGTTCCCGCTTTCCGATGAATTCCAAGCAACCATCTCGCCTCGCCTAGCCCACCGGTTTCCGTTCTCCTTGTCCTGGCTTCGTCGAAATGTCCTACGAGGAGGTTGGGTTGGCCGGCCTCAGCAAAGAGGGTTGAAAGTAGGAGTGCTTCTGGTTGGTTTCCAACGATGGCAACCCTGGATTCGGAAAGTTGATTGTTCGTTCGAAACCACCCATAATTTTGCGGGAGTCGGTAATCCTCGCATTTGTGGGTTAACGAATTGATACGAATCCGTTACAATATTGCCGGTCAGGCAAGGGGAAGTTGCCATCCTTACGAGATGACGGCAATAGCCAGTTAACACGAATGGTGCCAACCTTCCTCAGGGAAATAATTAGAGGCTCAAATTACTTGCATCTTTTATCTACTTGTCGTTGAGCCTTCGGTGACTGCTCGGAAAATAGATTATGAAAATCTGGATTGAAGTTCTCACACCGAAGCAGGCGCTCTTCTTCGAGCCGTTGTACCGCGCGCTAAAGCGGAAAGGGCATGAGGCGTTGATTACAACACGCGTCTACCGAGAAGCCGAACAGATGCTCAAGCTGAAGAAACTTCGATTTTCGGTAGTAGGAAGCCATGGCGGAGGAACTGCCTTTGGAAAGCTCATCGCGAGCGCTGAGAGAATTACGAAACTCGGGAACCTGATTCAGAAATGGAAGCCGAACGTGGCGGTCTCATTCTCCTCAGTCGAGGCATCTCGGGTCGCCTTCGGTTTAGGCATTCCTCACGTTGCGGCTAATGACTCGCCACACTCGTGGATGGTAGCAAGGTTGACAGTACCTCTTACTACCTTTCTTTGTTGTCCTTGGATCATTGGTCGTTCTGTTTGGGCGGAGTTCGGTGGACCCATCAGGAAGGTCTTCCTCTACAAGGCATTGGACCCTGCCGCATGGCTCAAACATCATCGTCCAAGCGATACCGTTCTACAACAACTGGGCCTAGAGAAGGATCGGCCGATCGTAGTTTTCAGAACTGAAGAAGCATTCGCGTCCTATCTCATGGGGAAGTCTAGCGACAAGGAGCCCGTCGTAGGGCCAATCATTGACGAGATGCTGAGGCGAGGATTGGAATGCCAAGTGGTCGTCTCGACAAGGTACGGAATGCAAGCTCCCGTGATTAGAAAGCGATTTGGTGATAGGGTTACGGTCGTTGACCGGATAGTCGATGCCACCAGCCTGCTTTCGTATTCGTCGGCTTTTGTTGGATCGGGAGGCACCATGACCGTGGAAGCTGCGCTGTTGGGTATTCCATCGATTTCCTGCTTCCCTGGGCCCAAGCCTTTGTACATAGAGTACTTGGAACGGCTTGGTCTCGTCGAGACAATAAAGTCGCCTCGAGAGATCGCATCCAAGGTTCACAGAGTTCTAACCAACCCAGAGGCCTTTGAAAGCCAGAGGAGAAACGGAAAACGCCTCCTGGCAAAGATGGAAGACCCAGTCGCCAAGATTCTTAGCACGGTAGAACTAGCAGGCAAGCAGAGAAGAAATTGAGCGACAATACAGCTGCATTGCTGGATAGGATAAAGTCGAAGAAGGCGAAGGTTTGCGTTGTGGGCCTGGGTTATGTCGGCGTCCCACTCGCCGTAGCTTCTGCACAAGCCGGCTTTGGCGTAGTCGGTGTCGATGTCGAAAAGGAAAAGGTTGCCATGATCAACAAAGGCATTTGTTACGTCGAAGATGCTTACAGCGAGAAGCATCTCCCTGACCTCGTTAGGGCTGGATTCATCAAGGCCACCGAGAGCCTACCGGAGGGAGCTACTTCTTCCGACATAGTAATCGTATGTGTTCCCACTCCTCTCGACGCTAAAGGCGAGCCAGACCTCTCATTTCTCAGATCGGTCGCAAAGGGCTTGTCAAAGAATCTGGCAGGATTCAAGCTGGTCATAGTAGAGAGTACCAGTTTTCCAGGGACGACGAAAGATATCTTCCAACCTCTGCTGGAACGAGATGGGAGGAAACCTGAGAGGGACTTTGCTCTAGTGTACTCCCCCGAGCGAATTGACTATGGTAATGCGAGGTTCGGAGTCAGGAATATTCCAAAAGTCGTGGGAGGCATCAACGAGGACTCAACACGACTGGGTGCCGAGTTTTACAAAACTATCTTGGACGCTCCGGTCATCACTGTCGGAAGCCCTTCGGTAGCTGAAGCAACCAAGATGTTAGAGAACATATTCCGTTACGTGAATATCGCACTAGTGAACGAGCTAGCAGTTCTTCACGAGACACTAGGTGTTGACTTCGTCGAGGCGATAAACGCCGCAGCGACGAAACCCTTCGGATTCATGGCACACTATCCAGGTCCAGGGGTCGGAGGCCACTGCATTCCTAAGGACCCTTTCTATCTCGTATTCAAAGCAAAACAAGCTGGATTTGCACTACGCCTAGTATCTGCATCCAAAGCTGTCAACAAAATGATGCCAATTCACACGATTGACCGGCTGGCCAAGGCGCTAAAGGCCGGCAAGAAGAGTCTAGCACACGCTACCGTGGTTGTCTGGGGGCTGGCCTACAAGGGTGAGGTCAAAGATACTCGAAGAAGCCCCAGCCTAGAGCTTCTCAAACTCCTCAAGCAATCCCGAGCAAACATTAGAGTCTTCGACCCGTACGTCTCGAATGTTACCGTGGGAAGCAAAGTCTATGATTCAGGCAGGTCCGAGTTCGAATCGGTCCGGAACGCAGACGCGCTTATCATAGCAACTGCACACAGCGCGTTTCGAAGCGTCGACCTTTCGAAAATCAAGAGCCTTATGCGTGACAGCCCTATCCTATTCGATACAAGAAACATTCGAACGAGGCGAGAGTGCGAGCAAGCTGGATTCACCTACCTCGCAACAGGACGCCCATGAAACCAAATGCGCTCGGGGGAACGGGCGCGGATCGACCACTCTTGCGTCACGAGATGCTCCGTGCAATACCCCCCCTTTCTTGTCGAGACAATTCTAAATCTGGCAGGTATTCCGGGCGAATCCCCGGATTCAGGGTGCAATCCGGGCTTAGACGCCATGGCAAAAAAACGAGGTATTCCCGAACGATTCCCGGGCAGGGTAAAGACCATCTTCCAGATTCGAGATCAGGGCTGATAATGGGCGATTTCTTGAGTGAGAGGTTTCTCCCATGTTGATTATTGGGTCCAGACCAATCGATTCATTTCAGCAGTTAGCCTTATCCGGGAAGGTCTAACGCTCCAAAATCGTGGGAAACACGGGTTGAAGAGACGATTGATGGATATCCTCGCTTGTCCCATCGACAAGCACTACCCCCTGGATCTCCACGTCTTCGTGGAGAAAGACGAAATCGTAGAAGGATTACTTGTATGTTCAGAGTGCGGCCGCTGGTATCCAATCATGGACGAGATACCCCAGCTCCTCCCCGACGATCTACGGGAGCAGAGAGACGAACTATCCTGGCTGAGCAGGTGGAAGGAGAACGCGCCACCTCAAGTGTTGAGAGAGGGTAAGCCCTTCAACCTTCAATTGTCACGCTGACTAGACGGCCTGGGTCCGTATAGGGACCTCAGGGAGATCGTACCAGCGCTTCTTCTCACCGACCTTGTCGCGCAATTTCCACTTGAAAGACTTTGGAACCATTTCAATTGCGTTGAGGAGCTTGTTGATTCGAGTTTCGAGGACCTGTTTAGCTTCAGGTTCCAGCTCATATTTCGGAAGGAAAGTCAAGAGCTTCCTCAGCGTCAAAGAGATGGTCTTGCATAATCCCCAATCGTCTGCGCACAAACTCGAAATATAGCCTGCATCAATTACTTCCTTATCTCCTGGAGCGATTTGATCGACCAAGTCGTGGTCTCTAAGAATCGCGATTAGGTCTCGGATATCCTTCTCGTTAATTTCTACAACCTGGAGTTTCGTTAACAACAAATCGGATATAGGGATAGTATAGTCATCGAGGGTGAGCCTATCTCCGAGATGAAGAGTATGGCACATTCTAAAAACATCTAAGAAAATATCTGCGACCCTCTGATTCTTCGCATCTTCGAAGATCAGCCTATTGGCGCCATGGAGAGCATTGAAACGTAGGTTAGGCTCATACCCCAGATCTGTGAAAAGCTTCCTGATCTCCCGCCCTTGCTTTCCCTTTCCAAAGAAGTCTAGATCAGGATAAGCTCTCTTGAGGGATCTATGAGTAGCACTTGGACAATGATACTTTACGGCGACACCACCGAAGAGCCTAAGGATGATTCCCCTTTCCTTAGCTGCGTCAAGCATTCGTTTCGCTTCGTCAGATATTGAGGATTGCATGAGTAGGTAGCTTCAACCACCCTATGCAAGGAAGGTCGGTGATGCTTCGTACTTAAATTTCGCAGAACCCGATTTAGTACGCCAGTGAACTACCCTAGACGATTTAAAGGGTCAGAGTTCTTTTGTTCTCGAGTTTGCCTCGGACCAGAATCATCTTCTCTTCGGACTTCCACGGAAGCGACGTAGTTTGGAGAAAATTCCTGAACTCCGCAACTATGTTCAAGGCGAATGTTCTGCTGATGGGAGGAGATATGACGAGCAAAGTAATGGTTCCCATAGTACGTGAACCCGAAGTCGGCTATACGGCCAACTTTCTCGGCAAACAAATGAAGATCTCTGAAGAGGGCCTCCCCGACCTCAAGAAGCAAATTCGCCAGCATTGCTACCTCCCCTATGTCTGCTCCAAGGCAGAAGTCGAGAAGATGAGCAAGGATCAGGACTATGTGGAGAAAGTCTTCGAGGACCTGGAAGTTGAGATGGTGAAAGACTGGCTCTCCTTAATCCCAAAGAAAGCTCCCGATGCAAAAGTCATCGTACATCCAGGAAACGATGATAAATTCGTTCTCGATGACGTCCTGAAGAATTCCCCGAACGTAGTTTTTGCGGAGGAATCAGTAGTCCATTTTGATGATCTCCACGAAGCGGCATGCGTTGGTTGGTCAAACCCAACCCCGTGGCACAGCCCACGAGAGTGCCCCGAAGAACAACTTTTGGAGAAATTGGAAAAAACTGTGTCAAAGCTGAAGTCCGTCGAGACATCGTGCTTCTGCTTCCACGTGCCCCCCTACAATTCCACCATCGACATGGCTCCGAAACTTGACTCGACTCTGCGGCCAGTCTACGAGGGAGGGAGACCCGCATTCATTCCAGTGGGATCCACGTCGGTTCGAAAGGTCATCGAGAAATATCAACCCCTGTTAGGGCTTCATGGCCATATACACGAGAGCCCTGGACTCGTGAAAATCGGTAAGACTCAGTGCATTAATCCGGGAAGCGAGTACTCGGAAGGAATACTCAGGGCCTACATTATCGAGTTGGAAGGCGGAAAGGCTAGGCGGCTTCAACGACTTGAGGGCTGATCCCTCTTGGACGTTGCCCCGTGACAAGTGATTGAGCATAGTCTCGAAACCGCTGGGGTTCTGCGTTAGTCCTAGAGATAGGGAGGTCCACATGCTCACCTCCTTTCGTCTTATAGAGTCGAAGGTTTGGTTTCCCAAACTGATCTACTACAAGGGACACTATTCTATAACTCCTCCAAAAGCCGGTCACAATCTCCTTGGATCCCTTGATCACACGAAAGGTAGAATTGTCGAATTGGATTTCTACGTGGGACCGCTTGTTGTAGATTAGACGGCCAAATACAAAGCCGACGGGAAACGATCCAGCAAGAAGAACAAGCCTCAAAGTCCCACCTGAAATGTGGAAGACAACCAAGAGAGCATTGATGACAAACGCCGAGAGAAGAACTAGAGGCATGCTATACGATGCAAGAATCGGAACTTGGGTCTTCGTCAGTTTTTCCATGTGTGGTCTGACCCTATCGTTTTTCTCAATTTCAACTGCCTTCCTATGCTTCGTCCGACTTGATTATTACTCAGGACGACCTGACGGGAAGAGGTGCTTGCAGCTGCAAGTCCGAGTTCCCTCTTATCATACCTCGAGATGAATGACACAATCGGAGGTGGCAAGTCTCTGTTGGAGAAGAAAACCAGCCAGGCCCACTTTAGATCCTCATCCTTTGTGATTCTGGTTACCGTATCTACGGTTCTCCGAACTTTCTCAGTTGTGAGGAGGGCACTTCCTTCATCTACGCAAAACAGCGACACAGAATAATTTGGAAGAACGGTCCAAGCAAGAAACCTGGACAGTAGGAAGCCCTTGTTTCTAGTAGCTCCTTTGGCGTAGATGGCGAAAGTGGTGTCGTCAACTTGGTAGTCCCTGAAAAACTCTGTTAGGTCAGCTATCAGACGTGTACCGCCTCGAATCAGCCTTGACTCAAATAGGTCTACCGCAGATTCGTTCGTAGTTGAGGACTTCAAGCTCTATATTTGGGAACGATCGGTGCAGATAAGAAGATCCCCCGATTTCTCGGCGATCGATTATGGGTCGACCTGGGATGGATTATCGCCCCGGTGGAGGGCCTTCTCAATAGACCCTCCCTAGTATCTATTCGGGTGGAATCTGGGCGAAGATCGTCGAGTAGTTGATGCCGCGACGTTGCCTATGAACAAAGTAGACGACAATCCCAAGCACGGCTACAATGATTGTAAAAATCACCGCAAATAGATCATTGAATAGCGTAGGTGATGACCAGTTTATGGAGCCAAGCCCAAAGTCGCCTCCCGGTGCGACGGCAAAAAAGTAGTCGACGACCAAATTAGCGACAAATCCCCCTATACCGATGAGGACCATTCCCCATTTCCCGCCGGGTTTGTATGGCGCGGTTTCGAAAATCTGACGTCTGCTCGCCCTCAAGGGTAAGATGACCAACGAGAGGGTGAATAGGGTGAAGAAGAAGGAGTCGTAGAAATCTGTAATCTGGACTCCACCTCCGCTGCCAAGAACGTTGCTGATCAGAGTATTTCCGCCCTTGTTGAGAGTGCCTCCTACGTCCAAGATGGTCGACTCCGAGAAACAACCAAGGATTGCAATAACGCCCGTTATGATCACGGCATTGATTGGCGAATGGAACCGGTCATTGATATTGGACAGAGGTGTAGGAAGCACGCGATCAAAAGACATTGCAAAAAGTATTCTAGATCCTGTTAAGATGAACGGGGGAATGTCGTTAGCGATCCAGAGGACCCCGAAGACAACGAGTAGGAAGTTAGCCCCTCCCAAGCCGATAGCGTTGCCAGTCAATCCAGCTAGTGTTGTCGTCCAGAGAGACACGCTGGGAAGATTTGCGGTTGCGAGGCTGCCTCCACCATAAGAGAGGTAGCTCCACGCAGAAAGTAAGGAGTAGGTGTTTCCGTTCGGAAGCGTCCGCGGCGCAATGCCCTTGATCGCTCCGGCAGCGACCAACGAGATGCTCACATATAATGCGATGATAAGAAGCGAAGCTAGAATTAGAGTTCTGGGGAGGGACTTGTTCGCCTCTTTTATCTCGCCAGCAACAAATGTCGACGCGGCATAGCCTATGTAGGCAAAATAGGCACCGATTAGGGCCGTTTGAACTGCTCCGACATACCCCCCTGCACTCAAGCCCTTGGCATCCAGTCCCTGATTCAACGCGGCAGTCACATATTCGCTAGGAGCATGCCCAAGGACATTCGTCATACCGAGCTGGACATTCGCAGAACTCGCTTGACTAATTAGGCCAAATACGTAAAAAGTCAAGACTGCCGGAATCCAGAACATTCCTTGCAGAAGCAACCCTGTGAGTTTGATGCCGAAGACACCTATTACAGTGAACACCACGACAAGAACGATGCCGACCATGAACAGGAAAACATCCTGTGGAATACCACCCGGGGTCGTGAAATTCAGTCCGAATGCTATTGGACCCATTATGAAGTAGAGTCCTTCAAAGACCGCAACCGCTATGATTCCGAAAGACCATGCAATACTAAGAAACTCAAGCCAAGCGCCCAGAAAACCCCACACGGGTCCCAAGACCCGGGATATCACGACGTAGCCGCCGCCCGAACGGGGCATCGCCGCGGAAAGAACTGACACCGCCAAGACCGAGAGAAGAATAGCGATGCCGCCGATTATGAAAGCCATCGCCATAGGGGGAATACCCGCAAAGTACATGTTCTCGGGAAGCGGTGCCTTACCGGTGTATTGGAAAACCCTCTTCTGCCAACCGAGACCTATGGTATTGGCTAGGACGATAATGACAGCTGTTATGGCTCCTATTTCGCGGACGAGCCCCGTTGCCTTTCGGACGAATAACTTCTCTTCTGCCAAGGTAACCCGTTAGAAGGGCTAATTTGCGCCTCGTAGTTAATTTAAGACTTTGCAATAGCTTCGAAAATGGCTTCCGGGGAAGAATATGACAAGATCATGTATTGATTAAGACTAGCTAACCTGTTGACAACGGTGCACGTTCCCGCAGAGATCCGCGATGCACCATGCCAATTCAGTTCAACGAATGAGAGTAGCACGATTCTAGAACCTACTTACTCGGTTTCGAGCGCGGAACTAATCAATTTGTAATGCGATAGATCTCCTCTTAGGACTAACTAGAAAAGCTGGCTATGTTTGAGCGACAAGGTCGACGAAAACGTTCGACGGCGAGAGGTCCGATACGATAGAGAACGCAGAGTGAGGATAAAGTGGAGCGAAGATACAGAGTCACTTGAGGAGGTCTTCGACCGACGAACAATCATGACAGTTCTCAAGATGCTGAACACTGGTATCTTGAAGGAACTCCACGGCGCAATGAAATCGGGAAAGGAAAGCAAGATCTACCATGGAATAGACCCTAAAGGGAAAGAAGTAGCCGTGAAGATTTTCCTAACTACATCAAACATATTCCGACACGGCCGACTGAAGTATATTCAAGGAGACCCTCGGTTCAAGGACATTCCACACGATACTACGTCTCTTGTAGATCAATGGGCATCGAAAGAGTTCAAGAATCTCGAACTGGCAGACAAGGCAGGAATATCAGTTCCAAAACCAATCCATGTGGAAAAAAATGTCCTGATTCTCGGATTTATCGGGAAAGATAGAATCCCGGCTCCAGTCCTTAGAGAGGTTCGCCTTCAGGCGGCGGCGGATTGGTACAAGAAAATCATCGAATTAATCAAGCAACTCTACGACAAGGCAAAACTGGTCCACGGCGATCTAAGCGAGTACAATATCATGATTCCCAACGGATACCCGGTTCTAATCGACTTTGGTCAGGCAGTAACTACAGAGCACCCTCAGGCCCGCGCCTTCCTCGAAAGGGATATCGAGAACATCAATCATTATTTTGCTGGCCTCAACGTCAGAACTCAATCTCCAACGAAGGTCATAGGAGCTCGATAACATTGGCGGAAACAAGAATGACAGCCATGATCCCAAAGGATAGGGTAGGAGTACTTGTTGGCCTCGGTGGAACTGTAAAGTCAACCATCGAGGAGAGATTATTCGTGGATCTTAAGATAGACAGCCCTTCCGGCACTGTCGAGATTGGAGTGAAACCGAATGCACTCGATCCATCGGGAGCATTGCAAGCCAAAGACATCGTTCTCGCAATTGGGAGAGGCTTTTCTCCCGAACGAGCCTTCAGGCTCTTCAACGAGGAAACCACACTGGACATTATCGACCTTCACGACTTCTTCGGCAAGAACGAGGCTGAGATTCGAAGAGTTGACGGCCGAATTATTGGTAGAGAAGGGAAGACTAGGAGAATTCTCGAAGAATTGACTGGAGCTGCGATCTCTGTTAGCGGGCACACAGTATCGATAATCGGTGGCTACGAAGCAGTATCGATGGCAAAAGATGCACTAGAGAAATTGATCAAGGGTCGACAGCACGGGACCGTTTATAAGTTCCTGAGAAGAAGACGACAGGAAATCAAGAAGGAGAAAGCTTTAGCACTGTGGGAAGGCCAAGTCCCGGCAACAAAGAAACCATGAGCAAGACAGACCTCGCGGAATGGGCCCTATGACCGTGGCCGAGGTCTTCCAAGAAATAAGCGCCGCCGACTTCTTCTACCGCAACCGAGACATCGCAGGGTTCACCAGCCCGTCAAGATCCATATACTCCACGGTTCGCGAGCTTGTGGAAAACTCCCTTGATGCCTGTGAAACGGGTGGAATTCCTCCCGACATCTATGTACGATTATCCCATGAATCCGGGCCTCTCGATGGGCCAGGAACCTACATTGTAAGGGTCGAGGACAACGGCATTGGAATACCGTCAAGCGTCATCCCATCTGCCTTCGGTCAGGTCCTCTATGGCTCGAAGTACAAACTCCGACAGACAAGAGGCACATTCGGCCTTGGCGGAAAAATGGCTCTACTCTATGGACAGATTACAACTCACTCTGAAGCTACCATAACCTCGAGCACAGGACCAAAAGCCAAGATAGCGGATGTCGTTCTTCGAATAGATATTCAGCAGAACAAGCCCGTTATCATCAAAAACAAGACTCGAACCAACAAACCTCACTGGCAGGGCACAATTATCGAGTTCAAGACCGAAGCAGATTACTCACGGGCTATGCCCAGGATTCTTGAATACTTCAAGCAGACAGCAATCATCGTTCCCTACGCGAATCTTACATTCGTAGACCCCAGAGGAAGGCTCTACAAATTCCTGCGCGGCACAACAAAGGTGCCACCGGCACCCACGGAAACCTCTCCTCATCCTCATGGGGTCGACGTTGAAACAGTACAGCGAATGCTGAAACTGACCAACGCCAAAAGCCTCCAAGAGTTCATGCGAAAGAACTTCCAGAGGATAGGGGAGGCGACGGCTCGCAAATTCCTCGCGTTCGCCAGCCTTGGACAGAAGAAGATTCCTAGGAACCTCTCTGGGCAGGACATGGTCAAACTAGTCAATGCGATGAAGAACTATGACGGGTTTCTCTCGCCAGACCCCACATGCCTCTCACCCCTGGGCGAAGATTTGCTTGAGACTGGGATAAAGAAGGAACTTGGAATAACGGATCAGGAAATTGAGACTGGCTCTGCTTTCGTGACAACGCTTCAAAGACGCCCTGCAACTTACGGCGGCTTTCCGTTCATCATCGAAGTCGGGCTGGCAAGCTCTAAGCAGATCGAGATGCAAGGTAAGATTCTCCTCTTCAGGTTTGCCAACAAGATACCGCTATTATTCGACGAAGCGAGCGATGTATCATGGAAGGTCGTTGATACAGAGATCGATTGGCGGAACTACAAGGTAATCCCGGGTGAAACTCCCCTCGCCGTCTTTATCCACGTTTGCAGCACGAAGATTCCTTACAAGACTGTAGGAAAAGAGTTCATAGCCGACAGACCTGAAGTAGAACATGAGATTCTGAACGCGATCCGAGAAGTCGGCCGGAACCTCAGGCTCTATCTGTCAAAACGCGAACACCTTACCCAAGAGAAGAGACGTCTAGATGTGTTCGAGAAGTATTTGCCGAAAGTTGCCCAATTCTCAACCAAACTGGCCAAGGAGAAGAAGGAGCCAGATATCAAGCCGCTGCTCAAAGGAGTGATCAAGTATGGTGCAGAAGAGGAAGAAGAGCAAGAGTAAAGGCGTAATCAAAGAACGGAAAGAAAAGGTCCTATCCGCGATGCGGGACCTTGGCGGACAAGTCTACGCTCAACTCAACAAGAAAGAATTTCCAACCTTCCGCATGCCCAGCCGATCCATAGCCAACATACTCTACGACTCCAAAACAAGACAGTACATCCTGGGAAAAAGAACAGTCAAGAGAAGCGCGCGAAACGTCAGACATCTTCGGCCCTTCACACAACTGTTATGGACAGCTATGTTTGCCGACGAGCTCACCGAGCAGAATAAGACTAGTACACTTAGAGACGTGTTCTACTCGGCCCAAGCATACGAGATGGATTTCCAAGACCAGCAGGAAAGCGACAATCTCATCACCGACTTAGAAACCGTGACCGGATACTCGAGAGAAGACTTCAACGTCTATCCAGAAGAAAGAAGCGCCATTTTCGGAGATCTGACGATCGAGTACACTGTTCCAGGATACGAAGGACGCAGGCTAAACCTGGCCTCTCACCCTGATGGCGTAATGATCGGGCCTGCCCTGACGACATCAGAATTCATCCAGCCCGACAGCAAGAAGGTCGACAAAGTAATCGCAATTGAGAAGGGTGGCCTATTTACGAGGTTCATCGAAGAACGCGTGCACCAGCGTTTCAAAGCTGTCCTCATCCATACGGCAGGGCAGGCGCCTCGAGCCACGCGGTTCCTTCTCCGGAGGCTGAACCAGGAATTGGATATTCCGGTCTACATTTTCACGGACGGTGATCCATGGGGAATGCACATCGCCATGGTCATCATTTCTGGATCTGCAAATGCAGCCCATCTTCGCGAGTTGAACACTCCAGACGCGATCTGGGGTGGGGTTTGGGCGACCGACATTGTCGACTATAAGCTCCCCAGTGATCCTCTTACGGACTTGGATGTCAAGAGGTTGAACGAGCTGGAGAAGGATCCTCGCTATGCCGGCGGACTCTGGCAACGGGAGATAGATACCTTCCGGAAGGTCAAGAAGAAATCGGAACAAGAAGCTTTCAGCAGGTACGGGCTAACCTACATTGTTGACGAGTATCTGCCAAAGAAACTAAAGATCAAGTCAAACTAGGCAAACTGTTGAAGCCCCGAAGCGGCGGGTTTCCTGACCGGAGCGGGTTTGCTTAAATCAAGTTTTCCATATACACCATCGTAACCCGGCTCTACATAGATATCGTCATTGCGCACGCGAATAATTGCACTAGAGACCTCTGGTCCTGCCGTCGCCAGCAACTGGTCTTCAGGAACGTCAAGCATCACTGAATATTCCCTTCCGAATTTTCCAACAAGCAGATTGTAAATATTCCAGACTTTGGTGGATGCAGGATTGGCTTGACCGAACACAAGACCGATTATCTCAGAGAGCGGGAGCAAATGGCGGTACCTTATGGGGTCCTTCGGCACGTAGCCCTCGGCTCGGTCCGCAAGTTCTTCTATCCGCTCTTCAACGCCGCGAGTCATTTTCTTTCCGCACCGGGGACACCTATCATTCAACCGCTGAGCGTCTTTCCCAGACATTGAAACTTGACATTCGCGATGGCCGGTCCAGTGGTACTTGCCGTAGGCGGGCGAGGTCTCTATCGTGAACAAGAGTCGTCTAGAATCTTTTTCTCTGATTGCGTCAACGAGATTCTGATAGGTGACATGGTCAAGATCGAACACGTTGGCCTCTCTTCCCAGCCGCCATGGCCACGCGGAGTGGGCATCGGAGTTGGAAACGAGACAAAGGCGATCGAGCTGGGACAGTCGCCAGTTCATTGGAGGATCCGAATTGCCAGACCAGACCGGTACACCGTTTCTTCTCACGTAGACGGTCTTGTTCGGTACGCTTACACATGAGACGATGCCATTGTAGGACACCCAGTGCTCTGTATGGCCGCGGGCCTTGATCATGGAGGGGATTACAGCGGGCTCATTCTTTCGTATGAAATAGACATTCCATGAATCTTCGCTCTGTCGATAATGTTTCTCTTGTGAAAGTGAAGACAATAGGGTGCCTTTCCCTCTATGGAGTTTGAAATATGCGGACATTCCCAGCTTCAGAGCAATTTCTTGTAGATCGTCTCGGAGACGCAAGGAAATTGTAGTTGCAGACAACCCCCGCCCCTTTCTACCATATCTATGGCCGTCTCCTTTGATGTACCATTCAAAGAAGATTCTCAGGAGCCTCGCTGAAAGATTCTTGATGTTATTTGGAACGAACTTGTTGCTCGCCCCGGAGAATTGTTGAAGATAGTGAAAAAGCTGAACATTCCGTACCCTAAGTCTGTATCCGTTCCTGTCCTTTGCGATAATGGGCTTGTATCCAAATGTCTTCAAAATCTGTTTCAACTGGGTAAGAAGCCTCATCTTGCGATTGGAAAGGTAAACCGAATATTCCCCTATGGATTCAGTTACCCATCCCTCTGCAATCCAAAACCCGAAGAACTTGAGCCAAGGTATGATAGGGACACGCTTCTCTCGGATAATTCGTCTGCCAGAATAGTACCGACTGCCATGCTTACTCTCAGTGCTGGGTAAGAGAAAGCTATCGCCGTCCCTCCCCCTCCATGTTCCATCCTTCTTGAGGCGTTTGGACTTGCCAAGTAAAATTCGAGCTTCGTCCAGCCTAAGGGCCTTTTCAAGTCTGAAGTCACAAGGACGGTATACCAACTTATGATTCGGTGTCACCAGCAAATCCACTCGCTGAGTCTTTAGCTTGTACATAGCCCCGTTGTAGTCATACACGAATATTCCCTGCGGTTTCTGAAACTCAATAGCTTCAGATTCCGTATTCAGCGTGCAGACCTCATCATCATATTCTATTTCATAAATTTTCTTCCAACCATGACTTGTGAGGGCCTCAGTCTGGGAGTCGTAGCAGGACATGCCCGTTTCGAGTGCGAATATCTTGTCAGATCGATCTTGGTAGCAATCGGTGAAGCTGTCAAATCCGCTGTTTGCCCCAAAGAGGCTGAACCATGGAGTCCAGGCGTGAGCAGGAAAGATTACACATTCTCCGTCGGCTTCAAGCACCTCATCCACGAGCTCTGGGGCAGTTGCCCGGAGTGTTGGCCGACCGTCGCTTGACAGGTTTCCGTACTTCGCCAATCGATCACCCACCGCGTCCGCCGACTCTATCGAGGGAGCAAGCAAGCAATGGTGTATTCTTCGCGACTTGTCGCCGAACGAGAACGTGGTGTTGACTTCTCCAGTGATCATATACTGGACTTGGAACGCACCATCCCTGAGCCGGTACAATCCAGAATCCGAGATATCCTGGAGGTCTCTCCGAATCTCCTTTCTCCAATCAGGATGAGTGAAATCGCCAGTTCCGATAATGTCTAGTCCTTTCATGGAAGCAAAACGGGCGAGCTCTTTCAGATTCATGTTTTTGCTCGTGGCCCTGCTGTACGGGCTGTGGACTTGAAGGTCGGCAAAAACACGCACGGGATCCTCAACGACTTTCTAATTATCTCTCCAGTAGCTAAAAGTTGACTTTGCATCAACCGGCCCCTTTATTAGCGGTTCGAAAAGATCGGGGCTTGAGCGCGAGGGACATCCCTGCCGAACGAAGTCATAGTCATCCTAAACCTGTTCGTCGAGTCGAGGGAACTGGAAAAGGTCACCGACGGCCTGGTGAAACTTTCCGAGGTCACCGATGTCTACGAAGTCACTGGTGAATACGACATTGTCTGCTTGCTAAAAACGGAGAGCATACTAGCCTTCCGCGAAGCTCTCAAAAACAAGATCCTCAGGATACCGGGCGTGAAGAGCACCGTGTCAGCAATTGTTCTCTACACACACAAGCGCGACCGAAAACCAATCGCTGACTGAGGACTAGGCCGCTAGAAACCAAGCGACAGGTCTTGCGTATTTCGAATCCTCCTATAGGCAACCGCGTTAGGGAAAGAAAGACTAAATACGATCTCGACGCCTCTGCTCGGTTGCTCCCGAGGAGTCCAAAATGGGCGATTTACTTCCAGAATCACCTGCCTTGCCGTAACCATCTTCGGGCCTACTCCATCTGGAGATTTTTCCTATGAGCGGCAAAGATCTAGGGATTACTGTAAAGAAAGACCAAGACCTCTCTGAATGGTACACGCAAGTAGTCACTAAGGCACAACTTGCGGATTATTCCAGTGCAAAAGGGTTCATGGTTCTAATGCCGTATGGCTTTTCCATCTGGGAAAAAATCAAAGAGGATTTTGACAAGAAAATCAAGGCGATAGGGCACAAGAACGCATACTTCCCCCTCCTGATACCTGAACGATTGCTCAAGACCGAAACCGAACACTTCGCAGGATTTACTCCCGAAGTCTTCTGGGTCACGCACTCTGGAGACACGGAGCTAGCCGAGAAGCTAGCTGTGAGGCCGACCTCGGAGACCATAATCTACGAGTCGTACAGCAAGTGGGTGAAGAGCTGGCGAGACCTACCCATTCTCATCAACGTTTGGAACTCGGTCGTCAGAGCCGAAATAACTTCCACCCGGCCCTTCCTACGGACCACAGAATTCCTCTGGCAAGAGGGACACACAGTACATGAAACAGAGGAAGAGGCTGAGAAGGAAGTGATGACAATCTTGGACATCTACGCGAAACTGGTCGAGGAAGAGCTCGCGATTCCTGTACTGATAGGCAAGAAGACTGAGAGAGAGAAATTCAAGGGCGCCGTCTATACAACGACAATGGAGGCGATGATGCCTGATGGTAAAGCATTACAGATGGGAACCTCTCATCACCTGGGACAGAAATTCTCTATACCTTTCGAGATCAAATACCTTGGGAAGGATGAGAAGGAACACTTCGCCTGGACGACATCTTGGGGAATGTCCTGGCGACTCATCGGAGCCTCTATCCTGAGCCATGGCGATGATAGAGGACTAGTCCTCCCGCCCAAAATCGCCCCCATACAGGTCGTAATCGTTCCAATCTACTACAAGGAAACAGACCAGAAAAATATCTCCGATGAAGTAAGACACCTCTCGACTCAACTCGACGAGACCGGGATAAGAACACTGATCGACGATCGAGCCCAATACACTCCTGGTTGGAAATATCATGAATGGGAAATGAAAGGGGTTCCCCTCCGTGTCGAGATTGGACCTAAAGACCTCCAGGCAAAACAGGTGACAGTGGTCAGGCGCGACACTAGAGCGAAGATCGCCGTCAGCCGCAGTGAAGCGAAGGACCGAATCAACAAGATACTGGGCGAGATTCAGAACCACCTGTTCGAAAGGGCAAGAACGTCCTTGGAAGGTCTGACAACGACTGTATCGGACATGCAATCGTTCAAGAAGGTCCTAGAAGGAAAAGGAGGATTCATCAAAGCATTTCTCTCCAACGACTCTTGTGAGGAGAAGATCAAAATCGAGACCGGAGCCACAGTCCGAGTTGTGCCCATGAAAACGGCGAAAAAGGGGAATTGTGTATATTGTGGAGCGGACAATTCGAACGAGGTCTACTTCGCACGCTCCTACTAACCCTTAACGAGTCTAGAGTTTGTGTAAACCCATGAGGCGCGTCGGAACAGTTCACTTCTAGCAAATCGGAACTTCGAGAGCCCAATAGCCCGTACCGAGAGAGAGGCAAAGGCTGCACCTACCGCCCCCGCCCACAGAGCATCCCCGACGGACAAAAAAGTCGCAAGCCAACTACCGATGAAAATATCTCCCGCCCCAGTCCGATCAACAACCTCGCTCTCCGGAACCGATGGTATGTGGACAGCGCGACCGTACTTTTTTACCAGAAGAGAGCCTGATCGACCTCGAGTGATTATCGCGTATTGAGCTCCTTTATGCAGGAGCCTCCTCGCCGTGGCGACTATCGTCGAAGCCGGAGCCATAACGCGAGCTTCCTCCTCTGTCGCCTTCACAAGATTGCACTTTGACAAGAATGGGTCGATGTTTTTTCTTACGAGCCGAACACACCTATCTTTCCCCACGGTCCGTAAAAGCCCCTGTACATCCACGGAGAGGAATTCGGAATTACGACGCAAATAACCTAAAGTGTCGAATCCAACCTCCATGAAGACAGGGCCTAAGTGAACGGCCTCTAACGAGCTCAGCAATTTACCGGGTTTGAGTCTTTGGCCGGGGTGAATCAACTCTAACCTGCGCGAGTCCCCATCGTAGGATATTCTGAAGCGAGTTGTGAGACCATCGAACTCTTTGACGCCGGTAATATCTATGCTACGACTGTGGATCAAGGATAGAACGTTTCTCGGATAGTCGCGACCGATGTTTGAGACAACTGACACTCTTGCACCTAAGTATGCAACGGTAAGAGACGAGTACAGTGCGGAACCTCCTGGACGGACTACTCGCTTGCCATTTCGATCTAACTCGTCGAGTGTAAGGTTGCCGTAGACTCCGATTCTCACAGGTCAGCCTCCTGCGAACCTGCGCCCACCCTCCGGGAAGAGATTATGTACTCATGGCACTCCTCGCATAGTAGGATTGTTAGATAGTGCCTAAGAAAAGACGATCTAGGGGACGAAGCAAAGGAGGCAAGGGAAGAAGTGAGCTGGTCCAATGCGCGAACTGCGGAATGCTCACGCCACGAGACAAGGTCAAGAGGGTGACGAGCTGGGTGTCCCTGGTTGAGCCGTCGCTGGCAAAGGAACTGAGAGCTCGAGGAGCCTATATCGCCCGTCAGAGAGTCCTGAAGAACCTCTGCGTCTCCTGTGCTGTCCATTTCGGAGTCTCCAAAGTCAGATCGGCAGAAGACAGACGCCTCTAAGCGAGGCCTCTTTCCGACCCCGAAAGTAGTGTTCGAGTTCTGAAAAGACGCTCGACGATAGTTACCGTAGATAGGATTGCGACTAATCCGACTCCGTACTCCAACGACAATGAGTTGAACGCGGCTGCGATTGTTGCAATGAGAAGAATCAAGAGTCGCTCTGGACGTTCAGCGAATCCAACCCCCTTCAACTTTACGCCCTCAACATCGACTCTTGCTCTAACGTAGCTCACCATCAAAGAAGCTGAAAGCGCCCACAGAGAGAGCCACCCTGGGATGAGATTCCCAATTGCAAGACCTGTGTAGAGAGCAGCCTCACCCAAGCGATCTAGTACACTGTCCAGTATTCCTCCCATTTTCGACATCTGATGAAACCTCCTAGCCATAGTCCCATCGACCGCGTCGAAATAAGCGCCAACTAAAAGTGCCAAGACAGCTCCGCTCAGTGACCATATTGTTCCGAGTCCAGTGGCATAGAGCGTGGCGGCAACGAGAGTTAACAGAAAGCCCACAGCGGTTACAGCATTGGGAGTAAATCCCGCTTTGTAGAATGCCCCGGCAGACGATCGAAAGTGCCCTTCGACAAGATATTGCAACTTCGAGAGCATGGAACCAAACAGACCTCCGTGGAACCCCATTATAGGATTGTCATCCACCTCGCAAAACCTTGTATTATGGTACGCGAGATGCGATGACCCAAGGTCTCCGTGCTTGGGCAAGGTAGCAAAGGGCATCAAATGCTCAGTCATCGGCTGCAAAGATGATGCTGTACGTTCCATCTCACTCGAGGAGATCTCAAGGGCCGGCTTGAAAGCCTCCGCGTCAGGCCGAGGCTATCTCTGTAAAAACCACTACAAGGAACTCAAAAAGAAACTCAAGAAAGACAAACAGATCGACCAATGGCGGATGAAACGTTGAGACTTCTTCTGATACACGCAGATCGGTTCGAATACGAAACTCGCGAAAAAGCGGTCAAAGAACCCGAGCCCCTTGATGACTCACATAGGAAAGGAGCCCTCGAAGACGGTCTCGTTGTATTCTCTACTGTCGAGAAGAATGATGAACAAGATCCTGAACAGATCACAACAAACGCTGCCTCGTCAATAGAAGAGGTGCTGGGATGGCTGAAGACAAAGAAAGTGATGGTGTATCCATACGCCCATCTATCCACGAGTTTGGCGTCGCGCGAACCCGCGATCTCGATCCTCAAGACTTTGGAGGACAAACTTGTCCAGAGGGGCTATGAAGTCAGCAGAAGTCCGTTTGGATGGTACAAGAGCTTCACAATAACGGCCAAGGGTCATCCGCTCTCAGAACTGTCCAGAACCATTACTGTCGACACAAAGTCACGACAAGTTGCCCCGGCGGTCAAGACCGAATACGTAATCATGGACCAGACGGGAAAGTTGCACTCACCAGAGGATTTCCAATTCGGACCAAAAGACGCAGAATTCAAGTCTCTAGTTGAGAAAGAAGCTCTCAAGAAGGGACTCACAGGCGGGGAACCGCATTTCCTCGACTATGCCCGTCGATTCGGGATCGAATGGGAATCCTTCGCAGACGTCGGCCAGATGAGGTTCGGACCTGAAGCCAACCTGATCATGGACCTGCTCGCAGAATATGCGGGACAAGTGATCAGGCGGATTGGCATCCCGATACTGAACGTGAAAGGCACCAACATGTTCGATGTTGCTGTCAAACCGATCAAAGAACACCTCCAGCTCTTCGGGTCCAGAGCTTACGAGGTAAAAGTAGACGAGAGAACTTTCGTTCTCAGATATGCCGCGTGCTTTCAACAATTCTCGATGGTCAAAGACTGGACCCTAAGCTACAGGACACTTCCCTTCGGGACCTTCGAGGTCGCAGATAGCTATAGAATGGAGCAGAGCGGCGAACTACTCCTCTCTTTCCGGCTTAGAAAATTCCTCATGCCTGATCTCCACATTTATCTCAAGAGCGTTGGAGAAGCGATCAAAATCGGAGACAAGATACATCGCACCATCCACGAAGAGATCAGGAAGCTAAACCGAGAATACGTCTCTCTCTACAACACTACACGATCTTTCTTCGAAGCAAACAGAGACACCTTTATGGAATTGGCAAAGGTAGAGAAGAAACCGATACTACTCAACTTTGTTCCTGAAGGGCTGTACTACTGGGTCCTAAACGTCGAGTACAACATCATCGACGACCTCGATAGACCGAGAGAGATTGGAACTTTCCAGATAGATATTGGCAACGCGAAACGATTCGGAATTGCCTACACGGATGAGAAGGGGGAAAAGCAATTCCCGGTCATCATTCATACTGCGGTGATAGGTGGACTGGAAAGATACTTGTTCACGCTTCTAGACTCTGCAGTTCGTTTGGAGAGGCAGGGCAAGAAGCCTATGCTTCCAGTCTGGATCTCGCCGGCACAGGTTCGAATTATCCCGATCGCGAATCACTTTGTCAAACAAGGAATGAAACTTCTTGAGACGTTGGAGAAGGCAGGGATCCGAGCTGATCTCGACGATCGAGATGATACCATGCAGAGCAAAGTGCGAGACGCAGAGCTAAGCTGGATTCCGTATACAATTATTTACGGGGAAAAAGAGATCAAGACCAAGGAGTTGTCGATCCGGTCGAGAGCAGACGCGAAGGAGAGCAAGATCACCCTGGCTGCGTTTCTGAAACGGTTCAAGGCAGAAGTCGAAGGATATCCGATCAAGCCCCTCACCTATCCAACCCTCTTGTCTCAGCGTCCCGGCTACAAGAGAATGTAAGCTGAGCAACAGAGAATAAGTAATTTATATGCAGTCATTCATAGCCCGTCGCGATAAGTGACAGCTGGACTTGAACAAAGACCAATCATACGGCGGCCTAATATTCGCAGTTTCCGCGATCGTGTTCATTGTGTATCTGATCTCGCTGACAGGAGACCCCTGGAGGACATATGCGATCGAAATTCCAGTCGTCCTCGGAGTCCTAGGGATACTTGGAATAACAGGTTGGATAGGTTGGACGATGCTCACTACTCCGCCACCGGCGCCGTTGGAAGCTGAGCCAAGCACTACAAGCACGGGTACCGGATCGAGCAGCTCTAAGCCAGACGAGAAGCATTAGATCTCTCCGACCTTAGGTTACTCTTTCTCAGCGTTTCTGGTTACAACAGCTGTAATTGCGGCTGCACCGTCTCTCAGCCTACTCTTCGGTGCAACCAGATGAGTGAGGTAGCAATAGACAAGGTAGTTACTGAGATCAACGGTTTCCGCCAGAGGCTTGCAATGCTGAAGGAGGAATACACAAGGGCCAACAGGGCTATGGCCGACAAGATGGCTCAGCTAGGCGAGAATCTTACCCGGAGGGTCCGCGATCTCAGGGACCAAGTAACAAACGCTCCCCAGAACCTACTCGGGCTAGAGAGCCGTTTCATGTCCGGCGATATTCCCGAGCAGGAGTACAAGTCAACGAGGGAGGAGTACCGGAACCAGCTTCAGACGAACCTCCGTAGCATCGACGAGATCCGCAGCCTCCTCATGGTCATGAGCCAGCTAGAAATGCGACCCGGGACCGGCGGCAGTAGTGCCGGCCAGGGCGGTATGGCTCCACGCCCCTCGCCAACAGACTAGACTAGAAGTCCATACGTCTAGTCGGATTCATTTCGCTACCGCAGGCTCTGCTTCATTCCCGAGTGCGCTGAGGAGCAGGGGCGTTTAACCTGTTTTTGTAGAGTCTCCGGTGTGTTTGATTGTACTCATCGAATTAATTATCGTGAAAACGTAGATTCGCGGACACTACCCATGTCGCACAAACAGGACGTGCTGGAGAGCCTTGAGGCGATCCGCGAGTGCATCCAGGAAACACTCAGAGAGACGGAAGAGATCAAAGCAATCGCTATCGAGGAGGAAGCGCTCATAGCGTTCGAGAAAGTGAACAAAACCTGCAGCAACGCCCTCCGGTACGCTAGCAAGCGGAAGGACTCTCAGACAATCCAGTCAATAATACATCATCGCTAGGGATCGGCCTAGGAACAGTAGGCTGAACGCTGCCTCATGCAAGCGGGTCGGCTAGAATTCCCCTCGAGCACTCTTGCGTCACGAGATGCCCTGTGCAAT
>Ga0209236_1000368_pt1 | contig 25694 bp, 25 predicted proteins | sample GraSoi013_1_40cm_FD_185819 | JGI IMG/M metagenome (GOLD analysis project Ga0209236, IMG submission 185819) | Grasslands soil microbial communities from the Angelo Coastal Reserve, California, USA - Sample 09_27_2013_1_40cm (SPAdes) (version 2) | ecosystem: Environmental > Terrestrial > Soil >... | reverse complement strand
ACTCGCCAGGCGCTCCGGTGGTGGCAGCTCGCGTGCCGTGGGATGGAGAGGCTCGCCGACCGGTCGCATCAGCTCATCACGTCGAAGCGATTTTCTTTGCGAGGCCGAGTACGTAATTTGTACGTGAGGATCGGGGTGGGAGTGCGAGGCCGCACCGCCGCCGCGGCGCGAGGCGAGCCTGCGTGAGTCCGAGAACGACGTGCGGCGACGTGTATCGGCCTCGCATCAGCTCAAAGGGATGGACTGGCCGGCCTTGACCCATAGATCTTCCCAGAGCCACAGCCCGCCCAGCGCGAGCACGGAGGACAGCAGCAGGCCGATGTCCACGGCCCGGTCGACGCCGACCGGGGAGCCCGTCGATGTGAAGCCGGCGATCAACAGGACCGGCACAAGGGTTCCCATCACCATCACGCCCGCCCAGAATCTGACGCGGTAGTGGCCGTGCGTGATGAGCCTCGCGGCGCGCGCGGCATCGAGGCTCGGATGATAGGCGAAGAGATCGATCAGCAACGCCACGCCGTGGGCGAGGACGCCGAGGAGAAGCCAGGCGCTCAGCCCGCCCAGCGCCGCGGGATCGCGCCGGCCGACGGCCTCGACGACGAGCAGCGTGGCCGCCCCTGCCACGACAGCGGAGACGAGGAGCTGAGGCAGCACGAGCGGGCTCTGCCAGAAGTCACGGCCCTCGGCCTGGCCGAAGAGCAACGCGCTGTAGCCGGCCGCGGCAGTGGCGAGCAGCACGGCCGGTAACGCCAGGACGCGTAACGCTCCGACGTCGCCGCGCCATCCGACCACGAGCCACGCCGTCGCGACGACGCCATAGGCGAGCAGGATGAAGGCGCCCCACACGAGCCACGAGCGAAGGTTCGGCTTGAGCAATATGAAGACGAAGCGTTCGGGGCGCTTGAGATCGAACACCAGCAGGCCGGTCGTCATCGCCAGGAAGGCGAGCGCGAGCAGGGGCGCGACGATCCCGCTGAGCCAGCCACCGCCCGCGAGCGGGAAGAAGACGCCGAGGGCTGCCACGAGGAGCACGCCGGCGGCGATGGACTTGGTCCACAGATAGGCCGAGACCTTCCATCCCCACGGACGCGGCACGTGCGGCACGTCGTACACCGGCCGCGCCAGCGTGCCGTCCCCCTGCGACGACGCCGCGCCGAGGCCCTCCAGCATCTTGACGAGTGAGACCTCGGCGGCCGGCCGCTGGGCCCACATGTACGTCATCGCCGGCGCCTGGAGCGACGGCGTCAGCGCTGCGGCGTCGCCGCCGACGTAGAAGACCTTAGGGCGCGTCCCCTGCTCGGGCTTGCGCACCTGCACCTGCTCGGTGGCCACGAGCTTGGCAATCCCGCTGCGCGGATCGTCGAGATCGCCGGCGATGATCGCGCGCTCGGGGCAGACGATCACGCACGCGGGCTCGAGGCCGACCTCGAGACGGTGAGCGCAGTAGTTGCACTTGGCGGCGGTCTGGGTGGCGGGATCGATGTAGAGCGCGTCGTAGGGGCAGGCCTGCATGCACGACTTGCAGCCGATACAGCGCTCGCCGTCGAAGTCCACGACGCCATCCGGCCTCCGGTAGAGCGCGACGGTCGGACAGATCGTGACGCACGGCGCGTCGTCGCAGTGATTACACCGGAGGACCGAGAAGTACCGTCGCGTGTTCGGAAACGTCCCCCGCTCCACGTACTTCACCCACGTCCGGAACGCGCCCAGCGGAACCTGGTTCTCTTCCTTGCACGCGACCGTGCAGGCGTGGCAGCCGATGCACTTGCGCTGATCGATCACGAAGCCGTAGCGCACTCGTCCTCCGATGGGCCGGGATCCCTGGGTGGCGATCGCACTCCGGGCCGGGGCAGCCGATGATAGCAGAAGCGTCCGGCCCGACGGCAGGCCGCTGTCAGCCGAGCAGTCGGCGGATCTTCGGGAGCATCTGCTCCGGATCGAGCTCCACCGACGTTTCGCGCCCCGCGATTCGCCCCTGGGCGTCGACGAAGAGCAGCAGGTTCGTGTGACCGATGCGACCGGTCGTTCCAGAGAGGAGGCCGACCTCCCGGGTCAACCGGTCGATGTCGGACGCGGGCCCGGTCAAGAAGTGCCACGTGGCCAGGTTGGCGCCGTAGACGGCGGCATAACGCTGGAGCGCCGCCGGCGTGTCGACGGTGGGATCGACCGTGATCGACACGAACCTCACGCGAGGTCCGAGGCCCTCGCTGAGCACGCGGGCCTGGACGCGGACCAGCTGCGCGGTGACGAGCGGGCAGACGTCGCCGCAGCTCGTGAAGATGAAGTTGACGAGCGCTGCGGTCCCGCGAAGATCGTCCGAGCGCACGACGTGGCCCGACTGGTTCGTCAGCGTGAAGGCCGGCAGGATCGGCGTCGAGGCCGAGCACGCCGACACCAGTATCGTGGTCACGGCGGCGACCAGACGTACGCGCCCCATCAGGCCTCCACCCTGACCCGGCCCTGCACGCGGAACCGGCCAACGATAGCCGCGACGAGCAGCAGGTAGCCGGCGGGGATCAGGACCGGCTCGAGGCGCCCGAACCACTGGATCGTCGCGCTCGAGATCCCGGCGATCGACAGGAGAACCCCGAACGACCCGAGCCCGCAGTGAGTGAGTGACGACACGCTGGCGCCCAGGAGGCCAACCAGTCCCGCTCCGCCGAGCGATCCGAGACCGCTCCAGCCGGCGGCGCCCCCCCCGAGCCCGAGCGCGACACCGAGCAGCGCCGAGAACGAGAGATAGAAGAGCAGGCTCGACCACGTCAGCTCGAAACTCCACACGGCGGCGCCGAACTGTGGATGCAGCCGACCGTACTCGACGATCGGCTCGCGGGCCAGCAGGACGACGACGTCCGACACAGACGGCGTCAGGGCCACGATGCGACGCGCGTTTGCCCAGACCGGATACGTGCGCACGAAGTTGGGGCGACCGCCCAGCCCCACGACGAGGAGCGCACCGATGACCGCCTGGTAGACGAGGAACACCGCCACGATGCAGACGACGATGCGGCGCCAGCGCCGGCCGACGACGGCCACGACGGCGCTCAACGAAGCGCCTCCTCACGAACCTGGGCGAAGACGTGCGCTTTCAGGCGCATGAACTCGGGTGCCGTCGTGATCTCGGGCGCCCGCGGGCGCGGCAACGGCACGTCGACGACATCGCGGAGCCGTCCCGGGCGGGCGGTCATCACCGCCACCCGGTCGGAAAGAAAGAGCGCCTCATCGATGTCGTGGGTGACGAAGAGCACGGTCGTGCGCACCTCCTGCCAGACGGCGAGCAGCAGCTCTTGCATCGTGAGCCGCGTCTGGGCATCGAGCGCCGCGAAGGGCTCGTCCATCAACATCACGCGCGGCCGGTTCACGAGGACGCGGGCGATGCCGACCCGCTGCTGCATGCCGCCGGACAGCTGGGCCGGATACGCGTTCTCGAACCCGCCGAGGCCCACGAGATGCAGGTAGGTCCGCGCGGCGGAGTTGCGCTCGGTGCGCCCGACTCCGCGCATCTTGAGGCCGAACTCGACGTTCTCGACCACGGTCTTCCAGGGAAACAGTGAGTGCTGCTGGAACACCATCCCTCGATCAGCGCCCGGCCGGGCCACGGGCTCGCCGTCGACCAGGACCTGTCCCTCCAGCGGCCGCACGAACCCGGCCACCGCGTTCAGCACGGTCGACTTGCCACACCCGGACGGGCCGAGCAGGGCCACGAACTCGCCGGGCCGCGTGGTCAGGCTGAACCGCTGGACAGCCTCGACGGTGTGACCGTTGCCGCCGAACGCGATGCGGACGTCCTCGAGGTCGATGCGGCCGGTCTTGGCGCCGTCGATCACGCCTCCTCCTTGGCGCTGCGCGGCCGCCACGGCATCAGCCAGGCGCCCGCCAGGCGGATGAGCGTGCTCGAGATCATTCCCAGCACGCCGATGGTCAGCATGCCGACGATGATCGAGGAGTACTTGACGATGCCGTAGGCGACCCAGGTGAAGTACCCGACGCCGTACTGGCCGGAGATCATCTCGGCCGAGATGAGGCAGATCCAGGAGACGCCCATGCCCACCGAAAGGCCGGTGACGATGTTGGGGAGCGCGCCGGGAATGACGACTTCCCGGAAGATCGAGGCCCGTCCGGCGCCGAGGCTCATCGCCGCGCGCACGAGTCCCCGGTCGATGCCCTCCACGCCGTGAATGGTGTTCAGGACGATGGGGAAGAACGCGCCGAGGCCGGTGATGAAGACGATGCTCGAGCGCTCGGTCGGCCACAGCATGATCGCGATCGGCACCCAGGCCACCGCGGGAATCGGCCGCAGGAGCTCGATCGGGGGAAAGAGCAGGTCCTCGGCCACGCGAAACCAGCCGATCAGGAGCCCCAGGCCCACACCGAGGGCGGTCGCGATCGCGAATCCCAGGTAGATCCGCTCCAGGCTGGCGCCGATATGGATCCAGAACGCCCGGCTGGCGAACAGCGTCAACGCGTCGCTCACGACCCGGGCCGGCGTCGGAATGTTCTGAAATCGGACGTAGAAATCGAGCTGGTACGTGGTGGCCAGATGCCAGCCGATCAGGAACACCGCGAGCGACAGGCCGCGCAGCAGCGGGCGGCCGCTGACGAGTCGCCGCGTGCGCGGCACCGGCCACGCGACGCGGGGCACGGCGCGCGTCGCGACCCCGGCGACCTGGATCCTCGGCGTGATGCTCATCTCGACGCTCCGGCTACTTCACAGCCGTCACCTTCTTCGTCTCGTCCAGGGTCAGCACGCGCCCGCCGTTCTTGCCGGCAAACGCCTCGGCCTCGTCCTTCCGGGCGAAGGCGGTCAACGAGGCGGCGGCCGCCTTGCCCTGGCCCCCGGCGACGAAGAACGCGCGGTGAGCGAAGAGCTTGAGGCCGGTCGGTTGATCGAACACGTAGGCGGCGGTCACCGCCTTGTTCTTCTGCTCGGCCTCGCGCAGGGCCGTGAGCAGCGTGGCCAGTGAGCCGTACATGGTGATCGGCCCGTCCTTCTCCCACAACTCACCGGCGGCGCGCGGGTCCTTGATGGGCGCCCCGGTCAGGGCGTCCTTGCCCGCCAGCGGCGAGGTACCGGCGGTGATGCCACCGCTCTCCTTCGCGTAGTCGCGCCCCAGCTCCTTGAAGGCCTGCTTGATGTAGCCGTCGTCGATCCAGCCCTCGACGTCGATCGTTTTGATGATGTCCATCTTCTGGAGCACGGTCGCGTCGTACTTCAGCGTCTCCACCCACTTGGGCTTGATCGTCGCGTCGAGGGTCAGAAACCCGCCGCGCCCGAAGTAGAGGTAGAGGACTTCTTTCGGAATCGACGTCCACCCCTGCTGCTTCTCGGTCGCCATCTGCGGGTTCTTCGTGATCCACTCGTTGGACTCGACGACGGCCTTGATGTAGGCGACCACGATCTCCGGATACTTCTCGGCGAAGTCCTTCCGCACGACCGCGCCGTGGAGGTACGGCACCGCGGCCTGGCTGCCGTCCATGATCTTACGAGCGAAGCCCTTGAACTCCATCAGCTCGCCCCAGGGGCAGAAGTCGGCGTGGGCGTCGATCTTCTTCTCCTGGATGCTGGTGGCCCCGACCGGCGGACTCTGGTTGACGAGCGTGAAGTAATCAGTGGAGAGCTTCCGGTCGACGAGCGCCTTGAGCAACATGCCGTGGGCCGCCGAGCCGAAGGGCACCGACACGCGCTTGCCCTTGAGGTCCTCGAACTTGTAGGCGGACGAGTCGTTGGGGACGACGATGGCGTTGCCCGAGCCGTACATGTTGTAGCCGGTCATCGTCACGAGCACGCTGCGCAGGCTCTTCGTCTCCTGGAAGCGCGCGGCGTTGACCAGGAGCGGATAGTCGCCCATGACGCCGATGTCGAGCTTGCCCGCCAGCATCTGGTTGGTGATCGGCGGCCCGGAGGTGTAGTCCTCCCACACGATGTCGTACTTCACGCCCTTGTACTTGCCGTCCTTGGGCAGGTGCTTCTGCAGCAGGCCCAGCTCCTTGATGGTGATGCCGCCGCTATAGGTGTCGGTGCACAGGCTCTGGTGGCCGATGCCGATCCGAACGACGTCCTCGGCGCCGGCGGGACCTCCCGGCGCGAGCGCGACCATGACGACCACGAGCCCGGTGAACCATCGCGCATTCATCGAACGCTCCTTTTCTTACTGGACCACGCGTCCAGCCAGCGCGATCTCGTTGAGGGCGCGGCTCGCAGCCTTGCGAACTTCGACGTCGTTGTCGTGGGTCAGCGCCGTGAGACGGTTGACGGCTTCGAGCGCCCCGATGGCGCCCAGCGCCGTCGCGGCGTTTTTCCTGATGTCGGGATGAGCGTGACGGAGCAGGTGGACGAGGGGGGCCACCGCGGCGACCCGCCGCTGGCCGACGCCGGCGGCCGCTTCCTTCACGACCTGCCAGGCCGGATCGTCGAGCGCCCTGACGAGCGCCGGTCCGGCCCCGGGGTGCTCCATCCGGCCGAGCACGATGACCGCCTCGCGGCGGACCTGCCAGTCCTCGTCGGCGAGGGCGTGGACGAAATCGGGGAGCAGGCCGGGCTCGTTGAAGAACGCCAGCGCGCCGATGGCGAGCCGCCGAACCGACGCGTCCGGGTCGCCGAGCGCGGCTTTGAGGTCGTCGACGGCCGCGCGCTCACGGAGATATCCGAGCGCCGTCACCGCCTCGCGGCGGACGATCGGCTCAGGGTCGCGCAGAGCGCGGCGCAGAGGAGCGACGGCGCGCGGATCACGAAGCTCGCGCAGCGCCAGGATCACCGCCGCGCGAACGTCCGGGTCGTCGCGCTCGAGCGCGGCGACGAGCGCCGGCGTCGCCTCCCCCGAACGGAACTCGCGGAGCGCCGTGCGGGCCGCCGCTCGTACCGCCGGCGCATCGTCCTCCAGCGCGGCCACGAGCGGCTCGACCGCGCGGGGATCGCCCAGCTCCTCGAGGACGCCGACGGCCAGGCGCCGCACGGTGGCATCGGGATCTCGGAGCGCGCCGATCAGCGAGTCCACCGAGGCGGCGTCGGCCAGCTCCTCGAGGGCCATCACGGCGAGCTGGCGCTTGCCGGCGTCGGCGTCCGACAGCTGCTGGATGGCGATCGTCAGCTCCATGTCGCTCATCGGAGCAGGAACGGAATGCCCACCGTCACCGCGTCGGCCGGGCAGTCGACCTCGCACGGCGTGCAGTACCAGCATTCGTCGCGCGCCATGTACGCCTTGCCGGTTTCTGGATGGATGGCGAGCGCGTCGAGCGGGCACACGTCGACACAGAGGTGGCAGCCCTTGATGCACTTCGACTCGTCCACGGTGACCGGCACGTCGAACTTCATCGCGACCGTCGGCATCGCCGTCTCCTCTAGGCCTGCGCGGCCGGGATCCGCAGCTTGTGGTACGCCGAGAGCTCGTCGTCGGTCATGGGGACGACGTAGGGAGCGACCGGCCGCGTGAGGTGCTCCATTGCGCCGTCGGCTCCCTTTCTCAGATTGGCGTGGACGAACCAGCGCTCGTTGTCCATCTCCGGATAGTCCACGCGATAGTGATAGAGGCCCCAGCGGCTCTCGGTCCGGAACAGCGAGGCGCGGGCCGCCATCTCGGCGCAGTCGCGGATGAAGTGCGCTTCCATCGCGCGCATGAGGTCGTGGGGGTTGTCCGCGCCGATGGCCGCGAGGTCGCGGTGGGCGCGCTCGAAGTACTCGAGCCCGATCTCCATCTTCGTGGTGACCTTCGGCGGTTGCAGGTAGTCGTTCACGAAGCGGCGAATCTTGTATTCGACCTGGTGGTGGGGCAGTCCGTTGCGCTCGCGGGTCGGCCGGAAGATCCGCTCGCGCTCGGCCTCGCACTGCCCGACGTCGACCCCCGGCTCCCCTGCCCCGCCGATGTACTGGAGCGCGTTCTCGGCGCAGATCTTTCCGTACGTCATGGCGCCCAGGAGATAGTTGTGCGGCACCGAGCCCATGTCGCCGGCGGCGTACAGCCCGGGGACGGTCGTCTCCCCTCGCTCGTTGATCCACACGCCGGAGGCGCTGTGACCGCTGCAGAAGCCGATCTCGGAGACGTGCATTTCCACCATGCGGTCCCGGTAGTCGAGCCCGCGTCCCGCGTGGAACCGACCGCGGCTCGGGCGCTCGGTGCCGTGCAGGACGCGCTCGATTTCGAGGATCGTCTCTTCGGCCAGGTGATTGAGTTTCAGGTAGACGGGCCCGTTCGCGGTCTGGAGCTCGCGCCAGAACTCCATCATCATCTGGCCGCTCCAGTAGTCGGATTCGATGAAGCGGACGCCCTTGGCATTGACCGTGTGGCCGCCGAGCGGCCCGGTGACGTAGGCGCAGGCTGGTCCGTTGTAGTCCTTGATGAGGGGGTTGATCTGGTAGCACTCGAGCCCGGTCAACTCGGCGCCGGCGTGGTACGCCATCGAGTACCCGTCCCCGGCGTTGGTCGGATTCTCGTACGTCCCGTAGAGATATCCGGACGCGGGCAGCCCGAGCCGGCCGGCTGCACCGCAGCAGAGGATCACTGCCTTGGCGCGGATCACCACGAACGCACCCGTGCGCGTCTGAAGCCCGAGGGCCCCGACGACCCGTCCGTCGTGCGTGAGGAGTCGCGTCGCCATGATGCGGTTGGAAACCTTGACGCCGACGCGACGCATCTGGCGGGTCAGGATCTTCTTGAGGTCGTAGCCTTCCGGCATCGGCAGGACGTAGGCGCCCTTGTGATGCACCTTCTTGACGTCGAAGGCGCCCGACTCCGTCTTCTGGAACTTCACGCCCCAGCCGTCGAGCTCCTGGATCATGGCGAAGCTGCGCACGGCGTAGGCCAGGACGGCGGCCTGGTTCACGATGCCGTCGTTGGCCATCGTGATCTCCTTGACGTACTGCTCGGGCGTGGCGTGGCCCGGAATGATCGCGTTGTTGAGTCCGTCCATGCCCATCGAGATGGCGCCGCTTCGCTTGACGTTCGCTTTTTCCAGCACGAGCACGGTGGCCTCGGGACGGGCCTCCTTCGCTTTGATCGCGGCGACCGAGCCGGCGCTGCCGCCGCCGATCACGAGCACGTCGGCCTCGAGCGTCAGGGTCTCCGGCGCCATCATGCCCACTCACCTCTCATCGGGGACGTTCCAGCCTCAGGCCGTAACGGACCCGGTCGCTCCGCACGTACAGATGCTCGTAATCGATCGGCATGCCGGTGACGTCGTAGCTCAGGCGGTCGATCAGGAGCAGCGGCGCGCCCGCCGGTACGCCGAGCTGCAACGCGATGTCCTCCTCGGCGGCCACCGCGCCGATCTGGTGATCGGCGGCGCCCAGTCGCACGCCGCAGACGTTTTCCAGGAGCCAGAAAACGTCCCGCCGCACCAGGTCTTCGCGGGCGAGGCGCCGGCCGAGGTCCGCGGGAAAGTAGCTGTGATCGAACGAGACCGGCGAGTCGTTCACGAGCCGTACGCGCCGGATCTCGAAGAGGGGCGTCCCGGGCGGTACTCGGAGCCGCTCGGCCACGTCGGTGGCGGCCCGGGTGGGGCCGAGCCGCAGGACGCGCGAGACGGCTTCGAGGCCCTGCGCGGACATCGCCTCGGCGAACCCGGTGAGCTGGGCGAGCCCCTGCACGACGGTAGGACGAGCCACGAAGCTACCGCGGCCCTGGAGCCGGAACACGAGCCCGTTGCGCTCCAGCTCTCCGAGCGCCTGCCGCGCCGTGATGCGGCTGATCGAGTGCTCGCGAGCGAGCTCGTGCTCGGACGGGAGGCGATCGAGTGGCCCGTAGATGCCGCTCTTGATCCGTTCCCGAAGCAGATCGGACAGTTGCTGGTACAGCGGAGCCGGAGCGCCCGGGGTGAGGCCCGAGCGGCGCGGTTGCGTCGTCTGGTCCGTCTCTGTCATATCAAGCACGCGCAGCCGGTGGAGCAACCGATGTGCCACAGCCGGCTCGCCCTCCTGTCTGTATCGCGATGCTCGCCACAGCGCGGCGTTCCGCTCACTTGAAACATCGGGCGCCGCTGCCGTCCGATTCAGCAGGCGCGGCGACGCCTGCTGTTCGAGCGAGCAGCGAGCCGGCGAGGGCCACCAGCGCCCGTTGCGCACCGGCACCCGTTGCGCTCAGCAAGCCGCTGAAAGAACAAAGGCGCCGGCTCCATGGAGGAGCGGCGCCTTCGCCGCAAGCTGCACACGTGGCAGCGGTCCACTCGTCGGCCGAGCAAGTCGAGTGCCACGCCCGACTCGTCGACCGGCGCCCACCGAACGATCAGTGATACGTCAGCACGTCCCACCAGACGCGAACGGCGATGACCACGATGATCAGGCCGAGCGCGAGCCTGAGCTGACTGCCGGACAGCCGGCGACTGAGGGCCGCACCGAGGTGGGCGCCTGGCACCGCGCCGATCGCCACGACGAGCGCGGATTCGTACGGGATCTGGTCGGTGACGAGCTTCCCCACGACGCCCATGCTCGAGGAGAGCGCCGTGATGGCGAGCGAGCTGCCGATCGTCACGCGAATCGGCACACCGACGACGGCCAGCAGCAACGGGACGAGCAGGAACGCGCCGCCGGCGCCGACCAGTCCCGCGCCGACGCCGACGCTTCCGCACACCGTCGCCGTGAGCGGGCGGCTGAAGCGCCGAGGCTCACCGATGGGCAGGGACGGCGCCGCCGCCTCGACGGGCACGATCATGAGCGCGCCGGCGGCGGTCACCATGAGGGCGAAGATCAGCAGCAACCAGCGGTCGTACACGTAGTAGGACCCGAGCGCTCCCACCAGCGAGCCCGACGCCATCGCAACGCCGCCCACCCACGCCAGCTCGGCGTTGACGGCGCGGTGTCGACGATGGGCAAGCATGCCCGACGTCGCCGCGACCAGCACCTGCACCATCGTGACGCCGGCCACGGCCTTCACGCTCAGCTTGCCGACGTCGACGAGCGGCGGCACGTACAGCAGCAACGGAATCATGATGATGGCGCCGCCGACTCCGAGGAGCCCGGCCACGAAGGCACCGCCGAGGCCCAGGCCCATCAGCGTGGCGGCGAACGCCAGCGTCATGTCGCGGACGCCGGCCGTGACCGCTGGCAAAGGCGCTTGACGACCGGCCACAGCACGATCACGACCGAGATGGCGAGCAGCGCGGCGCTCACCGGGCGCGTGACGAAGACGCTGACGTCGTTGGCGTGGGCCACCATCGACGTGAGGAAGTACTGCTCCGCCATCGGGCCGAGAATGATGCCCATCACCAGCGGCGGGATGGGCAAATCGTACCGTCGCATGAAGAAGCCGAGGACGCCGAAGAGCATCGTCAGCCAGACGTCGGCGAGATCGTTGCGGAGCGCGAACGCACCCAGGAAGCAGAAGACGACGATGAAGGTGTTGAGGATCGGCGGCGGGACCTTCATCAGCATGGCGAAGGAGAGCGCGGCCAGGAAGCCGAGCCCGATCATGACGACGTTGGCCAGGATCATCCCGGCCACGATCGTGTAGACCTCGGCCGTCTGCCGCGTGAAGAGGAGCGGCCCGGGCTGGATGCCGTGGAGCAGGAACGCGCCCATCATGACCGCGGTGGCCGCGCTGCCGGGAATGCCGAGGGTGAGCAGGTGGATCATCGCGCCACCCGTCGAGCCGTTGACCGAGCTCTCCGAGGCGACGAGGCCACCGGCGTGGCCGGTGCCGAACAGCTCCGGCGTCCGCGAGATCTGCTTCTCGAGGCCGTAGGACACGAACGACGACACCGTCGCCCCGGCGCCGGCGAGGCCGCCGACGGCGATCCCGACCGCCGTGCCTCGCGCCAGCGGCCCGCGCAACGGCCAGAGCGCCAGCAAGGGCAAGCGCGGCACCGCGCGGGCACGGGGCGTCTCGGCGGCCGGCTCGCTCGAGGTCCCCACGATCTGGTCGAGCACCTCGCCGATGGCGAAGAGCCCGATGAGCACGGTGACGAAGTCGACGCCGGTCTTGAGGAACGGAATGCCGAAGGCGAAGCGCTCGACGCCGTACTGGGCCTCGGTGCCGATGGTGCCCAGGAACATCCCGCTGAAGAGCGAGACGAGCGCGGCCGCCATCGACGACTGGCCCAGCACCGAGACGCTGGCCAGGCCGAAGACGACCACCGAGAAAAACTCCACGGTCGAGAACGAGAGCGCGAAGCGCGCGAACGGCGGCGCGAAGAAGGCGAGGAAGAGCGCGCTCACCAGGCCGCCGAAGGCCGACGACATGATGGCGAGGCCGAGGGCGTACTGCGTGTGGCCCTGGCGGCTCATCCGGTAGCCCTCCCAGGTCGTGGGCACGTTCATGGGATCGCCAGGGATGTTGAAGAGGATTCCGGTGATCGAGCCGCCGAACACACCGCCGCAGTAGACGCCGATCATCAGCAGCAGCGCCGGCACGATCCCCATGAGGTACGTGAAGGGCAGGACCAGGACGATGGAGTTCAGCATCGTGATGCCGGGCAGCGCGCCGGCGATAATGCCGATGGCGAGGCCGACGACGATCATCAGGAAGTTGAGGGGCTGAACGGCGTTGACGAAGCCCGTCGCGAGATTGCCGAGGATCTCGCCCATGTCGCCGCGCTAGAAAATGCCGAGGCCGCGGTAGAGCGCCAGCGTCATCGTCTCGAACACGCCGTCGCCCTTGGGGAGCGGCAGGTACACGAGCTTGACGAAGACGTAGAGCAGCCCGACCGTCCCGAGGACCGCCGCCACGCCGATGGCGACCGGCGAGCGAGCCCCGGCCAGCATCATGAACGCGGCGACGAATCCCACGGTGACGAGCGGAAAGCCCAGCCACGGCGTCAGCGCGACGTAGAGCACGATCGTCGCAATGGCCAGGAGCAACGTGCCGCGGCGCACGCCGCCCAGCCCGGCAGCGCCGGCGCGGGCCACGGCATGGTCGTTCGGCGCGGCGCGCCGCAGGTTTTCGACGAGCTTGGCCGCGGAGGCCAGGCCCAGGCCGATGAGGACCAGGCGCGGCCAGAACCCGGGGCCGAGCTGCTCGCCGCGCGCGACGTCGTCGAGGCCGCGCGTGGCCGCGAACAGCGCGACGGCGACGATCACGCCGGCGAGCGGCGCGACGACGCGGGCCAGGGCCGGCATCCTACTTGCGGAGCCCGAAGTCCTTGACCAGCCGCTCGAGCGTCGCCGTCTCGCCGGCGACCCACGGCCCGAACTGCTCGTGGCCCATGAAGCTGTCCGGGCTCATGTACCACTCCTCCGCGAACTTCTTCCACTGCGGCGTCTGCATCGCCCGCGCGAACGCGTCGGCCAGCGCCTTCACGCGCTCGACCGGCACGCCCTTGCGGGTCGCCAGGCCGCGGAACTGCGGCAGCGTGATGTCGAAGCCCAGCTCCTTCGACGTCGGCACATCAGCGAACGCCGGATGGCGCTTTTCCGCGAAGATGATCAGCGGCCTGAGCTGGCCGGCCTTCAGGTACTGCAGCACGTCGCCGGCCTGCTCGTAGAGCACCTCGGTGTGGCCGCCGAGCGCGGCGGCGTAACGCTCGCCTGGCTTCGGGTACGGCACCGTCGTCATTTTGTAGCCCTTCTTCTCCAGAAATCTCACGGTCACGTCGTCGACCGTACCGAACCCGGTCGCGGCGACGCGCAGCTTGCCGGGATTGGCCTGCGCGTGTTTGAACAGCTCCTGGATCGAGCGGAACGGCGAGTCCGACTTGACGAACAGGAACGAGTCGGCCACCTGGGTGCGGACGATCCACTCGAAGTCGTCGACCTTGTGACGGGCCAGGCCCATCGGAATCGTCATCAAGGTGTCCTGGATGTAGGTGGCGATCGTGTAGCCGTCGGGCTTGGCGTTGAGCACCTGGGCCATGCCCGTGTTCCCCGACGCGCCGGGCACGTTCGAGACCGGAAGCGCCACGCCGAGCACTGGCTGGGCGAGGCTCGAGATCTGCCGAGCCATCGTGTCAGCACCGCCGCCGGTGCCCCACGTGCAGATGATGTCGATCGGGCGATTAGGGAACTTCTCCTGCGCCGCCACCTGGCTCACGGCAACCGCGAGCAGGACGCACGCCAGTGTGCGCACTCTCATCGTCGACCTCCCTACCACTGCGCCAGGCTCAGGACGACTCCCGCAGCAAGCGGCGCAGCATCTTGCCTGTCGTGGTCTGCGGAAGCGCGTCGCGGAACTCGACGATCCGCGGGACCTTGTACGGGGTGAGCCGCGCCCGGCAGAACTCCGCGATCTCGGCCTCGCGCACGCGGCCCCGGTGGCCGTCCTTGAGGACGACGCACGCCTTCACCGCCTCGCCGCGGTAGTCGTCGGGGACGCCGATCACCATGACGAGCGCCACCGCCTCGTGGGCGTAGATCGTCTCCTCGACCTCGCGGGGCCACACCTTGAAGCCGGCGGTGTTGATCAGGTCTTTCAATCGATCGACGATCGCGAAGTATCCCTCGTCGTCCATGCGCGCGATGTCGCCGGTCTTGAGCCAGCCATCACACAGCGCCTCGGCCGTCGCCGTGGGCCGGTTCCAGTACCCGAGCATGACCTGCGGCCCGCGGATGAGCAGCTCGCCGGGCTGGCCGGGCGCCACGTCGCGCCCGCTCTCGTCGACGATGCGAGCGTCGGTGTCGGGCAGCGGCAGGCCGATGGAGCCGGCCCGCGCGCGATGGATCGGGTTGGCGTGGGTGAGCGGGCTCGTCTCGGTCAGCCCGTAGCCCTCGATCAGCACCTCGCGTCCGACCAGCTCGTCGAACGCGGCCTTCACGCTCGGCGGCAGCGGCGCGGCGTTCGTCCGGCACGCGCGGAGCGAGGAGTAGTCGGCGGCGCGGCCGGCCGGATCGTTGAGCAGCGCGATGAACATCGTGGGGACGCCGAAGAGCCGAGTCACGCGGTGGCGAGTCACCGCGTGAGCGACGGCCGCCGCGCTGAACCGGCCGAACACGAGCAGGGTGGCGCCGGCCGAGAGCGGGACGTTCATCACGCCCGACATCCCTCCGGAGTGGAAGAGCGGCAGCGCGCACACGGAGACCTCATCGCCGGGAGCGAAGGCGTACCACTCGGCGAACTGCGTCGTGTTCACGACGATGTTCCGGTGGGACAGCATCGCGCCCTTCGGCGCTCCGGTCGTGCCGCCCGTGTAGAGCAGCACGGCGACGTCGCGGCCGGAATCACCCGCCACGGGCACAGCCGGCGGCCGTGACTCCATCGCCTGGAGCTCGCGAGCATCGATGAAGGGCAGCGTCAACCGCGATGCGACCGTCTCCGCCGCCTGCGCAGACGGACCGACGACGACAGCGACGCCGGCATCGGTCACGTGCTGCTCGATCTCGCCCTCGCGCGCTCCGGGATTCACCGGCACGACGCTGCCGCCGGCCACCCACGTCGCGTAGTACCCGATGACGAGCGCCGCGCTGTTGGGCAGGCAGAGGCCGACACGCGTGCCACGCTCGACGCCGGCGGCCGTGAGGCCCGACGCCACGCCGCGCACGGCGCGCCAGAGCTCCTCGTAGGTCAGGCTCCGGCCGGCAGCCAGCGACTCGTGATCGATCTCCTGCAAGGCGACGCGGTGGGCGAAGCGCGGCAGGTTCCGCTCCAGCAGCCGCCAGGCCGGCTCATGCGGATAGTCGAGCGAGCGCGGCACGTGAGCGGGCCACACGCGATGCCAGGGGCGCTCCTCGACGAGGGACGCCACGTCAGGCGGCGCTGAGGACCGGAAGCTGGTAGCCGACCTCGAGCGCGCTCAGGTTCTGCTCGTGGAAGCGCGGGATGACCTCGACCATGGCCTTGCGCATGGCTTCGTAGTCGAGCGCGGCCACCCGCGTCAGCGCCCCGAGCATGACCATGTTCGCGAACAGCACGTTGTTGAAGCGCTCCTTGCTGATCTGCGTGGCCGCCACCGCCACGTGACGCTCGGGCGCCTCGCTCCGGACCTCCTCGACCATCTCGGGGTCGTAGAGGATCTTGCCCCGGCAGAGGTCGAAGAACTTCCGGTAGGCGGGCGCCGAGAACGCGACGAAGACGTCCGCGTTCTCGACCACCGGGCTGTCGACGTACCGGGGAGAGATCACGAGCTGAGCGCGGACGTAACCACCGCGCGTCTCGGTACCGTGACTCTTGAGCATGGTCACCCGGTGGCCCTGCTTGATCGCGCAGAGGCCGAGGATCTGGCCCATGCGGATCACGCCCTGGCCGCCAAAGCCGGAGATCAGGATCTCGGTGCGGCCGTCGGCGGCCGACATCAGGTGGTGGCCTTCCCGCCCTTCTTCTGGGCGAGGTCGGCCTGGACGCGCGCGTTCATGTCGCGCATGATCCGCGAGAACTCCGGGCGGCTGTTGGACGCGTCGTGCTTGATGCCGGTCTCCCAGGTGAAATCGCTCTCGGTGCCGTCCGTCTTTCTGCCCTGCGTGTGCTCGTAGATCCACTCGAGGTTCTTCAGCGTGTCGCGCGTGCCCAGCGCATACGCCCCGAAGTTCTCGTTGCAGGGGAAGCGCACGTGGACGAACGAGAAGCCGTCGTTCCCGAGCGCCTTCTTCACGATCTTGACCGTCTGATGCCACTGGGTGGCCGTCGTCTCGGCCACGAACGTGGCGCCGGCCGCCTTGACGACGTCGCAGGGATCGAACGGCGGCTCGACCATGCCGTAGGGGCTCGAGTTGGTGACGTAGCCGGCGGGCGTGGTCGGTGAGAACTGGCCACCGGTCGATTCGTAGCCCATGTTGTCCTCGCAGATCACGGTCACGCCGAGGTTGCGGCGCGCGGCGTGGATCAGGTGCGAGGTGCCGATCGACGCGGCGTCACCGTCGCCGACGACGATCAGGTATTTCTTGTCCGGCTGGGCGAGCTTCAGCCCGGTGGCGATGGCCAGCGCGCGGCCGTGGGTCGCGCCGAAGTTGTCGCCGCCCCAGGTCGCAAAGGTCTGGCGCCCGACACAGCCGATACCGGTCCCGAAGATCACGTCTTCCTGCTTGAGCCCCAGCTCGTCGATGGCCTGGAGCAGCCAGTTCTCGATCATGCCGATCCCGCAGCCGTGGCAGGCCTTGGTTGGGATCTGACTCGGCCGGAGGTACTTCTTTGCCAGTTTATTCATCACCGGACCTCCGTCCAGTCATCGGAGGGGGCCTCGACGGCCCCCTCCGAGACCTCCCCCAGGAATCGATTGCGCCGGCCAAGCCGGCGCTCGAACGGCCGCTCTGGATGCCCAGCCATTACCGGACCTCCGTCCATATATATGGGAGCTCGGGGATGGTGCCGCTCCGGGCCGCCCCCTCGAGCCCGGCGACCACCTCGGCCACCGTGTGGAGCTCGGCGCTCTTGCCCATGAAGTGGACCTTGCGCTTGTCGGGGGCGGACCGCATCACCTCGCGCACGAGCTGGCCGTCGTAGTTCAGCTCGCAGACGACGTACCGGGCATCGCGCTCGAACAGCTCGTCGGGGAAGGGCCACAGCGTGATGAGTCGGACGAACCCGGCCCTCACGCCCCGCCGCCGCGCTTCCAGCACCCCGGTCTTCACCGTACGAGCGTTGGCGCCGTAGGCCACCGCGATGACCTCGGCGTCGTCGACGCCGAGCGTCTCGTAGCGCGTGAGGTCAACGCGATGATGTCGGATCTTGTTGACGAGACGGAACGTCTGAGCCCACTGCGCTTCCATCTCCTCGATGTCGTAACCCTCTTCGGTATGCGTGTAGGCAGACACGCACACGCCGGTCCCGTGGCCGATCACGTTCGGCGGCACGTCGAGGTCGGCGCTGCCCACCGGATAGAACGGCATCATGAGGTTGTGCTTGCGCGGGATCACGAAGTCGAGGCCGTCGTAGTCGTCGGGGATGAACAGGTCTTCCCACATGTCCGAGATGACCTGATCGGTGAGGATCGTCACCGGCGTGCGGAAGCGCTCGGCCAGGTTGAAGGCGTCGATCGTCAGCCAGAACGCTTCCTGCACCGACGACGGCGAGAGCACGATCGTCTCGAAGTTGCCGCCGTGGCTCGCGTAGCGCGCGATGTAGAACTCGCCCTGGCCCGGCGCTCCCGTGATGCCGCTGATCGGCCCCACCCGCATGGCATCGACGACCACCAGCGGGATCTCGTTGGTGATGGACCAGCCGTAAGCGTCGTGCATCAGCGTGTAGCCGGGCCCCGACGTCGCCGTCATCGCCTTGAGGCCACCGAGGCTCGCACCCGCGCAGGCGTGCATGCCGGCCAGCTCGTCCTCGCACTGCATGTAGTACCCGCCAACCTGGGGCAAGCGCTTGGACATGTACTCGGCGATGTCGGTCGCCGGCGTGATCGGATAGCCGGCGAAGACGCGGCAGCCCGCGGCGATGGCGCCCTCGGTCAGCGCGTACGTACCGGCCTCCAGCAGGCGGCGGCCCTTGATCTCGCGCCGGGCCCACTCCTCCCACGGCGCGACCAGGGTCTCCTTCACGGCGTGCTCGACGGTCGCCATCAGTGGTGGCCTCCGGTGCTGCTCGGCTGCTTATTTTCGGTCATTTCACCGCTCGCCTCGCAGCGATCGTGGCCTTCGCGCCATTTCACCGCTCGGCTCGCGCATCGCTCTCACCTCGCACCGCGGGCAACTCCGGCGCTGCTCGGCTGCTTATTTTCGGTCATTTCACCGCTCGCCTCGCAGCGATCGTGCCTGCGGCAACTCCGGCGCTGCTCGGCTCGCACTTCAACGACACATCGATGCAGAAGTCCGGGCAGATCTGATAGCAGAGCATGCAGCCGACGCAGTTGTCCTCGTGGGCGACGATCATCGGGAACCATCCGATCTTGTTGGGGGTCGTTCGCCACGCGAAGACGTCGGTCGGGCACACGCTGAGGCAGAACCCGCAGGCCTTGCACATGTCCTCACCGACGACGACGTCCCACTTGCCGGCGGGCCCGCGCGGCGCCTTCTTCTCAAGCTTGAACAGCGCCATCCGTGCCTCCCTGAGCGATGGCCTTCACCACGATCTCCTTGGCGCTGGCGATGTGAGCCCGGGCCAGCAGCTCGGCGCGCTCTCCGTCCCCGGCGACGATGGCGGCGTGGATCCCACGATGCTCGCGGTCGGCGTCGGCCAGGCGATGCGGCGTGCGGAGCAACACCGGGTGGAATCGCTGGATGCTGAGCCTGACCATCGCCGACAGCGCGATGAGCCGTGCGTTGCCGCTCGCCCGGAAGATCTCTTCATGGAAGGCGACGTGAGCACCGAACCACTGGTTAGCGTCGTTCCGGGCCAGGCACTGAGCCATGCGGTCGAGTGACTTCTCGAGCCGCGCGAAGCTGGCGGGCGCCGCGCGCTGGGCGGCCAGACGCGCCGCGAGACCATCGAGCACCTCGCGCAGGTCGTAGAGCTCCGCCGCCTCCTCCAGCGCGAGGACCGCAACGCGGACGCCGCCACCGGGAAGCAACTCGACCAGGCCTTCGTGCTGGAGCCGGCCCAACGCCTCGCGGACCGGAGTCCGGCTGATGGCGAGCTGGTCGGCGAGGTCGGTCTGCCGCAGCCGCGCGCCGGCCGTGAAGCGGCCGTCGAGGATGGCGTCGCGGAGCGTCTGGGTGGCGTCGTCCACCAGGCGCCGCCGCCGGAGCGGGGCCACGGGAGGGCTGGGCATGTGGCCTGGATTCTGTATCCAGAATCCAGGCCGCGTCAAGTCACCGTACGCTCGAGTAGTACGCCGCCAGGTCGCTCATCGTGTCATCGGACAGCGACTTCATCAGCTCCTTGATCGCCTTGAGGCTCGGATCGCCCGGACTCCGCTTGTCCTCGCGGAACAGCATCATCTGGTTCTTCAGATAGCCGGGCGGCTGACCGGCGAGATCGGGAATGAGCTTGGCGCGATCGCCACGGCCATCCGGTCCGTGGCAGATGACGCACGGCTGGGCCGCCGCGCGGCCGCGGCCCGCGGCGGTGGCGTCGACCGCGATCTTGGTCGGCTCGCGCTTGAGGCCGCCGAAGTACGCGGCGTAATCGTCGACGCCGAACTGGATCACCTGCTTGGCGTACGGCTCCATCTCCGTCGACGGCCGCTTGCCGGACGCGTAGTCGGCGATTGCCTTCTTGAAGTACTCCGGCCACAGCCCGGCCAGGATCGGCATGGTGTCGCCGGCGCTCTGGCCGGCGAAGCCGTGGCAGGCCGAGCAGTTGAGCGCTTTCATGGCGCCGGGGGTGTCGAGCGGGCCGGCGCCGGCGACGGACGCCGCAGCCAGGACGAGAGCGATACCGATCACGACCTGCATGGGCGTCTCCTCCTATCCGACCACGTCGTTCCAGATGGACCGTGCCCACCCGAGCGAGTTCTGAGCTACCGCGGCGCTCTGGCCGGGCGTCAGCTTCTGCTCGATCTGCACGACCTTGCCGTTCTCGATCCGGTACGTGTTGACCACCGCGATCGCCTCGCGGTCGTTGACCCACGAGTAGCACGTGTTGCCGGGGGCGAGCTGGGGCGGCTGCTTGCCGTTGAGCTGGTGGACGATCGCCACCGCCGCCACCTTGCCCATGGCGTTGGCGACGTTCCCCGACTTCGGCACGGGCAGGCCGATCGTCGAGTCGCCCACGACGTGGACGTTCGGCGCCTTGGCCGACTCGAACGTGAGGTGATTGACCTCGCACCAGCGCTTGTCGGCGCCGACGAGATCGGCCTGCACGGCGATGGTGCCCGCCCGCTGGGGCGGGATCAGGTTCACGACGTCGTACTTCACCTTGTCGCCGAAGTCCGTCGTGACCTCGCGCGCGCCGGGGTCGACCTTCACCACCTTGTTCGACGCGCGGTAGTCGATGTTCGGATACTCGCGCCAGGCGGCGCGGAAGAGCGCCGTCTTCGAGATGATGTTCTGGTTCGCGTCGAGGATGACGAGCTTGGACCTCGGCTTGCTCTGCTTGAGGTACCACGCCACCTGGCAGGCGCGCTCGTACGGCCCGGGCGGGCAGCGATACGCGGCGGGCGGGATACTGAGGACGAACACGCCGCCGTCGGGCATGGCGCGCAGCTGCTCGGCCAGCGCCTGGGTCTGCGGCCCGGCCTTCCACGCGTGCAGCACCTTGTCCTGGTTCTCGGCGAGGCCCTCGACCAGCTCCCACTGGAACTCGACGCCCGGAGCGACGACCGCGCGGTCGTACTCGAGATAGCCCTCGCCCACGCGCACGCGGCGCGCCGCGGGATCCAGCGCGCTCGCCATCTCGTGGATCACGCGCACGCCATGACGGCGCAGCCCCGAGTAGTCGAAGGTGATGCTGTCGAGCGTGCGCACGCCGCTCAGCACCAGGTTGCTGAAGGGGCACGAGACGAACTGGCGGTTGGGCTCGAGCAGGATGACCTCGATGGACGGGTCGCCGAGGCGCACGTACTTCGCGGCGGTCGCGCCGCCCCACCCGCCGCCGACGACCACGACCCGGCGCGCCGTCTTCGGTGCGAAATCACCCTTCATCGCGGTGGCGCACCCACCGCCCAGCAGGCCGACACCCAGTCCGATTCCCGACGTTCGCAGGAACTCACGTCGCCCCATCGCCTTCATCGCCGTTCTCCTCTCATTGAAGCGCGCTGAACCGGCCGGACGCCTCGTTCCAGGTGGCGGCCGCGGCCCACGCCGCCATGACCACGATGACGAGGACGACCGCTCCGCCCCACCCGAACGCCGAGGGCAGGAACACAGCGACCCCGAGCTTGCCGGCGAGCCCGGCGGCCGTGAGGCCCAGCCGGGTGAACGACGCGGCCAGCGCGAAGCCCGCGATGGCGATCCAGAGCTTGAGCTGACCTTCGCCGGCGCGCCAGATCGAGCCGGCGCCGCAGCCGCCGGCGAGCGTCATGCCGATTCCGAACAGCAGACCGCCCACCAGCGCCCCGGCGCCCGCGCTCGGGAACACCCACTCCGACTTGTCCTTGAGATCGGTGAACTTGAGGATCGCGAAGCCGAGCGTGCAGACGATCAACGCGAGCGCCGCTGCCCGCGTGTGCTCGGCGTTGCCGCTCAGGAACGGCTCGCGGAACGCGCGCACGAGGCAGAACCGCGAGCGCTGGAAGATCATCCCGAAGGCGACGCCGAAGAGCAGGAAGATCCCCTGCGGGGCGTAGCCCGTCCGCGCGTAGAGGAACGGCAATAGCACGAGCGCGGCCAGAATCACCACGCCGGCCACCGGTTGACGGCTCTTCTCGCGGCGCGCGGCCGCGAGCACGCGGCCCCGGCCCATCGACCACGTTGGACGGTGCGCCACCTCCCACATGAGATACCGGATGGCGAGGAAGGCGCCGACGCCGAGGCCGAGCATCATGCCGAAGCCGGAGAGCGACAGCGCGCTCGTCGCCGAGAAGAACCCCCCGATGTTGCAGCCGAGCGCCAGCATGGCGCCCGCGCCCATCGCGAGCCCGCCGAGGCCGCCCTTGACCAGCTCCCCGCGCGGCGGCACGCGCACGGCGAACTCGCGGCTGAGCAGCGCGGCGGCCAGCCCGCCGAAGAGCACGCCCAGATTCAACAACGAGCCGGAATAGAGCCACGGCACGATGAGATCGGGGCGCCGCACGACGCCGACGCCGATCAGCACCCAGTCACCCCAGTTCCGCATGCCGTCCGACGCCGTCCACGGGCGATCGAACGCGAAGAGGAAAACATTGACCATCGCGACGAGGAGCGCGGCCGCCCACACCGGCCACGGCTGTCCGAAGACGAGCCGATACTGCGGGCTGAACAGACGGGCCATCGCGCGGGATTCTACCGGGAGACCAGCTTACGCTTCCAGAATTCCCACGGCCGTAGAACTATCTCGCGCAAGCGACCCCCATTGTCGCGAAACGCGTGAAGGGGTGGGTTTGGGAGGGGGCACTCCTGTGCCCCCTCCCAACTCAATGTCAGAGCGCCGGGATCAGCCCACGCCCATTACCTGGCGACGCTGTTATTGATAAGTGCTTTCAACAGCCGGCTGGACGACATTCAAGCGGGTCACCATCTCGTTCATCGGCTGCATCAGCTCGTTCATGTGGTGGACGGCTCGACTCAGCGATTCGGCGACCGCCGCCTGCTGGCTCCGGAGGTCGTCGTTCTGGCCACGGAGTCCGCTGAGCTCGAGCTGGACCTCGTGAAGTTCCCGGCGCACGGTCGCGATCTCCTCGCGCATCCGGTCGCACTCCGCGTCGGAGGCGGCCGCTCGCTCGCGGAGCCGCTGGTTGTCGTCGAAGACACTGGGAATGACGCGTCCGAGGAGGTACTGGCTTTCCTCGATCCAGCGCTCCACCTGCTGCCGCGTGCCGATCGTGCCGGTCCCCGTCATGTTCATCCTCAGGCTTCCCCCTCGCGTGTCGGGCGCCCGAGCCGCCGGCCTCGGGGATTCCCGTGTGCACCGCAGACGACGACCCAGTCGCGGCTGTCTCGTACCGCGGCGTCGGTCGGACAGCATTCGGAGATTCCGATGGTCGGCGAAGCGCCGACGGGCTCACGTGGGAAACAACGGTCGAGCGGAGACGACGACGAGCTAGCGAGAGGCCAGCTCGGCAAGAAATCCATCCGAGCGCAATCTAAACGTCCGTGGTCGGACGTGTCAAGCACTCAGTGCGTTTGTTTCTCTTTTTCCGTCTTCACCTCCTTGATCACCTTCTCGGCGAGGAACGCCGGGACCTCTTCGTAATGCGAAAACTCCATCGAATAGCCGCCGCGGCCGCCCGTCATCGAGCGCAACGACGGCTCGTAGGTGAGCATCTCCGCCATCGGCGCCTGCGCGCGCACGACCGCGGTCTCCCCGGCCGGCTCCATGCCCGCGATGCGGCCGCGCCGCGAGTTCAGATCGCCGATGACGTCGCCGGTGGTGTCGGTCGGACAGGTCACCTCGACGTTCATGATCGGCTCGAGCAGGATCGGATGGGCGTCCATGAACACCTTCTGGAGCCCCATCGATGCCGCGATCTGGAAGGCCATGTCCGACGAGTCCACGTCGTGATAGGACCCGTCGTAGAGCGTCACCTTGAGGTCGACGATCGGGTAGCCGGCCAGGATGCCCCGCTTCATGCAGTCGCGCACACCCTTCTCCACCGAGGGAATGAAGTTGCGGGGCACGGCGCCGCCGAAGATGTCGTCGACGAACTCGAAGCCGCCGCCGCGGGCCATGGGCTCGACCCGCAGCCAGGTGTCACCGTACTGGCCCCGTCCCCCCGTCTGCTTCTTGTATTTGCCCTGGCCCTCGGCGCGGCCCTTGACCGTCTCCTTGTAGGGAATGCGGGGTGGCAGCAGCGTCACGTCCACGTTGTACTTGCGCTTCATCCGCTCGACCGTCATCTCGACGTGCAGGTTGCCGACACCCGAGATCAGCAGCTGCTTCGTCTCCGGGTCGAAGTGGTGGTGGATCGTCGGGTCTTCCTCGGCGATCCGGGCCAGCGCGTTGGAGATCTTGTCCTCGTCGCCCCGGGTCTTGGGCTGGATGGCGAACGAGATGGCCGCCTCCGGGAACGTGATGCGGGGCAGCTCGAACGGGTGCGCCTCCTCCACCAGCGTGTCGCCGGTCTGGGTCTCCTTGAGCTTCTGGACCACGCCGATCTCGCCGGGACCGAGGCTCTCCACGTTCTTCGACGTCTTGCCCTGGAGCCACGAGATGTGGCTCATCCGCTCCTTGCCGCCGCGCCCGGGGTTGGCCAGCGTGGACTCCGTCTTCAACGTGCCGCTGAAGACCCGAAAGAGCGACAGCTTGCCGACGTGAGGGTCGCTCAGCGTCTTGAACACGAGCGCCGTCACCGGCGCCTTCGCGTCGGGTGCGCGTGCGCCCGCCTGCTTGGCCTTGAGGTCGGTGCCGACCACCTCGCCGCGATCGGCGGGCGACGGGAACTCGTGAACGATGAGGTCGAGCAGCGCCTGGGTGCCGATGCCCTTGACCGCCGCGGCGCAGAGCACCGGGATGATCTTGCCGGTGGTGATGCCGGCGCGGAGCGCCTTGAGCATCTCCGGCTCTTCGAGCGATCCCGACTCCAGATACTTGCTCAGCAACTCGTCGTCGGTCTCGGCCGCGGCTTCCACCAGCTTCTCGCGGTACTCGCGGGCCTGGTCCGCGATGTCGCCGGGGATGTCGGCCTCGCGCGGCTTCCCATCCGTGTAGAGCGTCGCCTTCATCTTGACGAGGTCGACGAAACCCTGGAACGCGTGCTCCTCGCCCACGGGGATGTGGAGCGGCACCGCGCGGCCCTTGAGCCGGCGGGTGATGGACTCCAGCGTGCGATAGAAGTCGGCCCGCTCGCGATCGAGGCGATTGACGACGACGGCGCGGGGCAGCTCGTACTCGTTCGCGAACTTCCAGATCTTCTCGGTCTGAACCTGGACGCCGGCCACGGCGTCCACCACCACGACGGCCGCCTCGACCACTCGGAGACCGGCGCGGGCGTCGGCGATGAAGTCGCCGTACCCCGGGGTGTCCACGAAGTTCACGTGGTAGCCCTTCCAGTCACAGTAGGCCACCGCGGTGTTGATCGAGATCTTGCGCTTGATCTCGTCCGGATCGAAGTCGGTGGTCGTGGAGCCGTCGTCCACCTTGCCGAGCCGGGTGACCGCGCCGGCCGTGAATAGCAGCGCTTCCACGAGGGAGGTCTTGCCGACACCGCCGTGACCCACGACACCGACGTTGCGAATCTTCGCGGTCTCGATCATGCACGGGCCTCCTGCGGACGACCTGAAGTGGCGGAGATGCTACCACAATTAGTTGGGGCAGCGGCCCGGCGCGCCGTCGACCGTGAGCCCGAGAGCCGCGCGTGAACGCCCGCGGGTCGACCAGCGTCCGGCATCGGACACATTGACGTCTCCCGCCGTGTGACGTAGCGTCCCCTGCATGACGACGTCTCCG
>Ga0209236_1000361_pt1 | contig 25800 bp, 28 predicted proteins | sample GraSoi013_1_40cm_FD_185819 | JGI IMG/M metagenome (GOLD analysis project Ga0209236, IMG submission 185819) | Grasslands soil microbial communities from the Angelo Coastal Reserve, California, USA - Sample 09_27_2013_1_40cm (SPAdes) (version 2) | ecosystem: Environmental > Terrestrial > Soil >... | reverse complement strand
CGAGCTCTCTCTCGTACCGGAAGAACCGAAGTTCTTTTCCGGAGGCGGCGAGGAGGTTCCAGTAATTGTATTCGTGCTCGCGGACCTCCCGCTGGAGGAAGACATCGACGCCGGAGACGCTCGGTTGTCGCAGCGCATCGAGGACTAGTTGACCCCGGGATCGTGCGCTCGGCGAAGTCCGACCTCGGCGGTTCGAGAGGGCGACGACGAGTCCTGTCCCGCTCCCGCCGAGCCAGGTTCCACCCGCTTGCCGGTCCCTCGGGGCGACAATCATCGGGGTCCCGTCCAGAACCGCGGGCGGATCCGCCGGCCGCATCGACGATTCGTCGCGGTTCATCCCGATGACGATGCCGTAGCCCGGCACCGATCGCCAGAACGCGATGAGGGTGCACATCGCGGCACCTTACTTCATCTGCTTGAGGTCGTACGCGCGCATCTGGGCGACTCGGGCGACGTCGGCGCGACCAGCTTTCGTCGCCGATTCCATCGCCCGCTCGTACGCGAGGATCGTCGCTTCCCGGAGGTTCGTGTCCCCGGTCGTCGTGGCCTGTTCGCTCATCGCCTCCGCGGTGTCGAAGAAGTATTTCGCGGCGGTCAGGTGGTCCCCGAGCGCCCGGAAGAATGCGCCCGCGAAGAGGCCCTCGTGGGTCAGGCCCTCCGCGCCGCCAGAGAAGTTGTCCTTCAGGACCGCGGCGTATTCTTTCGCGACCGCCGGGAGGGTCGGATCGCCATGGAGGTCCTGCACGGCATTCCGATATTCCACGAGCGCGAGGTATTGCCGCTCGTCTCGGGCCATCTCATCGTCGGTCAAGGAGAGATATCCTTGCCCCGCCTTCCGACGCCAGGCGCCAGCCTCCTTCAGGCGGCCGAGTTTCTCGTTGCACCGGGCGAGCGCTTGGACGATCCCGACCCGATCGAGCGCGGATCCGGACTGCGTCAGCCGAGCGTAATGGACGAGGGCCTTCGCGAAGTCCCCGCGGGCCTCCGCCTCGATCGCCTCGAGGAGATCGGACATGGCCGCGGAAACGCAGTCTCGTGGATATGAGGTTGCGCTCAGCGGAGGGTGTAGTTGTAGACGGCCGACGTCGCGGTGTTCTGTGTGCCGTCGATCGCGGCAATCCGATAGTAGTACACCGTGCCAGCGAACCGCGGCATGACGGGGGGAACGAACATCCCCCCCGTGGTCCAGTTGCCGGCGGTGTCTTGGATCATCGAGCCTTCACCCCCGCCTTGGCCGTTTCGGTAGAAGGCCATCCAGCTGAAAGAGACCTGAAGCGTCTTCGACTTGCTCGTGACTTGAGCGGTCACGACCACGGTGTCCAGGGGATCCGGGTTCGTGGGACTTTGGGTCACCTGAGCGATCGCGATGCCGGACGATCCGTTGCGGACAACGGTTCCCACGTCGAGGGTCATTTCGGGGGAGATAGCAGGCCCTTCCGACCCGGTCGCCGCGGACACCACGAACCAGACCTCCGTGCCGTTCGCGAACGGTCCTAGCCTGCCTTGGTACCGATTGTCCCCGGCGTGGGCCATACTGCCGCCTCCGCCCCCTCCGTCTCCGAAGAACGTCGCGAAGGTGATCGACGCGCTCACGGGCATGAGGAGGGTCCCGCCTTGGACTGCGGCGACGACCGTCAAGGTATCGCCGGGGGCGGGCCGTTCGGGGGAGACCGCGACGGACAATATACGCAACGGAGGCCCGGGTTGGAGGAGCGCGTAGGTGACCAGTGTCACGCCGACGCCGCCCGCGACGAGGATCGACAGGATCGCGAGACGCCGACGTTTCCGCCTCTGTTCTTCCGAGAGCGGACTCCGTTCGATCGGGACCCGCGTCACGCGCTCACCTCGATGGACATCATGGGCGTCGAGGCGGTGTTCCACGTCGTATCTCGGGCCACGAATTGGTAGTAGATCACGGCGTGGTAGTGGGGCATCTGGATCGGGAGGTGGATCGCCGCGAGGATTGCCACGCCGAAGAGTCCGTTGGATCCGGTCAGGTTTATCGCGAGGACCTGTCCGCCGCCGCTGACGCTCCCGGAGCCACCAGGTCCCGTGTCGCCCCAACCCGTGTACGTGGAGGTGCTGAAGACCATCGCGGACTCAATCCCCGCGGAGGAGTTGATCCATGCGACATATTCGATGTCCGCCGTGGGGACGACCGTCGGCGCCTGCGGCGCGATCGACAACCCGCTGGGGCCGCCCCGGTGCACGGTCCCGATGTCGATCTCGTACGGGCCCGACGGAGTGAATCGGGTTCCTGCCCCACTAAAACGGTACGATGCGGTGAGAAGCAGGGTCACCTGAGTTCCGTCGTGGAACGGCATGAGTCGGACTCCGTAGTGGTCGCTGCTGATCTGGACCATCGGCAAAGCGCCCTCGATCGTGTCATTGAAAGCCGTGAAGATGGCCACCCACACGTCGACCGGTCCGAGGCCAAATGTATCGGCTCCCGTGACGGTCGCGTACAATGAGATTCGCTCGCCGGACCCCGGACTTGATGGGGTCCAGTACACATTCGTAATCCGGATTCCTTCGCGTTCCGGTGAGAGGACGCCAGCTGCGATTGAAGCGCCGAGTCCCGTGACGAGCAAGGCGGCCGTCAGAATCGCCGCGAACTTTGCGAGGCGATCCGTTTCGGGCCGGACGAGCCGAGTGGTAGCCGACCGCTCCTCTCCCCTCTGTCCGAGGAGGCGGACGATGGCTCCGGACGCATCGCCCCCTGCGAAGGCGACGAGCGACGAGACGAGGGCGTCGCCGACTCCGGCGCAGAGAAGGTGATAGGCGACAGGCCGCGAAATCCGTTCGTAGTCGTACGGCGAGATGTGGACCTTCGCCGAACCGTCCCAGGCGATGCGCACCCAAGTGAGTCGCTCGGGTTTCCGCGAGAGCCAGTACAGGTGCTTGAACGCAGTCCACAAATGGAAACCGCCGACTCCCGTGTACGTCATCGGATAGAACGTCACGCCTTCGTCGTCCAGCGACCAGGACAACATCAAGCCCGCCCTGCCCATCGCCTGCGCGTACTCTTTTGCCGCGGCCCGAATCGGGAGTTTCGCGAGCTCGTCGTACCGGGCGGAGAAAGTCCTCGTCGAGTATCCGTCGGTCAGCTCCTCGATCCTCTCCCCCTCTCGCACGACCACGTTCCGGTAGAGGTCGATGTCCCCAGCCCGGTAGCCGCGGTGATAGTATCCATAGAGGCTGAACCCAAGCCCCGCAATCCATGATATGCCGCCAACGGCGAGTGCGATGAGGCCGAACACGGAAAGCGTCGCCGAAAAGCCACCGAGGAAGAGCATGATGTACGTGTAGGACAGGGGTAGCAGGAGGAGCGCGACTCCAAGATACTGGAGACGGTGCCCCGGATTTCGCGTCGTCCTCCATAAGGTGTACTCGATGACTCCGTAGATTCCAATCCAGACGAGGACGAACAGGCCGACGGAGTCGACCAACACGATCACGATGAGGAAGCCCGCGAAGCCCAACACGAAGAGGCTACCGATCGTCGCCGTGACGAGACCCGCGGCCACCAGTAGGAGTATCGCGAACGGCTTCCATTCGAGTTTCATCAGATAGGCGCGGCGTCCCCGGTCCTCGGTTGGGCGGTTCATCCGATCACCTCACGACCTCCACGACCCCCCGGGATTCCATTTCCTTGACGAAATCCAAGAGCTTCGAGACGTGGATCGGGTTCTCGATTTTCGCTCGGCGACAAACCTCGGCCACGGACGCGGCCTCTTGGGATGCGAACGGCAGGTGCCAAAGGAAGCGACCCTCCGTTTCGGTCAACTCCATCACCTCCGCCACGGTCCGGAGTCGCACGGTCTTGACGAACACGATTCGGCGCACGACCTCGGAACGCTCGTCCGCCTCGAGGACGACTTTCTGATTCGGGCGTTCCCGGACCAAGATGCCCTTGGCGACGTTCCTCACATCCCGCGCAGCGGCCTTCGCCTCTCCGTCGAAATCGAGGACGATCTCGACCCGAGCGCTGACGGGCCGATATTCCACGAGATCGCTCCCCGTCCGCACACGCTTCTCAAGCAGCTGAAGCGCTTCGAGTTCCGAGAGCTTCCGCATTGCCGTGGCCACGTGGATGCCCAGGTTCCTTGCGACCTCACTAGCGGTCGACCAACCTGCCCCATGGAGCTCACGGAGGAGATCGACCGAGTATTCCCGCGCGAGCGCGGTCATTACTTCGCGCGCCTCTTCGAGGTTCGCAGTCCGAATGGAATCTTGTTTGTTCTGCAACTTGCTGGTCGAATTAGTTCGATAGATATTTAACGATATCTACCGACTACCCATGAGTATTGAACGAGCTATGGAATCCGCAGGAATGCCTAGATCTCGGCCCACTTCCCGTATCCTTCCCACACGCGCACGTGGGCGGGCAACTTGATCTTCTCTTGGAGTCGCTTCGCAATGAGCTCGCAGATATTCTCGACCGTTGGGTACTCGAGGAACGTGTTCCAGTCCTTGTGGTCGTACTCTGCGAGGATGGCGCGCAGCGCTTTCTTGATGTCCGCGAAGTCGAGGAGCATCCCGCCTTTGTGCTCGCCCTCGATGAAGACGTCGACTTGGTACGTGTGTCCGTGGAGCGACCCACACCGCTCGTGGCCCGGAAGGTGATGCGCGCAGTCGATGTACTCCGTGACTCCGAGCTTCATTCCCGCGGACGAAGGGCCGGGCCGCAATAAAGCTTGGCCCGCGGCCGCTTCAGATCGGGGTGACGGTCACGAACTTCAGCGGTTCTCGCCCGCGCTGGAGGAACTGATGCTCTTCGTTCGATTGAACGAGGAGGACGACGCCGGGGCGGAGCGCGAGTTTTTTCCCGTCCAAGATTGCGACGCCGCGGCCCTCCGTCACGACGAGCTGATGGTCCCATTCGTGGCGGTGCATCGCCGAGAATCCGCCTTTCGTGATGATGAGCTCGTGCATCGCGGTCTTCCGGGCCCCGTCCTCATGCCCGATGAGCTGTTTCATCTTCACGTTGTGACTGCCTTCCTCCAAGAATCGGATCGCGGCGACCGACCGGACGGTGGTCGTGTACATGTCGGGCCTCGGGGAATCTCCCCGCCTCCTTAAGATTTGCGCGCCTTAACTTCGCGTTCGCTACGCTTCGTACTCGACCGGGTCCACCGCCCCTACGGCTGCGAAGGCCTCCCGGCGCTCCCTGCAGGAGACGCAGGTGCCGCAATGGACCGCGCGGTCCCAGTAACAGGACCATGTGACGTCGAAGGGGACGTTCATCTCGAGGCCCATGCGGACGACCTCCTCTTTCGACTTTCCGCTCAGCGGCACGAGGATCTGCACGGGGGCTTTGTCGTAGGACCAGAGGCTCAGATGGAACACGCTGTTCAGGAAGTTGAAGAACTTCGGGCTCGAGTCGGGGAACGATTCGGGGTCGACTCCGTTGTGACCACCGACGAGGTACCGCGCGGCATCGAGTTCCGCGTAGTAGCCCGCGAGGCCGTAGAAAATCAGGTTCCGTCCCGGGATGTACCCTTCGGGCGAGTCGAGGAGGAGGCGGTTCTCGAAGCCCTCCTTCCGGAGATCGTCGACCTCCTTCAGGAACGGCAGGTCGACGTGTCGAACCGAGGCGGTCTCGGCCCGCGAGCTCAACGCCCGGACCGCGTCGTTCTCTCGCTTGGGGCGACCGAAGTAGTCGAAGGTGAGCGGTTGAATGTCCCAGCCCTTCCTCTTCGCCCACCACAAGGCGACCGCCGAATCGACTCCGCCGGAGAGGAGGACAATCGCCCGTTCCATTCGGTTACCCCCAAATCGTTTGGCCTGACTTCGAAGGTTGCGGCGCAGGCCGCGGAGCGGAGGCTTCCGCCCCATAAATATCTGTCCCAGACTCGCAGGAACGGAGGTGAAACGAAGCTCAAGCCACGGGTGGCGGCGGGAGGTGATACGGCTCCCAGAGGACCTGAAGTTCGTCCTCGATTCCCTCCAGAGACTCCCCTTGCCAGGTTGCGAGGCGGTCGCCGTACCGATCGCCGAGGATCGCCAGGAGATGTCTCAGGCGGTGCACGATGTCTTCCGTATCCCCGGATGAGACGAGGACCGCAAGGACGATTCCCGAATCGCTGCACATGACGAAGCGGTGGTCCCCCAGCGTGACCTCGTGGACCTCCCCGTCCCTTTCCGTGAAAGCCTCGCGCACGAACGACGAGATGGCGGAAATCATGCTTCCGACGACGTCGCGATCCTTGTCGGTCATCAAGCTCCGCGACATGTGTTTGACCAACAGGCCGTTCGAGCCGATCACGAAGACTTCCTCGATGTTGGGTTCCGGGGCCGATGGGAGGAGCTCCGCAGGCGGTGGCGGAGGCGCGACGACCTTCGGCGGGACGCGCTTCACGGTCGCTTCCGCCTTCTTCGGAGGAGCCTTCTTCACGGGCACGATGTGCCAGATGTCCGACGAGGCCCACGCGAACGCGAGGCCCGCGCCGAGGACCAGGATCCAGCCGACGCCCGGAGTGGTTGAGAGCAGTTGCGCGCCGTAGGACCCCTGCGCGGCGAATTGCGTGCTCGCCGAGCCCAGCGTCGGCAGGTCCTGAGTTGCCGCGCTTGGCAAGGAAAAGGCCGTCGCGAAGCCGACATACAGCATCGCGGCGCAAGCGCCCACGAACGCGAGGCCCGCGAAAATCCCCCGAAGTTTCTTCCACGCGGACATGACCGAGAGGACCATGCCCGCGAAGCCCGCGACGAGGCCCAGGGCGAAGAACGTATCAAATTCCGCGATGGCTGCGGCCATATTGCTCTGGATTGTGGCGAGCCCGTCGACGGAGTACGATCGGCTGGTCGTAATGTTGCTGGTCTTGTTGAGGAAGACCTGATGAGCGGAGAAGGGGTTGTAGGTCCAGGATTCCCTGCTCTGTGGGTCCTCCATCTGCCATTGCCAGAGCGGCTGTCCGATTGCGACGAAGGCGAGGGCGATGGCTACCCCGGCCGCGGCAATGCCGGACCAGACAGACATGTTCGAAAAAACGACCCGAGCTTGCGGTTAAGACCCCTCTGATGTGGTTATCGGCGCTGACAACGAACGATCAAGTTTGAGAATTGCGGCGCTATCGATCTTTCCATTTCGGGTCTCGTTTCGCAAGAAATGCGCCCACACCTTCTTCCTTGTCTTCGGATGCCATCGCGAGCGTGAATAGAGTCTGCTCATACCGGAGGCCCTGATTCAACGGCATGCGCGCCGATGCGCGGACCGCCGCTTTCGCGAGCCGGACCGCGAGCGCGCTCCGAGATCCGATTCGATCCGCGATTTCGAACGTCCGCGGCTCGAGCCGGGAGTGGGGCACGACCTCGTCCACCAGCCCCATCCGCCACGCTTCGGCCGCATCGATTCGATCGCCGGTGAGCGTGAGCTTGAGCGCGTTGCCGATTCCCACCAGCCGCGGCAGTCGCTGACTTCCCCCGCCGCCAGGGATGATTCCGATGTTGATCTCGGTCTGCCCAAGGGTCGCGCGATCGGAGGCGATCCGGATGTCGCAGGCCATGGCCAGCTCCAGGCCGCCGCCGAAGCAGTATCCGTTGATCATCGCGAGGAGCGGCTTGGCGGTTCGATCCACGGCGTCGTACAGGGTGCCGTGTTCATACATTCGCCACTGCTCGATGGCGGTGCGGCCTTGGAATTCGTGAATGTCGGCTCCTGCGGTGAAGGCTTTGTCGCCTGAACCGGTGAGGACGATCGTCCGGGTCTCCTCATGTTTGTCGAGGTCGTGAAGCGCGCGGACCAATTCGGCTTTCAGCATCATCGACATCGCATTGAGCTTGTCTGGGCGATTCAACGCGACGACCGCGGTCGGGCCGTGGTGGGTCACGAGAATCGTATCGTAGTTCATGGAATCGGCGCGGCAACGCCACCCGGCGACTTGAGGCCTCGCCCGAAGCATTAACCTTGTTTAAGGTTGCACTGTCGCGTTGAGATGATTCCGCTGCGGGCGGTCAAATTCGACGATCCAAGATGTGGACGGTCGGCTCGAATCCCATTTTCCTCCAGAAGCGCAAGCCCATCTCGTTCCGCATGTGCGCGTACAAGTCGACCTTTTCGACGCGACGCGACCGGAACCACGCGAGCGTCTCATTCACGAGCGATTCCCCGACTCCCCGATTCCGTTGGGCCGGATCGACAAACAAGTCGTAGATGTGTCCGTATAATCGGTGCTCGAAGACCCTCGGGCGCACGAGAATCGCTCCCAAGAGGAAGCCGACCGCGGTCCCGTCCAGTTCGGCGACGAGGCAGAGGCGGTCTTTGTGCCCGATGTGGCTGCGTGTGAAGCGCCGCCAATCTCCCTTCCACCCGGGCGCGAGGCGGTACTCCGGTCCACCAAGATCGGCATGGTAGTTCTCGAGCTTCTCCCACATCTGCGCGAGCGCATCGAGATCCGCGACGCGGGCGACCCGGATGCGAGGCTCATCGGACCCGATACCTGCCACCCGCCTCTCCCGGCTCAACGTCCGCCGACCGCGATCCGAACGTCACTTCCCTTGGAACGCCGGCTTGCGCTTCTCCAGGAACGCGCGAAAGCCTTCTTTCGCATCGGCCATCGCGAAGAGGCGATTCTGCAATTCTCGCTCGAGCGCGAAGCCCTCGTACATCGGCATCTCGAGGCCTTCCGTGACCGAGCGCTTGATGAGGCCGACCGCGCGCGCGGCGTGCTGCGGATACGTCAGGCCGTTCGCGAAGGCCATCGTCTCCTCCCAGAACTTCGCTCGGGGGAAGATCCGATTCAGGAGGCCCCAGTCGAGCGCCTCTTTCGGCGTGAGCATTCGGCCCGTGGTCATGAGGTCGATCGCGCGACTCTTGCCGATAAGCCGCGGGAGTCGTTGCGTGCCTCCCGTTCCGGGAAGGACGCCGAGCGTCACCTCCGGCAATCCGATCCGCCAGGCTCCGTCCGAGGCGAGACGGAGGTCGGTCGCCATGGCGATTTCGAGTCCGCCGCCGACGCAATGTCCGTCGATCGCGGCGATGAAGAGCTTCGGCGTGCTCTCCATCTTGTTCAGAATCTCCTGGCAATTTAGGCAGAACATCGCCTTGTAGTCCGGCGTGGACGACGCGAGGAGGTTGATGTCCGCGCCCGCGGACCAGACGCCGTCGAGCTTCGACGCGATGACGCACACGTCGACGTCGTCGTCGAATCGCACGTCATCGATCATCGTGTTCAGGTCGCGCATCAGGTCGGCGTCGTACGTGTTCGCCTTCGGCTTGTTCAGCCATGCGATCGCGACCCGGTCTTTCTTCTCCAACGAAATGTACGTGAGGTCCATCGTTCCGCCTCGCTCCGATTGATGGTCCACCGATTATTAAATGGTAGGGCTTAAGCCCGCCAATTCTCTAATCTTCTGCGACCATGGAACCGCGGGAGGGCCGACAGAGCGACGCTCAAGGGCGCCCGTCGCGGAGGGCGGAGCTGGTCGCGCTGCTCGTCGCGGTGATCGCGGCCGCCATCGTGATTTCCTTGCTGTTCCAGGTACCGTTCCTCCAGCCGATTCTGGCAACTCCCCTCGCCTTCGCGGATCTCCTCGCGATCGTTTCGGGAGCGAGCTGCGTCGTCACGTTCCGCCTGGTCGATCGCCGCCGTTCAAACGAAAGAGCTTCATAGGTGGTCGCGGCCGGTGTCGAGACGGATCCCGGTCGTCAGGTTGCCGGGGCGCGCTCGGGCGTCCCCCATTTCTCGTTGAACAGGAAGTCGGACTTCACGAATTCCCAGTGACGGCTTGTCATGTATCGTGCCGGGAGCACCGCGCGCAGGTAGTCGACGTACGCGTCACGGTCGGTCGGTTTCCCGCGATCCGTCAGCAGGTTCCCGTGGACGTCGTACGGCAGATAGACGTAACCGACCCCAGCCGCATCGGAACCGGGGTTGCGGTAGTCGCCGAACTCCGCGAGACCACGGATTCGGAAGAACCGGCGATCCGGCAGGAAGAGGAGGTCGTCTTTCGTGAGCCCGTGCACCGGCTCCCCTTTTTGCGTGATCCTCCGTAACGCGGCGTCCGCCTCGTCTCGGGAACAACGCGCTTTCGCCTGGATGACGGCGAGGTTTGCGTCCTTCACTTTGCCGAGGACCTCGTCGATGTAGATCATCTGGGCCTCGCGGTTCTTCAGCGTCTTGAAGACGCCCTTCACGAGGTCTCCACCCAGCTCGGACCCGAACATCTCGAGCCCCCGTGGGTACCACATGTTGAGGGTCTGCTGGAGTTCCTCGATCCCGAAGTTCCCGCCGTCCAGGATGCCCGCGACCGCGATCGCCTTCATGAGGGTCTCCCCCGCGGCGAGGTGGTACGACTCCTCGAGGAACCGCATCCACGGCATCGAGAGCGCCATCGGCCCGTACAGGAAGTGGTGCTGCATCTCGAGCTGGAACTTCCCGACGCGGTCGATGAACGACATGAACGTCGCGGAGTCCATGAGGCTCTTGAACTCGATGTTGAACGCATCGAGGACGTGCTCGCCGGGTTTCATCGCGAAGAGCTCTTCCATCGTCTCCGTCGCCCAGTGGCGTCCCCAGCGGGCCTTGTCGAACGTCGGATCGAGCGTCAGGACGCCGGCCATCTGCATGTGGTGTCGCAATTCCTCGACGCAGACGCGCTTCTTCGAGAACGAGATCGACTCGAGGCGGTCTCCATCCGGGTCCGTGCGATGGATCCCCTCGACGATTTCCTTGTCGAGTCCGGTGAGCGATCCGCTGTCGAGCTGCTCGTACACCATCCGGTGCTGCTGGATCGAGCCGAGTTCGGTCGAGGCCTGCGCGCGGATGATCTTCAGCGCCGTCATGAACTGCGCGTCGGGCATCTTGTCCGCGGTCCACAGACGGTTGGTCAAGTTGCCGGTGGCGGCCGTCGCCCCGACGACCTTCTGCGCGAAGCCCGCGAATCCGTCCGGCTTCGCCATGATGACGCTCAGTCGGGGCATCGGCGTCTCCGGATAATGCCGGGACCAATTCGGCGCGTCGAAGACCTCCGGCATCTCCGGGAAGTACCTCTCCTGCCAGAGCTTCCCTTCGTCCGCCCACTTCTTCGGGAGGGCCTCGATGCGGAACTGGTCGAGGAAGGGCATGGTGTCCGCTTCGATGCACGTAGTGGGGGATGAACCTTTCTCGGAATGCAGGTCGGCCCGTTGCTCATCGGCGTTGGAGGACACCGACGTAACTCGTCGGATCATCTCGCGGCTCGTAGATGACCCGGGCGAGGTCCCAGCCCGTCGCGTGCGCGAGGCCCGCGAGGTCGTCGGGTGAGAGCAGCAAGAGGTCGAACCAATCCCCGACGCGGCCTTTGTAGTGCCCGCGCAGGGAGAGCAATCCCGGTGGCCGGCCGCGGGCGATGTTCCGTTTCACGTAGCTCAAGTGTTCCGGGATCCACGTGCCCGGGATCCGCGTGCTGCCGATGATCCGGCCGCGGCGTTTCGTGATCTCCCGAGCGTCGCGGAGGAATCGGCGCATGCGCGGGAGGTCGCCTGCGAGCCCGAGGTTGTTGCCCATCAGGATCACCGTGTCGAACATCCCGAGGCCGCGCGGCAGGCGCTGGACGCTGGCCTGGTAGACCTCCTGGAGGCCCCGGACGCGGGCCAGCGCGACCTGGGTCGGCGACGCGTCGATTCCGACGACGCGGTGACCTTTTCGCTGGAGGTAGACGGCGTGTCGACCCGGGCCGCATCCGACATCGAGCACGCGACCTCGGACCTCTCGCATCGCCTCGCGCTCGATCTTCGACCACTTCGCGGGAGGCGTGAAGTACGCCTCGACGAGCGAGCGGCTGCGGTACCCGTCGTCCCGTTCGAATTCGAACACGACTTTCTTGCCGAGCCAGTGGTCCAGCATCGCTTGGGCGTACAGATCGAATGAAGAGGTGGTTCGGCGCTTCGGCGTCCGACGAGACGGCATCGTTCCATCGGCATGCGCTCGGCTCGTCTTGAGATTTGCCTCATCGCCGAGTAGCTACAACATAATCGCGCTGAGCAAAGCTTATCGTCCGCGGACGCCTAAGCGGGCGGGGGTCCGGAGATGGCTCGCGTCCGGAGAGAATCGAAGTTCGAAGTCTTTGGTCAGGAAATGCTCGAGAAGGTCGTGGCGAAGAGCGGGAGCTCGGGCCGTGTGTACCTCCCGCCGGACTGGATCGGCAAACGGGTGAAGGTCATTCGCGTCGAGTGAGGCGCGTCCGATGCCGGGGCGTTTCGGACCGACGGATTTCGCCGCGTGCGGGCGGTGCGGGAGCGGTCAAGTCCATCCGAAGCTCCTCGTGATGGGCCCGATCGCGGGCGTCGACAGCGACAGCCGCTCGTACGTGTGCCACACATGTGGCCACGAGGGCCTTCCGATCTTCTTCGATACGGAATCGGCGCGCGCCCAGTTCGAGCGGGAGAAGAAGGGCGTGTGGGAGCCAGAGCCGGCGTCGGCGAAGAAAGGTCCCGTGTCGATTCCGATCCTCCCGATCCAGACGGATCCGCTGGTCGAGATCAAGCTGTTGGATCTCCTGCCTGCACGGGTCGCGACGGTCACCGGGGTTCGGTGGGCCGCGGGCGCGCTGACGCCGACCCGATACCGCGTCTCGTTCCAGGAATATTGGGATGCGATCGGTGGGCCGCGGTACAATGCGTCCCGCATCTACATGCTCGACCTCGCGGGCATCAACCGCGCGAACCCGAACTTCGACGTCACGCGGCATCTGGGGAAGCGGTGCGACGTGTGGCTCGACTCGGGCGGCCGAGAGCCGGAGGAGGTCATGGACGGCTACATGCTCGACGTGGAGCGGGTCGTCGCGGGCTCGAAGACGCTCGCCTCGCTCGACTCCTTCGCCGTCCTCTATGCGTTGTCGTCCGATGTGCTTCCTTGCCTCGACTGGGATGGGAAAGTGGTCTGGAGGGAGCCAAGCGAAACCCACGTCGACCTCTCGGATGTCGCGAAGGCGTTGCGCGGCATTGGCTTCTCGGCGGTCTGCGTGATGGACCTCCGGCGCCTCGGATCCGAACTCGGGCCGGACCCCTCGCTCCTCTCGACGCTCGAGGGTCTCGACCTCGACGTGTACGTGGGCGGTGGCCTGCAGGAATCGGACGTCCTCCGGCTGGGGGAGCGAGGGTTCGCCGGCGGCCTCGTCGATCCATTCACGCCCGTGATTCGGGACCTCCTCAAGACGCCGAGACCGGAAGCGCCGACCGAGGCGATCGCCCCCGCTCCCGCTCCGCGATCCACGGCCACGCCTCGCACGGTCCCGGATTCGACCGGACCGCTCTAAGAGCAGGGAGCCTCGAATCGGAAGAACGTTCATTCCTGGCCGTTGGCGCGCCCCGGATTTTGAGCAAACTATAACCGGGGCGAAGCGGTCCGCGGTTCTGGGAGGAGGTTCGTATGGCACTGATGCTGGACGCGAATTTCTACATCGCCGCGATCGTGGCGACCATCGTGAGTTTCGTCATCGGAGGAATTTGGTATGCCCGACCCGTGTTCGGGAGAGCATGGATGGCCGCGCTCGGCAAGACCGAGGCGGACATGGAGGCGATGCGCAAGCGGGCGCCGAAAGGCGTCGCCGCCGGGCTCATCGGGAGCCTCATCGCGGCATTCGTTCTCGCGATCCTCTTGGAATATGGACGTTCGGCGAATGTGGGCCTCCCTGGCGGTGTTGCGGGCGGACTCGTCGTCGGATTCCTCGTCTGGTTCGGATTCCTGCTGACCACAACGGTCGCTGGCGCGATTTTTGAAGGCCGCCCGGGCAAACTGGTCGGGATCAACTTGGGCCACACGTTCGTGACATACCTGATCATGGGTCTGATCCTGGGCATCTGGATCTGATCGCGGACCGAGGGACGAATCCGCGCGTTCGCGGAAGGAGCAGGCAGTCGGACTAGACACGCTCGGTTTCGATGCCCGCCTTTTTGAATAGCTCGAGTCCCTCGTCGCTTCGATACGCACTTCGGTAGTAGACTTTCGAGGCGCCACTATTGATGATGAGCTTCGCGCACGTCACGCAAGGCTGGCCGGTGACGAAAACGACTTTGCGTGGGTCATTCACTCGGACCTTGATGAGCGCGTTCTGTTCGGCGTGGACGCACTGACAGTTTCCGGGCTGGTCGAACTTGCAATCATCGTGGGAGAATCCTCTTGCGGTGCCGTTATACCCGAACCCGTAAATTTGGGTCATGTCCTCGGATGTCACAACGCAAGAGAATTGGGCGCGCTTACACGTCGCCCGGCGCGTGAGGGACATCGCGAAGTCCATGATCAGGCTCTCCAAGCTCGGTCGCTCGATCTTTCCCATGGACGGCCCACCGCGGACCAGGACTCGAGGAACCCGCGGTCGGGCTTAAGGTTTCGGAGACCTCAGGTGAGCTGGCCATCGTCCGAAAAACCTTATCTGAGAAACCAGGAGTGCCCAACTCTCCGATGACTGCTCGAACGCCGGTTATCGACGCAATCCCCGTATCTCGAGAACAGGTCTCGGCCTTCCGGCTCTCTCGTCATCACCTCATCGACCAAGCACCGGCCTCGGGCCTCGTCCAAGTCGCGGGTGACATGGGTGGCGCACAAGCCCAATTGCTGTCCGCCGCGCAGATCTCGTTGTGGGCACGGACCCGCGGCCTTCGCTTGGCCAACATCGAGGAGGCGTTGTGGCGAGACCGAACGCTCGTGAAGTCCTGGTGCATTCGGGGCACGCTCCACCTCATCCCGTCCCGGGATTTCGCGGTGTTCCTGCGGGGCAGCTCCCGGCGGGACGCGCGCTGGATTGCCTGGATGGCCCGCGCCCAGATTCCAACCGACGCGGTCGACCGACTCGTCGAGGCGATGCGGAAGGCTCTGGATCGTCCACGCACGCGCCCCGAGATTGCGGAGCGGATCAGCGCCTCGCTCGGAATCAAGATCGTCCAGAAGTCGGGCCGCGGATGGGGGAACCCGTCGACCGCGGCCGGATTCCGGATCGGGCGCGCGGTGTTCTCGCTTGACGGGGTCATCTTCCTGGCGTGCACCCGGAGCCAGGCCTGTTTCGGTCCGGTCCGCGATGGCGAGGCGACGTTCGTCCGCCCAGAGAAATGGCTTCCCGACTGGGACGATTTGCCTCCGGAGAAAGCAGAGCTCGAACTTCTCCGGCGGTACCTGAGGGCGCACGGACCCGCGACCTTGCAAGACTTCAACATCTGGATTGGACTGCGGGCCGCGGACGCCCGCGACGTCTGGACGCGCTTGGAGCCGGAGCTGGCGGCCGTCGATGTCGACGGACAAACCGCCTGGGTGCTTCGCGAAGACCTTCCGGCATTGACGGAAGCGAAGCTCGACGTTTCGGTCATCCGACTCCTGCCATCCTTCGACTCCTTCCTCCTGGGCCAGAAGGACCACCGCCACCTCGTCGAACGTGCCCACCACGCGCGTGTATATCGTCCACAAGGGTGGCTCTCCCCGGTCGTGCTTGTCGACGGCCGGGTGGCGGCCGTCTGGTCCTACGAGCGCACGAGCCGCCGACTTCAGGTTCGAGTCAAACCGTTCGGTCCGCTCCCCGCGGCCGTCCGCACCGCGGTGCGCGACGAGGCGGAGGACCTGCGTCGGTTCCTCGACGCTCCCGAAATGGCGATTCGGTTCGGTTGAGCCATTCGCCTTCAGTCCGAAGCGGCGGCTTTCGACTTCGCGAGCTCTTGCTCTCGCAGCTGCCGTCGCAAGACCTTGCCCACGAGGGACATCGGAAGGGCGGTCGCGAACTCGACGGATTTCGGGACCTTGAATGCCGCGAGGCGCTCCTTGCAGAATGCGATGATTTCCTCCTGCGTCGCGGCCTTTCCGCTCTTCAGGACCACGAACGCCTTGACCGACTCGCCGCGGTACTTGTCCGGCACCCCGATGGCCGCGGCTTCCCCCACGGCCGGATGCATGAAGAGGACCTCTTCGACCTCCCGCGGATACACGTTGTATCCGGAGCAGAGGATCATGTCCTTCTTGCGGTCGACGATGTAGAAGTAGCCGTCCTCGTCCATCCGGGCGATGTCGCCCGTAAGCAACCATCCGTTCCGGAGGACCATGGCCGTTTCCTCCGGCTTGCGCCAGTACCCTTTCATTACCTGAGGACCTCGCACCGCGAGTTCGCCGACGTCGCCTTGCGGGAGGTCCCGCGACGGGTCGTCCGCGTCGACGATTTTTGCGTCCGTGTCGGGGAACGGGATGCCGATGCACTCCTTCACGACGCCGTTCATCGGATTGCAATGGGTGACGGGCGACGCCTCCGTCAGGCCGTATCCCTCGACGAGTCGCCCTCCCGTCGCGGATTCGAACTGCTTCCGCACCTCGTTCGGAAGGGGCGCGGCCCCGGAGATGCAGCCGCGGATCGAACGGAGGTCGTACTTCGCGAGCTTCGGGTGCCGGAGGATCGCGATGTACATCGTCGGGACGCCGGGGAAGAGACTCGGCTTCGTCTTGTTGATCAACTTGAGGATCGCGCCGATCTCTCGCGGGTTCGGGTACAGGACGACCTCGACCCCCGCGACGACGGAGAAGAGCATCACAGCGGTCAAGCCGTAGACGTGGAACATCGGAATGGCGCCGAGCAGCTTCTCGGGCTCGCCGGAACCCGCGGAAAACCACGCCGCGACCTGCATCGCATTGGCGATCAGATTGCGGTTCGTCAGCATCGCCCCCTTCGACGTGCCGGTCGTGCCGCCCGTGTACTGCAGGACCGCGACGTCGTCGGGGTTTGCGCCGGCCTCCGCTACCGGACCCGCCGGCGTCCGAGCGATGTCCGTGAATCGGTGGATTCCAGGTTCCCGGGGGATGACGAGAGGCCAGTGGCCTTGCTTCTTCAGGTCCCGCCGTTTCTTGATCGGGTAGAGTTGCCGCAAGGGGACCTTCAGGAACTCGCCGACATCGCACACGACGATGCGCTTCACCGACGCGTTCATCCGGGCCTTCGATACGTTGTGCCAGAACAGGTCCAACGCGATGACCGTCTCCACACCCGCGTCGGTCCACAAGCTCTCTAGCTCCCGCGGCGTATACAGCGGATTCGTCTGTACGACGATAGCCCCTGCCCGGAGCACCGCAAAGAACGCAACGACGAAATGGGGCGTGTTCGGCAGGACGAGGGACACGCGATCCCCCGGTCGGACCCCGATCACCCGCAGGCCTGCCGCGAACCGATCGACTGCCGCATCGAGGTCGCGGAAGGACGTGGACTTGCCATAGAACGTGATCGCGGGACGATCCCCGAATTCATTCGCAGCCCGGCGGAGCAACTCGTGGACCGAAATCTCCGGATAGTCGATCGACTTCGGAACGCCCTGCGGCCAACTGCGCAGCCAAGGTCGCTCCAGCGTCGCCTCCCCCTTCATGAGTGAAAGATAACGGGGCGAAGGGCTAAAACCTGATGGACCGGCAGCGCGGCCTCGAAACGATTATCCGCCGCAGGAGCCCATGGCGGCCCCATGCCCGACCCGGCCCACTTGCGGATCGCCCACGAAGGCGCCGTGGCGGTGCTGTGGATCGAGAATCCCCCGCGCAACCTGCTGAGCCTCTCGATGGTCGCCGACCTCGCCGCGCGGGTCGCGGACCTGGAGAAGGACGACTCCGTTCGCGCGGCCGTCCTTGCGGGAGCGGGACATGCAAACTTCTGCGCGGGCCTGGACATGGCCGAGTGGTCGCGCCTCTCGCTGAAGGCCGCGCAGGACGAGATGAGCCGGGGCCAAGACACGTTCTGGGCGCTGGAGCACCTCACGAAGCCGACGATTGCCGCCATCGCCGGAGCGGCGCGCGGTGCGGGCGCGGAACTCGCCCTCGCGTGTGATGTGCGCATCGCCGACGAGAGTGCGATCTTCTCCCACCCGGAGGTGGACCTCGGATGGATGCCGAGTCACGGCGCGACCGCGAGGCTCTCGAAGATCGTCGGCCGCTCGAGGGCGCTCGAGATCCTCGTGAGCGGGAAAGAGGTGAAAGCGCTCGATGCCCTTCGACTGGGGATCGTCAACCACCTCGCCTCTCCGGGCGGCGCGTTCGATCAGGCGAAGGCCCTCGCGACCGCGTTCGCCTCGAAGCCACGCTCTGCGGTGAAGGCGATCAAGCGCGCGCTTACGGAAGGCGACGAGAAGCCCTACCGCAATCGCTTCCTCCTGGAGTCGCAACACGCGATCCAGCTCCTCTGGACGGACGAGCACAAATCCGCGATGGAACGGCTCCGCGAGAAGCGGCCCTGAATTCAGGAAGGCGTCCGCCGCTCAGCCGTGCCGCAAGATTGTCTCTTTCGACCCCCAGCGCTTCAGCTCGATGTCGACGCCCACGTCGGTGACGACGAACGATCCGTTCCTCAGGCGGGCCGCTTTCAAAATCTTGCGGCGTTCCTCCTCGCTCGCAAAGGCGAGTTCGGACCGAAAGAATCCGAAGTCGATTTCGACGCGCGCGTTCACGCGGACGGCGCCGACCAGCCGGGAGCCGCTCTCGAGGACGGGTCCGACCATCGACGTGCGTCGGCCTCGGACTCGTTTCAGGAAGCCGAAGCAGACGACGCGACCTTCGGCCCATTCTCCCGCTCGGACCTTCGCGTACGAATCTCGCGGATCGAGGCCGTAGATGTCCACGAAAGTCGCGGCGAGTTTCGGATCGTACCCCCATCCTCTCTGCGGGTCCCGCGCCACGCGCATTCGGATGTAGCCTTCCGCCTCGCAATCCGAGCAGAGGACGGTCTCCAGCACTCGGCCTTTCACCGGAAACGAGGCCTCGAACTCGAGGCCGGACTTGATCGGTCGGGGCATTGCCGCGAGAACGGCCGTGGCGACGATAAACCCCACCACGCGAGAGCTTCAAGTCGTGGCGGGGCTTTACACGAGCGAAGAGCGGGGGAGCGGCATCTCGGAGGAACGCCTGGTCCACAACTACCTCGTCGAGGCGGGCCTGGCGGCGCGGATCCCGAAGGGGATCCGGATCTGGGAGGAGACCTTGCGGGACGGCGAACAGACGCCCGGGGTCGCGTACACGCCGGAGGAGAAAGTCCGCATCGCCCGAGTCCTGGACGAGGTCCACGTTCCGATGATGGACGTCGGGATTCCGGTCGTCTCGAGCGAGGAGGCGCGCGGCGTCCGGATGATCGCGAACGCGGGACTCGATGCGACCATCATGGCCGCGGCGCGGACCGTGCGGAAGGACGTGGAGGCGTGCATCGCCTGCGACGTCGATGAGATTGCGCTGTTCACCGCCGGATCCGACCTCCACATCAAGCACAAGCTCGCGATGACGCGCGAGCAAGTGAAAGAGGCCGCCGTCCGGGAGACGGAGTATGCGGTCGCCCATGGCGTCGACGTGTCGTTCGTGACCGAAGACACATTCCGCGCGGACCTCGACTTCGTCGTGGATCTGTACGATGCGTGCACCGCGGCGGGAGCCCACCGCGCCGTGGTGTGCGACACGGTCGGCGTGATGACGCCACCCGGCATCACGTGGTTCTTCGAGCAACTGAAGCGCCGACTGAAGCCGACCGAGTTGTCGTTCCACGGACACAACGACTTCGGACTCGCGGTCGCGAATAGCCTCGCGGCGGTGGAGGCCGGCGTCGCCGTGCCCCACACATGCGTGAATGGCCTCGGGGAACGCTCCGGCAACGCGAGCTTCGAGGAACTCGTCCTGTCGCTCGAGGCGCTGTACGGCTACGACACGGGGATCGACATCTCGAGGATCTACGAGCTGTCCCAACTCGTGGAGACGCTGAGCGGGATCCCGGTCGGAATGCACCAGCCGCTCGTCGGCCACAACGCCTTTGCACACGAATCCGGCATCCATGCGCACGGCGTGATCAAGCACACCGCGACGTACGAGCCGATGCAACCGGAGAAACTGGGGAGGCAACGCACCTTCGTGTTCGGAAAACACACCGGGTCCCTCGCGGTCGCCGAGAAGGTGCGCGGCCGTGGGGTCGAGGCGACGCCGGAACAAGTCGCGGCGCTCGTGAAGCTGATCAAGGACTTCGCGGAAGCGCGATCGAAAGGGGACCAGCAAGCCTTCGTCGTTTCGTTCCGCGACCGCGCCGAGCGGAGGCGCGGCGTGACGGACGACGAGTTCTGGACGCTGGCCGAGAAGGCGGGCCTCAGGCGGCCGAAGACCGCGGCGAAGTGAAGCGGCTCACGTCTTTCGGGGCGGAGGGTCGACGGGATCCGGGTCGGGGATCCCTTGTCCCATGGCCGCTCGGGCGAAGGCCGCCGCCCGCCGGGACGTCGAGACGTAGATTCCTAGGAGGACGATCCCCGCGCCGGCGAGGTCGATGATATCGAACGTCTCGTTGCCGAGGCTCGCCCCGAGCAGGACGGCAACGATCGGGATTACCAATGCGATGTACGAGAGGAACGTCGCCTGCATCTCCTTCAGGAGCCACTGCCACGCGACGAACGTGACGACGGAGCCCGCGATCGCGAGGTACAGGATCGCTCCGAGGCCCTGGGGCCACGTCGGCACGGCCCATGGCTCGCGGGCGATGAGGGAGAGGCCGGCCAGGGCCCCTGCGCCGACCGCCATGGACGCGGCATTGAAACTGATCGGTTCCGTGTCGTGGCCCCAGCGTTTCACGGCCACCGTCGCAAATGCGGCGCACGTCGCTCCGAGGACGATCGACAACATCGGGAATACCTGCGCCAGACCCGCGGTCCCGAGCTGGCTGCGGAAGATGAGGACGACGCCGCCGAAGCCCACGGCGATCCCCAGGAATTTCTGAAGGGTCAAGCGCTCCGCCTTCAGGAACGCGTTCGCCACCAAGGCGGTCTGAAGAGGAAAGGTGGCGAATAGGATGGCCGACAAGCCGCTCGGCACCCCGTTGTTCTCGCCCCAGTAGATCAATCCGTAGTCCCCGGTGAACAGGACGATCCCGACGAATCCGACGAGCGCCCATTCCGTCCGGTTCTGCGGCCACTTCGATCGGAAGACGACCGCGAGGAGCACGAGGACGATCGATGCGACCGCGAACCGCAGGGACGCGGACAAGAACGGCGGGGCGCCTTCGAGGCCGATTCGGATCGCGAGCCACGTCGACCCCCAGATGAGACACAGCATTGCGAATGCCGCGCTGCGCGTGGAACTCGTGGCCATCGGCCCGAGGATTGCGGCGGTCTGGTAAAGCCTTGGGGCCGTCCATGGCCATGTTTATAGGTCGCGCCGCACCTGTGCATCCGCCGATTCCGATGACGGGCCAGACGATGTCGGAGAAGGTCCTCGCGCGCGCCAGCCACGCCGAGTCCGTTCGCCCCGGCCAGATCATCGACGGGGACGTCGACCTGCTGTACATGCACGAGATGCTGGCGATGGCTCTGCTGCCCTTCAACGAGATCGGCACGATGAAGGTCTGGGATCCCGAGAAGATCGTCGTCACGCTGGACCACTGGGTCCCTCCACCGACGCCGGAGATCGCGAAGATGCACCAGTCGATCCGTGAGTTCTGCCGGAAGCAGGGCATCCGGCGATTCCACGACGTCGGCGATCACGGCATCGTCCACCAGCTGATCGCGGAACGCGGCTATGCGCATCCGTGGCAGTTGGTCATCGGGAGTGACAGTCACACGAACATGGTCGGGGCCGTCGGGGCATTCGCGGCGGGGATCGGCGCGACGGACACGGCCGCCGTGATGGCGAAAGGCCAGCTCTGGCTCCGCGTGCCCGAGACGATGCGCGTCGACATCCGCGGCACGCTCAGCGAGCGCACCGGCGCCAAAGATGTCATCCTGAAGGTGATCGGCACGACGGGAGACGACGCGGCGCGCTACGCGGCCGTCGAGTTCACCGGTCCGACGGTCGCTGCATTCCCGATGAACGAGCGGTTCGTGCTGTGCAACATGACGACCGAGATGGGGGCGAAGGTCGGGATGATCGCCGCGGACGACGTGACGAAGGAGTACCTCGCCCACTCAGGTCACGAATTCGAACCGATTCGGTCCGACGACGATGCGACGTTCCTGAAGACGTTCGCCTTCGATGTCGATGGGATGGGCCCACAGGTCGCATGTCCGTCGAATCCGGCGAATCTCAAGCCCGTCGAGGACGTCGCGGGGACGAAGATCGACGTCGCGTTCCTCGGCTCGTGCACGAACGCCCGGATCGAGGATCTTCGAATCGCGGCCGAACTCCTGAGGGGCGAGAAGGTCGCACCCGGCGTGCGCTTCCAGATCACGCCCGCATCGCAGATCATCTACCGCCAGGCGCTCAAGGAGGGCCTCGTGGAAGTCTTCATGGACGCCGGAGCGACGTTCACCTCGTCCACGTGCGGTCCATGCTTTGGGGGCCACATGGGTACTCTGGCCGGAGACGAAGTGTGCATCTCGTCGACGAACCGCAATTATCCCGGCCGAATGGGTTCGCCCACGGCGCAAGTGTATCTCGCGAGCCCGTGGACGGTGACCGCGTCTGCGATCCACGGGGAAATCACGGACCCGAGGAAGGTCTAGCCTCCATGCAAACGCGATTCGAGGGCCGCGTGTGGACGTTCGGCGACGACATCTCGACGGATCACATCATCGCGGGCAAATATCTTGGGACAACCGACCCTAAAGTGTTCGCGGAGCATGCGTTCGAGTCCGTCGACCCGACGTGGGCGAAGAAGGTGCAACGCGGGGACATGATCGTCGCGGGCGCTAACTTTGGGTGCGGATCGAGCCGGGAGCAGGCACCGGTCGCCTTGAAAACGCTCGGGATCTCCGCGATTCTCGCGAACTCGTTCGCGCGGATTTTCTTCCGGAACGCCATCAACCTCGGATTCCCCGTCGTCGAGTGCGCGGGCTTGCGAGACCGGGTGAAGACGGGAGACACGATCGAGCTCGACCTCGCGGAAGGTGAGGTCCGCATCCCCTCCGGCCAGACGCTGAAATTCACACCGTTGCCCGCGAACGTACTGGAGATCCTCGAGGCAGGCGGCCTCGTCCCGAAGCTGAGGAAGGAGCTCCACACAGAATCGACGGCGTGAGAGATGTCGCTCCGAAGATCTCTGCCGCTGATCGCCGCGGGAGTCGCAATCTGGACGATCGCGGCTTCCGTCGATGGGGACGCGATGGCTCCTGGAGTTTGGATCGTATTTGCCGCGGCCGCGCTCTCCGCGTTGGCCGTGTTCCTCGAACCCGGAGACGATCGAGGACTCGGACGATACGGTCGACCGCCGCCCCGGTGGCCTCGCCGGCTCCGCCCCGTACCGGCGGATTGCCCCGCGCCGGGCGGGCGTCCGGCCCGCCGGTTCGCATGGGTCCCGCCCCGGTTGCGATATTGAAATCGCCCCGGACAAACCTTAAGGCGCGTCCTCCGCATCGCCGCCGTGATGCCCTTGAAAATCGTCCTCCTCGCGGGCGACGGTGTCGGACCGGAGGTGATGCGGGAAGGCGTCAAGGTCTTGAAGGCCGTCGAATCGGCGTACGGCGTCTCGTTCGACCTCGTTCCGTTTCCGTGCGGTGGTCAGCATTACCTCGAGACTGGGGAAGAGTGGCCCGACGGAGCGTTCGAATCCTGCAAGGCCGCGGACGCGATTCTCCTCGGGGCCGTCGGGCTTCCCCAGGCGGTCCTGCCGAACGGAGACATCGCGGGCGTCGGGGTCGTGTTCGGATTGCGGTTCGGCTTGGACCTCTACGCGAACGTGCGACCGACCAAGTTGTACCCGAACGTCCGGCACAAGATCCACGACGGCTTCAAGCTCGTGTGGGAACCGGGAAAAGTGGACTTCGTGATTGTTCGGGAGAACACGGAGGGGCTGTACACCCCGACCCGCGGCTTCCTCGACCGGGGCGGGGTGAAGGAACTCGCGGTGGACAGCCGCGTCATCACCCGGAAGGGCGCCGAACGGGTGATCCGGTTCGCATTCGAGCTGTCGAAACAGCGGCAGGGCGCGCCGTCCGATGGGAAGCATCGCGTGACGTGCGTCGACAAGTCGAATGTCACCGCCGGATGCAAGCTCTTCCGCCAGGTGTACGACGAGGTCGCCACCCGGTACCCGACCGTCCTGAAGGACTACGCGTACATCGACGCATTCCAACAATGGCTCATTCGCTCCCCGGAGGTCTACGACGTCGCGGTCACGTCGAACGTGTTCGGCGACATCGCGACGGACCTGGCGGCGGTCCTGCAGGGGGGCATGGGCATGGCCGCCGGCGGAAACATCGGAGACACGCGTGCGATGTTCGAGCCAATCCACGGGAGTGCGCCGAAGCACGCCGGCAAAGACGAAGTCAACCCGACCGCCATGATCTTGGCTGTCCAGATGATGTTCGACTGGCTCGGCCGAAGGAAGGGAGAGAAAGCATTGATGGAGGCGGCGACCGCGGTCGAACAAGCCGTCGAGTCAACGCTGAAAAAAGGCACGATTCTCACCTACGATCTCGGCGGCACCGCGAAGTGCAGCGAAGTCGGAACGGCCGTCGCCTCCGCGATCGCTCGACCGCGGAAGAAGTCATGATGTGAGCGACGGTTCGTCCATCCGAATGCCGCTCGAGATTGCTCGGTCACCGTTGCGGCGTCGATCCCGAATCGTCACCGTTCGCGCCACTGGTACAGCCACCACGCCAGGGCCAGCCCGATGGCCGCCGAAAGGATGAGCAGACCGGCGTCGAGCGCCAGACTCACCGCGGTGGCCGGTTCGAGTCCCAGCGTCCCTTGGACGAGCAGTGCCGCGTAGGTCGCGGGAAGGAGCTGAGCCAGTTCCCGCCACACGGGCGGGAGGCGCGAGAGCGGGTAGTACAGGGGCGACAGGATTCCGAGGAGTGTGAAGATCAGGTTCCCGACCGGCCACACCTCTCGCTGGCTCCGCAGCCGGCTGGACACCGCAATCCCGATCGCCGAGTAGAGGACCCAGATAATCAAGATACATGCGACGATCACCAGCCACGCCGTCAACGAAACCGACGTCACCATCGCGAGGATGATCCCGAGCGCCACGAGCGCGGGGACGGCCGGAATGATGTTCGAGAACGCGACACCGAACAAGTAGCGAACTTTGTCGTGTGGCGACGCCACGAAAATGTCCTGGAGACGTAGCTCGATCCGGAAGACCGCGGAGTCGGAGAGGCACCAGCTTCCGATGTTCTGGGTCGAGAAGATCATCGCGCCGGCCACTTGGAGAGGGAAGTACGAGGGGTCCGAGATTAGGTGCAAGAAGTAGAGGAAGAAGAACGGCTGCAGGAGCGGGACGATCGCGGCGGCGGGGCTCCGCCAGATCCACCGCCACCCGATGAGACCCCACGCCGCGAGCACATGGCCTTTCTGCGGTTGCGCCCCCAAGTTGACTTCGACGGCCATGGTCAGCGCTCCCGAGCCATCCGCCGAGCCCAGTAGATTCCGAAGACGAACATGGCGACGGATTCCACCGCCAAGGCAGCCGCCGCGACGATCGCCTCGTTCCCGCTAATCGTCTCGAGACCGGCCACACCGTTGACGAGCACCGCGGCCCCGCTCGTCGGGAGGAGTAGGACGAGTGACCGCCAGTCGACCGGGACGAACCGGATCGGATAGAACACCGGCGGCACGATGCCGAAGAGATTCGTCAGGAGGGCCGAGTACGGCCAAATCGTCTTCATGTCCTTGAAGAGCGTCGACACGACGTAGCCGATGGTCGACGACACGGCCCACACCGCCAGGAGACACGCGGCCAGGACAAGCCAGGCGACGACGGACAGCGGGTGAAGGATCTCCAGGATGGCGAGGACGAACAGGCTCGGGGGCAGGTACGCGACGAGCATGCCTCCCGCGATCCCGACGAAGTACGCCTCGGGGGAGAGCGGGCTCGCATGGTAGAGCTCGTTCAACTTGTGGTCGATCCGGATGTACGCGGCCTCGTTCAGGACTCGTTGTCCGATGAGAAACATCGAGTAGACGAGCGAGCCGATGA
>Ga0209236_1000354_pt1 | contig 25928 bp, 25 predicted proteins | sample GraSoi013_1_40cm_FD_185819 | JGI IMG/M metagenome (GOLD analysis project Ga0209236, IMG submission 185819) | Grasslands soil microbial communities from the Angelo Coastal Reserve, California, USA - Sample 09_27_2013_1_40cm (SPAdes) (version 2) | ecosystem: Environmental > Terrestrial > Soil >... | reverse complement strand
GAAATGTTTCGGTGATAGACGCTTCAACCAATCGGGTCGTTGCGATGATAAGGCTGGACAGTAACCCAGGCCCGCTGTTGTACAACCCCTTCAATCATCACGTGTACGTGACAAGCGCGAACGGTGTCAACGTGATCGACGAAACCAGCAACAAGCTTCTCACAACAATCCCATTAAGCAACGTAGGCGCGTTAGCGTACAACCCGTCTAATCATAACGTGTACGTTTCCGGTTGGCAGGCAATCTGGATAATCGACAGTTCTACCAACAAAGTCACTGGACAGTTCAGTGGAGTATCCGGATTCAATCTCGCCTTCGACTCGAACAAGAGCTACCTGTACGCATCAGACGATTACGCGAACACTGTACAAGTAGTAAACACTCTAACGGGCAAATTGATCAAGAGTGTCCCGGTGTGCCAGTGGTGTGATCCGTCGGGCATGGCCTTCAACCCTGGGAACGGACGAATCTATCTGGCCAACTTCGGCATGGGCAAGGTCTCGGTTATCAGCGACACGACAAACAATATCGTAGCAACCATAACCGTGGGAAGCAATCCCTTCGGAGCCTTGTATGATCCTTTGAACCAGAAAGTCTACATTTCAGACTATAGCTCTGCTGTCCTCTCCAAGATCGACCCATCAACCAACACTGTCGTCGCAAACCTAAGTGCTGGCAATGGTCCATGGAACATTGCACTGGACACGATGAACGGATTGCTCTACATCACAAATCTCGGATCAAACACGGTCACCGTCATCTCTCCCTAACAGCCCAATCAGCAACGGCCTAGACCTCTTCCACACCTTAGTGGTATTTTCAATAATACTCGGCCGTTGAGTCGACTAGAGACGACTCTCAGCTAGGTCTTTTTCTGTGGCATGCCCGTGTAGGTGGCAATGTACCAGTGGTTGCCGGAGGGGTCTTGGACAGCTGCAGCGCGTTCACCATATTCCATTTCAAGGACGCCGTGGAGGCTTACTCCGCCAGCCTTCAACGCGCGAGCATAGGCAGAGTTTGCGTCGCGAACAAAGAGATGGAGGCCGGTCGGCATTGGCTTCCATCGGCTCGAGGCCCGTCCGGCCTCGATGACACAGCCTTCGATGCGAAAGGCTGCATGTTGGGTCTTGCCGTCAGGGGTCTTTCCTCGTTGCTCTCTTATCTCCTCTGCTCCGAAGGCTGCCTTGGCGAAGGCGACGAGCTGGTCTGGTTCCTCTACTGTGATGAAAGGGGTCACAGCGGGGAATCCTGGCGGAACGTGTGCGGGTGATGATTTAATGGAAGGCATGGTATCGGCATGGCATGCTTCCAGATTAATGGGTTTTTCGGTTAGCGCACGCAAATTACGTCCTCACGCGATGATTAATCCCATCGCATCTTTTGCTGGTCGAAATAATCGCTGCCCTGCTATTCTTCAACGAGTTCTAACGAAACCCTGACCCTCTTGCCAACGGACAGTTTCGCTGCTTCATCGGCTGCACTACCTTTACTGTCAGAACAACAAGCGGCTCTGGAACTTCGAGAGCCTGGGCAATAGCTTACCGATGTAAACGCGCAACAAAACAGCTACAAACAATTATTCGGGACGGTTCCGCGACCCGCGGGCGAGAACACCTTAAAAAACACTAAACAGTTAGCTTTAGAGGAGACCATCGTGAAGTCCCAAAATTACTCCACTACTTTTACTGTGGACCAAACTCCGGAGGAAGCCTTCGCCGCCATCAACGATGTTCGCGGATGGTGGTCAGGAAACATTGAAGGCAGTACCAGCAAACTCGGCGATGAGTGGACGTATCGTTACAAGGACGTCCATTATTCGAAACAGAAGATAACAGAACTAGTTCCTGGCAAAAAAGTCGTTTGGCATGTTTTAGACAGCTATCTCAATTTTATTGAAGACAAAAGCGAGTGGAACGGTACAAAAATCACTTTTGAAATCGGTAAGAAAGGTGACAAAACCGAAGTCCGCTTTTCTCACCTAGGCTTGGTCCCCGAAGTTGAGTGTTACGATGCTTGTGCAAACGCATGGGGCGGGTATGTTAACAGTAGTTTGCGGACCTTGATCACCAAGGGTAAAGGGCAGCCCAACCGGAAAGAGAAGACGGTTAGGGAAAAGAAGACCGTTAAAGCCAAGCCGATTAAGAAGAAGAATAGGAAGTAGTCACCCGCGGTCTCATCGCCTGGTTCGACGACGATGAGTGCGTCGACCACGGATCAAGCAGTGTCTCGTTTGTGCCTTACCTGAATGACTCAAGCCAACTATGTCGAACAAGATACGTTTGTAATTGATCGTCAGAGTTCTCGCGAAGAACTGACCTTCGATCTTCATTTCGCGCAGGTCGTGACCGTTGCTTTCATTTGGGCGGAATCTTTCGAACGACAAAGAGTCTTCGAGATATGGCCTGAGCTTGGTAACCTCGGGATCTACTGCGACCTCTTTGGGTATAGGCTTCTTCTTTGACGAAAGTAGCAGGTCATTCAATACTTCTCTTGCTGCTTCATAGTTCTTCCAGGCTTCCTCAACGAATCCGGTGAAAAGTCCGTTCGCAGTCAGCTTTGCGATGAATGATCCCTCACTATCTTCCGCGTATCCTTTTAGAAGATGTGCTTTGATGTTAAGCTCATTTGTCTTGTCCAAGCTGTACAAGAACCGGCGGGCAATGGCCTCAGAATCTGTTTTGTAGGCATGGTTGAGCGAATCGCCGAAAGAGCCGCTGGCTAGGAGAAATCTGGCGATATCATAATCACCTGAGATTAGGGCGCTGGAGATCATGTGTGAAAAGTCAGGCTCGTACGGGATTTCGCTCATCAAGAGTCCCTTCCAAGTAGCCTTACGGGTGCGGCGGTCGATTGCTCCAATTTCAATGAGCCAGTCCTCTGCAAAGGCAACTTCGCGATGATCGACCTTTGACATGAACTCCAGCTCTGAGAGTATGAGGCCATACTTGGACATGAGGAGTACGAGATCAAAGGGAGTTTCGGTTTCGAGAGCCTTGCGCACCGGTATCGGGTCGATCTTCCTTCGTAAGGGCGTATCAGTAACTATGACGGCCCTACCGGGCTTGAAGCGACCGATTCTACCCATCATCTGCAGAATGGAGTTGTTGTCTATCTTCTTGTAGTGGAGTGTCTTCTGTCCCAGCGTGTCTTGGCCGTCAATCACGTCATCAAATATCAGCACGTTATCCACGTAAATATTCACCGAGGAAGCGATTACGTTTGTCGCGAAGATTCTCAGATTCTTATCATGTTCGGCTCGTTGCTGGATCCTATTGATCTCTGAACCTTCAAGGCCTCCGTGAATGTAAACACCGCCATAGCTGCTGGCATACCTTTCCACCAGGCGTCTTGTGGGGAGAAAAACTAGCCAGGACTCATCGCGGGGCAGCGAGTCAAGGAAGAGCGACATAATCCTGAACATTTGATTGTGATCCTCCGCCATCTCCACATCCATCGCGACGGGATATCTACTACCGCTCATTCGATACAGCTTTGAAATTCCCAGGAACGATAGGAACTCTTGAGGATCGATTGTGGCGCTCATGACCCGAAACAGATTCCTTGCTCTGGGTTCTCGCTTCTTTGCGAGTGACATGCACAGTTCCAGTTGAGAAGACATCTGGTGGCTTTCATCAAAGTAGATTGAGGAGTCAGAGATCGAGTCCTCGGCCAGCATTCTCAGCAAGACGCCGTCCGTGACGATCTTGATCTTGCCACCGAGATTGATCTTAGTGTCCTTTGTAATGACTGATAGTTCATCGCCTAGTTCTGGATGAAGCGCTTGGAGCGAATAATAGAGAGCGTTGCACGCGGCCCTTGAGGGCTCGCGGATGATGATTTGCCTGTTTCCTTTGGACAATTCATATTCGTGAATCGGGGTTACAGTGCTCTTTCCCGTGCCGACATTGCCGATGATTACGAAATGGTCCGAGAAATCTATCGAGTCAAGGATTGAGAAGATCGGAAGCTTTGGCCCTGGATGTTCGTTGATTGTTTCTTGCGTTTGACCCTCTCCTCCTTCCTCTAGCATGACTAGTAAAGGTGACTCTAATGAACACTGGGTCCGCGGAAACTTTTCGAAGCCGATTCCCGTACGAATCGGGGTGAGATCGTCCGGGTTTGGTTTTTTGCTAGCCTAGATGTGTTATTTGTATAAGGTTGCCAACGGTATCGTCAAAACGGGCTATCGTTGAGCCTGGTGTCTTTGTTGGCTCCATGGTGAGTTTCACGCCGAGTTTTTTCAGTCTCTGGTACTCTTTTTGAACGTCGTCAACGAAGAACATAGTTGTGGGAATCCCTTGTTTGTAAATGGATTCTTGGTAGGATTTGGCCGCAGGGTTGTCGTTCGGCTCGAGAACCAGCTGAGGCCCATTCGGCTCTTCAGAGGAGACGACTGTTAACCATCTGTATTGACCCGCGGAAACATCGGCCTTCTTGACGAAGCCTAGTGTCTTCGTATAGAAGTCAAGCGCCTTGTTTTGATCGTTGACAAATATGCTGGTTAGTTTGATCTTCATAATTTCTTCATTTTGTCCGAGACGCTTACTTAAGCGTTCGGAAATCCTTCTGCAACTACTCTTCCCGTAGGCGTGCAAGAAATAGCTCTTGCAGTATGGCTCATATTCAAAGGATTTAGTTCGTCTGCGAAATGTGTTAGTTGGACGGGGTTACCTTGACCTTTGCCAGATTCTAACAATGTGCTTCTTCCCAAAGAGGGCGACAAGAATACCGGCACCCACCCAGGAAGCACCTCCAGCAACCGCTACTATTGTGATCAGAGGCCGGTCTAGATACAGAGATCCTGACATAAGGAGAAGGATCGAGAGATGAGTTAGAATATCTGCTCGGTCCAATATCCTGAACTCGCCTGTTCCATCCCGGAAAGCTGCATTGACAGTTCCCCCGAGCAACGCGAACCCAATACCTGCTAGCATGAGTAGGGAGATCGGATCGTCGTAGGGAATCTTCAACAGCAAGAGACCAGCCTCATCAGCACACAGCCCTGCTCCTATGCCGAAGATCAAAGCCGCGTCCCATCTGACCCTCTGCGTTTTAGTAACTGTTAGAAAACTCGTGCTCACCGAGAGCAGCACTAGGCCATAGTAGAAGTGGTGCAGTTGAAACAGATTAGACGAGCGAGTCGGACAGGCAGGGTCACATCTGAGATAAGATTCTAGTGAAACATACTCCCAAACACGAGCGACGAGGACTGCGCTGGAGAAGCCCAGGGTGGCAAAGGAGAAACCTACAGGCCCGCCAAGGCCCAGAGTTGCCAATTGACTAACCTAGGAATGAGATCCATTTCAGAAGCAAATTAGTCTATCCAAATCTCCGCGCTCGGCCAACGCGGCCTGCGACAGCAGTCGCTGCTACTCTTCAACAAGCTCTAGAGAAACTCTGACTCTTTTGCCAACAGAGAGTTTCGCTGCTTCATCTGCGGGGACAAGCCACTCTTCGACGTGAGATCCAAGCCCACCAGAGGCGCCCGGTCCTCCAATCATGACACCAGGGATTAGACCCCTGAGTTGCTGTGCTATCTGCTCGGTCATCTGCTCTGCCATCTTCTCCTCCTCTGATCGCGGAAACGGACGTACCCGTTGTTCGTGATATTCCTCGTCCAGCTTGACTTGGACCCGGACTTTGACAGGGTCGTCACTTTGGACGATTCCGATAATTGTGCCGTTCTTCTGGACCTTCATGCCAGATCTATCAGCCACACAGCGGTGAGCGGCATTTTATAGGGTTGTCTTGGAGAATGAATCTTCATCGCGAGCGGTCATTCGGAGACCTAAGTCTTGCACGTGATGAGTGGGAGCCCGAATGGATTTGCTACGTTGGCAGAGGCGGTAATCCCGGCCAGTTGACCGCTAGATCCACAGCTTGTTTCAACAGATTCTCGTCAGGAGGTGACGGGCCGAAGTACCAGAGGGACGGATTTCCGCCTGTGAATCTGGCATAGTTCGTATAGGTGCTCAGTATCTTATCTGCGAGGGCGTGAAGTAAGCTTGGCAGAGTATTTCGCTGGGCACTCGTCAGGTTCCCCAAATATGTGGATAAGTTGGTTTCAAGCCTCACCAAGGCATAGCCGATTCTGTCCAGCTGATTCGCGTGGTCCCAATCAAGCCTGATCAAAGCATCCAGGCTGTAACCAGCATAACGAAGGTCATTTCCAGCCACAACTAGCGCGGATTCACTCAAAGTTTCAGGGCCAGCTTGCAGTAGTCCCGAACAATCTTCTAGTATGAAGGTGAAGCTTTGGGCGAGGCGGAACTGCGTCTGCCAACGGCTGTAACTGCTTGCTCTCTGTACGCCCCAGTATACTCCAACGGGCAGCATGACCATCGCAAGGATCAGACCTACGAGAAGCCAGCGTCTCAAGACTACACTTTCTTTCAACAAATTATACATCATCAGCAGCGAGGTTTACGCGTTGCCCAGCTTCTTAGTATTGCTGGAGTGAGGAATAGAAGAACTTGGAAGCTTGCTTCTAGTTCTGCCCATGGTTCTTGGCGTTGGCAGCCTGATAACCGTCATCGCAGTTCTCGCACTTAGAAGGAAGGGCCCGCCGCAATGAGAGACTATCTTACGTTATACTTACTGCGTAACGCCTAGGGACAAAAATTGCTCTGGAAAGTGGTCTTAGGCGGCGATGTCGTCCATAGTCATTACCGAAAGCTTGTCGGACTTTTTGGCCAAATCCGAGACACGGTCGCCTATCAGGAACTTGACGTTCTTGCTCGCTGCTAAGTCTAGTAGTCGCTGGGTGACGACGCCGTCGAAGACGACAGTATGAGCATTGTCCATTGACGGGATCTTCTCTGCTAATTCGCTGACTGGTATCCGTGCGATTTCCTTACCAGTCTCGTCGAATATCCGAGCCTCCAAGGTTCCGCGGAGTTCCTTCGCCGCCTCTCCTATCGGTGCTGGAAGCTGAACTTTCTCCGTGGGTGCGATGATGGATGCTGGTGCCGTTGGTTGTGGTGGTAATTCGAATGGCTCTCTTTGAGGTCCTTGTTGAGGCTCCCGTTCTCGGTCTCGTTCTCTGTCCCTCATGGGTGGACCACGGCGTTCGAAATAGGGACGCTCCCTACTACCCTCGGGACGTTGCGGTCCCCTATTGTCCTGTCTCTGGTAATCCTGGCGCTCTCCTGAACGCTCTACTGGTCGCGCCTGGTTGATCGGGACCCGTTCTCGCAAGAGTCTGAGGACTTCCTTCGGTGTGAGTTCTTCGACTTCTCTGCCGTAGGGTGCGCGGGCGACGTAGTCGATGTCGGCAACTTGCTGCAGTTCTTTGAGTATGAGGTCGCCAGCTCTGTCCCCGTCCAGGAAGGCGGTTACTTCCTTGTCCTTCGTCAGTTTGATGATTGTATCTGGGACCTTGGTCCCGTTGAGCGCAATTACGTTCTTGACTCCACATTTCATGAGGAGTATAACGTCGGCTCTTCCCTCGACGAGCACGAGAGTACCGCCTTCAACCTCTGGCCCCGCCGGCAGGCCCTCTGGACCGTAGCTGATGATGTCGATGCCTCGTAGGCTCTGAGCCACGTCCTTAACGACCTCCTCGGTGCTGGGTGATGATTCGACTACCCATTTTCTGAGAATATCCTTCGCCTTCGTCATTATCGCCTGGCGCTTTGCCTCTCGGACATCCTCGACCTTTTCCAGGGAGATCTTGGCTTCGCATGGACCTATCCGGTCCACGCTTTCGATGGCTGCGGCGATGATTGCGGTCGAGACCTTGTCCAGGCTTGACGGGATAACTATGGCGCCTGTAGTAAGGTCCTTCTTGCTTTCTAGATTGATCTCTATGCGGCCGATCCGGCCGTTCTTTTGTAGTTCTCTTAGATCAAGGTCTGGGCCGAAGAGTCCTTCTGTCTGGCCAAAAACGGCGCCGACAACGTCCGGCTTTTCTACTACGCCTTGAACCTCGAAGTGTGCCTTTACGATATACTTTGTAGTTGATGCGTACTGTGAAGTTTCGACCATGTAATTCTATCCTCCAATTTCATTCATACCTTCTATTTCGTTTTGGTTTCTGTTCAGCTTATCCGTCCTTCAGGCCCTCCATCTCGGAGGGTTGTAAGGGTGATACTCTGCGCCTCTAAAAAGTGGAAACTTCGACTATTAAAGCCTCGTCTACCCGGTGGTCCCGTCAGGCCGTATCGATAAACTAGTCATAGCTATTAGCCAGCAAAGGCATCCATCTGGAGTAGAACAGGGACCAAGAAAGATTATGCCCCGTAAAGAGGTTAGAGTCGGCGTTAACGGGTTCGGAGTCATCGGCAAACGCGTCGCCGAAGCCGTAACCAAACAAGACGACATGAAACTCATCGGAATATCCGATATTACGCCCGATTATCGGGTAAAGATGGGACAGCATAAGGGGTATCCGATTTACGTCTCAATCCCAGAGAAGCTGCCCGAGATGAAGGCGGCTGGAGTACAAGTCTCTGGGACCTTGGGAGACCTCTTGAAGCAGGTGGACGTTATCGTTGACTGTACGCCCGCAGGAATTGGCGCCAGGAACAAGGCGACCTATGACAAGGCCGGGGTGAAATCGATCTTCCAAGGCGGAGAGAAGCACGAACTAACCGGAAGATCGTTCGTTGCACAGTGCAATTACAAGGAGAACTTGGGCGCAGGGTCAACCAGGGTCGTGAGCTGCAATACTACCGGGATTTGTAGGGTCGTCGGCTCCCTGAGCAAGGGGCTGGGGATCGAGAGAGCTAGAGTGGTATTGTTCCGTCGTGGGACCGATCCGTGGGAGAGCCACAAGACAGGATTGATCAATACGGTGGTTCCTGAGGCGCATATTCCGTCTCATCAGGGACCCGACGCAAAGACCGTCCTGCACGATCTAGATATTAGGACGATGGCGGCGCGTGGTCCGTTCAATATTGGGCACATGCACTTTGCAATGATCCAGTTGAAAGATAGTTTCACCAAGAAAGATGTCTTGAAAGTATTCAATGACGCTCCACGTTTAGCTCCAGTACGCGCTAGCGAGGGCGTAGACAGCATGAATGCTGTTTCGGAAGTTATGCGGGACCTAGGACGCCCACGAGCAGACATGTGGGAGGTCGTCTACTGGGAAGACATCTTGGATGTGGTAGATGGCGAATTGAATATGGTATACCAGGTACACAACGAAAGTATCGTGGTCCCGGAGAACGTGGACGCAATTCGAGCGCTAACTGGCGTAGAAGAAGACTGGAGAGCATCTGTTGCAGCGACCGACAAAAGCCTAGGAATAACTCACACGTTCATCTAGAATGCACTTCTCGTGAGAGTAGGATTTCTCTCGGTAAACGCTCTTAGGTCTCAAGAAGTCCTAGTTCGTCCCAAGTGCACAGGATATTGGAAAGAAGTCCATCGTAGATGGAGAGTAACCGCGCGCACCGATACACACTCTCTCACACTCGCCCCAAAAAATAAGTTGTTAGCTGGGACAAGGATCGATCTAGCACTTACGTTTTTTCTACGCGTGTATTCAGTGACATTGTTTCGTTACTCCAGACGACTTAGCTTTGACACCGAACGCTAATATTCTCAATGAAAGCCATCCAACAATAATATGGGGCTTAGGCCTTGCCCATCAAAATAAACAGGATATCCACATTCTCACTGACGCGGGAAAAAAACACCAAGCAGATCGAAATGAGACCGGCTCTCATGATGAGCAGGCTAATTCAACCGTCGTTCAAGGTTCTACGCGATTTCATCGAATCAAATCTCGCAATGATTGTAAACATGAGGGAAGAGAGTCCTGGAGAGTCGGAGACTGTTGGACCGGCACTTTTTGTCGAATCATCTGGCCGTAGAACTCGCAAACGGGCCTACGTGCTCGGATTCTGGAAAACCGAGAGAGCCAGAGTGTTAAGTGATATCACCCGCGCGAGTCAACTAGTGTTTCTCGATTTGTCTGTGAAAGTGGCAAATTGGCTCAAAGAGTCCTTGTTTTGGCCGAAAACTTACCTTTTCATCGTTCAATTCGAAATCCCGGAAGTGAAATCCTCAAAAGGATTTGTAGGAATCCTCCTCACCAAGCTGAAGGTCGGCCAGCTTGCCGAGAATCCAGAGACAATACTCCGACAAATTAGAGAGGGTGTCATTGACAGCGGTATCAAGAAGGGCCACGTTTTTCCTCACATAACAATGGGCGGAAACGGCTTAGCCATTGAGGAGAAGGTAAAGTCGTTCGAGGATCAACCTTCGCCCGCCAATTACTTTTACGGTTTCCTGTTTCTAGAACCCCCTCTCTACGCACAAAAACTGCTGGAGGAGACCTACTCGAAGCTTCGAAAACGAAAAAGTCTTGGTTCATTATCGAAAGTCAAAGAGTCCATAAAAAACGTCGACAGCAAATTATTGGAGCAAGGGAAGGTGACGATCGAAATAGACAACGTCGAAATCAGAGTACCTGTGTCGGAGATTGATGACATGGTAAAGTTGGCGAAGGATGAAGATGGCTATCTTGTATGCGTGAAGGGTTCCACAATGAAGGCCAAGATAGGAAAGTATGACCTAATTGGAGATGGTGCATTACAACTGCGAAGCACCAAGGAAATTGCAGATGAAATCAAAACCCGAAAGGTTTCGAGTTAAGACTTCAAGCCTAGAAACGCATGTCCCCCTGCGGATTACTTGGCTTCAGGCACTGAACCGCGTGCTTATCGACCCTGACCTGGGGTCCGCCGGCCCCGCTGAAATGCTAGATCTCCTCTTTTTTCTGACCGATGTGGTGATTGTGGTCGATCCCACTCGAAGTAACTTGAGCAGATGGCACTACGACGCGGTTAGATTCTCAGAGCTTGTCAACCATAAGATGTTCCTACCTCTGTTTTCTGGAAACAATAGCGGCTACTACGCGACTGAGGTTTACCGAAGGGACTTATTTGATGATGACCAGTTTTGGGTGGAATACGAAAAAACGATTGAACAAGACCTGGAAGACGATATCTTCTGCGAGTTGGCGCAACAGTTGAATCTAGATGTCGAGGATGCAGCCTTCAGCCTGAATTGGGATTTGATCAACGCGCAGTTATTGAACGCTCCGATTGTGTCATCCAAGAGTTTCCAGCCCTTGTTCGAATACAAGTTGAAAGCGAGTACGAGAGATGTCCAGGTTCCGACATCTCCCAGCGTGCCGGCTAAGGATCAGGTCCTGAGGAAGTTCCTTTACCGTGTGTTAGGGACTCTTCCTTATGGCCTGGACGTTTCACAACTGGTCGAATTTAGAAAGGACCACAGAGCGGAACGATTCCGTAACTGGTTCAGCGATGAGCTTCTCAAGGCCTCTGAAGCGTCCAAGATCGCTCGTCTAGCTTTTGATCAGAAGATCTACGACGATTTTCTTGAGCTTACGCGCAACTATGATGGCAAGGGAGTTGGATTAACCGCTGGAGTCAGTGGCCTAGCAGGGATTGTTGGGTCCGCTTTCGGAGCAGTAATCGGCGGACCCATAGGAGCCGCGGCGGGAGCGGCACCGTCAGTCGTCGCTCCCTATGCTTTCTCGAAAGTCATCAAGCGGGTCTGGGAGAAGACGTCGAAGCATAATTGGGTATTCCTATTTCTCGACGTTCGACAAAAGAAACGAGACACCTAGTTGCAAATTCCTTAACGACCGTCCGGCTTGGGACAGTTCATCTAACCCGACATTTAGGTTCGCCGTAGAGGACTGCAGGGCCAAAGGCCCAACCATTCGTAGCCTTTCGGGGACGCGTTTTTCTAATTTTTCAACTAGAGACCGATGGTTCGCTCCAAAACGCGCGCTAGTGTCTGCAGTATTCTGGACAGTCGATTGGGAAACCGATTGGAATACTTCCTCCAAGATCTTGATACAAACATGATGTATTCGGGACTTAAAGTCGAGTAAAGCCTGCGAATCGCGACGGCAATCCGATGGTTAGTTCTACCCCAGTGTCCGAAAATGATGTCCGTCATCAGTGAGACAATGTACAACAAGGTTAGGTTGGATGCAATTCCATAGAGGAACAGGAAATAATCCGGAACAAGAATCCACCCTAGCGAATCTGTCAGATACCAGAACAGAAGGAAGGTATATCCAACCAGAATAGCGTGTCCCAAGCGCTGGGCTCCTTTCCCAATTCTGACTCCAGAAATTCTACCGTTGAGCCAAGTCACATCCTTGGAGAAGAATAATCCCATACACACGGCGTATGCGCTATAGATGAGGACAGCCGAGTCAAAAACTGGGAGCGTAAACACCTGCAGATGGGGGTACGGGAACGGGAGGAAGTAGGCAAAGTCCTTCGGTAGACGGTCTCGATAAGAAACGACTACTGCCAGTAAGCCGAGTCCAACAAGAACTCTACCTTCTTCACTTCTTCGGGAGACTTCCTCACTGGACATGGTCAAGCTGGATAGCGAGGAGAGCTATAACAAGCACGCCCGCACCTTTGGCATAGATAGCCTGTGGTTCCACTTCAAAGCGCAAGGAACAATTTGGAGGAGCTGGCCCCGAGCTGGGATAAGGGCATGCTTCAAATCCCTTGCTCAAGGCTTCACTGAGTAAGAGTGAGAAGACGACTCTTGCAGGATTTCCTCGACCAGATTCGGCAAGCACTTTATCAAAATCTGTACTATGTTGCGTTAATGATGTGTCTGGCACTCCCTGATATTTGCGGTGCCATAGATTCGAGTGACGGGCAAGCGAGTCGGACGCGATACATCAGCTGGTATAACCAATATGCGGGATCCATTTGCCCCTTCTTCGATGGGCAAGCATGCTATTTCTTCAGATGCTCCATGCTTCACCAAGGCACTACTATGAATCCTAATAGCAACTTTTCGAGAATCCTGTTTGTAGAACCCGGTGCAACGACTAATGTCTTTCATTGCAACGTTTTGAATGATGCACTGAACCTAGATGTCGGGATTTTCTGTACCGCCATGCTCGATGGTGCCCAGCGTTGGTTGAACAGTGTGTTAGGCACTCCACGCTTCTCAGCAAATTACGATAAATTCCTACGAAGATACCCTAAAGGTCTCCCTCCACACATTGTTGGAATCTCTGTAATCGGATGAAGGATCAGGACGTTCAAGGTCGATCCAGGGTCCGGACGAGTCTCTCCCTTAGCGTCAAAACATCGTCAGTTGCGTATGCAGTAGATTGTTTGGCTTCCCCAGGCGCAGGTGACCCATTTCTTGTCCTGTTTCATCATTGCCTCTATCTCGCATACCGCGATCGTTCGTCCCATCTTCTTGACCCTAGCTCTTCCACGTATCATGCTTGCAAAAGCCGGTCTTAGAAAGTCCAACTTCACTTGGTGAGAATGGAGTTCAGATTACGAGTCCTCCAACTATAACCGTCGACGTGATGGACATGATTGTCTGTTGAGAGGATGATGGGACGACTCTCGATATAGAAGCAAGAGAGCGCGGCGATTCGCCTCTGTAAACCTTTTGAGCCAAGGAGGCTCTTCATGAAGTCGATGTATAGAGCGTAGGCTAGGATGCAAGCCGAAGATTCTAGGTTAAACGTTCAGCTGAACGTGGACGAGAAGATCATTAACGTTGTTCGAAGAAGGAAGAACCTGGTTGTCCAAGGCCCAAGACTCTGCGGAAGGACGTTCACCGTTTCGAGGCTCAAAGGCAGCAAGAACAAGGAAGTTAGTGATTTGTTCGAGGCTTACGAGACCATCGATTTACCCTTCCGTTCTTGGGAAGAAGATTACAAATGGCTGAAAGACGGCGTAAGAAAAGCACGGGAAGAGAAACGCCATAGGCTCGCCGTCTTTCTGCCGGACTACTACAGTAAATTCTTCGAAGAACGTCACAAGCGCGAAGAAAAAGGACAGTCACTATTTGAGGACCTGCATATGGAGAAGATAGCCCACGTCCTGGAGAAGAAGGAAGCTGAAGAGATGTTTCGGCAACTTCTTGGGAACGAGGCGCTTGAAAAGAATCTTGAAAACCAATGGATTAAGTCGACAATAATCAGCAAGTCAAGAGACAGTGAGGGGGAAACCTATCTTCCAGCTCTCCTCTCGATGCACGCCAAGAGACTGAACGAAAACCACGAACTTGTGGCCGCCATGGTGGGCAAGAGCCAAACTACTGATCAGAAACTGGCCGAAGAATACTTGGCAAAGGTGAGCAATCGGCTGGAGCAAGAGGAGAAAACTATCAAAGAGTGGGAAAAGCGGCGTGAGTGCATCTATAACGCACTCGGCCTTGAAGCTTCGTGGACAGCTGCGAGCGTTTTCTCCCTTCTCAAAGAACATTCTGGGGGGGTGTTTGATGTGCTCAAGAATATCGGTGTACCTGGAATGGTCGCGTCATTCGTTCCTGGAGTAGTTGCATCAGTCGCTGCCGTCGCTGGTTGGGCCCCCCTTGCCGTCATGGGAGTGGGGCTGATCTTCAGCCTCCGCGAGCGGGCAAAGGAAGAGAAGAAGCCACTGGCGTTTCTTGCTCAAGCCAAAGACCAGTATCGGGTGATGGACCCAGTCGAAAGAGAGTTGCTGGCTTACGACTTTGAAAGATCGAACAAACTCGGACCAGGAACAGGCCTTTCTCTCCTCGATGGACTCTTCGAGAAGACAAGCATAGAAGACCTGAACAATTCAATCGATCGATACTTCTCCGACAATCCCCGAGCCTGGGACACCATAGAAAGCTCTGCACCATGGAAAGCCCTTGAGGACAAGCTCCGGGAACGGGGGATAGACATTGCTAACCTGAGTTCGAAGTATGACGCCTTCCTCCTGAAAATAAACAGGGACATTGAAAAAATTAGGTTAGAAATCGCAATAATCCAGAGGAAGCTTGAGCAAATTGACGGCGAGATCAAGGCCATTAGAGAGGATCTCTATGCCATGGGTGCGAAGAGAATTAACACGGAGCACCATCTTACGGAAAATCTGAAAGGTCTCGCGGTGGGCGAGAAGGAAAGCCTGGTTGGGATCGAGGATTCTAGGGAGGATGTCTTCGTCAAGAACTTCTTGGAACATGTCATTGAAGAAGCTGCGCACAAGCTCGTTGTATTGAACGGGGAGCCAGGAGCCGGTAAGACAACTCTCCTGTACATGATCGGCAAGAAACTTCTGGGCGAGGGTCGGGAGCTCTTCTACATAAACGACGTCGGGTTGTTTTCCCCTGATTCCTTCCAGAGACTCGGGGAAAACTCGTACGCGGTTATGGATCTTACCAGTCAGCAAAATGCCCAGAAATTCTTTGATAGAATTTTGTCGCTTGAGGGACGAGTTTCTCTCTCGAGGGTTATCGTTGCAGTGAGGACAGGATTCATTCACAAGGTCGGTTCGTCTCAAGAGGTAGTCGTCGAACGAGTGGCGCATGACTCGGCAGTTCTTAATGAGATGGCAAGAAGAAAGCTCCTTGAATCGCGAGTATTATCGAAAGCTCCTTTTCGTCTAACTGATGAACAGATCGAGGTCGCGGCCGCTTCACTCGTGGAAAGAGCTAACGGATTGTCGATCTATGTTTCTGAGGCCGCGAAGCTACTTTCAAGCAGAATAGAAGAAGGACGGACATTTGACAGAAAGTTGCTGGACGAATTGCCGACTGGCATCTCGGAAATGATTCTTGAGATTCTGAGAGCGGAAGGAAAGCGAAACGGGGGTTTGCTAATCCACTATTACCTAGTATCTCATTATCCATACTTTCCGCGTGAACTCTTAAGGGATCTGGAAAGTCTGTACGGGATTGGACAACCCTTTTTCCTCAACGAGAGTATTGACGGGAGCGTATCTCTCCACTCCTGGTACAAGGAAGTCACAGACAGGATCTTCACCGGGGAAACGATAGCAACAGGCGTTTCTAATTCGGATAGTGACAAAGCGAGTCAAGTCGCAGAGATCGCAGAAGAAGTCAGGAGCTCAGTTGACCTTGCGGAGAAATTGAAAAAGAACTACTTGGATGCCATTGCTATGGTCGTAAATTCAAATCAGCAGAATCCCGCCATGAAGATTCTGGGAAACCATGTTTCAGAATTCAAAGAACATCTCGGCAGCTCCGTAAATCTCAAAGATCTCGCGGACGCGATGATGCTTTGCGCCATGATCCACCTTATTGATAGGAAATTGAGGAGGAGTAGTGGCGGAGGATACGGCTTTAACATTCTGAAGGAGAGAGTAAGCTACAGCTCGTTAGACCCTGCGATCGTTCCGTTCTACCACACTATTGTAGGATTCATAGTGAATGGTTTCGTTAACGAGGAGGTCATCTCCGTCGGAAGGGAGCAAAGCAGACCATTCTATTCGATTTCTACTTTGCTCTTTTCCCGAGTGCTGGGAGGTTCATTTGCGGAAGACGTGTCTAAGGAATTCTTTGAGGACTCGCCGCATCGGATAGATCTACCTTATCTTTATTCTTCAAAATCTAGAGCACCTTATGTCTCACGACAGTTCATTGCCGCGGTATCTACCGTTCTCGAAGGTCTAGACTATCTCCAAGTTGTTTCAGATTTCGAAAAGGCTCAGTTGCTTTATTGTAAAGGGTTGTTGCAAGAAGCTCTCAAAGAGTTCGATAACGCTATTCGTTTGAATCCCAAGAACCCGGAGTATCACCGTCGTAAAGGGGGGGTGCTGCATGATTTGGGAAGGTTCTCCGACGCTGTAAAGGAGTTCGATGAGGCTATCTCTTTGGATCCGAACAATTCTATCCATCACAGTAGCAAGGCTGGAGCGTTGCTTCGTATGGGGAACAACTTTTCCGAAGCCCTAAAGGAGTTCGATAACGCTATCTCATTCGATCGGAACAATCCTATCTATCACAGTATCAAGGGTTTTGCACTTGGTGATATGGGGAGGTACCCTGAAGCCCTCCTGGAATTTCAGGAAGCTATCGACTGCAAACCCGACGATCCTGTCTACCACAGTAACAAGGGAGTTACGCTCGATAGTATGGAGAGGTTTCCGGAAGCCCTAGAGGAGTTTGATGCAGCTATCAAAATTAAGCAAGACAATCCTGTCTTTCACGATAAGAAAGGCAAAGTGCTACTTCGTATGAAGCATTGGCCAGAAGCCCTCAAAGAGTTCGAGAAGGCCATTTCTTCGAATCCAACCAACTCAGACTACCACACTCACAAAGGGGGGGCACTGGATGGTATGGAGAGGTTTCCAGAAGCCCTGCGGGAGTTCGATGAAGCCATCGCCATGAAACCAGATGACGCCGACTATCACAATAGCAAGGGCAATGTGTTACTTCGTATGGAGCTGTTTCCGGAAGCCCTCAAGGAGTTTGATAAGGCGATTTCTTTGGATCCAGACAACTCCAACTATCACGGTAACAGGCGCAATGCCTTACGAAGCTTGGAGAATCTGTCTAGAGTCCCTCGCGCTAATTGATCGGGACACTAGAACCCGCTCAAAAATAACTCACAGATAATGCTAAATAAACAAGTGGAGCGCTTTGGCTGATGATCTTGACATGAGCCAAATCAAAATGGAGTCAATTCAATGGAGTACATTGAATCATATCAGTGATGTAAAACCGATTGATGAGAGTGATGCAGAGTGCTTGGAGGAGATCCGCCTTATCCTTGAAAAGCACAATAGCCTGGGACGATTTGGGCTGGTGCTCCTTCATAGTCACTTTGACCTGAAAGATGACGAGATGATGCTGGAAACGACTGATATGGAAAAAAGAGAGCACTGGGTTCGCCCTGTGAAGCGCTCCTTCATACAGGAACAGGGTATCACGGTTCAAACCACCGTAGTGGACTTCGATAAGAAAGGGTACAATCGAAACTGCGGTTGCGATCCCAGGTCGACAGGCCACTATCATAAGTGACCTGTCTCAGGAATAGCTCTTCCAAATCCTGTCTAGAACCTTCCAACCTCTGTTGGCTATCCAATCTAGGCTCCACATCGGATCTTTAAGCCCATGTTAGGCCACGGTGATTTCTTCTCTGACACTATCCGAATGATTCAGTTGCGTATGCAGTAGATTGTTTGGCTTCCCCATGCGCACGTGACCCATTTCTGGTTCTGTTTCATCATTGCCTCTATCTCGCATACCGCGATTGTTCGTCCCATCTTCTTGACCCTGCCTCTTCCACGTATCATGCTTCCAACTGCTGGTCTTAGAAAGTTCAATTTCACCTCAACACTAAGCACTCTCGAACCAGAAGGAAGCAATGAGAGGGCTGCATATCCTCCCGCACTATCCGCCAATGCTACAAGAGCTCCAGCATGAACATAACCATCCTGCTGCTCTAGATCAGGACGATTCTTTGCCGATATCTCCACCAGTCCCCTCTCAAGCCTAGAAATTCTAGCCTGGAAGAGCTTCATGACCTTCTGCTTCCGGAAACTAGCCCTGACATGAAGCGAGAAATCTGATCTTGTTGAGGTCATGATTGTCGGGCTACCAATCTTAGAATAAAGGCTAGTCGGCGGGAACTTCAGCTCTAGCTGGGTCCAAGTTCCTACTTCTTAGGGAAGTGGGAGATCTCCCAGAGGTTACCCTCGGGATCCTCGAAGTAAGCTATCCGCTGGCCCCAGGGCTGTGTTGTTGGGGGCTTTACAAAATGTACGCCTTTCCGTTTGAGGTCTTCATATTCTCGGTCAACGTCGTTGACGAAGACCGCGTAGTAGGTTCTGTGGATTGTTTCTTCCCGTGGGCGAACTTGTTCTTCCGAGATTAATTCGGCAACGTTATCGATCGAGATCAGGCCGAGTATGACCCGTTCCTTGTCGCCGAGGCCAAAGAAGGCAGAGTTGTCATCCTTGTTCTTCAACTTGAATCCCAGCTTCTGGCTGTAGAACGATGCGCACTTCTCAAGGTCCCGCACGGGCAGCACCACCGCATTCAGGTGATCGATCATCACAACGAAGGACCTAGCTCGGGCTAATAAAAGCGACCTTGAGCGCCGATTCTTCTGTAAACTACAGGAATAGCAAGTAGACAGTTTCGCCCTGGTACATGGTCCCGGTATTCATGAACCCGTGAGACTCGTACAATTTCCTCGCCACTTCGTTATGAGGCTCCAGAGTAAGCCCTACAGTTCTACACGCAGGATACAGCTTTTGCAGTAAAATGATTATCTCCGCGAGCGCCGCCCTCCCGTAACCTCTGCGTTGATAGTTCTTGTCGATTTGGAGCCCGTTGATCCAGAACCGGTCCCTACGGTTGGCATCGTGAGTGATGGTGAAGAAGCCGACCATTCTCTCATCTGAGTAGATCCCGAACGGTATCACGAGTCCGTTCTCAGGTTTGATGTACGCCTTTGCCAGACAGACGGCGACTGATGGAACAAATGCATGCTGGTCTGGAGATACCTCCAGCTTGAGCGCTTCCAACCAGTTCTCCTTCGTAACCTCCCTCACATTCACCACAGGTAGTAAGACCGTTACCAAGACTCTATTCAACCAACGGCATGTACGCTGTACCAATTAATCGTTCAGTTTGACCCCGTCGGTAAAACTTGTTGCTTTGGACGGTTGTAAAAGGAACCTCTTCCGTGCGCAAGTGAGCATTTATCCTCAGAGGGTGGAGTCAAGCACTGGATGTGAGCTTGCTGTGGCAAAACAGACTGATTACGATATGTTAGACTGCGTCATGGTTGAATGCACCACCAAAGGGTGTCAGCAAATCGGGAAGCCCACGTCGGTCGATGTTTTCTCGGACAAGAAGCACAGAGTTCTCCTGTTGACTCCGCACAAGGATGTGATGTGTGAACATGTCTGGAACAGAATGAAGATGGAAGTGGACAGAAGACTTGATGAATACAGAGAGCAGGAGGGCTTCTCGCGGCCCGAACAAGGAACTACTGTAACTATTGGCTAGTCCTCAATAATCAGTACTATCTCCTGTTTGGCTTAGGTCTTCAGCATAGTAACAGATGCTCTCCAGGCTCGGTATCGTGTGATTTATTCTGTAATGTGTTCAGCCCTCCGAAGGTAGGATAATGCTAGATCCAATCGTGATACCGACACTCTACTTCGTCTCGGTAGTACAGCTCGTCCTCCAAGCCCTAGTCTTCGTGTACGCTTACAAGGTGACGAGAATTACTGGATCCTTTCAAGCGTGGACATTGATCATCGCCGCCTTCGCCATTCTGACAGTTAGGAGTGTGGTCTCTCTGTTCATGACCCTCTCGCTTCCCGCTGACCAGGTTAGTACGCTTATTGAATCGGTTGGAGTCACAACGACTCTCGTCAGCTCGATGGTCAACCTCGCCGCAGGAATAGCCCTGTTTCTCGGGTTTTTCGGACTTGCCAAAAGATTCCAAGCCCAAGCAAAGAGCAAGTGAGCCAGACCAGCACGGCGCTCGCGCCAGTGAGACTGGTGCTCAGACTTTCGTAGAGCTATTTAGAAAGGCGGCGAAGAAGCCAACTGTTGCGACCACTTCAGTTCTCACATAAGAGGGGATCACCCAACTGAAAGATACTGGAACGAGCACTGCCGCGGCCGGAAAATTTATCTCGGCACTCAGCGATTGCGTTCAGGGAGGAATACGCAATGTCCTCGGGCAAGCGGCGCTAGATGCAGTATTCTCAAGGATGAAACTTGTCTCGCTTGCTGAAGCTCCAAGTGAATTGCACAACGGATTCGAGCAAATCTTCGGTCCGGCTGCGGAGATTCTTGAGAGGCTTATGGTGAGAGATCTGTTCAAACGATTAAGTCTAAAGTTTGAAGAGGTTCCGCCCTCCTTCGATTTCGAGACCTACGTGAACATTGCCAAACGAGAATTCTCACTGAAGTCTATGAAGTAGCCGACAAGCGTGAACCGCTCCTAAGACACGCTGACTAGAAATGCGTATTCTTCTTGCAGTAAGGGCAGACACTCACTTTCGGGGATATCATTCTTTCACAGTTGGGACAGCTACGAGAGGCAATGTTAACGGGATAAGGGGCCGGCACTTGCTGAGCTCCAAAACGTATCGTGGGCCGATCAGGGATCGCGACTGTTACTCGACTATACCAAGCGTACAGAAATACTGCGACAAATATTCCAGTAAAGGCAGCCCAAGCGATAATGGGCCCTGGATTTCCAGACTTGACTCCTATAAAGATGGTAATGAAGCCCATAAACCCAAGAACGAACGCGGCCGTCTTTAGCCATCCTTTGAGCTCACTTTTCTTAGTTTGAACGCTCAAACATTTGCTCCCCTGATAATTCTCCGGATCTATTATACCCTGAAAACGGAGTAATAAATGAGGTTCCTATGTCTAAGCGTGGAGAACACGATCAGCAATAACTCCGGTCCCGACTCCGGAATTCATCTGAGGGCTACTTTTTCTCTTTCTTAGTTAAGCTCTGTTTCATCCGAGCCTTCACGATCCGGCTCACCAGAGCCGTTGGAAGCGGTTCGTTGATCGGGAATTGTACCCCACCCTTGGTTGACTTGTACAGTGACAAGTCCTCCCTAAACGGCGCGATCGCCCCACCGGGATAGAACCCGATATGATTCTTGTACCCTGCGAAATAGACCCGATTTCTGCCTAACGTAAACGTAGGCATACCATAACTGATCGACTCCTTAGCCTTGGGCGCGGCCCTTCTTATCGTAAGACGCATCTTCCCTAAGAGCTGCTGGGTTTCTTTAGGAAAACTTTCCAAGTACTCATCAAAATTCTTCGCGATCTTCCTGTTCATCCCCATTCCACAATCACACGCTCTATTTTGTCGGAGTTATTCAGGGCTTGCTTTCCATATCAAAGCTAATATAACAACTTCAAAATCATCACTGTCATTATTGCTGCGACGCCGTGTGCGAAGGATTCAGCAGGCCGCACGTCAACTCTATGTGTCTTGAGATGAACAATTTCGAACGCTAATGTCCAGCCCGGAAAGGAATCTCCACGCATCATCTCGCGTACCCTACTTGTCGCGTTCTGTTTAGTTGCGGGCTTATCATTTCGATTAGGTGTTGCGTTGATATCTCTATGGATCTTCCAAGGCGCCTTCCTGCTAGGTCTCTCTGCCGTCTTCCTAGCGGTCGCGGTCCTTGCAAGAAGGACACGGAATCTGAGCAAGTACTGGGAAATTCCGTTCGCCTTCTTTATCTTTACAATCGCAGGCGCTGCTGACACATTCTTTCTGCATGGATTCATAGACTATGTTCTGCACGATACTACGAGCGCAAATAATCCCCTCGGGTCCACTGTTCTTGCGACAGTTCTAGCTCAGTTGGTCAGCACGCTAAGCATAGTTATTCCGATAATCCTTCTAACAAAAGCTTCAGGGAGCAACTTGAGCTCGATCTTTATCGATAAGTCGCGGGCTCGGAGGGGACTTGTTGTTGGCATTATCGGCTTTCTACTGTTCTATCTCTGGACTGCGAGTGGCCTAGCTCAATCACTCTTCCCGAACAACGGAGTTACTTTATCACGCTTCTTCGCACTCACACCAGCAATCTTGATCCTCGTCCTTTCGAACGGTCTCAGGGAAGAATTATGGTTCAGAGGAATCTTTCTAAAAAAATACGGAAAGTTTCTGGGTCCATTGCCCTCTAATCTTCTCCAAGCCACAATATTCACCGCGTTCCATGTACAAGTCCGATATACTCCGTCTCTGCTGCCTTTTCTCGGGATAACCTTCATCCTTGGACTGTGGCTAGGCTACATGATGCAAAGATCTGGAAACCTGCTTGCCGCTGCGATTTTCCATTCAGGCGCCGATATTCCAATCTACCTAGCCTTTCTATCGTACACTACGACATGATGCATATCCAGCACGTTCTGTCCAATCAACTACTCGACAAGAAAACAAGAGCACAAAACTACTCTTGTCTTCCCGCGGAAAAACATATCCAAGAAGTGGGAAGATTCCTGTTCTTCTAGATACCCAGAGAAAGACAATTCGGGCAAATTTTTGGATATACTCTTATTCTTCGTCTGTCACGCTTGACGATCGGCGTCCTCTACGTCAGACATAATGACCGCTCTGGCCACTCGACGTTGTGTGATATGTGGACAGACTCTAGAGACAAGAGATCCGAAAGGGTATGGAGCTGCACTCAGAGAGCACACTAGAACAGTTCATCCCGAATTGTTCAGATGGCAACGACGCATGAGAGTAACGGCCGTCATAGCCGTCGGGCTAGGAGCAACGCTAGGGATTGTTTCCGCCATCTTCCTGCAGAACGTCGGCTACAACAATTGGGCGGAAGCCGTCTTGTTCGCCGCTGTTCTTGCACCCTTTGCGGGTCTAGCTCTTGCCGGAAGGTTCACGGTGAAAAAGTACCAGAGCGCGTGGAAGAGAGATCATGGAACCACGCCATTATCATCAGTCAACACGTCCCCAGTTCTTGACTTGCAGTCTTCGTCCCTTGAACAACCTATTCCCGCTTCAGCCGACCAAAGAATAATCTCGAGTGTCAACAATGTTGCAAGACAACTCGACATTCCGAGATTCGTAGCGGACGGGATCAAGTGGCAGGATTATTCCAACCTAAAACCGGGTCTTCGCAGATCCGGTCCACCCATTCTGGTCCCGTACGACGGATGCGTCTTCGAGAAAGGAACTATCATCCTCCCATTGTCATCACAGGACAAGCTAGACACTGAAGAATGGATTCCACTAGTCATTTCTGAGCTGCTCTACCAACAGAAATTCCGAGCCAAACGAAGAGTCGGACTATTGATCAGAATAGTCCCATTGACAATTGTCTACCTGATTATTCCGGCAGTTCTCTGGCGACTCGGAATAATCAACCTAAACGGAATGACTACCTACCGTGGATCCCCAACACCGTTCTGGCTCGCATTCTATGGAATATACTCAGGAACAGCACTAATCTTCGCAATGTGTCTACAAATCATTCTTGGCTTTCGATTCGAAAAGAAGCTCAGGCTAATGGCGGATCAGCAGACTGCTACCATGACTCAAAAGCAACTCTTCCTATCTGGACTTGGAAAAATCGGCCGAGCATTCCCGGAGTTAATGCGTGAGAAGCGACCTTCAATATCCTACCCGCCCGGCCGGCCCGGGATTCCGAGGCGTATCAATGCTGTTGAAGCGACTGGGCTCAGTGGCTATTCGATGAGTTCTTCCTGACGCAGTCCTCAATCCAGGATTCGAATCTAGCTCGTGTCGTGGCTCCCAGTAGGGAGCATACTGGTTTTCCATCTGAAAAGATCATGAACACTGGCAGCCCACTAATCCCTAATCGGTTTGCAATCTCTACGTTCTCGTCCGCATTCATCCGGAAGACCTCGATCTTGTCCTGATACTTGGCCGCAGCATCCTGGACTATCGGGTCCATAACATGACAGTATCCGCACCAGTCCGCCCAGAAATCGACGAGCACCATCCGGCCACTCTTGCCCGTGACGCTATCGAACTTGTCTGATTCCAGTTCCACAAGCAACTGTGATCCCATCCATTATTACTACAGTTTCCGTAGTATTTATCAGGGTAAGTCCGTCCAAGCGTAGTGACTCTTCTTGAAGAGAGTATTACAGGAAGACGAAATCTGCCTCTGCGCATTGAAAGGGACGATCGACTTAGTCGCGAGAAAATGGTCATTGTTCGTTCTCAATGTCATAGGAAATAACGAGAGGCTGAGATTCCATGAAATCATGGACATGTTGGAGGGTGTCAGTCCCACAACACTCACAGAGACTTTGGACAAACTAGTCACGTTAGGGCTCATCAAAAGGGACAGCTATCTAGAAACACCTCCAAGAGTCGAGTATTCCCTGACTGCGCAAGGATCAGAGTTGCGAGCGGCTATCCATCCACTACTAATGTGGGCGGCTAAGAAGGATCCTGCAAAAGGAAGAGACCCTGGCTGTCCTGTCTTCGCTCGCGTTGCCATCTGTCCATGACCCGAGATCGGGAGACTAGTAGAAGAGTCGAATGTTGCAAGAAGACGTTGAAGACTATGATGTCGTGGTTGCAGGTGGGGGAATAGGAGGCCTCACCTTGGCTTGTGGGCTCGCAGCCAACGGACGCACAACCTGTGTTTTAGAGTCGAGACCTAGTCTGCTACGATCGAAAAGAGGCCTCGCCCTCCAGCCTAATGGCTTAGCAGCACTGGATAATCTGGGACTTCTCGCTCAAGTTCTTGGTACAGGAAAGAGGATCAATCGTGTGGCTTGGTGGGAGATAGGCCATGGGCGATTAGCAACGTTCGACTACTCGATCCTCGATCACCCGCACAATTTTCTACTGACCATAATCCCTAGCGAACTTGAAACGATTCTAAGGGAAGAGTTGTCAAGAAGGGGAGGAGTCCTGCATGAATCAACGTCGTTTCTAGGCGTCAAGCACGAACCAAATGGACAGTTGAGAGTGACGGCTCTACGAAGCGGTGAGGCTATCGAATATTCTGCAAGAATCCTCGTGGGTGCTGACGGGGAGAACTCCAATTGCAGAAAAGCATTAGGCGTTCGGACGCGTGTCAAGGAATCTGTCAACCAGTATCTGTTCATGCTAATTGGACCGGTGGACGCGATCCGACAGGAGGCTAGGCAGTATTTCACCCGCGGTAAGATGGTGGGATTCTATCCGACACTAGCCTCGACTTACGTCTTCTACTACCTTCCTAAACGGAAGTTCAATGATCTCAGATCCGCAGGAATAGAGTCATTCAAGAAGGAACTGGGAGAGATCGAACCCGAGGTTTCCGACTCTCTTGACAATCTTCACTCTTGGGAGGATGTATCTCATGCTGCGCCGAAGAGAGTGGATGTCGAGAACTGGGTCGTAGATGGGACTGCTTTGATGGGAGATGCTGTTCATGCCCTGGATCCTGCTTGGGCTCAAGGGGCGAATCTGAGTTTGCAGGACGCAGTCGCACTCGCAGATACTGTTGAGAGATGTTTTGAATCAAGTGATTTTAGTGCAAACGCTCTCAGGTCCTATGAACTCCGAAGACGGAAACAGGCGAAGTTTGTCCAGGATCAATCGGAGAGAACAGCCCGAGTCACAACAACTGAGAACCGGTTCTATTATTGGCTGGGCAAACGGCTGATCAGAAATACGGGTGCTGACC
>Ga0209236_1000351_pt1 | contig 25978 bp, 28 predicted proteins | sample GraSoi013_1_40cm_FD_185819 | JGI IMG/M metagenome (GOLD analysis project Ga0209236, IMG submission 185819) | Grasslands soil microbial communities from the Angelo Coastal Reserve, California, USA - Sample 09_27_2013_1_40cm (SPAdes) (version 2) | ecosystem: Environmental > Terrestrial > Soil >... | reverse complement strand
CAGCTTCACCTACGATCCGGTGTCTGCGAACGCGGGCGCGAATGCGCTGAACAGCGGCACGGTGACCATCGCCTGCACGAAGGGGTCCGCGCCGAGTATCGGGCTAAACAACGGTCTTTGGGCCGGCCTCGGCTCAGCGCGCCCGCGGGCGATGCGCCTCGGGGCCACCGCCAACTACCTCGGCTACGACATTTACTGGCCCGGGACCACCACCCCGTGGACAACCGCCGCGCCCTACGTACCGTCTGCTCCCCCGAGCAAGGCGCCCCGAACGTTCAACATGGACGGCGCCGCAATCGCGGGTCAGGACGTCGCCGTCGGCAGCTACTCGGACACCGTCACTGCCACCGTGAACTTCTGACCGGGCCGGGAGGGCGGGGGTGGTCGGGAGGGACCACCCCCGCCTTCTTGCTGCATCCTGCTGGGTATGGTCCCAAGCCCGGTCGCCCCGAACGAGCAGTTGCCTGAGCCGCACCACCGACACGACCCATTGTCTTCAATGCGGCCGGGCGAGATGTTGCAGGGCTGCATCGAATGTCCGCTGCCGCTCGAGTGGGGTTATACACGCGCGCTCTGAAGCGGGAGAGCCGAGCGGTATCAGCGGTGCCCTGCGACGGGTACCCGCGGTTACATACCGAAGGTAGCGCCGCCATGCCCGGTCCGAAAATAGCGATCGTCCCCTCCGTGCTCATTGTTGGCACCGTCAGTTGTGCCGATCAGCCATGTCTGAACCCGCAGGGCTTACCGCCAGCGACTCCTTCTCGGTGGAGTCCTGATAGCCTGCGACCGTGGCGGCGCGGCCTTCGTCCGCATCCCGCGCGATCAAGGCCTGCAGCGAAGGACTGATTGATGCAGGGAGCGAGCGGCCGGTTTCGGCGCGAGCGTCGTCCGTGCTGGTGACGGGGCCGCTGGCCAGGGCCGTGTGGTCGATCTGCTGCTGACTCGTGACCTGTCCGGCGAGTGCACGGGCTTCGTCCGTGCTGGTCGGGATTGGGTTCGCGCGCGCCACCCCGCCTACGGCGGAGAGCGCGAGCGCAACGGCGAATGAGAGTGTGAGCTTCGAGGACATCTTGGGTCTCCTTGTCAGTGCCGGATCTGTTCCGGCGTATGGGTTCGTGTTCGCTTACGCTCATCGACATCAAACGGTTTCAGGTCCGATCCAGCGTGTCTGGTCACGACCCGGTTCCTGAGCTTGCGCCATGCCGGAAAACCGCGGCCTCGCCGAGGGCGCACTCGCGCTCGACACCAACGAGTTTGGGCCGAGCGAAAGGCCGAGCTTCGAGACTTCGTGATTGGTCTTCAGCCTTTGAATCTTCTTGCGCGTCCCGACCGCTTCGACCCCAGCTGCATTCCTCGGGGAATAAAAGGACGCGGAGCGCGGTCGCGAGTCGCTTTGCATGAGCTAGTGCGCAGTGGCGGGGTAGTCTTCGCACCCCGCTGCACCCATCCGCCTCGTATCCGATGCCACCTCGGCCCCGATGGGACCAAATGGAAAACTCCAGTACACTTCTGGGGATGCTCAAGGTGACGTTCGCCGAGGGGTTCGGCGCGCCCATTGACGTCCGCGCCGAGCTGCACCCGCGCCTCGGCGAGATCGCCTCGACCATTGGGCCGATCCCCGCGCATCACTGGGAGAGCGGGTTTAGCACCGAGGAGGGCCACAATGAAGTTCGTAATTGCGTTTGCGATCTTGGCCTCGTGCGCCGGGGCGACAGCACCGCAGCCCGACAGTGAAACATTGGCTCTTATCATCGCCGGCACCGCGGGCGGGCAGTCCTGGAGCCTCGCCGGCGAGACGGTGACGTTCAACAACTGCATTCAGGACAGTTGCTACAACTCCCACCTGACCCTTACCAGCTGCAATTCGCAGTTGTCTTCGGGTGGCGGCGACATCGAGAATCAGCGGATTTGCTACCTGTACTCGAATGACGACGGTGAGTACGTCTATGTGGACGACAATGGGGAGCCTCTCCGGTGAGAGGAATCGAGGAGAGACAGCGGCCGCTTCGAAATACTCGACGACACGGCCATCCTACCCCGAACACGGAGAAGCGATTCGCCCGCGTCCTGCGGGTGCGTGGTCAGCGGATCTTGCCGTTCCATGTGACCTGTCCCGACGGCGATACGATCACCGAATCTGCCAGCGGACCTCCCTCCTCGTGCCAAGTAGCAATGGTGTACGTGCCCGCCGGCACATCCTTGATCTGGAACGCGCCGTCCGACGTGGTGACGGCATAGTACGGATTCTCCGCGACGAAGACTCCACCTCGCATGAACGAGTGCACGTCGCACTTGAGCTGCTGTCCGCCAGGTTTATCCAGCTTCTTGCTCAAGACCAGTCCGGCCTGAGGCGGCATAGCGAAGTTGATGACCGTGGTTCCGTTGAGGAATGAGTGCACGTTGTGGAGGATGGGATCACTGCTCTTTACTTGCAGCGCGGCATGTAGAGGAACCACCTGTACGTGTGGGTGGTAATGACACCCTCTCTGATCGAGCATCGGCTTCATGCTCGACTCGAACTTCTTCCCACTTGCGACATTAACGAGGTAGACGACCACGTTCTCGACGCCGCCGTCCTCGGCCACGATCCAAGAATCTTCCTCGCGCGTCGTCCCGCAGACCTTGGGATCTTTCGTTACTTGGATCATTTTCGGGATCGGCTGGCGGCCGTTGAAGGTAATCCTGCCCGAAATGGTGCCGCCCTGGACGACGGGTTCTTGCCTGTATTCCGCGCCCGCGTGACTTGCGGCTGTGATCACCAAGACAAAAATGGCCAATCTCATGCTTGCTCCTCAGTCGATGGCTTGCTGTAGCCCAAGGGAGCATACGGGTCCAGTTTGAGAAACTAGTCCTGACCGCCACTTCGGGAGAAAATCAGCGGAAATGCAGCTGCGCGTTCGCTCGCTGGCAACCAAGGTCATCCTGCTCTCGGTGGGGATTTCCGCCATTCTCGCCGCCGGCCTGACCTTTCTCGGGTATCGCAAGGCCGCGCGGGGTCTACGGTCGCGCACCGAAACGGCCCTCGCCGCGGACTCATCGCTCACTGCCAACCTGATCGACTCGTGGATGCGGGAGCGAATGGGCAGCCTGCGCGCGCTGGGCAGGCTCGGCGCCATCCGGCGCGCGCTGGAGACGGCAGCTTCGCCGGCGCCGGAAGATCTGGAAGCCACCGACCGCGCGCTGACCGACGGAGCTGCACTGGCTCCAGACATCGAATCCATCGGGCTCGTCAATCTCGCCGGCAAGGTGATCCGGACCAACGACGGAAAGGACGAGGGCCGCGATCTATCGCAGCGGGAATATGTGCGCGACGCGCTCGGGGGAAATACGTTCATCACCGGCGTGAGCGTCCGGGAAGCGAACGGAAAGCCGGCAATGTTCTTCGCTGCGCCCATTCTAGGGTCCAACGGCACGGTAATTGGCGCGGCATACATCCGTGCCGCCACCGACGCGGTTCGGAGTTGCGTCGAGGCGGCGAAGAATCGACTCGGGCCCGGCGCGCACGGCATCCTCCTCGACAACGCTGGCTTGGTGGTTGAAACCACCATCGATCCCAAGTTCCGGATGAGGCCGATCGCTCCCGCAGCTGCGCAGCCGCGGGTTCCGCAAGCGCGCAAGTCATGGGACTCGGGCGCGTCGCCCGCGCCGCTCGACTTCGTTGCCCCAGGCTGGCTCGGAGGAATGTCCGCCGCAGTCACGACGAACTTCCTCGTCGACGGCGTTCAACAGCTCGCTGTCGCTCAGCCGCTGCACAATGCCAAGTGGGTCTACGTCGCCAGCCTGCCCATGTCCGAGGTGGAGCGAAGTGCGCGCGAGTTCCTCCGCACTGCCATCGCCGGCGCTCTTCTGGGGCTCGCCGTCGCAATCGGCCTTGCGCTCTTCTTCGCGCGGGGCCTGACTCGCTCGCTCAAGCGCCTCACTGAAGTGAGCGAACGAGTGATTAGCGACGGCGATCTCAGTCAGCGCATCGAGGCGCTCACCGATGATGAAGTGGGACGGCTCGGGCGCACCTTCGCCCGCATGGTCGAGGCCTTGCGCGAGGCTCTCACCACGCTAAAGGCGTCGGCAGGGAGTCTCGCCGACGCGGCGCTGAAGCTTCGATCCAGCATGGACGAGCAGTCGCAATTCATTGCCAGCCAGGCGACGGCGTTGCAGCAGACCCAGGTCACTGCCCAGGAGATCAAGCAGACCTCCGCCCTTGCAGCTGAGAAGGCACAGGCGGTGCTACAAGTGGCCGAACGTGCTGACGAGATCGGCGGTGCGGGCGAGAGAGCCGTTGCGCGTAGCCTCGGCGGCCTGAGCGAGATCGGTAAGCAAGCGAGGGAGGTGGGCGACCACATCCAGAAACTTTCGGAACGCGCGAGGCAGATTGGCGGTATTACCATGACCGTCAAAGATCTCGCCGACCAGAGCAACATGTTGGCACTCAACGCCGCCATCGAAGCTGTGCGCTCTGGCGAGCACGGCCGTAGCTTCGCGGTGGTGGCGCGCGAGATCCGAAGCCTCGCCGATCAGTCGATCAAGGCCACCAATGACGTAGGGGGAATTCTCCAGGAATTGACGAGTTCCATCGGCACCGCCGTTTCCCTCACAGAGGCAAGCACGAAGAGGATGGAGGCGGGCATTGTCGAGGTGACATCGTCGGGAGACAACCTACGTGCGCTTTCCGGCATCACTCGCGAGAACGTCGCTGCCGTGCGGCAGATCGCCGCGGCGGTGAACCAGCAAAACGCGGGCATCAGCCAGATCTTCGCGGCGGTGACCGACCAGATGGCGCTGATGGATCGTGTCCGCGACGGACTGCAGCGGACGCAACAGGCCTCCGAGGAGCTGCGCGAGGTGGCGGCGCGGGTCGGACAGACGTTGGAGCGGTATCGGCTCTAGCAGGTCCCTGTCCCTTGCCGCGCGCGCCCAGCCCCACGCCGCGCGACTCGACCGGCTGCGCACGCTCAAAGTCCACCAGGGCGCTGGTCATTCGGTCGGTGCCGAAGGCCGGGTCGATGCCACCGGCGGAAGAAGCAACGGCGACAAGAATCGAATCCGGCGGCGGAACATGAGTCAGCGTGGCGCCTGCAGCCCACGCGTGAATCACCGATCTAGCGCGGACCGCAGGGTCCACCTGGACCGCGAGGATTGCCCGGCGGGATGCAGGTCCAGGCCGGTGACGGATCGCCCCTTGGGAACAGTTACGGCGTCATGTCGGCCTACTTCAGTCCGACGCAGAATCAGTTTTTCTGACTAACCGGCGGTACTTCTGCTCGGAAGAATCTTAAAAGATCATCGAAACCGCGTCTCCGCTCGCGAACTACGCCACCATCCTGGCCGACTCTCGACGGCTCGTTTTTGGGCGATGTCGCGCGGCGGCGGCTTGGGGCGCTTCGGGGCGGTTGAAGACGATCAAAGCAGATCCGCGCAGGCGCCAGACCGGGCGTACGATCGGCAGCTTGATGGAGAAAGAAGCGCAGCCGCCCTTAGAGCCGGCAGCCGGCACCAGGACGAGGGCGCGGAATGCAACAGGGCACGGCGAACGAGCAGAATGACGTGAACCTGTAGTCTGTAGTCGGACAGGCGGCGCACAAACGCGGGGGCTCTCGGGGGGAGGGTGCCCCGTCCTTTGGCTACAACTCGCTGCAGGCAGCGGATTGGACCCCTGGTGGACCAAGAGTGCAGGGTGATGCAGATCGTGATGGGCGAGTCCACCGCTCGCGTCCCCCCGGAGATCCTGCACATACTTCAACTCCACGTCGAAGAGATTTCCCGGGTCTTGGTGCAGATCGAACCCCAGAGCCCCTTCTGGACCTCGTTGCGCGAGAGCGGCCTCAGCTTGGAGGTGCTGGGCTGGAAGTTCAGGTTCGGCGTGGAGGCCGACAAGCTGGTGCTCACCGACGTACAGGCCGTTCCGACGCGGGTTCTCTAGCGTGAGGTCGGTGCGGGTTTTGAGCGCCGCGCGCAGCGCGCCCAACACAGCGAGTACGAGGGACATTGCTCTCCATGGCTCGCACGCCGCTCGCCCATCGTCCGGTCCCGGGATCGAGTTTTGGCAAACGACACGTGCAAGACGTAGCCTAGTCGTGATCGATCTCAAGGATGAGTCGCACCAGTACGCCTACTGAGGCATCGCCGTACCGCGACTGGGGAGTCCAAGGCACTGCAATGCCCAGATCAAACGGGACGTGAAGGTGGGCGCCGCGCAGGATGAAGTTCATTGCCAGCGTCGGCGGCATGCGGCGAGCCCAGTCCGCATCCATTTCGAACCCTGCGCAGCCGAGGCGACCTTCCCGTCCGAGCTCAGCGAGCACCGCAGCCTGCGCTCGCAGCGGGACTGCGTGCGCCGAGTGGCCACCGGCGCCCGCGCCAAGAAACGTGCGCACCGTGAGCCAACGATGGCGGATGCCGAATCGGACCCCCCCTGAAAAAGGCAGTGCTCCCTCGCCAGGATCCTGCACGTTCTCCGTGGCGTCATGCGAGATGCGAGCGCTCACCTCGGCCATCAGATGGAAGTCGAGGGGTTGCGAGTGCGTCAACACCCAGCTCGCGGCTGGACGCACGCTAATGGCCGGGCTCGTTGCCCCATCGAGAACGCGGCCTACGCCGAGGTCGAGGGCGAGTCCCAGGCGCTCCAACGCCCGCCATTCGGCCTCGACACTGGTTTGCCATTGCCGAACGGCGCTCGTGCGACGTAACACCAATCCGTTGACGTCGACCTCGACCTCGCCCGCCCGTGCTCCATCGAGGTCGGTGATGCTCTCAGTGAGCAGCGGCTCAGGCATCTTCGCGCGCACCGGGCTGGTGACCGTCAGAACCTCGGCTCGCACAGGCAAACCCAAAGCGGTCAACAGCAGCCCGACTCTGGCCATCACAACCTTCATGCTTCGCTCGCACGGTACCAGCAGTCTCTCTCGCACGCGCGATTTACACTGTCCGGGAGTCTTTCAATGGCGATTGTCAGCAAAACTCAGTCTCGGTCCCGGAGCAAATCTTGGAGCCCTCGAGCGCCCGCATCGGAGAGCCGGCGGGGACGATTTGTCCCAACGGTGTCCATGTGCGTTGGCGAAGCGGGCAGAGAAGAACGCGTAGCACGCCGGCGAGCGCGATCTCTCTTACACCAGCGGCGATTCCGACCAGGCCTGTCGAGGAAGGCTTCTCGCCAGCGCATCGCGCATCCCGGGTGCATGTTCGACGCAAGCTAGCCGCGGACGGACGCCTCCATCGGCGAACGTGAACACGACCGCTGCCTGCTTTGGACACCGTTGGTTGTGGTGCGATCGGATGTCGCACTGAAATGTGAGACCCGCCTGGCATCGCAGGCAAGAATAGCCCGTTCCCTCCGGGCACGCTTGACTCTCCCCGCCACAAAGCGAACGTCGCTCTCATGCCGACAAAGACCATTGCCTGCCTGAGAGTCTCCACGGACAAGCAAGCCGACCGCGGGGTCAGCCTCGATGCCCAGCGGGCCAAGCTGAAGGCGTATGCCGAGCTGCGGCTGGTGCGGAGCACAGCCGCGCGCAGGTCTGCTAGGTTGGGAATCACCGGACAGGGGGCTCGAGTGGACAGAACTCCTCGCTATCGGACCCGAAACCCCCGTTTGTTCGCCCTATGGCTGTGGCATCGACGTCACGCGTCCGGAACCCTCGCCAATGAGATCAACCGCCACGAGGTGGAGGGCGCCCGCCCCTCCGCCAACGTACGCATGCGCCTTGAGCTGCGCTGAATGTTGGTGCGACGGCGAGGGGCGGCGCGAAAGCCGCCCCTGCATCGACACAACGTGATCTACTTGCGGCAGATCCTCCAGATCACTCCGGTGCCAGGGATCTGGACGAGCGGACCGTTATTGGCGCCCACGTATTTTGCCGCGGGGTCGGACTGGCCGAAGTCCCGCACAGCGCCGTAATCCACGACCCAGGCGCAGCCGTCAGGTCCCATCCTGACGTTGGTGGGTCGGTTGAACCCACGAAGGCCATCCACGAACGCCTGCTCGAAGGTGGTGTTGTGGGCAAACCGCATGGTCTTCAGCGCGAACGGCTGGCCCGGCGCGCTGAAGTTGATGAGCTTGATCTCGTGCCCCACCTCCGGAGCGGGCGAGGTGGCATTCGCCGCCGAGAAGCCGAAGTCGCCCTCGAGCGCGTAGAGCGCGGCTCCAGGCCGAAGAGGACCGGCGACGAACGAGTCCGGCACGAACTCGATTCCGGTGAACGAAGAATCGGCGGCCTCGATGGCCAGCGGCGAGGTGATCGGCTGGGGTGGGAACGCGAGGACATCCCGGATCGGGACATCCTCCTTCTCGATCAGGGCGAGACTCGCCGGCGTGCACATGCTCGGCGGATTCGAGGCGTCCGGGACGCAGAGATCGTCGCCCGGCCCGCCGATGGGATTGAACACCGCCTGGCTCGACGGCAGGAAGCCGTACTGGTCGGGCCAGCCGTGGTAGTCCGGGGTGCCATCAGGGTTCTGGCGGGCCAGCTGCAGACTGTCCGGAGCATGGTTCGACGGTCGCGCCCCCCGCTCGTCGGCACCGTCCTCACCCACCAGCATCGCCCCCAGCAGGGCATGATTCAGCGGCGCAAATCGAATGGCGTACCCATTGCGGTACCCCCACGAGAACGGCTCGATGTGGTCCTCCGGGTGCGCGACGTTGAGCGGCGCTCTCAAGATGGCGCCATCGCAGACACCCTGGTGGCTCGCACTTTCGAATGCCTTCACGGTCGCCCCGGGGCGTTGCACGCCGAAGGGGGAGTATCCACTGGTCTTCACCCCGCCTCCGGAATCGAACACATTCTGGCTCAGCACGATGTCCTGGCACGGGATGTCCTGCTGGTTCTGGCCCCCGCCGTTGTCACGTCCGACCACGCCGCTGTTGGTCGTCGACCCCTGCGACCAGTAGATCCAACCGGCCTTGAAGGCCAGCTGCTCCGTCGGGTGGTCTCCGGTCGGCAAGCCGGTGATGAACGGCGTGACGCGGCCCGTGAGGGGGTCCACGATCACGATGCGTGAGCTGTTGTTTTGCCCGTTATGGGCGTGCGTCGCCTGGTTCGAGTCGCTTGCGAACAGCCGGCCGCCCGCAGCGCCTCCTTCATCCTCGTCTCCGCCTTCCCCGCGCAGTTCCTCGAAGGCGATGTCGATCGCCGGCCCTTCGGGCTGCAACCCGCCACCGTCCGCGGTGGGCTTGGCCAGAACATTGAGCAGGTGTCCCGTCTGGCTGAAGACGAGGATGTCGGGGGTGAACGGATTCTTGGCCGCGAACTCACCGCCCGGCCACGCCGATTGGTCGTTGCACCGGCTCGGCAATCCGTGCCCGGACTCCAGCACGTAGACATCAAACCCCTTCCCGTTCCCATGGGAAAGGAAGGCGATGCCAGTAGGGAAGTTCAGGCCTTTTGTGAAGACCGAGACCTGAAAGCCGGAGGGAAGGACGATGTCCTCGCCACCACCCGGATTGAAGAGTGCGGTGTTATCCGGGCACAATGGGTTCACCACCGTTGTCGCAACCGCAAACGCCGGCAGCATTGGAAACAGCGCAAGTGTGAATACGAAACCCGGGAAATATGAACGACTGAATCGCAGACTGAATCGCATAGGACGACTTCCTCTCTCCCCTCATCGCGAGGGGCCCTGGAGGCGCGCGCTCCCAAAGGCAGCTGTCCCCAGCGGCGCTGCCGCTATGGCTGAGTATCGGAGCGGGTTCATTTTGGATTCCGATCTCGCCGGGCGCCTTGCAGTACCTGTCCGGCCCGCGCGCGCTTCTGCTGCGCCTTTCCGGCCACAGTGTCAAGGCGCGGCGCAGGCCGATCTCCGCCGTTGGTCTGCATTGACCGCCAATTCCGAGGGAGCGAGGATTCGTGCTCTTCGACTCCACGTCGTGCGCGATGCTCCCGCGCTCCAGTAGCACGCCCGCCACGGTGGACCTGCGCCATCACCAACGCGTGGCTGCGTAGGACACGCGGCGAGCTGCTCGGCGTCCTTGGGACACGGTTGGGACAAGCTATGAGCTGCGGGAGCCCCTCCGGTGGCGTTGATCCTACGTCGACGGGCCTACTTTCCGCCCGGTTCCACCGCTCGAAGGGCCCACGGTTCCGATTCTTCTGCGAGGAGCACCTGAAGCTCCCGAAGAAGAAGCAGGATGAGGTGCTGGCGAAGTGGGCGGAGAAGAACGCCTAGCAGCCGAACGGGGTACCTGCGGACACGAGCAGCCTGCGAGAGTTGATCGTTGAGATTCTCGCCGACGGATCGTTTCGAGACGGGGCCTGGTTTCGGATGAGCGTTTGGCATCGCTTGTTTAGCTGCACGTGAATTAGGCACCGCGACTTGACTCTGGCGGCATGAGAGCGAACGTCGCTCTCATGCCGACCAAGACCATCGCCTACCTGAGAGTCTCGACCGACAAGCAGGCCGATCGCGGGGTCAGCTTGGATGCCCAGCGCGCCAAGCTGAAGGCCTACGCCGAACTGTACGAGCTGGAGCTCGTTGACGTCATCGTCGACGCCGGCCAGAGTGCGAAGTCGCTTGACCGCCCTGTTCTACTGAGCAGGAGGAATGCTCCCCATTGGACACCGATTTAGAACGCGTCTTTATCCAGGGTCCGAGAATCAAGCACTTACGCGATCTGTTCGTGATCGAGAGTGGTGCCCGGTAGCGATCACGAACTCTCTCTGTGTTAAGCGCGTGCGAGTATCGCAGTTGCTTAACACAGCAGAGAGTCTGCGTGGCTGCCGGCGGTGTTCTGGCCGGTACCCGCTGTTCCGGCCCCTCGGCGCCAGCGGAGATGAACAGGTCCAGGCGCTCATTCTCTCAGGGATCCGGATAGCGATATACGAGGAGCAACTCGCCCTTCATCACCAGCTCGCGATCGAGAAACGCGCCGAGCTTCTCGGCGACGCGGATCGAGGGAGCGTTGTCGGGGTGAATGACGCTGAGCACGCCGCGCGCCCCCATCGTCTCGTGCGCGTAGCGCAGGCAGCGGGCGACGGCCTCGCGGCCGTATCCCTTGCCCCAGACGGAGGGGTGCAGCGCATATCCCACCTCCGGTCCGGGTTTGCCCTCCCAGGCGAGGACCCCGGCCCGCCCGATCAGGCGGCCCGTGGCGCGGTCTTCCACTGCCCAGGGACCGTAGCCGCGCACGTGCCAGTGGCCGATGTTGGCGCACAGCGAGCGGAAGGCGGCCTCGCGGTCCTGGACCTTGTCGATGTAGCGCATCACTTCCTGGTTGGCGTTGAGCTCCGCATAGGCGTCGACGTCCGCCGCGGAAAAGGGGCGCAGCAGGAGGCGGTCGGTCTGCAGGGTAGGGATCTCCATGCCGCCACCCTACCGCAGGGCAGCGAAGCGACCTCGAGCCATTGGAAGGGGCTGTCGCGCTCACCACACCGGGCGTGGACCAACGCCACCCGATAGGTGATGCGCTATCAGTGTGTGCTCGTCGTCATCGCTCTTCGCTAACAGCGTGCGGTAGCTCCCGAGATCGTCCTCATCCATGACGGTGGTCGCCTGCTGACCTGCTCCAGAGATGGCGCGAGGCGTGGCGCCGAACGCCAAGGCCGTGCCCAGCCCGGCATAGAGATAACGGTCACCAAATTCCTTCTTGAGCGCCGTGAAGGTCGGCTCGCCGGTGCAGTGACCGGGCGCGACGTACGCCACCTTGAACTTGTCGCGCAGAGTCATGACGATGTTCTCGATGTCCGGATCCTTTGACACCACTAAGTGAAATCCGCCGACGATGAAATGGATGCGCGGGTTGATCGCGGTCGCCGCTTCCACAATCTTGTCGATGCCAGGATGCGAGCAGCCGACGACCAGAACAATGCCGTTGCCGGTGTCGATGGCGAGCGACAACTCACGCAGTTCCAGCGTCGTGGGCTTGTCTGAGACGAGCGCGATCAGGTGGATGCCGGGCGCAATCTCGGTCGTCTTTTCGATCAACTCGAAGTTGGCTCTGGGCCAGGCACTGCCGAACTTCATTACTTGCGGCGGTGTGCCATCATAGTAGCGCTGCTCCGGCGGCAGCGACTCGTCTTTGCGGTAGAAGGCGCTGGGCAGTGAGAAGCCGTACACGCCGAAGTTCTCCCTTGGCGCATAGATCTTCACCCTGGGATTGACGCTCAGCAGATAGCCCAGGCCGCCCATGTGGTCGCCGTGACGGTGGGACATGACGACGAAGTCTAGACTCGACAAGTCCACTGCCTTGGCCTTTGCGTTCTTGGCCAGGATGTCAGGGTTATCGCCAGTATCGAACAGGATGCGCATTCCGCCGTACTCGATTAGGGCAGCGAAACCCCAGTCCTTCTCCATCTCCGAGGCCCTGCCAAATGCATCATAAATAATAGTGACCTGCGCTTTCGTCGGATCATTCGCCGCAGAGGGTAATGAGGTCGTTGTAGCACATCCTGTGAGAAGCAAGACGGACACTGCGATGAAGGAAGCTATCCGAAGCCCTGGTTTCATCCTTAACTCCTTTCTCTCGGTTGCATTCTAGACGCGACCGGACCGTTAAGGGGCGTTCTGCCAACTCGACGCTTTCTTCCTGCACTTGCTCCAGCTAGCAGACCAACCCGCGGCCGTGCCATGCAACGGCTGGGCAGGGTGAATTCAAGGGGTATGAGCGAGCGGGGGCGCGGTCTCCGCTTCCACCGCAGCGACTGCTCCAGCGCATGCGGCGACCCCGGACTTGAGCGGCTCACCATGGCACCCCCTTCCACTTGCCATGACGGTGGAGCCCCTAAAGGAACAGAGCATCCTCCTGCGGGTAGGATGGCAGGTCAATGCAGACGGACGGCACACCTCAGCTGCACGCCGAACGGGTCGCGCCGGCTTGGCGTGAAGCAACCCTGCTCATCCAGCCCGCGACCATTCTTCGTTGGTATCGCGCAGGATTCCGCGCGTTCTGGCGGCGCCGCTCCCAGCGGTCCGGACTCACCGACGACGCCTGCCGCGCTCATCCGCGAGATGGCGGGGCGTAACCCACGGTGGGGGTGCCGAGAGCGCATCCGTGGCGAGCTGCTCAAACTAGGCATCCGCGTCTGCAAACGAACGATTCAGCGGTACATGCGCCGCTCTCGACCCCGAGGCGACGGGCAAAGCTGGTCTACGTTCCTGAGAAACCACGTGACGTGGGCCTGTGACTTCGCGCAGACGTTCGACATGCGGTTCCGCGAGGTGTTCGTGCTCTTCTTCCTGGACCTGCGTCGCCGAACGATCCTCCATGCCGCGGTGACGTACGCGCCAACGGACGAGTGGTGGGCGCAGGAGGCCAGGAACGCCACAATGGACGGCGTGCCACAGGTTGTCGTCTGCGATCACGACACGAAGCTCGGCTCTCGCTTCGCTGGCGTATTCAGGTCGTCTGGCGTGCGCGTCGTGCGCACGGCGATACGCGCGCCGGACATGATGCCTTTGCTGAGCACTTCGTCGGCACGCTCCGCAGAGAGGTGCTCGATCATGTCCTCATCCTCAGTGAGAACCACCTCCGGCGCGTCATCACCGAGTATGTCCGAAGCGCGTTCGCACCAAGCCCTCGGGCACCAGCAGCCGATTCCACGGCCACTCGAGACGAACGGCCGCGTCCACGCAGTCCCCGTGCTCGGTGGGGTCCATCACGACTACCGACGCATCGCCTGATGGGACATGGCGTGAGATGCTCCTTGTGCGGACGCGGGGTTTGTAGCCAACACGACCGGCCGGCATGGCGCACCAGGTCGCCACCGTGTCGGGCACGGTCCTCTACAGGCTTGCCCTGACCACCGCATGGGTATATGGGGACAGCGACAGCAAGGGTCCTGCCCTCCCGCTCCCGCGGGTGGTGCGAGGCAGGAACGAAGGGGAAGGTGCCATGAGCTGGACCAAGCCCGCTTTCGATGAGATCAAGATGGATGCAGAAGCCAAATCCTATAGGGGCGAGGACCTCTAAGGCCTAAAGGAATCGGCGTCTCTTTCAGGTGAACCCGCAGCGGGCGAGGCGTGTCCTCGCGCCGCGTTTGGCGGGTCGGGGTTTGCGAGCAGAATGTGAGGATCCAGGTGCTCGGCTCGGCAGCCGGAGGGGGTTGCCCGCAGTGGAACTGCGCGTGCCGGAACTGCCGGGGTGCACGCGATGGATCTCCCGAAATCGAGGCGCGTACCCAGGAATGCGTAGGAGTGAGCGCGGACGGCGAGGCGTGGTTCCTGCTCAATGCCTCCCCGGAGATCCGCGCTCAGATCGAGAGTTTTCCTCCGCTGCACCCGCGCCGGCTGCGCCACTCGCCGATCGAGGGGATCCTCCTCACCAACGGCGACCTCGACCACACGCTGGGCCTCCTCTGCTTGCGCGAGTCGTACCCTCTCGTCGTGTATGCCACCGAGGCAGTACGGCGCGGCTTCGTCGAGAACAACGTGCTCTACCGCACGCTGCAGCGGTTCTCCGGCCAGGTGACCTGGCGGAACCTGCCCATCGGCCGCGAGGTCGAGCTGTCGAAGGGCGTCGGAGCTGCGAGCGGGCTATCGGTCGAAGCGTTTGCCGTTCCGGGCAAGGTCCCCGTCCACCTCGAAGGGCTCGGCTACGCGCCCGGGGGCGAAGAGAACGTCGGCTTTCGGATCCGCGAGCGCCAGACGGGGCGGGTCCTCGTCTATCTCTCCGCGGTCGGCCGCCTGACGAGTGAGGTCCTCGCCGCCGCCGAGGGCGCCGACTGCCTGTTCTTCGACGGCACGTTCTGGTCGGAGGATGAACTGTGTGAGCTGGGCGCGTCGGACAAGCGCGCCGGTGAGATGGCTCATCTGCCGATGGGCGGTAAGGGGGGAAGCCTTGCGGCCCTGAGCGGGCTCCCGACGCTCCTGCGCATCTACATCCACTTGAACAACACCAATCCGGTCCTGCGCGCGGACTCGCCCGAGCGCGCGGCCGTCGAGCGCGCCGGCTGGCAGATTGCCCGGGACAGAATGGAGATCACGCTGTGATCCAGAGCGACGAACGCCCGCGGCTCTCAACCGAAGAGTTCGCCGGCTGGCTGCGGCGCGAAGGTGAGCGCCGCTACCACGATCGGCACCCTTTCCACGTGCTCATGCACGATGGAAACCTCACCAAGGCGCAGCTACAACAGTGGGTCCTCAATCGCTACTACTATCAGAGCCGCGTGCCCATCAAGGACGCGATCATCCTCTCCAAGTCGGAAGATCCCGGTTTCCGCAGGATGTGGATCCAGCGCATCCATGACCACGATGGCGATCGCGAAGGCGAGGGCGGGCTGGCCCTCTGGCTGCGCCTCGCCGAGGGCGTGGGGCTCGACCGAGAAGTGGTGGCGGGTTTGAAGTCTGTCCTCCCGGGTGTCCGCTTTGCCTGCGACGCCTACGTGCAGCTCGTCCAGCGGGTGAGCCTGGTGGAGGCCGTCGCATCGTCGTTGACGGAAGGCTTCGCGCCCGATCTCATGTCGAGGCGGATCGCTGCCTGGGAGAAGCACTATCCATGGGTCCGGGCGGACGTGCTCGAGTACTTCCGCACCCGGGTGACGCGCGCGCGCCGGGACTCGGAGGTGGCGCTGGAGTTCGTCTGCCGCAACGCGACTACCTACCAGCTCCAAGAGCGGTGCGTCGCTGCGCTGATCCGCAAGACCGAAATCCTCTGGCACATCCTGGACTGTCTTCTCCTCCCTTCGCCAGCACCGGACTGGGCTCGTCCGGCGCCATGATCCCGCCGGAGGCCAAGCCCGCCCTCGCCCCGAAGGCGCGCCTGCGATTCGATCGGACGTCGGGAGGGTACCTGCTCCTGTACCCGGAGAGGGGGCTCGCCCTGAACGCGACCGCCGCGAACATCCTCAAGCTCTGCGACGGCGAGCTCACGGTCGACGGCATCGTCGAGAAGCTGCAAGGGGAGTACCTCGATCGATCCGCAGAGGAGCTTCGGCGGGACGTCCTCGAGTTCCTCGAGGAGATGTCGAGGCGCGGCCTCGTGCGGGTGCTCGAATGAGCTCCGCACCGCGACCCTACACGCTCGTCGCCGAGCTGACGTACGCATGTCCTCTCCACTGCGTCTACTGCTCGAACCCGGTCGATTTCACGCGCCACGAGGACGCGCTCGACGCGGCCGACTGGCGGCGTGTCCTGCGCGAGGCCGAGCGACTGGGCGTAGTGCAGGTCAACTTCACGGGTGGCGAGCCACTGCTGAGGCCCGATCTCGAAGCGCTCGTCGAGGAGGCGCGCTCGCTCGATCTCTACAGCAACCTGATCACCAGCGGGATCCCGCTCGCCCGCGAGCGCCTCGAGCGCCTCCGCCGGCTCGGCCTCGACAACGTCCAGGTGTCGATCCAGGACGCGCGGCCGGATGAGTCGGATCGCATCGCCGGACGCGAGGCGTTCCATCGCAAGATCGAGGTGGCTCGTTGGGTGAAGGAGCTGGGGTTCCCGTTGACCGTGAATACGGTTCTGCACCGGGAGAACCTCGAGCGCATCGGCGAGGTCATCGCGCTCGCCGAGGAGTTGCACGCCGACCGCCTCGAGCTGGCCAACGCCCAATACCTCGGGTGGGCCCTCAGGAACCGGACCGCGCTCCTCCCCACCAAGGCACAGCTCGAGCGGGCGCGGTCCGTCGCCGCGGCAGCTCGCGCGCGGCTTGAAGGCCGGATGGAAGTCGTATTCGTCGTTCCCGACTACTATGTCGAGTTCCCTCCGGCGTGCATGGACGGCTGGGGGCGGCGCTTCATCGTCGTCTCGCCCGACGGGTTGCTTCTCCCTTGTCTGCTCGCGCATACGCTGCCGGGCCTTTCTTTCGGGAACGTCCGCGAGCGCTCCGTCGAAGAGCTGTGGTCGTCCTCGCCCGGCCTTGCGGCCTTCCGCGGTGAGGCCTGGATGCCGGAGCCGTGCCGGAGCTGCGCGCGGCGAGCGATCGATTTCGGCGGGTGCCGCTGCCAGGCCTTCCACTTGACGGGGAACGCCGCCGCGACCGACCCTGCTTGCTCGCTCTCGCCCGATCACGGACTCGTCGAGGCTGCCCGCACCGAGGCAGCGAGACCCGCGCGCGAGCTCGTGACCTTCAGCTTCCGCACGCCGCGGACTTCGCGGGATCACTCGCGCTGAAATCTCGGGGGCCAGGCGGCCTTCGGCATTCCTACCGGGTGCGCTGGCCCGCTTCCACGCCCGCGCCGCGGATGGCAGACGCGGCGGCACCCAGCGCGGCGGCTACGGCGGCGGCGAGGAACCCCGCGTCGACAGCGGAGGTGAGCGCGCCGGGTTCCTCCCGGCCCCGCAGCGCCGTCGTGAAGATCGCACCGGCAAGGCCGACCCCCATCGCCATCCCGAGATTGCGTGCGGTTGCGAGGACGCCTGCGGCGATGCCCTGGCGAGCGCGCGGAGCGGCACCCATCAGGCCGCTGTTGTTCGGCGCGATGAAGATTCCGGTTCCGAGCCCGCACAGGGCGAGCGCTAGCTCCGCTTCGATCAGCGGCGTGCGCGGATCGAGACGGGAGAGCCACAGCAGGCCCGCCGCCAGCAGCGCCATCCCAAGGGTGGTGGGTGTGCGCGTGCCGATGCGATCGGAAGCGATGCCGGAGAGCGGTGCCGCGACCGTCATCACGAGCGGTTGCACCGTGAGGAGCAGCCCCGCGCGCGCCGGACCCAAGCCACGCACCTCGATGAGGTAGAAGGGGAACAGGAAGAGGATGCCGTACACCGCGATGTAGTTCAGCAATGCGCTCGCCGAGGCCGCGGAGAAGGCCCGCTCGCGGAACAAAGCGAGGTCGAGGATGGGCGAGCGCGCGCGCCGCTCGACCGCGACGAACAGGGAGAGCAGCACCGCCGACGCGGCGAGCAGCGCGACGACGGGCGGACCCCAGCGCCAGGCGTGCCCCCGATTGAGAGCGAGGAGCAGCCCCAGCAGACCGGTGAAGAGCAGCGTCGCACCGGCGACGTCGATTCCGCCGCGCTTCTCGATCTTCTCGCGCTGGACGAATCGCAGGGCCATGCAGACGGCGACCGCGCCGATCGGCACGTTGATCGCGAATACTGCGCGCCACCCCCAGCGCTGAGCGAGCAGTCCGCCCAGCGAGGGTCCGACCGTGAGTCCTAGGTAGGTCATGGTGGCCTGCAACCCGAGGGCCTGGCCGCGTTGCTCGGGTGGGAAGCTCTTCGTCAGGATGGCCGGGGAGTTTGCAAACAGCATCGCGGCGGCGATGGCCTGCAGGGCGCGGAAGAGGATCACGAAGGTCGCATCTGGCGCGAGACAGCAGAGGCCTGATGCGGCGGCGAACCCGGCGAGGCCCGAGACGAACCAGGTCTTGTGGCCCCGCAGGTCGCCGAGGCGGCCGAAGAGGAGCAGGAGCCCGCTGACGACGAGCAAGTAGATGGTGACGACCCACTCGATCGTCGCAAAGTCCGCGTGCAGCCCGCGCCGCATTACCGGAAGGACGGCGTTGACGACGCTTCCGTTGAGCGCCGACATGAAGGTCCCGATGCCCACCGTGACAAGCACCCACCATTTCGCGCCGTCCTTCATCTCCCGCTCGGGACGATGCATGCGACGCTCCAGAGTGGAGTTGCCCCTATCAGCCGGACAGATTTCATGACGCGGCCCTCGTTTGCCTGAGGAGACACCCCACCGCACTGGCACCACAGCTTGACCGGGACGCCCACCCAGTGCGAGTCGCGCCTCCCTTTCGGTAGATCAACAAATTTGCGATCGATCACCTGCCGCATACATTGGTTAGCAAATTCTGTTTACCTTCTCGACTCTCGAGGAGCGTAGACGATCCGCTCGTAAGGGGGGTGAACGTGCTCTCGAAGATGCTGGCTATCTACCTGGGCTCCGCACTCCTGGCGGCAACATCGCCAGCTGCCCAGAAGACGGAGAAGCGCTCGACGCGCGAGGTGATCGTCTCGTGCGGGGGAGAGGGGCTCATCGGCAAAGCTGCTCAAGGCCGACATGGCGTGGATGAGTTCTCGCGCATCATCGAGCGCGAGAGGGTACGCTGCGAGATCCTCAAGAACAACGATCCCGAGCTGCGCAATTACGACTGCGACAAAGGCGCCTGCGAGCTTGTGCGCGCCATCGCCCAGCAGACTGCGAAGTAACCCAGGTCTGGTCCACGGACGATGAGGACGATGGCGCGACAATCGGCCAAGCCGGATCACCGCGACGCTCACGGGATGCGGCGTACGCAGACCTTTGTAACGATCCTTCAGCGGCACCCGATGCTCGGGCTCGAGCGCTGCCCGTGCGGCGCGGAGGTCGCTGGCGGCCACCTCGTACTCGTCGTGGACGACGGACATGTACAGAAGGTCGTCGGCTGCTGGAAATGCGGAGGCGTCTAGACCTCCGCTCAGTCACCCGCGGGCCACTCCAGATTCTTCGCCCGTTCTGCGCCGCGCAGGTCGGAGCGCCCGCGGGTCCCGCGCAGGATCGCGCCCGTGAAATCCGCGCCCGCTACATCCGCTCCCGTCAGATCAGCGTTCGAGAGGTCGGCCCGGGTAAGATTGACCTTTCTCAGGTTCGCGCCGGTCAGGTCGGCCCGCGCGAGGTCCGCTCCGGTCGCGTCCGTCCGCATGATTCCCATCGGCTGGTTGGCAGGATCCGCACCCAGATCGGCACCCGCGAGCTTCGCACGCGTGAGCTTCGCGCCGCTCATCGTCGAGATGATCCGGGCGCGCGTGAGGTCGGCTTCCACCAGGACGGCCCCGGTCAGGATGGTTGCGTAGAGACTCGCTTCACGCAGGTTCGCGCCGCTCAGGTCGATGCGCGCGAGAGCGGCGAGGTCGAGAACTGCGCCGGCGAGGTCCGCCCCGGTCGCGACGGCGTCGTTCAGCTTGACTCCATGCATTCGCGCTCCCCGCAGCCGGGTGCGGACGAGCCGGGCGCGGGACATGTCGGCGCGCCGGAAGTCGACACCGGCGAGATCGAGGCCGGACAAATCGCGGCCGGTCAGGTCGATCGGACCTCGCTCGTTCCCGGCCGCAAGGAGCGCAAGCACCTGGTCGCGGCTCAACGTCGGCTGCTGCGGGCCGGGCCCGGCAGTCGCGGCAAGCGCGGCGCGACCTGGATCTGCAGCGGCGAGCCGGCGGGCCATCGAACGCATCGAGCGCGGCAGCAATTGAGCCACGTCTCCCTTCAGCTCCAGCTGCTCGCTGCGCAAGATGCGCTCCCGGCCAGTGTCGACCAGGGTCGCCTCAACGAGCCAGATCAGATCGCTCACCTTGATCACCCTCCCGAATACGACGAGCTCGGCTCCGGTCACCCTGCCGAGTTGTGCCGCGCAGGCGACGTCGGCGCACGCAGCCGCCGGGGTCCCCATCGTCTGCAACGCCCGGCCGATGCGTGCAGCCTCGACAGGTTCGTACCCGTTGCTGGCGAGGTGACTCGCTAGCCAGGCCGCGGCCGTGTTTCCGCTGGCGGCGAGGGAGGCGCCCGCCCGTGCGACGTCAGGCACCGGGCTGTGGTCCACGACCGCGAGGTCGATGACCGCCACCGATCGGTTGAAGGTCGGAAGAGCAGACTCAAAAGGCGCCAACCCGAGGCAAGGGAGAGCGATGAACAGGACCCACGACGCCGTGAAGCGACCCGCAGGAAAGCTCGATCCACACCTGTCCGCCACGACCCGCCTCCGTCGGGCACTATAACGAAACGCGGAACCGGGCTGGCGGCCTGACCTCGACGTCATGTCATTTTGCAGGGCGGCTGCAGGCGACCAAGCGGGTCGAAGTCCGTTGACGCAGCGTCACTTGACGAGCCGGCTCTTCGGCGCCTATCGGCGGGGCTCCGGGGCTGTTCCGGCGCTCGTCGTCGCGCTCTATTCCATCAGGGCCCGTACTTCAGGCTCGACGGCAGCTGTCGTGTCCACCAGCACGCAAGGGAACCGCCCTTCGAAAGGGGAGACACATGGGCATCAAGCTGGATGATGCGCGGCGCATCATTGCTGCGGCGGAGAAGAAGGCGGCCCAGATCGGGCAGCCGATGAACATCGCGGTTTGCGATGAAGGGGGAAACCTCGTCTCACACGTGCGGATGGACGGTGCCTGGCTCGGGAGCATCGATATCTCGATCAAGAAGGCGTTCACTTCGCGCGCCTTCGACATCGCCACTCGCGATCTGGCCAAGCACTCCCAGTCCGGCGGTCAGTTCTTCGGGATCAACGCCTCCAACGACGGCAGGATCATGATCTTCGCCGGGGGGATCCCGCTCAAGCGCGGCGGCGAGGTCGTGGGGGCCATCGGCGTCAGCGGCGGCTCGGGCGAACAGGATCACCTCGTCGCCGAAGCGGGAACCGACGCTCTCTGATCGGTTCTTCGCCCCCACGGCCGTGCGAGCGGCCGCGGGTAGCCATCTTCGCTCAGCGAGCGCTCTGCTCGGGGAGGTCACACATACATGGCAGGGAACAAAGCCGTAGCCTACATCGGACCGGGGAAGGTGGAAGTCCAGTCCATCGACTATCCGAAGCTCGAGCTCAGGGATGGCCCGGGGGTGAATCCAAAGAACGTGGGCCGCAAATGCGAGCACGGCGTCATCCTGAAGGTCGTCTCGACGAACATCTGCGGCAGCGACCAGCACATGGTGCGCGGCCGCACCACCGCGCCGGTTGGCCTCGTGCTCGGGCACGAGATCACGGGCGAGGTGGTGGAGACGGGCCGGGACGTCGAGTTCATCAAGAAGGGCGATCTGGTCTCGGTGCCGTTCAACATCGCGTGCGGACGGTGCCGGAACTGCAAGGAGGGGAAGACCGGCATCTGCCTGAGCGTGAACCCGGCGCGTCCGGGAGCCGCTTACGGCTATGTGGACATGGGCGGCTGGGTGGGCGGTCAGGCGCAGTACGTCATGGTCCCCTATGCCGACTTCAATCTGCTCAAGTTCCCCGACAAAGACCAGGCGCTGGAGAAGATCCGCGATCTCACCATGCTCTCGGACATCTTCCCGACGGGCTATCACGGTGCGGTCACCGCGGGCGTCACTTCCGGCTCGACCGTGTACGTCGCCGGTGCGGGACCCGTCGGCCTGGCCTGCGCGGCCTCGGCGCAATTCCTCGGTGCAGCGGCCGTCATCGTCGGAGACCTGAACCCCGAGCGGCTCGCGCAAGCGAGGAGCTTCGGGTGTGAGACCATCGACGTCTCCAAGGGCGACGTCCCCGACCAGATCGAGCAGATCCTCGGCGTGCCCGAGGTCGACGCCGCTGTCGACTGCGTCGGCTTCGAGGCCCGCGGCCATGGCTCGGAGGCGGCCCGTGAGGCTCCCGCCACCGTGCTGAACGCGATCATGACCGTCGCCCGCGCAGGGGCCAGCCTGGGCATCCCCGGGTTGTACGTGACCGGCGATCCGGGGGGCGTCGACGCCGACGCTCAGGTCGGCTCGCTCAAGATCCGCATCGGCCTCGGCTGGGCGAAGTCGCACACCTTCACCACCGGCCAGACCCCGGTGATGAAGTACCACCGCGGTCTGATGCAGGCCATCCTCCGTGACAAGGTGAAGATCGCCAAGGCGGTGAACGCGACCGTCATTCCGCTGGAAGAAGCCGCTGGCGGGTACAAGGATTTCGACAAAGGAGCCAGCAAGAAGTTCGTCCTCAACCCTCACGGGCTCGTCAGCTGAGCGGCCCGCGCCGGTATCCACGAACGGAAGAACCTCAGAAAGAGGGGATACGGAAGATGACGATTGTAAAAGTGATTGGCCGTTGGCGAACCTGGGCTATCGCCGCAGTGACGGTCGCGCTCGTCTCGGTCGGAGCGGCAGCCGATCAGAAGGGCGAGTGGACGATGACTGGGCGCACCTACGATCTGCAACGATTCAGCCCCCTCGATCAGATCACGGCGTCGAACGTCGGCACCCTCGTGCCGACCTGGACCTTCTCCACAGGCGCGCTGCGGGGACATGAAGGCAACCCGCTGGTGATCGGCAACGTGATGTACGTGCACTCCGCCTTCCCCAACACCGTCTACGCGCTCGACCTCACCAAGGCGGGTGCGCCGATGCTGTGGAAGCACGTGCCGGCACAGCCGGCGGAGACAATCCCGGTAGCCTGCTGCGACGTGGTCAACCGGGGGCTCGCCTATCACCCGAGCGGCAAGCTCTTCATCGAGCTCCTCGCCGGGGACCTGCTCGCCCTCGACGCCAAGACCGGCAAGCAGCTGTGGCGGGTGAAGAATGCCGACTACAAGGAAGGCTCGACCATGACCAACGCCCCCATCGTGATCAAGGATATCGTCATCGCCGGAATTTCCGGCGGTGAGTTCGGTGTCCGCGGTCGCGTGACGGCGTTCAACGTCAACACCGGTCAGGAGGTGTGGCGCGCCTATAGCACCGGTCCCGACTCAGAGGTGAAGATCGGGTCGGACTTCATCGCCAATTACCCCTCGCACAAGGGTCCGGATCTGGGCGTCACGACCTGGCAGGGCGAGCAGTGGAAGCGCGGCGGTGGGACGACCTGGGGCTGGTACTCCTACGACCCCGAGTTGAACCTCTTCTACTATGGCACTGGCAACCCGGGCACGTGGAACCCTGATCAGCGCCCCGGCGACAACAAGTGGTCGATGACCATCTTTGCGCGCAATCCTGACACGGGGATGGCGCGCTGGGCGTACCAGATGACGCCCCACGACGAGTGGGACTACGACGGCGTCAACGAGATGATCCTCGCCGACCTCAACGTCAACGGGAAGAAGACCAAGGCGCTGGTCCACTTCGATCGCAACGGGTTCGGTTACACACTCGACCGCACCACCGGCAAGGTGCTGGTGGCAGAGCACTTCGGTCCGGGCGTGAACTGGGCGTCGAAGGTCGACCTGACGACCGGCGTGCCGGTGCGTGACTCGAAGTACGGGACCACCTCCAAGGAGAATACGACCGGCATCTGCCCGGCGGCGATCGGCTACAAAGACCAGCAGCCGGCCGCGTTCTCGCCGAAGACCGGCTTCTTCTACGTCCCGACGAACAACATCTGCATGGACTACGAGGGCGTCGAAGTGAAATACGCCGTAGGCCAGCCCTACGTCGGCGCGATCGTGCGCATGTTCCCAGGTCCCGGCGGCAACCGAGGCAGGTTCATTGCCTGGGACGCCACCAAGGGCAAGGTCGTCTGGGAGATCAAGGAGCAGCTCGCCGCATACGGAGGCGCGCTGGCGACCGCCGGCGGAGTGGTCTTCTACGGCACCATGGAAGGCTGGCTGAAAGGGGTGGACGCTCAGTCGGGCAAGGAGCTTTGGAAGTTCAAGACGCCGTCGGGCATCATCGGCAACCCGATGACCTACCTGGGCCCCAACGGCCGCCAGTACGTCGCGGTCCTTTCAGGGGTCGGCGGCTGGGCGGGCATCGGGGTGGCGGCCGGGATCGGCCCCGAGGACCCGACTGCCGGCCTGGGCGCGCTGGGCGCGTTCGGTGACGCGGACAAGTTCAGTACGCAAGGTGGGGTGCTGACGGTGTTCGGTCTCCCGGAGAAGCTCGCCAGCCGCTGAGGGCATGCGCGGAGACAGCCGGCGCCGGCCTTGTCCGGCGCCGGGCTTCGCGCCGCGCCGACCTCAGGAACCGTACAGAAAACGAGTTCAGCCTCGGCGGACGGAGGGAGACCTCGTGAACCGCACCCGGAACTTGCTGCATGGTCCCGCGTCCTTTTCTTTTGCCTTCCTCGTCGCAGCCCTCGCATTTGGACAGGGCGTGGCCACGGACGGCCCCGCCGCGCTCCGGGTTTGCGCCGATCCCGACAACCTTCCGTTCTCCGATCGGGAGCAGCAGGGATTCGAGAACAAGATCGCCGCGCTCGTAGCCGCAGATCTGGGCGTGACGGTGAGCTACTTCTGGTGGCCGCACCGACGGGGCTTCCTGAGGAACACGCTGCGCGCCCGAGAATGCGACGTGCTGATGGGCGTGCCGCAGGACATGGATGCCTTCATCACCACGAGGCCGTACTACCGCTCCGCGTATCAGTTCGTCACCCGCGTCGATCGAGACCTCGACATCAGCTCGCTCGACGATCCTCGCCTTCGTGAGCTGAAGATCGGCGTCAACATGATCGGCTACGAGTACAACAACTCTCCAGCGGCACGCGCGCTGGGCGCCCGCGGAGTGGTCGGTCTGATCGGCTTCCCTACCTTCTACAACGAGGAAAACCGGCCGTCCGGGATCATCGACGCGGTCGCCGAAGGAAACGTCGACGTGGCGATCGTCTGGGGACCTCTGGCCGGGTATTTCGCCAAGCAGCAAGACGTACCGCTCGCGCTCGCGCCGTTGCCCGACGTGGACGTGCGCACCCGCACACCGTTCGCCTTCGGCTTCGCCGTCGGAGTGCGGAAGTCGGAGAAGGCGCTCCTGGCTCGGATCCAGGAGGCGCTCGATCGGAAGCGAGGGGAGATCGAGCGGGTCCTCGGCGAATACGGCGTTCCCCTCGCTGCGAGCGAGCGGGCAATGCAGCCCGATGGAGGGCAAGCTGCCGGTACGAAGACGGAAGCGGCCCCCGGCACCGACGGTGGCAGCCGGATCGCCGAGGCGCCGCCTGACAAACTCCTGGCATCCACCGACGAGTATCAGGGCTGGAAGTGGTTCCACGTCTATTGTTTCCGCTGTCACGGCATCGACGCGCTCGGGTCGGACCTGGCGCCAAACCTGAGAAATTCGGTGTCCTCCGAAGGGCTCGTCACGCACGATGTCTTCCTCCAGACCGTCCGCGAAGGCCGCCCGGAGAAGGGCATGCAGTCCTGGAAGGAGCTGCTCGACGATTCCCAGATCGAGCAGCTCTATCTCTACGTGAAGGCCCGCAGCGACGGCCATCTGGCTCCCGGCAGACCTCACCGGGCCCAGGCCTCCATCAAATGAGTTCCTGACCAACTCGCCAGGCAGCCTCCGCCGCATTGCAGCACTCATCGCACTTCTGAGCACAGCCATGAAGACGCAGTACCGGCGATTGACCCATCCCCTGGTCCGCGAGGGCGAAAAATTCCGTCCGGCGACCTGGGACGAGGCGCTCGATCGGGTGGCCGCGGGATTCCGCCGGACGCTGGAGGAGGCCGGTCCGGACGCGATCGGCATCTTCAGTTGCTCGAGGGCCACCAACGAGGTCAACTT
>Ga0209236_1000350_pt1 | contig 25991 bp, 29 predicted proteins | sample GraSoi013_1_40cm_FD_185819 | JGI IMG/M metagenome (GOLD analysis project Ga0209236, IMG submission 185819) | Grasslands soil microbial communities from the Angelo Coastal Reserve, California, USA - Sample 09_27_2013_1_40cm (SPAdes) (version 2) | ecosystem: Environmental > Terrestrial > Soil >... | reverse complement strand
CTTCTTGGCGATCTCGTAAAACGTCCTCAACCTGTCCACGTCTGCGGTCGAAAAATTCGCCAGAACTAGCGTCTTCGTTTTCCGAACGACGTGATCGACTTTCTCAACTACTTCCGCTTCAGATTGTAAGTCACCACGGACTAAGTTTGTGCCTTCACAGAGGAACAGCTCAGGATTCGACTGTTCCGCCTTCTCCGCAAAATCCTGCGTCATGTCCGACCTTGGTCCGTGAGCCCGAAAGTCCCCGCTGTATGCAATGGTCCCGATCGACGTGTGCAACAGGAATCCATAGGATCCGGGCATGCTGTGGTCTACGTGAACCGGCTCCACCTCTATCCCTCCCATTTTCACCCTGTCTCCAGTTCGGAAAGTCTTGAACTCGATACCCTCAAGATCGTTCTCGAAACCTCCTGGACGAGCTGTCGACAAGGCCTCCAGAATCATCCTGGTCGTCTCGCCACAATAGACTGGTATCTGACGGTTGAGAAGAGAGATAGACATTGAGTGGTCGATGTGAGCGTGACTAAGGAAAACTGCGTCGGCAGGTACTTCCCCTTCTCCTTTGTAGAGGCCAGCGACGTCGGGAATGATTCCGAGACTGATTAGCCCACTTTCGTTTCTGGGCGACAGGAAGGGTTCGGAGAAGAACCGCCCCCTTTCTCCAAGGCTCATACCAAAATCCAGCATGATCTTCGAATCCCCGTCACGGACGAGGATCATGTTTCCACCGATCTCGCCAGCCCCCCCGTAGAAAGTGATCTCGATCATGAGTAAAGTCTTCTCGGTTTTTTGTTGGTACTCTGATTATAGGGCTTCAGACGCCTCTTCGAGGATGGCTTTGGATTTGGAGAAGAAAGCGGGTTCCGTTCTTCGAATCCTTCCGAATCGTAACTCTATCACCTGACTTCACCGCCTTGACCCTGACGAAAGAGTGTGAGTGTGGAAGCTCGGGTCCTCTGCAAGTGCAGGGGTAGGATTCTACTATGGCTCTTCGCGAGCGGCCATTCTGGACAATCTGGAATCTCCGACCCAGTGAAGGGAAGAACGAGACCCGGTCTTTCAGGATTATCACGTAACCGCCCTGTTCCTCTTCTGAGGTGATCTTCTTCGAGTATACGTCCTTCATCCTCATCTTGTCAGACCCGTCCAGCCACTGTTGGCCGGGAGAATAGTTCCGCTCAGAAGAACTTTCTCTCAGCGAGCTGGGCTAGAAGAGTCCCGCCCGATAGCTTTTCAACCCCTTCCCGATAGAGCGTGATCGATCTGGCATCATGGTCGATCTGATCGGATGGCTCTTCGGGTTTTTGTCCACCCACCCTTCAGGTCTTCTCGCCACGCTATTATTCGTCTTTGTTGTCAGTGTTGCCGGCAATCTCATCCCGTTCTTTCCGACTCCCTACTTGGTGATAGTAATCGGGCTCGTTCTAGATGAAAGCTATATTGGAATAATACAGATCGCAGCCATCGCGGCTCTTGGAGCGGCCAGTGGAAAACTCGTCAGCTATGCTCTCGGATATGGGGCTCGACGAGCTATCCGTAAACAGGAAAGGTTTGACTCTCTCCGAAAACTCTTGGGCGGAAGCACTTTCCTGGTAGGAGTCCTCTTCGCCGCCTCTCCACTAGTTGACGCGGCTTTCATTCCCATGGGAATTATTCGATACAGCCCACTGAAATCTTACCTGGCCCTCTATACTGGAAAATTCGTCTGGATTCTCTCTGTCCTTTACGTCGCGAGAGTGTTCAAACAACCCGTCGACCAGTTCTTCGGAGAAAATGTCTATGCATCAATTGTGTCAGCGGCACTCGTACTCTCCACCGCATATCTCATTATCCGCGTCGACTGGGAGAAGAGATTACTGGGACACAAGGATAGTCTTCGCAGCAGACTACTTGGGAGACTTCGGAACCGGCGCTCCAGGGGGAATAAAGGCGATACACCGAGACCTGCGCAACAGGACACGGCTGCATAGGAATCCAGGAGAACTTTGAACTCTTCTCGATTACCGAATAGGTAGAGTTGCGCTTACCTTTTTCTCGGAAGACCAATTAAGCAGGGCCGTATTTTTCCGATATCGGGAAATCCTCTGAGCACCACCAAAAAGCCGGAGCGGCTCCGCAACGTAATGCAGGGGTTAGACATCGACGAGGCCAAGGGAATAATCACCGCGTACAACGAACGGTTCCTCTTCATCCCTGTCGCTTTGATTCATTCCATCGAGGACAGGTTGACTGAAAGTTTCGGACCTATCACCGCCACCAGCTTCCAGTACAGTATCGGGAAACAAGGTGGGGCACAATACATGAGCATGGCAAAAAAATCCGGCCTAGATATCAAGAATCCCGGCGATCTCCAACGGATCGCCGAACGACTAGGCACCCTCGGCGGATGGGGAAAGCTCACCATCGTCAATGTTGACCTCGCGAAGAAAATGGCTAGAATACGATGGACAAATGGAGTCTCAGTCAGAAACCGGAAAGGCAAGACCCCGGTCTGCCATTTTGGTCGCGGAATTCTCACGGGCGCAATGGAGCAGACGTTTGGTAGAAAATGCGAATCGCTCGAGGTCTCATGCCAGGGAAAGGGCGACCGATTCTGCGAGGCGATAATAGGCGATCCAGCTGAGATTACTCGGCACGCAGAACGGTAAAAGAGAATATCCGACTAGTGGTTCGAATTCGAGAACGAGGTTCGTAGCAACCGATCCAACCCAAGGAATGACTGGTCCCGATACCTTTCTCCTTGATCCGTAATTCGGTAGACGCGTCTGCTTCTCCGTGTTGGCGACATCCATTCGCCAGCGACCAACCTGCGCTCTTCTAGCTCGTATAATAACGGGTAAAGGGTTCCCGCGCCGATATGGGCACCGGTCTTGTCTTTCAGTTCCCGCATTATCTCGTATCCGTGTTTTCCTCCGTTATTGAGGAGAGAGAGGACGAATAGGTCAAGGAAGCTCTTCACCATTCGCTCGTTGACGGCTCTTGTCATAGTTTCACGGGAACTATCGAGATTCGATATTATCGGATTTCAATACAATCCCCTCTTAAGAGGGTATCGCACGGCTTTCACCAGGTCTGGTTGAGTCGAGAGAGGGCCTTTCAGGGGCTACAGTGCACAGAATGCCACACCACCTATCCAAAGGGCGAGATTCTTCAGAAATGCCCAAAGTGTAACGGGTTACTGGATACAATAATCAATCCAGAGATTCTCAGCGAGATCTCGAAGGACAATCTCGGCCCCACTCCGTCCATGTGGAAGTACCAGGCCTTCTTGCCAGTCGATGAGAAGGACAAGATTGTCTCAGCCGGAGAAGGTGACACGCCTCTAAGAAAACTCAGATCCTTTTACGGGAACGTGTGGGTAAAGGATGAGACGAAAAACCCGACCGGGACGTTCAAGGACCGAGGCGCTTCTCTCGCAGTTACAGCTCTCTCCTCATCGGGCGTCAAGAACATCATCTTGTCTTCTGAAGGCAACGCAGGATGCTCCTTCGCCCTATACTCACACATTGCAGACCTAGCTTGCAGGGTGTTTCTACCTCAGCAAGCAAATCCAGCAAAAGTCGAACTTTCTCAGAAACTGGGAGCGAAAATTACCTTAGTTGATGGCACGATAGCAGACGCCGGACGCCGAACTGAGGCTCTCGCAAAGAGTGAAGGAAGCTACAACGCCTCGACTTTTGTCACACCCTACCGCCACGACGGCAAGGGAACAATGGCTCTGGAAATTTGTGAACAACTAGGTTGGAAAGTTCCAGACTACGTCGTATACCCCGTTGGAGGGGGAGTCGGACTCGTGGGTATGTGGAAGATGTTCTCTATCCTGGAGAAAATCGGATGGATCAAAAAGAGACCTAGATTCGTGGCAGTCCAACCTAACGGTTGCGCGCCAGTGGTCAAGGCCTACGAGTCCAAGAGAGATGACGTGGACGAATGGAAGAATCCCGAAACGATCGCTTTCGGTCTAAGAATACCTAAGCCACTGGCTGGAAAATGGATTCTTCGATGTCTCAGAGAGTCGGACGGCATAGCGTTGTCCGTTACAGACGAGGAGATTCGCAAATCCATGGGTCAAGCCCTCAAAGATGAGGGTCTTCTTCTCGAACCCTCCAGCGCGGCAACAATCGCTGCTCTACACCATCTCCATCGTGAGAAGATGATCGATAGGTCAGCAGAAGTCGTCCTCATAGCAACCGGATCTGGGCTCAAGACCCTAGAGCAATTCTAGGAATGGTCAACAGATTCCGGGATAATATTCTGCCCTTAGGATCTAGAGAAAAAGACAGAGAGGGGGTTTCCTGTGCTACTTGACCAGCGCTGTGAGTCGTTCTGCTATAGTTCTAATCTTGTCCTTGTGGGACTCTAGCTTTGCTCGGTCGGTTTTTGTCAGGTCTTCGAAGTAGGATATGTAGCCGGTGATCTCGTTCAGCATCGCGTCTATTGATCGAGGGCCAGTGAAGTGGTGGCTGAAGGGCCACTCTTCTTCAGGCTGCTCCTTGTTTGTTAGCTCGTATCTACCGTCTTCTCTCTTCTTGATGAGGCCGTCTTGGACCATTTCTTCCAGCATGGGATAGACAGATCCTGGGGAGGGTCTCCACCACCCCTGGCTCATGTTCTCAATCTCGTCCATTATCTCCGCCCCGTTCTTAGGCGATCTCCTGAGTATGTTGAGGACCCATGGTCGGAGGCCGCGTTTTCTGAACATTCCAAATCCCCGAAACATTCGATATCGCTTTTCCGATATTGGATAACCGATATCGAGAATATAAAGATTCCTCTCCCCATCGAGATAAAGGATAGGAGCTACAGGAAGATATCGGAACTCGCCCATAATCAACCCTGATCTCGAATCTGGGAGCCGTCCCCCTTAATTGCATAGCAAACCGTTCTTGACGACTCGTTAAAACGCCATCTGATCCAAGCCTCGTCTGTGCCCTGAATCACCTGTCTCGTCCATAATCGCCGCCAGACCGAAAATTTTTCTCCTCTAAAAGGGGGGGTATTGCACAGCACACCTCGCGACGCAAGAGAGCAGGCTCGGCAAATCATGCTTAATTCCGAGTCGGAGCAGAAGTCATATTGATTTGACGATCCAGATTGACGATGCAGGTGTCGGCGACCTCCTTCATGGAGTCGTCGTTGGCGCGCACCGAAAAGAGACCGGGGAGTTCCATTATGACATGATCCCCGTATCCTATTTTCAGAGCCCGAGTTTCGGAAAAAAGATGTATCAGAAAAAGGCTACAGAGCTCGCGCTCAACCTCCTCTACCAAATGAAACTGGGAGAGACCGAGGAGATTGAGATATGTAGCAGTTTCCTGTTCGACGAGACCAGACCCCATCTAACCGAGAAATACGGAAAGACAAGAGTCAAAACTGCGGTGATTACTGGAGACGCTCAGAACAACGTGGAGACCGCCTACTTGGACGAGATCAGGAACTTGGGCTATGAGCCTATTGCCGAACGAGATGAGAAGCGAGCGAGGAGCTTCTTTCACATGCTAAAGTGGGTCAAGAATAACCCTGACCGGCTTAGATACGCCAAGACGGGCTGGCCGCGATTGAGAAGATACATGAGTCCGACACGAAAACGTGATGGTCCAGGGGCCGACACGTTAGGCCGATCACAGTTTAGAAAGAAATAAGTCGCGTCCCTGGCAAGAACACTACCAGCCATGAGCCTACTGGACATGATCGCGGGCGAGATGCTTCTCGTCCCCGGCGTCGAAATGAAAGACCATGGAGACGAGGAGATCGAGCTTCACGTGGGCGGCAAATCCTTCGCGCACATCCACAGCCCCGACCGCATAGAGCTACGTTTACCACCGGACCTCAAAGAGGTCATGATCAGCCAAGGCACGGTCTCTCGCTCCCCGGAGGTTCACGACCGCGAAGGATGGGTCATCCTCAAACTCGGACCCAGACCGGATCTCCGTCGGATAATGAGAATCCTACAACAGTCATACCAGTTCGCCTCTTCCACCGTATAGTAGAGAGCGCTTCTCTCAACGCTTATACCCGACCATTCTTTCAGGCGACATTCATGCCGCTCGATCGTGGAAAAGTCTTCACCCACATCGACAAGAACCTCCCACAACACATAGCCAAGCTCCAGGAGCTAGTCCGCCAACCCTCCATATCCCCAGAGAACAAGGGAGTAAGAGACTGCGCGAACCTCATCCTCAGCTATCTCACGAGCCTCGGCGCCAAAGCAAGCCTGGAAGACACCAGCGGAAACCCAGTAGTCTACGGCAACTATGACACGGGAGCCGACAAGACAATCGTTGTCTACATGATGTATGATACCATGCCCGTTGACGAGCCCGGCTGGCGCGTAGACCCGCTAGCAGGAACCTTGACTGACGTTCCTCCATTCGGTCGATGCCTTGTTGCGAGAGGCGCCTTCAACACCAAAGGAGAACTCCGAGGCTTCCTGAACGCCTGCGAGTCGATCAAAGCCACCCGCCAAAAAATACCGGTCAACCTGTTATTCGTGGTTGAAGGAGAGGAAGAACTCGGAAGCCGCCACCTCCCTGAGTTCATCTCAAAGCACGAGAAGGAACTGCAAGGAGCCAAGGCAGTGTTCTTTCCGTTCTGCTCACAAGACCGAACCGGAAAGGTGGTCATGTACTTGGGCGTCAAGGGGATCGTATTCTTCGAGCTCGAACTTGACGGCGCGACTTGGGGAAAGGGTCCCAAGGAGTTTGGGATTCATGGAAGCAACAAGGCCTGGGTTGACAGCCCGGTCTGGAGGATGATACAGGCTCTTGCCACGATGACGGGTCCTGACGGCAACAAGGTGACGATCCAAGATTTCTACCGTCACGCTCAGGTCCCTAACAAGGAAGACCGCGAGCTCCTCCCGAAACTGGAGAAGACCTTCAACGACACCGCCGTAAGAGAGGAGATGAAGGTCGACAGGTTCATCGGCGACAGCCATGGCATTGAAGCGTTGAAAAAGTATCTTTTCGAGCCAACCCTAAACATCAACGGGATAGCGAGCGGCTACACGGGACCGGAGACAAAGACTCTGCTCCCACACAAGATCACCGTCAAGATGGACGTACGCCTGGTACCTAACATGAGAAAGGACGACGTGATACCAATGATCAGAAACCATCTAGACGCTTATGGATTCAAAGACATCCAAATACGAATACTAGAAGCTGGCTACGCAGCGTCACGGACAAGCTACCAGAGCCCGCCCGCCCAAGCCGTAATCAAATCCTACAAGGAGCTCGGAAAGGATCCAGAGTTGTGGCCCACGATAGCCGGTAGCGCACCATTCGCAATCTTCAATCGAAAGCCGGTCAACCTCCCAGTAGTGATCGGAGGACTCGGCCACGGAGCCCTTGCACACTCGCCGAACGAGTACATCGTAATTGACGAGAACGGCCCGACTGGTGGATTGGCATCGATGGAGAAATCCTTTGTCACGATGCTAGACAATTTTGGCAAGATGGCTGGCTAGTACTTTTGTCGTGTTCTTGCGAGAGGACTAATTCCTCGGGCTAGTGTTTGCTCGTGAAAGGGTTGCTTATTTTTCGACTCGAACCGGTGCGCTTTCTAGACCTGTTCGTCTTTTTCTGTCTAGTCCTGATACGAAAGGTTCGAGACTGACGCGGCAACGCTGTTCGGAGAAGCCCCTCGTTGAGACTCTTATATCTACGTTGGATCGGGTTCTGATCAGTCGGGATTTTACTCAGGCTATCTGCGGAGCTTTCTGTTCCAATGTCGACTTGGCAGAGTGATCCAAACGTGCTTTCGGTTCCTTCCACGTTGAGCCGCAAACGTGACAGTTGTGAACTCTATAGTCATCACCGTCGTCCCAACGGGCATAGATGCAGGGCCCGATTTGCCCACAGACAGGACAGGTGTGCCTGTCTCCTTGGACCGCCATTAGTGATTACATTGTCCTTTCGGCTATTTGAACAGGGAGGTCAAAGTCTCATTAGACCCCGATTCCCTACTTTGCTATCAATATCATCGGTAACCTTCTTAGCTTGAAAGATAATCGTGGTGAAGAGATGACCTTGGAACTAGGACCGGAAGCTGAAGCGGAAGAAATCGACGTAATATGGGACGAGAATGGAATCGCAAGGTATAGACTACTCAAGGACCGTAGAATTGTCGACTTCGATGGCCACACCATCGCCTGGGTGGATGAAGACGGATTCGTCTACGACTACAAAGGACACTACAAGGCTTTCTACGAGAACGGAATTCTGCGCGACCAGGAAGGCGCTGTCATCGGACAGGGTCAGGACCCCGTAGGTCCCAAGCCTGTTCTGCCCAACAAGGGCCTGATTCCAGAGGCGACCAGGCCTGAAACGCCTCCTACCAAGCCTAAGGTGAAAAAGGACAAGGACTCGCCTAAGAAACCTGTAGCTTCACTCCTCTGGTCCCAGAAGATGCTCGAAGAACTATAGGGCATTAGCATTCAGAGAGGAAGCCTGTCATTCCAGGAACCTAGTTCTGCACACAGTATTCCACACGAAGAGTAAAAAGTTGATCAGAAACTCGTGATTCTTCCAAACTGTTTAGCCTGAAGCGAATCGGCTTGGACCCTTGCCCAAGTTGACCCTTTACTATCTTCCAATAGCCATCTTCATTGCAGTCTACGTACTGATAATTCTTCGAAACCTTCGATGGTTTCGTATCCCGATCTGGACCATTATGATGTCGGGAGCCGTCGCGATGATATTCTCAGGGGCTATCCCGCTAGGCGACGCATATGCATCAGTCAATCTCAACGTGATCTTCTTCCTGCTCGGAATGTTTTCCGTGGTCGCCGCGATGGATCTCTCCGGTCTTCTAGAGTACCTTACATTGAGACTTCTGCGCGTTGCAAAGTCTCCGCAGAGAGCGTTCGGATTAGTCCTCGTCGGAATAAGCACGATGTCGGCCTTCTTAGTGAACGATACATTGGCGCTGATGGCCACCCCGATAATGTTGAGTGTGGCCAAGCAACTGCGAGTCAGACCCGGAGTCTTTCTCATCACTCTCGCCCTGGGGCTCAGCATTGGCAGCACGATGACCGCCATCGGTAATCCACAGAACCTTCTGGTCGCTCTGTCAACAGGGATTCCAAACCCGATGCTGAATTTTCTGTACTACCTTGCCCCTCCAACACTGGTCGGACTTGGAGTGACATACCTAATTCTCAGATGGTACTACAGGAAAGAATTCGCAAACTCAACACTCGCACAACTCCAAGTCAATCCTCGAGAAGCGATCAAAGATCGAAAGTTAGCAAAGCTCTCAGGCTGGACCGCCGGAATAGTTGTGCTCGGCTTCTTCCTCGTCGGAATCGCTGAACTGTTCGGAGTCCAGGGAAACCTCAACCTTGGAACAGTCTCTCTCCTAGGCGCAGCGATCGTATTCTTGGGGAGCGGAAGACGAAAAGAAATTCTCAGATCCATTGACTGGGGCATCATAATTTTCTTCACTTCCCTCTTCATCGTCATGCAGGCATTCTGGGAGTCAAACGCCCTCCAGAGCCTAATGACCTACCTGCCTGTTCTCAACCGGTCTAATCCCGGACTCTCGATCATAACTATAATTCTGGCCAGCGCATTCTTCAGCCAACTCCTGAGCAACGTCCCATTTGTCGCAGTCTACATCAAAGCGATGCAGGCAGCAGGCTTCACCGGAGTCGATGTCAAGCCTTGGATGGCGCTAGCCGGCGCCAGCACACTTTCAGGAGGAATCAGTCTCCTAGGCGCGGCCAGTAACATAATCGTTCTAGAGCAGGCAGAAAGCCGAGGATTAGGCTTCGGGTTCGTAGAGTTCTCAAAGGTCGGACTTCTCGTAACCATTCCCAACCTTCTCATCCTGTACATGTTTCTTCGAGTGCTATAGCTCGAAATCACACACTCTCAGACACTCAAAGATCAATTGGGATAATAGGCTCCATTTGACACCTTCCTGGCTGTTCAAATCGTTGTATCATATACCCAGCCCGTGCACCCCGTGCTCAACTCCAAGAAAAAGGGAGATAGGAAAAACAAAGAATGGATTCATCGACAAAACGCAAAGTGGGCGCCATCGCCCTGATCGTCGCCGGAATCGGCGCTTTCCTAGTGCCATTCCTCCTCCGCGGCCCAGCACTGCAAGCCTCAAGCAACAATGGAGGAAACACCAACACCAACAACAACAATGGCGGAACGCCGACTGGCCCCTCAACGGAGACCAATCCGACAACGTGCACTTCTGACGAAAATACAGGCCCGAGTGGCCATACTAACGAAGGCAAGCACCTTGCAAAGGGACATGATAAGCAGGACACGTCAATAATGGGCAAAGCACACGGGTTCATGGCCGCCATGGCCAAACATAACCCGCAGCATGACGCAACTCACTCCACTAAGATCGACAACGACACTACCAACACTCACGGACTTCACTCACATGGCCACGATGCGAACGACGCTAATGCTTGCGCGCACGGCAAAGATAACGACAACGACGACCAAGACAACGACGTTTAGTGGGCCTAGAAACAATCCTAGGCTCCCCAACTTTATTTTCAGACTTCACAGGGCCCCTTGTTCCTTCGGGACTTGATCTTCAAGATCAGAGGGCTGTAAAGTTTAGAAACATCCGTCGGATACCGCGAAACTCGACTGTCAATGGTCAACCAGGGCGAAAAGGCTCCAAACTTCACACTCCCAGACACTGATCGAAAACCTCGCAGCCTTAACGAGCTTCTCAAACCCAACGGCGCAACACTGCTCGCCTTCTTTCCAGGGGCATTCACGACCGTATGTACCCGTGAAATGTGCACTTTGCGTGATAACATGCAGGAGCTGAACAAGATCAACGCACAAGTAGTAGGAATAAGCGTCAACGATCCATTCACGAACAAAGCCTTCGCACAGAACAACAATCTCAACTTCCCAATTCTCAGCGACTACAACAGAGAGGTTGTGAAACTCTACAACGCGTACCACGAAAACTTCGGTAACCTCAAAGGATACACAGCTGCAAAAAGATCAGTCTTCATACTAGATCACAATGGAGTCGTTGTCTACAAATGGGTCAGCGACGACCCTAGCAAGGAACCGAACTATGAAGAGCTAAAGAAAGCAGCTGCAAAAACAACCTAAGACAACCGTTCACGACCGCTGAATCGAGCGGCTCTTCTTTCTCAAGCCAACGATTCTAGAATCTTCAATGCCCTAGAAGCGTTGTCTCCGTTTTCGTCGTGGCGTAGGTAGACGTAAACTGACTCGCTTCCCTTACTCGTTACTTTGATCTTCCCAATCCAGTCATCAATCATTTTCGCATCGTACGATTCTCTTCGCAGCCTGAAATACGGCGTCTTCCCCGTTACTTTGAAGACTGGTTTCATATCCTCTGTTTCAGCGATGCAGAAGTCCGCATCATGTTTCTCCAGAGTAGTATAGGTGGGATCGTTCAGCCAGGATTCATGTCTGAACTCGAACACTCTCTCTCCAATCTTGGAAGTCTTCGCGAGGAAATCTTCCAGGAGGTTCAAGTCCTGTTTCGAGTAGGGTGGAAGCTGAAACAGAACCGGACCTTTCTTCTCTCCTAGAAATGTCAGTGTCACTCCAAGTCTCTCCGCGGCTTCGACCGATCCCTTCCCGAGCTTCAGAATGTGAGTAATCTGTCTCGGGGCTTTGAACGAGAACTTGAAATTATCTCCAGTTCGGCTAGCCCATGACTTTACCATCGCGGAATTGGGAGAGGCGTAGAAAGAACTGTTGATCTCTACGCTGTTGAGTCGTTGAGAATAATAGGATAGGAATTCCTCACTCTTCAGATTGTCCGGGTAGAAGTTTCCTTTCCATCCAGCATAACTGAACCCTGAGACGCCCACCATGGTTTTTCTCTTCATTCCGACCTCTTCCTCTGGAGTCAGAGCCCGGAAAGGTTTCTAAGGCCTTGCTCATCCCAATCCGCTATGCCTTCATCCCCTACAACCCTTGACTCAGTCGGACTTCCGTTAGGCGCGTCCGCGGTCGATTTTCAATTGAAGGGAGTCGATGGCAAGACTCACAGCCTCAACAGCCTCTCTGACAAGAAAGCGGTGGTTGTTGTTTTCAGTTGCAATCACTGCCCTTACGTGCAGGCCTACGAAGACCGGATGGTTCAGATCCAGAAGGACTATTCACCAAAAGGAGTTACCATAGTGGCGATAAACAGCAACGACGATACCGGGTATCCGGAAGACAGCTATCCAAACATGATCAAGAGGGCCAGGGAACGTGGCTTCAATTTTCCCTACCTTAGAGATGATACACAGGAGATCGCCAAGAAATATGGCGCAATTTGTACACCGCACGTTTTCGCGTTTGACCAGCAACGCCGACTTCTGTACAAGGGTAGAATCGATGACAACCGAAACGCTGAATCAGTAAAGACCAACGATCTCAGAGACGCTCTGGATGCAATACTCGCAGGCCACAAGCCTTCCGTCCAAGAGACAAGACCTTTCGGCTGTTCAGTCAAGTGGAAAAACTGAATCGTCCCGGAATTACGCTCTCGACTTTTGGCCTTTAATATTACTCCCATACGCTAATGGGATGATAGTATGGGTAAGAGAAAGGTCCTCAGCGAGGCCAACCTCAGCGAAATGCTTACGCCAGGTCCAGGCCAGCTCTACGGGACTGTAAAGAATCTTCTCGGCTACGACAGGGTACTCGTCGAGTGCGCTGACGGCGTCACCCGAGTTTGTCGGATTCGGGGAAAAATGAAACGCCGTGTCTGGATTAAGATGGGCGATACTGTACTAGTCGCTCCGTGGGATTTCCAGCCAGAGCGCGGTGACATTATGTTCCGGTACACTCAAGGCCAAGTTGAATCTCTCCGAAGATCAGGCCAGCTCAAGGTCTAGAAACACGAAGTTCCGAAGGTCCTAGTTCCTTAGCATCCAAGCCGATCTTCCGATCGGCCCTGAAATAAACGGGTTCCACAAAAAAGGGGAACAATTCGAGGGCAGTAGGCAACGAGACATGCTAGAACGTTTGACGTTTGTGGAGAGAAGCGCGTCGAGCGAGTTACATTCCGTGTTTGTCTTTGGTATGCTGGTTCAAAGCGGCCTCAGAGCCGAATTTAGCACCGCACTTTATGCATGTGAATTGTCCCTTCGTGGTCGCACCTGCGCTAGTTGTCTTCATCATCGCACCTAAAGCTACGACTATGATTCCAACGACTGCAACGCCGATGGCACCGTAGACCCGAGTCCTAGGTACGAATCCGTAGTAAGCGGCTCCACCTATTCCTGCTATCAGCAGTATTACTCCGAGTATCGCTATGTACATTTTCACTTTTCGATCGGAGGGATTCGGGCTAACAATTCCCATTTAAGCCATATCAACCGGAGGATGGAGCGATGTCTCTTCGTTAGAGTGTCCGGTCATGGCCGGAGGATACCGTTTCATGACAAAGCGGAATTTACTTTTTGTACTACAACTCAGTGGAAACAAAATTCCAAGGAGTAATATGCTGTGAATCGGTGTTTTCTGGCTGAGAAGTTCATAAATCACTGTCCAAGTCTTGAACAAGAACAGGTTTTCATACTCGATTCTGACTCGCGCCCGACTTCGAAGAAAAATGTCAACAGAAACCTATAGACATGCAATGACAACTGCATTCAAGAACTGGCACAGCCTCGCTGTTGGCGCGGTACTCCTCGCTTTCAGCGTATTTCTGACTTCGACTGCCTTCGCCTCTCTAAGAACGGCTCAGACAGCTCTCCAAGGATGGGCAATGCTCGTCACCGCGGGGTACGCATTCGTATCCGCAATATTCCTTGGCGCCTCGCCCCTATCGGAGAACAGTACTTTAACGGAGAGCTTCCCTGGCGTCTTCGACCACTTCAAGAGCTTCCTAGTGGGTGGACTGTTCTACGCCATCGGCAACTTTCTAGTGACCGTCGAAGCAACCACCTTGGGAGCACCAGAGCAAGTGTTGACCCTCGCGGTAGCCCTAATCGTAGGCGGAGCGCTGACACTTGTCGCAGTGCTCGTTGCAGTCGCAGCAGCTTTCGTCAGGCCAAGAAAGTAGACTAAGAGAGACGCAATCATGAACACCCCCTTTTTTGGGATAGATCCGACAGAAAACCACGTCCTGTCATGAAGGCTTAACTAAGCATTCAAGACTCAGTGGACGGCGGGCGAGATAATCAATGCCTGCCGAAAAAAAGCAGCTTTCCAAGAAGGACGTTCAGAAGTTCGATCCGAGTCCTCTCTATCTCTATACAGCGAAGGACGCACTGAACCGTGTCACTGTACTGAAAGAAGCGAACAAGGACGCATATCTCATAGCCGGCCGATACTCCGGCAACGACAACGACAACCGGCTTTACACCCCCCTCAACGAGGAAGAGAGCAAGGAGATCGAAAAACTGGTCCGGATCGGCAGAAAGGACGCGACGATCAGCTTCCTCTGAGCGATGCTCGGCATAGATATTTCAACATGACCACGAGGTTCTGGGCACGATGACTCCTCTTGAAGAGCTTTCCCTCCTCATCTCTCAAAAAGGCCGTCGAATACTAGTCGCACATAGCCCCGTGGACCTGAAAACCCTCCAAGGAGAAAACTCCGTCTATATCCTCCAATTACCCGAAGACTCTCATGCCGCCGGAGGCAGAGCTGGCGGATTTGGAGAAAGACGTGTCGAGAAAATCTACTGTTTCCACTACCAGGACGGGACCTGCCGCAAGCTCTTCGAAGTTGAATCTCCGGAGAAACTGGAGAGATTCGAGCTCCCCTACCACGCTGCAGGCACGCCGGTAATTCTTCCCGACGGTTCTGAGAAAGTTATTTCGGGAGTAATTGATCCGGAGTTCGTCGAATCGTACAAGCAAGTCGCATAGATTTTCTGCTTGGAGATACATCCTTAGAGCTGCGCGGTTCCTTCGGCTTTCGACAACATGATGTAGATCGTAGACTGCGTCGACGCACGGGTCAGTCTCTTCTCCAGGGCAGCTTTCTCCTCAGGAAGCAAGTCTCGAGCAACATAGATGTCGATCACCTGGTGCTCCGTCTCGGCGAGCTGCTTCAGGCGGGTTTCTAGGTAGCCAACGGCAGAGCGAAAGAAGTTGTTCGGAAGTTCTGGGAGCTCGACATCTACGAGCGCAGTCGGGTCAGCTCTAGTGCGGAGCATTTCATAGAGTTCAGGAACAGCAGGTATCTCGATCTTCAAGTGCTCGTGGTGAAATTCCTCGAGGTCGAAGTTCATTCGTCCCCACTTCTGTCTCTTCCACAGTCTCTGATGATCACTGGGCGCGAGGCCGCTACCAAAATCCGCATACTCCAGTGTCACGTTCACGTTTTCTAGGTACTCTGAACGAACGACCCTTCCGCGATGAATGTACCTGGCGGTCCCAGCAATGTCAGGGGACTTCCCGACACTATCAGACGGTGAAATGTCGTCTGTTATCTGGTAGATGGAAATCTGGTTGCTTGCAAGATGTGGGGACAAGAGGAATCGTCGGATGGCGTTCTTCTGGTCTTCGAAGATTGCTGGGTCGGCGAAAAGGCGTCTGAATCGAAGCCGGACCCTGTAGAAATCAGATTCGAGCACCACGCCTTCATCAGCCCAACGTTGTCTCTTGGGAGACAAGTGTACGCTTGCGCATTCTTTAACTGATTCCAGCAGGACGGTTTAGATGTCAATGTCGCGCAGAGTGCGGGATTATTTCGAACTCGTCTCTCCTCAATGGGACGTGATGAGAAAGAGCTTCTATGGCGAAGAGGTGCGTGACGCTGTGTTGAACGCGGCTCGAATCAGTCCGGACGATACCGTTCTAGATGTGGGTGCCGGAACAGGGTTTCTGACGGAAGCCGCTGCGATGATCGCCCGAAAAGTCATCGCCCTCGACTTCTCAAGGGGGATGAGTGATGAAGCAATTGCGAAACTGGGGAAAGGAAAAGTGGAATTTCGAATTGGAAATGTCGAACACATGCAGTTGCCAGATTCATCTGTCAACGTTGTAATCGGCAACATGGTATTACACCACTGCCCGCACCCAAAAACGGCGATAGCAGAGATGTCCAGAGTGCTCAAACCAGGAGGGAGAATCGCTTTCTCTGACCTCCAAGAACATAGACACGAATGGCTTCGGAAGGAACACGCGGACCTATGGCTTGGGTTCAAGATGGAGGACATTGCTGTCATGTTGAAAGACAACGGACTAGAGAAGGTAAGCGTTGACGCATTGTCTTCCTGCTGCTCCAGCACACAAGGCGAACAAGCGGTGAAGATTCCTATGTTTCTAGCGTCTGCTCAGAAACGAGATTGACGGAGTGGGAGTCTTTCGGCTGCCTGTTCGACGGCCTTAGTGGGCCAGTTTTCGTGGGTGGGCTAGCGTTCTGGGAGCATGGGTAAGAGGTTTAAACCTGTTCTTCCCGTCGACAAAGACGATTTTCGGATTCCATTGTTCGGCCTCTTTCTCATTCATCGACACGAATGCTGTGATGATGATCTCGTCCCCCGGCTGTACTTTGCGGGCAGCCGCTCCGTTAAGCGCGATAATTCCGCTTCGCGGGTCGGCAGGGAGTGCGTAGGTGGAGAACCTCTGGCCTGTTGTAATGCTCCAGATATCGACCTTCTCGAAGGGGAGAATGCCAGCAGCCTCCATTAGGGATGAGTCTATCTCGATGCTTCCCTCGTAGTTGAGGTCGGAACCCGTCACCCGTGCTCTGTGAATCTTGCCCTTGAGCATTCTCAGCTGCAATCTTGCCGTTTCCTCTGCCTTTCCTACCAAGATGCTTGTGACTCCCTAGATTTGAACCGGGGCTACTTTCTCTCTAGAGAACTAAAGAGAAACACGTGTGTGGACTCGACTTGGTACTCTCGTTAAGTATAGATGGCTAAATTGAAAGGAGAACCAAGGCGATGAAGAAATCTCTGGACCCAGCGGATACCGTCCTTCGAGAAATCGAGGCGATCGGAAGACGTTCGTTCATTCCGTCCATTGGTCCTGTCAAGGGAAAGATCCTTGCGAAGATCGTGAACAAGACAAGGCCTAAACGAATTCTGGAGGTTGGAGCCCTCTACGGGTACTCCGCAATACTGATGGCCAAGAACTCGTCTCCTAAAGCCGAGATCATTTCGGTCGAGAAGAATCCCGAACATGCGCGTATGGCGATGGAAAACATCAGGCGCGCCAACATGGAAGGGAGGATCAGGGTAATAGAAGGAGATGGAAGGACAGAACTAGAGAGGCTCTCCGGAAGCTTCGACCTTGTCTTCCTGGACGCAGAGAAGACACAATATCTCGCATATCTGAAGGCTGTAGAGAAGAATCTTCACGAAGGCAGCGTCATCGTCGCAGACAACGTGGGCATATTCAAGGATCAGATGCAAGACTATCTGGAATATGTTAGAAAGAAGGGTCCCTACAAGAGCCGGACACTGGAAACCCTCCTGGAATTCTCAGACAGTACGAAAGACGCTATAGAGATAAGCGAGAAACTAGGCTAGGCTAGAGGACCAGGAATTGGTGAGGAGCTAACGGGATTCGTCTTCTCATTCAGCTGGGCATTATTCATCGTATTTGAAAAAGTGACCCTGCGGATGCCATGGCCACTCAAACACTTTCTGATCGGACAGTTCCCGGGCGAGTTTGAAGCGCAATGTCAAGTCATGACAGTTAGAAGCGAAAACGCGTCAAGATGAACGAGTTAGATCCTCAAGGACCCCATCTGCTAAATCCGAGCTGATCGTCTCGACAGAAAGCAATAAGTCGTTTCAATGGCGGTGGTAGCGCGTGAAGCTCGACAAATCTCCGATCAGGATGGAGTTTCTTAGGAAGAAGCTGAAGTGGATCCAGCAGGCCATGAGAGAACAGGAAATAGACATCTGGATCAATTTTACACGGGAAGGAAACGAGGATCCGCTTGCTCAGGATCTGAGGTTTAGCGATCTGACCTGGCGTTCTGCCGCAATTATCGGCCAGGATGGAACGAAGACGGCAATCGTGGGCAGTCTGGAAGTCGAAACGATCAAGCAGAACAAATTCTACGACGAGGTCGTCGGGTATGGGAGCGAGGGCGCGGCTCCCAAGCTGAAACAGATCATCGCGAGAAGAAAGCCGAAGAGTATCGCGGTCAACACAAGTTACGACGAGGGTGCTGCAGACGGTCTAACGAGTGGAATGGAGATGTATCTCAAACGGGCTCTGAAGGAATATTCCAAACGGTTCGTTTCCGGGGAGGATTTGGCTATTGCTCTGCGTGCCAGGCTCGTTCCGGAAGAAATCGAACTAGTAAAGAAGGCAATTGTCGAATGCGAAAAAATCTACGATGAAGTTGAGGATGCTATCAAACCCGGTAAGAAAGACAAGTATGTTCACCAGTTCGCTCACAAGCTTGTTGCTGAAAAGGGTCTATCGACAGCGTGGGCTTATGACCGCTGTCCCTCTGTGAATGTTGCCGGTAATCCCATGGGACACATAGGCTACCACAACACAACCATTAGGAACGGTGATTTTGTCAAGCTAGACTTCGGAGTCAACTACGAAGGCTACTGCAGCGACATCCAACGAGTCTATTTCGTTGGGCCCGGAAACATTCCGAACTCGGTGAAACGGATGTTCGAGACTGCTAAAGCGGCAAACGATGCCGCTCTCGTGGCACTAAAGCCGGGAACGATAGGATACAAAGTCGATAGCGCTGGCAGAAAAGTAATCGTCAAGAGAGGCTATCCCGAATACAAGCATGCCCTGGGACATGTTCTGGGCCGGAATACCCATGAGATCGGCCCTCTCCTAGGTCCAAGGTGGCCGAATAGATACGGTAAACAGGTGGAGAAGCCGGTTCAGAAAGACATGATATTCACGATTGAACCTTCAGTCACAAGCAAGCTTGGTACCTGTAACCTGGAACAGGATGTCCTAGTCACCGCCAGCGGCTACGAGCAACTATCTAAGCCACAGGAAGACATAATCAGGGTCGGATAACACTCGCAACCGACCGAAACGTTGGAGCAGACAACTCACACCTGTCCAGTCTGCGGGACAACAGGACCTTGCACTCGTTCATCTGGAGAAACGGACGAATTTAGGTATCACAACTGCCACGTCTGCGGGTCCACCTGGAAAGAGCAGAAAAGTCTCTCCAAGCCGAACCCGGACAAGTAGCGATTGCCTTTTCGATCCCTTATGCTTCGCTCTAGGCGCAGCCCGATCGCTCGCCTATCACCGAGAAAGAGGCTCGCCTCCGGCCCATTTCCGTAACTTTCCCTCCAAAAATAAGCATGCTTTTCTCGACCCCCAGGGGTGGTCGTTTTTCCCGCGCCCCGCCCTTCGTGAAGAGCGGATCCTAACGACCCCAAGGCGACCAAGCGCGCCATTGCGGACCCGTTCATTCTCGGTCTTTAAGCGCCCTAAGGGCGTTCAGGGTCACCCAGGGATTAGCCTTTCCCACCTCCCCTAGGCTTGAGTAAATGCTCGGAACCTCCACTACCTTTCCCATACTCTTGTAGATGTTCGAAAGATCAATGCCTTCCTCCCTCACTGAGTGCCAGTGTCCCGTCTTCTCATCTTTCACGAAGTTCCGCCGCAGGGACCGGAGGTATGTGGCCTCCATCGGCCAGGTCCCGTCCGGCAGCCGTTTCGACAGCAGCAACTCCCGAGCATCCTTAGTCCTCTCATCGCCACCAAAACCCAGAGCCGTTACAACCCGCAAGCCATGAAGGATATCGTAGAAGTAGAAGAGTGGAAAATGTAGCTGCGTCCACTCCGGCCGAATCACCTTGCCAGACTTGTCGCTCTTGAACAAACGATGCATCAACAGAAACTCCACTCCTCTCTCGACCGCTTCGCGCCCACCACGCGGCCACTTTTGAGGATCCAGGGAAGAAAACGCCCACAATGGCTCGATAGTCGACATGAACGAGCTATGATGAACTGCCTCACCCTCTCTCGAATCCTCAGTCTCGCAGTTCCATCCTCCATCATCCCTCTGGTTCTTTACAAGCCATTCAAACATCTCGCGCACACGAGGATCACTCTCGAACCCGAGCTCTGCAAGCGTCCGGGCCATGTTCCCAGTTACACATGGCTCCCAGACCAAACGCCATCCACGCAAGTCTTCTTCCGGATACTTCGGCGGGGGCCATGAGCGATCCTGCCCGTCCATGACTCGCAGAAAATACTCGGCCCCTCTCTTGATCGAGGGATTCGTCCTCGGAACTCCTAACTCGGCCAGTAATATCAGCGCCCAAACCGTCGCCTTCCACTTTGGCCAGTACACATCTTCTCCATCGCCCCAGTACCCGGCTGGGTGTTGCTCTCTCAAGTACTCGGCTACCGGACCCCAAGATTCGATCCCGTTCAGAGCTGATACAACCTCGGCATCGCTCTGGGACCTTTCGAGAATATCCCTGAGGGTCCAATATCGAACACCTGGACTCTCGTTCTTTAGGAGCCAGGCAACAGCCTGATCCCACTTTGCAACCTCGACAGTACTAGACAATACCTTGAAACCCCACCAGAGAACGGTCAGCGGCCCGCCAATTAAAGCGAACCCTACAAGATCTTATTGGAACATACCTTACAATTCAGAAATGGCGGCTGAGATAGCAGCGCCTCAACCCGAATATTTCTGGTAGAACTCTTCAAGCTCCTTCCGGGTAGGGCTTCCTCTGGTTTCTGGCCTCGCAGCCTTAAGGGCTGCTGCCATGTTCCCATGCTTAAGCGCCTCCATGTCCGAAAGGCCTAAGACCTTGTAGGCTGCGAACGTCCCGACAAACGCGTCTCCACAACCAGTCGTGTTAACTATCCTCCGCCCCAATTTCGACAAGTCAACACTCTTCATCTTCAACTGCTTCCCCTGATCATGAAACGCGAAGCCCTTACTCCCCAACGTAACAAGGATTTTCGTCTTCGGCGCGACCTTGTTGAAGGCGGCCACAGATTCTGCTAGACTACGCGTACCAGCGAACGCCAACGCCTCATGCTCATTCAAGACTAGGTAATCCAGACCCTCCATTTCTCCACTGAACTCTTCCATTCCAAATCTTGTCAAGACACCCGGATGCCAGAGAACGGATCGTCGGAGGCGGCGCCCTTCCGATAGTATCCTCCCCGCCACGTGTCGTGGTGGGTCGATGACGACCATCATACGGCAGTTGCCGAAGAGATTCTGCACCTCAGGTAGCATGATGTGGTCCCGTTTCAGCCCAACGTTCGCTCCGAAATGCGTTTCAATATTGTTCCTACCGTTTTCGTCGACTGTAATGTACGCTTGTCCCGACTCAAGCTTGACCAGCGTCTGGACCGCGGAAGTGTCCACCCCATCCTGTTTGAGAATCGACAGCTGCTTCTTGCCGATCTCATCCTTCCCGACACAGGCTAACAAGGCCACCTTTCCGTGGCCGAGGATTCGGGATGCCGCAACCGAAACATTCCCGCCTTTTCCGCCAGGAACCCGGTCGATCTTTTCTACAACCACCTCTTCCCCAGGGCGGGGAAGCCGTTTGACGAAGAGGTTAATGTCCCAGTTGAGGGCACCTGTCACAACCAAGTCTAACGGCAAACTAAACCTGCCCTCCCAGCTAGACCCGTCAACGCTGCACCTTCGGAATCGAAATTCGCTTTTTAGCTCTTCAACGCAGCCGCTATGACCGGAGCGACAGTCACCTTGCTAATTGGACCGGGATAAGTGTCTGTTCCAACCACTTTTAGCACTCCAGCGGCTTTGATCCGTTTGAGTGCTCCCTCAGCAAGGACAGGGTGGGTGCAGACCACAAAAATGCGATTCGCGCCTCCCCTCTTGCAGGCTTTCGCAGCCTCTGCAATAGTTCCGCCTGTGCTGATGATGTCGTCGGCGAAGACCACATCTCGTCCTTTCAACTCAATGTCACCGGCAACGACTTCAACCTTGGACGAGGTCATGCCCTCTTTTCGGACTCGTACCTTACGAAACGCCACATGCTCTGAGTCCAGCTCATTTGCCACTACGGTAGCCCATTGCTCTGCTTCCTCGTCGGGACCGATCACGATCGGGTTGCGCGGTTTGAAGTGTTCTCGAGCGTACTTTCCCAGTTCATGCATCGCGGTGAGGTTGTGAGCAGGGATCTTGAAGACTTTGGCAACGTCTCCGAGTCGGTGAAGGTGGCAGTCTATTGTAAAGAACGATGTGGTGCCGGTGGATTCTAGGAGACGGGCTACTGATGCAGAACTGACTGCTTCTCCCGGGTAGAATCGTGAGTCTTGTCTCGCGTAGGCGAGATAGGGTGCAACTGTGGTAATGGAGCGGGCTCCGAGGTCCCTGAGTGTATCCGTTAGCAAGAGAAGTTCGAATATGTTCTCGTCAGGTGTTCGATAGAGAGACTGAATTGCGACAACGTCTTGGTCCTTGACGTTATCATGGATTCGGAGATATTTTTCGCCGTCAGGAAAACGCTTCACTTCCAATTGGCCGGCTTCTTGGCCGAGTTCTTTCGCGACTTTCTCTGCGAGGGGTTGGCTTGCGGACCCGCCTAGTATGAGCATGGGAGAACGAGACCGACCGTGGCGTGCTAATAAAAGTGAGGGCTTCCGCCAATCACATTATAACTGCTGATCAACTCGATCCTTCCAGATGTCTCTACTAGGAAGGGCAGGACTCGACCTACGATCATGGGCCAAGAGCCTGCGACTTGCAAAACAGATCGTCCTGATATGCATAGCAGGATTCGTGCTTGCACTGCTTGGTCTGCGGATACTCGGAACCTCAACAGACACCTCCATCGCCATTTCCCTCTACCGTTCCATATCCGATGATACCCTTGTCCCTCTAGTCTTCGGGGTAGCAACGGTGGGAGATCTCATCTGGGCCCCCCTAGTTTTCTGGCTCTACGTCTTCCGCAGGGACAACAATGAATGGACCAGCTCGCTAATACTGGCCGTGGCGATGGTGACTGCAATGAGTCTCACGGATGTGTTGAAATCGGCTTTCAACCTTCCAAGACCGTTCCAGGTGCCTTCGCTCGGAATAGTGGCCCGTGGTGAAATCCCCACTAATCCCGGATTCCCCTCGGGACATACGACAAACGCGTTTACAGTCGCCACGGTGATGTGGTCCAGGTATACTGCCTGGCGTGTTCCCTTCGTTCTTCTCGCGATCGCTACCGGTATCTCCATGATTATTCTCGGGTTGCACTTTCCTAGTGATGTTATCGGCGGTGCTTTTCTTGGAATCTTCTGCGGTACATTCGCTCTGAGGTTGGCGAAACTCCGGTCGAGCAAGTGATATTGTCACTTTCGGATACTGGTTCAAGTTACATGGCCCCTTTCGAACTAGAGCACTTGTCTGGTGGCCAGGGAAAACGGCTACTGTTGAAACCATCTCCGGTTGATCATAGAGTAGAGGCGGTGCAGCCGACAGGAATTCCTATTCTCGACAAGGTCAGCGGAGGAGGTATTCCTCGACCGTCCAGCGTTGCGTTGATGGGTCCGATTGGAAGCGGGAAATCCTCTCTTGTCCGTGAGCTGGTGGCGAATTTTCTTCGTCAGGGGTGTCAGCTTCTCTACTACTGCATAGATGATCCGGCTGATGTCGTCAAGCTAGGACTTGAGGACCATCACATTGCTGTGACGAAGATCGAGGAGGAAGGCCGTCTCGAGTTTGTCGATATGTTCTCGCTCGGAGCTCAGAAGCTTGCCGAGTCGCTTCCCAAGATGGACCCAGGAGATATCTTGGAGGAGACGTTGAGGTTTCAGGACCTCCTCTCCTACGGGAGGAGCTTTGCAATGAAGCCGACCGTTGGACCAAAGGTGATCGTGATGGACTCCATCACGCCATTTTTCCTGTTAGCAGAAGCAAGGCGTGTCTACCAGTATGTTCAGGTCATGCGTTTTGCAACACAGATCGCTCGGGCGGTAACCATCTCCGTCTTACATACGGAGGTTGTGGATGTGAACGTGGAAAACGCGACCGCGAACCTAGCGGACGGGGTCATCGAGATGAGAAAACGACAGGGGGAGGTCTTGTTGAAGGGTGGCACGCTGAAGGTGTTGAGAATTGGGCGTAACCCGACGCCGTCACGGGGATATTTCTACCAGATCACGCAGCAGGGAATCGTGTTCTCTAACACGCCGATGTTCTGGTCATAACTGGGTGAGAATTCTTTAACAACCGAATGGCATATTTCTAAGGGACTTTGTCTGCCAGCGCGAAGAATCTGAGGATTGGGTGCAGTGGCTGGTCCTACCAGGACTGGGTCGGCCCATTCTATCCGAGAGACGCCAAGCCTGCTGATTATCTTCGGATGTACTCACAGGTCTTCAACGCGGTTGAGATTGATTCCAGCTATTATCGAACGCCTTCGCCCTTCATGGTGTCGAATTGGAAACGTGGTACTCCCGAAGGTTTTCTTTTCACCGCGAAGTTTCCGAAGAAGATCACGCATGAATTAAAGCTCCGGGACAGTCAGGCACAGCTAGAACGGTTTTACAAGGCTATGTCGGAGTTGAGAGAGAAGCTCGGGGCCCTGGTTATCCAGCTTCCGCCGTCGTTCAACTACAAGAAAGACAAAGAAGCGCTGGAGACATTTCTTGCACAGACGGACAAGAAATACGTCCACGCCATCGAATTCCGCAACAAGTCATGGTTCAAACCCGACATCTACAAACTTCTAGAGGCGAACAATATCAGTCTGGCTTGGTCCGAGAACCAGTACGCTTCAACTCCGCCCGAGGCTACGTCTGATGTGGCCTATCTTCGAATGGTGGGCGACCGTTCAATCACAAAATTTGGGGGGAAGCAACGGGATCAGGGTGAAGTCATGCGAAAATGGTATACCTCTCTAGAGGAGAAGTCTAACCTGTTCAAGCAGGGCTTCATCTTCTTCAACAATCACTTTGCTGGTTTTGGGCCTGGGTCGGTGAACGAGTTCCGACGGCTCGCAGGACTGGCCGAGCTTGATTGGAAAGAGTTGTCGAGGGAACCAGGACCTCTGCAGAGGAGCATGGCAGAGTTCCAGAAGTGAGTCCGTGAACCCCTGTCTGCCGGATGAGGGTCACCTGAGCCTGAAACCTCAATCTAGAGTTGGCGCTGTATATCTTGTACAGAACTGCGCCCGAAACTGTTAAAAATTCTTCCCCAAGCTACTACCACTCTACCGTCTTTATAGGAGGAAAGAATATTGACCGACGAAACCGAAAAGATCAGTCATACGACAACGACGAGGAGAAGGGTTTCAAGACGAGACTTTCTCAAGTACGGCGCAGGCGTGGCAGCAGTGGCCGCCGGAGCCAGCGGCTTACTCGGGAAATTCCCGTCCCTCCAATCACTCACAACAACACCCACTCCGATACACCAGGTCGCGCCTGATCCAGGCATCGAGGAGGTTACCATAGCACAACTTGAAGCACGATACGCCGCGGGAACATTAAACGCAACTTCCGTCGTGAACATGTACGAGACTAGGATTAACGCTCTAGACCAGGGCGGCCCGAGGCTCAACTCACTTCTACAAGTGAACCCAGACGCATTGACAATAGCGCAGCAGCTCGACGCGCAAGCCGCTCCCTTCTCTGGAATACTGCACGGTATACCTATCCTGCTAAAAGATAATATTGACACTCATGACCAAATGCAGACAGCAGCAGGCTCACTTGCCCTGGTCGGGACGCCCGCCCTTCAGGATTCAACCATTGCTGCACATCTTCGTGCCGCCGGCGCAATAATCTTAGGCAAAACCAATTTGAGCGAGTGGGCCAACTTCCGCTCGTTCTTCTCATCCAGCGGCTGGTCCGGCCGTGGGGGCCAGTGTAACAACCCCTACGCAATCGACCGCAACCCGTGCGGCTCTAGTTCGGGATCAGGGGCAGCAGCTTCCGGAAACCTGACCACTGTTTCCATAGGCACTGAGACTGACGGCAGCATCGTCTGCCCAGCGAACGCTAACGGAGTCGTAGGTATCAAACCGACTGTTGGCCTTGTTAGCCGAGCTGGTGTCATCCCCATCTCGCACACCCAGGACACTGTTGGCCCTCACGCTCGAACAGTTGCAGATGCAGCAACCGTATTGACTG
>Ga0209236_1000349_pt1 | contig 26080 bp, 26 predicted proteins | sample GraSoi013_1_40cm_FD_185819 | JGI IMG/M metagenome (GOLD analysis project Ga0209236, IMG submission 185819) | Grasslands soil microbial communities from the Angelo Coastal Reserve, California, USA - Sample 09_27_2013_1_40cm (SPAdes) (version 2) | ecosystem: Environmental > Terrestrial > Soil >... | reverse complement strand
GCCTCGACCTCGGCGGGCGTGGAGCAGAGGAGACCGCCCTGGGAATCCTGGCGGAGATCACCGCGGTCCGGTTTGGGGGCTCTGGATCATCAATGCGTGGGGTTCGCAGGCCCTCAGTCCCTTAGACCCCGGACTTCGCGCGTTCCCGGAATCGCCTTGCTTTCTGGCGGTTGCCGCAGGAGGCCATGGTGCACCACCGGCTCGAATGGTTGCGAGACAAGTCGTAGAACGCCCACCGGCACGTCTGCGAGTCGCACAGCTTTAGCCGGCCCCAGTCCTCCTCGGCCATAGCCGCGAACACCGCGGCAACCACGCGCCCCATGGCGCCGGCGACCCCGCCGGCTTCGGGTTCCAGGCGCGCCTTGCCGTCTGCGCCGAAGCGCGCCCGCAGCCGGCTGGCGGTGGCAGCCTCATTCAGGATGGCGATGTCCAGCGGGTAGACCTTGCCGCCCGAGTGGGCTCCGATCAGGCCGCGGATTGCTTCGCGTACGGCGATCGCATGCTTCAAGTCGCCTTCGGTGACCGTCTGCCCTGGTTCGAGCAACCCACGTGCAAGCAGCCAGGCGCCAAGCGTGTTTGGATCTGAAAGCTCTTCGGGACCATCCTGCAGGTCGACCGAGTTCACATAGGCCTGCACCAAGCCCAGAACGCCGGTTGCGCTGTCTCGATCGGCCATCTCGAGCTGAATTATATCCCTAACCCACGATAGCCTAACATCGGTTATAATAACTGGCATAACGCTAAAGGTGGTTACAGGAGGACAAGAGATGTACCCGTACACGAACGAAGACGCGGCTTGGCAGCGCCTGCAGGACATACAGCGCGAGATGGAAAACAGCCGGTTGATGGCGGCTTCCCAGCCGCGGGTCGCGCTCGAGACTCTCGGACGCCTGGCGGGTCGGGTCTGGCTGCTGGCGGGGCTCGCGTCCCGGCGGCCACCGCGGAAGCGACCGCACTCGATCCGGCACGACGCCGCCTAGCCGGCAGCCAGCTTGCGGAGCACGGCAACCTGCTCGGCATCCGGCCCGTTGCCGGCTCCCGGGACCTCGAGGATGAAGGGCAGCTTGGCGAGGCGCGGCTCGTGAAGCAGCGCGCGAAAGCCTTCCTTGCCGATCTGACCATCACCGATGTTGGCGTGACGGTCCCGGTTGGAACCGAGGCCGGTGACCGAGTCGTTGCAGTGGATGACCTCGACGTGCTTCAACCCGATCACGCGGTCGAGCTCGTCGATGGTCTGGGCCACGTCAGCGGGCGTCCGCTCGTCGTACCCGGACGCGAATGCATGACAGGTGTCGAAACAAACACCGACGCGCGGATCACGAAGACCGTCGAGCATGGTCGCGATCTCCTCGAAGCGCGCGCCGACGCTGCCGCCGAGCCCCGCGTTGTTCTCGATCAGCAGGCGTGCTGTCTTGGGATCGGCGCGCTCCAGGACCTTAGTGATGTGCTCGAGGATCGAGGGCAAGCGAGTTTCGAAGCCCGTGCCCTTATGCGACCCGGTGTGGAAGATCACGCCGTTGACGCCGAGCTCATCGGCTGACCTGAGGTACCCCGTCAGCGTGCTTTCCGAGCGCTGCCGCAGCGTCGGATCGTCACCGGCCAGGTTGATCAGGTAGACCGCATGGAAGTAGAAGGGAGGCCGGCCATGCTTGGCAGCCGCCTCCTTGAAAGTCGAGATCCGCACCTCGTCGAGCTTCGGGGAGCCCCAGAAGCCGGGCGGAGTGGGGTGGACTTGAATCGCGTCGGCGCCCATCGCCTTGGCACGTTCGAATGACAGGTGCAGCCCGCCCGACGAGTCGACGTGGGCGCCGATGATGGGCACCCGATGAGATTAAGGGGTCCCAGCCGTGGGGTCGGATTCCGGTCCGGTCTGCCATATTGGGAGCGTGGCCGTTTTTGTGATGAGTGACCTGGAGCTGCCGATCCGGGGCCGCACGTATCGCGAACCGGAAGGACCGCACAGCATGGTCGTGCGGGGGCGGGATATCGAGGCCGGCCTGCAGCACGTCGCGGCCCGTAAAGACTGCAGGGCCGTGGCGGTGATCGGCCTGCCCAAGGAGGATCGCGACCTGAGCGTTCTCGCCGGGCGTCGCCTGTTCCTGGTCGACTCCGACGGCGCGCGCCTGCACGATTTCGCGGAGAAGGCGCTGCGCGCCGAAGCCGAGGTCGAATGGATCCGCTCGGCCTCGCCACCATTCGATCGCCTGGCGGACGCCCTGCTGCCCGTCGGCGCGGTGATCCTTGCCGCCGGCTCCAGTTCGCGCATGCACGGCTCGCAGAAGCTGCTCCTCGAGTTCGACGGCCGGCCCATGATCAAATCGGTGATCGAGGCGGCGTCGGATGGCGGCTGCCATCAAATCCTGGTCGTCTATTCGTCCGACGAGGTCAGGCGAGCGGTCAGCGGCGACGCCGAGCTCGTCTACAACCCTCGCGCTGAAACAGGCATGGCGTCCTCGCTTCAGGCCGGCCTGCGGGCGATGCGCACTGACATGGAGGCCGCGCTGGTGATGCTGGGCGATCAGCCGATGGTCGGTTCGCGCACCGTCGCCGTGCTGCTGCGGGCGTGGCGACGCGAGGGCTCGCGGCCCGCGGTCGCCGTGGCCGGCGGAGGTGGAGGCAGATGGACGCCGCCGGTGGTGCTCGCGCGTGAGCTGTGGGACGAGCTCTTCACGCTCGAAGGCGATGCCGGTGCGCGCCAGGTGCTCGATAAGAGGCCGGAGCTGGTCGACATCGTGCCGGCGCCCGATAGCGATCGCCTAGATGACGTCGACACGCCAGAGGACTACGCCAAGATCGTCAGGCTCTTCCCGCGACCGAAACCAACCCAGAAGGCCTAGTCGTGGAGCTCGACGCGCGGCTGTTCGCCTGGGTGGCGCTGTCGGCGTTGATCATCGCGACACCGGGACCAGACACCGCGCTGATCATCCGCAACGCGCTCGCAGGAGGACCTCGTGCGTCGACGATGTCCGCGCTGGGGGTAGCGGTCGGCATCCTCGCCTGGGCCTCCGCCGCAACGTTGGGAGTCGGAGTCCTCCTCGAACGTTCTTCGACCGCGTTCACCATCCTCAAGCTGGCGGGCGCGGCCTACCTCTGCTATCTCGGCGCGCGAAGTCTGCTCGGCTCCCCACCACGTGGGGAGCTCCGGCCTACCACTGGGGTCCCCGCGCCATCGGCGCGGGAGGGCGCCGGTGAGGGGAGGTCCAACCGGCTCGGCGACCGAAGCGCTTGGAGCCAGGGCCTTTTCAGCAACCTGCTGAACCCCAAGACGGGGGCGTTCTTCGTCACGGTGATGCCCCAGTTCACCATCGCCGGCGACCCCGCAATCCGCCTCGTATTGATGATCGCCGTCTTCGAGGTCATGCTCCTGGCCTGGCTCATCCCGTACGGGCATGTTGTGAGCAGGCTCGGGCGGAGCGGCTTGGGTGCGCGCGTCCGGCGCTTCATGACCAGGCTCACCGGGGTCGTCCTGATCGGGCTGGGCGCAAGGCTGGCTTTCGAGCGCCGCTGAATCCGCTCGGCGTACGATTCCCAATAGTGCTAGTGATTGCTCTAGGAGTGGAGACTTGAAGGGTCGCCGCAGCCGGGCGAAGGGCACATGGCAGCGCTCAGGCGATTACGAAGACATCGTCTATGAGACGTGGGACGGCATCGCCAAGATCACGATCAACCGCCCCGAGGTTCGCAACGCGTTCCGGCCCACCACCGTCTTCGAGATGTCGAAAGCCTTCGAGGCGGCGCGAGACGATCTGAAGGTCGGCGTCGTCATCTTGACCGGAGCCGGCACCGAGGCGTTCTGCTCCGGCGGCGATCAGCGGATCCGAGGCGATGACGGCTACATCGATCCCAAGGGCACGGGCCGGCTCAACGTGCTCGACCTTCAGGTCCAGATCAGGCGCTTGCCAAAACCGGTTATCGCGATGGTCGCCGGCTACGCGATCGGTGGAGGTCATGTGCTCCATGTCGTTTGCGACCTGACGATCGCCGCCGATAACGCTCGTTTCGGCCAGACCGGCCCAAGGGTGGGCAGCTTCGATGGCGGCTACGGCGCAGGACTTCTCGCCCGCATCGTCGGCCAGAAAAAGGCGCGCGAGATCTGGTTCCTGTGCGAGCAGTACGACGCCCAGCAGGCTCTGGACATGGGCCTCGTAAACAAGGTCGTGCCCCTCGCGTCGCTCGAAGAGGAGACGGTTGCCTGGTGCCGGCGGATCCTCGAGCTCAGCCCGCTCGCGCTGCGCATGCTCAAGGCCGGCCTCAATGCGGCCGATGACGGCCTCGCAGGCATCCAGCAGCTCGCGGGCGACGCGACGCTTCTCTACTACATGAGCGAAGAGGCGCAGGAGGGCCGCGACGCGTACGTGCAGAAACGGAAACCAAACTTCGCCAAGTTCCCGAAACGACCCTGAGATGGTTGCAGCTCCGGTCCTGACGCCAAGGCGGGTATGGTGGTCCGCGGTTCGCCCGGCGACGCTCGCCGCATCGGTGGCGCCCGTGCTCGCCGGCACCGCCGTCGCGATTCATGACGGCGGCATCCGCCCTGCCGCGGGCTTCGGCGCGCTGGTCGTCGCCCTCGCGCTGCAGGTCGGTGTCAACTTCGCCAACGACTACTCCGACTTTGTGCGCGGTGCCGACTCGCCGAAGCGAGTGGGCCCGGTGCGGGCGGCGGCCTCCGGCGTCGTGTCGCCGGCGAACGTCAGGTGGGCCGCGATCGCGGCCTTCGGAGTCGCGGCTGCCGCCGGTCTGGTGCTCAGCCTGACGACCGATTGGCGATTGCTTGCAGTCGGAGGCGCTTGTCTGCTCGCGGCCTGGCTGTACACCGGCGGGCCGCGTCCTTACGGATACCTCGGACTGGGCGAGCTCTTCGTCTTCCTCTTCTTCGGCCTGGTCGCGACCTGCGGAACGGTGTACGTCGAATCCCTCCGGATCACACCACTGGCAATTCTCGCGGGCTGTGGCATCGGGTTCCTGGCCACCGCGATCCTGGTGCTCAACAACCTCCGTGACATCGAAACGGACGCCGCGGCCGACAAGCGAACGCTGGCGACGCGGATCGGCCGCGAGCGGACGTTGATCCTCCTACTGATCCTGGTCTGCGGCGCGTTTGCCGTGCCCATCGTGATATTCGTGCTGCGATTGGCGAGCGTGACCGTGATGCTCGTGCATTTCGGAATCCCGATTGCCGCGGTCCCGGTTCGTACGGCGTTTGCAACCAGCAGTGGACCGGAGCTCGTCGGTGCTCTCAAGCGCATGGCCGCCGCGGAGGCCGCCTATGCGCTGCTGCTCACGGTGGGCTTGCTCGCATGACCACCGCTTACATCACCCTCGTCCATCCACCGGACGTCGCGCGTGAGGTGGAGCGCCAGCTTGCCCTGGGATGCCGCGCGTTTTTGCTGCAACCGGTCGCCGGCGGCGGGATGCTCGACATGGAAAGGCTTGGCGCGGCCCGCTACGCGGCGGGGCTTCACGCAATGGTCGAGCTCGAGCTCCTGCCGGAAGTCTCTGACGTTTCCGCCGCCGCGAGGTGAGCCGCGAGCACGCGCGCAAATGCCTCGGGCCGCTCCTGGTGCACGGCGTGGCCCGTCCGAAGCACGACTTCGACCCGGCTATTGGGCACGATGCCCGCCAGCCTGCGGGCGGAGGCGACGTATCCATGATCGAGCTGGCCTGCGACGAAGGTGCACGGGACGGCCACGCGCCCAAGTTCGTCCCACAGCGGTTCCATCCGGCCTGCCCCCATTCCGCGAAGCGAAGCCGCCAGCCCCGCTGTGGTGTTTCGCATCCGCTCCGCGCGCAGCTGGGCGACGAACGCCGGACCGCGTCGCTCCAGGCCGGCGAAGAGGGGCAGCGCGCTCCAGTAGTTGACGAACGCTTCGAGGCCATCCTGCTCGATCCTCTGCGCGAGCGCGTCATCACCTCCACGCCGCCTCTCGCGCGCCGCCTCTTCGAGGCCGGCATGCGCGCCGATGGTGAGCATAGAGAGGAGGCGTTCAGGTCGTCTCGCGGCCACGTGCAACGCGAGACGGCCGCCCATCGAATAGCCGACAAGGTGCGTGCGCAGCCTCCGATCGATGCCGAGGTGATCCCACAACAGCTCCAGGTCGGCCGTGCAGGCGTCCATGGTGCACGGAGCGCCGGGCGCGAGCCGCGTCTCGCCGTGACCGCGAAGGTCGGGCACTACCCAGCGCCAGCCCGCCGGCATGGTATCGATGACCTCCTGCCAGCTCCGACCGCTCTGCGTGAAGCCGTGCAGAAGGGTGACAGGCGGGCCCTCGCCTGCCACGAAATAGTTGAGACGCACGTCGGCGCCCTCCAGAATCGGCATGGGCAAATGCTATGGATGTAGCTCAGTCGTTCGCCGCCACCTTCGTCGACGAGCTTGCCGCCCAGGGCGTCGAGTACGCGTGCGTGTCGCCTGGATCGCGCTCCGCGCCTGTCGCGATGGCGCTCCAGCGTCACCCGCGGATCAAAGTCATCGTCCACGTCGACGAGCGATCAGGCTCGTTTTTCGGCGTCGGATTGGGGAAAGCCACCGGCAAGCCGGCAGTGCTGCTGTGCACGTCCGGCACGGCGGCTGCCGAGTTTCATCCCGCGGTGGTCGAGGCGTCCTACTCGCGAACACCGCTGATCGTCCTCACGGCTGACCGGCCGCCCGAGCTGCGAGACGTCGGCGCCAACCAGGCGATCGACCAGCAGCATCTGTATGGCACCGCGGTGCGGTGGTTCTTCGACCCAGGCCCGCCGGTCGACATCCCTGGCGCGGCACGGATGTGGCGGCGGCTGGCGGCGAGGGCGGTGGCCGAGGCCGACAGCGGTCCCGTCCACATCAATCTTCCTTTTCGCGAGCCGTTGGTGCCCCCGCCCGGCCAGGTGCCGTCGGCCCACGGCGACGCGGGGCAGACGGTCACGAGCGGCCGCATCCTGCCCACGCCGGCTCAGCTCGCCACGCTCGCATCGGCGCTTCAGCGTGCGCGGCGGCCGCTGGTCGTGGCGGGCGAGATGAGAGATGGTGAACGTCTCGGACCGGCGCTGACGCGGCTTGGACTGCCGGTCCTCGCCGAGCCCGGCTCACAGCTACGCCGCACCGAGAACAGCGGCGCCGTCGAGGCGTACGAGGCCCTGCTTCGCGCGGGCTGGTCATTGGAGCACGGCCCGGACCTCGTGATTCGGGTCGGCGCCACGCCGACCTCGCGCGCGATGAACTCATGGCTGGCGGCCGCATCGCCGCCGACTTTCCTCATCGATCCCGACCATTCCTGGCGCGACCAGGACCAAGTGGCCCGTCACATCGTCGCGTGCGATCCGCAGGCACTGCTGGAGGCGCTGCCGCCTATGAATCGCACCGAATGGCGCGACGAATGGCTGGCGGCCGGAAAAAAAGCAGGGGCGGCAATCTCGGCGACGCTCATTTCGACCCCGCTTCATGAAGGGCATGTCGTGCGGGCGCTCGCCTCGCGCCTGCCGGATGCGTCTCAGGTGTTTATCGGCTCGAGCATGCCGATCCGCGCCGCGGACAGCTTCTGGCCGCTGGCCAAGGCGCAGCAGCGCTTCTACGGCAATCGCGGTGCGAGCGGCATCGACGGGCTCGTGTCGACTGGGCTTGGTGTCGCCACCGGCCGCAGTGAGGTCCCGACCGTCCTCTTGCTGGGCGATCTGTCCCTGTATCACGACATGAACGGGCTCTGGACGATTGGGCGACATGGCGTCAAGGCGACGTTGGTCGTGTGCGACAACAACGGCGGCGGGGTGTTCAACTTCCTGCCGCAGGCTCAGCACCAGGACGTCTTCGAAGAGATTTTCGCGACCCCGCTCGGGCTTGACTTCGCGCAGGTCGCGCGACTCTACGGGTTGGTTTACAGCCCGGTCCACGACCGATCGGGCCTCGAGCCGGCGATCAGCGACGCCATCGACAAGGCGACTCCGACCATGGTGGTCGTGCGGTTCAAACGCGATGACAGCGTGAGCGGGCACCGCCTGTGCTGGGAGGCTGCGGCGGCGGCGCTCCGGTCCTAACTTCGGAGGAAGGCGAGCACCAGGCGGTTGAACTCTTCCGGGTGTTCGAGGTTCGGCAGGTGCGCCGCGTCGTGGATGGCTGCCTTGCGGGCGCTGCGGATCGATGATGCGAGCAGGTCGGCCGTCTCGCGAATCGGCTCGAGGTCGGCGTCTCCAAAGATCACCAGCGTCGGAGCCGTGATCTCGTCGAGACGCTTCGCTGCTGGGGGCTCGAGATTCTGGATCGGGGATTTTGCCCAATCGGCATTCAAGTTCCTGCCATTCATGTCGAGGAACAGCTCTCGCAACGGCTGCGCGACATATCCGCGAGGTCGATGCGGGCCGTCGAGCCAGAGATACATCTCCAATTCGTTCACCGCGTTCATGTCGCCCCGCTCGTCGGCGGCCATCACCTCGGCATAGAGTCCGTCGTGACGCGGGTCCTGTTGGGCGCCGCTCACCCCGGCACCGACCAGGACGAGCTTCGACACACGCTCCGGGTGGTCGATCGCAAAGTCGATCGCGAGCGAGCCCCCCATCGAGCATCCGACGAGGTGCGCAGGTTTGAGTCGCAGCTGATCCATCAGACCGAGCAGGTCATCGCGCGGGGCCCATGAACCCGCCGGCAGCTCGGAATCCCCGAAACCTCGCATGTCGGGTCGTATGACATCGAAATGCTTCGCGAAGTCGTCCACCTGCGGCTGCCACATTCGCGAATCGGCCACGCCGGCGTGCAGCATCAGGATCGGAAAACCCGTGCCCTCACGTCGATAGTGGATAAGCGCGCCGTTGATCCCCATCTTCATGTGAGAGCGGTTAGCAGCACCTTGAACTTCAATTCCGTCTCATCGAGCTCGCGAGCGGCATCTGAATCTGGCATCACGCCAACACCCGCATAGAGTCGGGCCCCGTCTTCCCACAACAGGCCGCAGCGCAGAGCGACCGCAAACTCTCCGTCTCCTCGAGCATCGATCCAGCCCACCGCGCCCGCATACCAGCCGCGGTCCATCGCCTCGAGCTCGTCGATGATGGCGTCGGCTGCGGCGCGCGGCCACCCTCCGACGGCAGGTGTCGGGTGGAGCGCGGCAGCGAGCTCGAGCACGTCGGCGGCTGGCTCGCGGAGGTCGGCGGTGACTTCGGTCGCCAGGTGCTGGATGTTGGTGAATCGAACGACTTCGGGAGGCCGGGCGGAAACGGTGTCCGCGAAAGGCTTCAGCGCGTTGACGACCCACTCGGCCGCCAACCGATGCTCGGCACCGTCCTTGGTGCTCTCCTTGAGCTGGCGCGCGAGGCGATCGTCTTCCGCCTCGCTCGCCCCCCGAGCCACGGACCCGGCCATGGGCTGCGCATATGCTCGGGTCCCCGAACGCCGCACGAGAAGCTCTGGCGAAGCGCCGACGAAAGCCGTCCCGTCGGCGCCGGTGACGAGGTAGATGAAGCACGACGGGTACGCGGAGCGCAGCGAACGCGCCACCATCGCCGCCGCGACCACGCCGTCGCCGCGCGCCATCACCTCGCGGGCGAGCACCACCTTGTCCGCTTCGCCGGTGCGAAGGCGGGCGGCCGCGGATTCAACCGCGGCGGTCCACGCCACCGGGTTGCGGAGGGCGGAGACCTCGAGCCTGCGTGCCGCTGGCGCCTTCACCCGAGCCGGCTCCAGGTCCAGGAGCGCCGCCGCATCCGGGGTAGTCGCGGTGGCGAAGGTGCGGCCCCTGATCCTCATCACAGCAAGGACCGGCACGCGGAGCAGCAGCGCTGGGAATCCAGACCACGGCCCGCCGGGGTCGCGGTCGGGCCGGTATGCGAAGCCGCCCACGGCCATCGGGCCGGCAGCCGCCGCGCCCTCTCCGACCAGAGATGCGCTCAACCGGCGCCACATTCGTGCCGCTGCCAGCAGCCGGTCCTCGCCCGGCTCGAAGTCGACCACGGCGCCGTTCGCGTCCTCCAGCGCCACACCGTCCCCCGCGGCGACGATGTCGAACGCACGGCCCAATGCAGCCACGCTCACCGCGTCGGGCATCGGTCGCTCGATGAGGAGCACTTCGTGCCCGGCGTCGCGCGCAGCGCTCACGACGTCGACGAGGTCCGGTGTGCGCCCCAGCTCCCACGTGGTGACCGGCGTGGTTGCGATCATCGTTTTTCGATGTGCTCGCGCGCCGCGCGCAGCAGCGTGCGCTCGAAGTGGTGCCGTATGAGCGTGCCGCTGGCTTCGAGCAGCTCCGTGAAGAGGGAGAGGAGTCTCCGCTCGGCGGCCTCGGTCTCGCCGCCCTCTGCCTGGATGCGCTCTCGCACGTAATGGTCGAACAGGTCTACAGCCTGCCGCGCAATGCGGTCGATGTTGGCCGCGTGCTCCTTGCCGAGCTCCATGAGCGAGCCCAACGGGATGCCGGCCGCGAGCAATTTCATCCCGGCCGCAATCGCGTCGAGGTCGTTCGCGGGGTAGAGCGGCTCGTCTCCGCCCTCGATGGGCACCAGCAATCCAGCCTGCTCGAGGCTGGCGAGCAGGGGCTCGGCCACCCCGCTGCGCTCAGCCAGCTCGGCTAGGGTCAGTGTTTGCGGGGCCGAGGGTCTCGTGACCGCCGCCACGAGGCCTTCGTCGGACGGCTCCAGCTCCCCGGCGAGGAACCGCTGGATCACGGTCAAGGTGAAGCCCCTCTGCTGAAGCTCGCGGATGCGGCGAAGGCGTGCGACGTGAGCGTCGCCGTACCAGGTGACACGGCCTTCGCGGCGGGGCGCTTCGAGGAGACCTTTGCCCTGGTAGAAGCGGATCGTGTCGACGGCCACGCCGGCCGTGCGTGCCAATTGTTCGATCCGATACTCCATGAGTACTTACTCTAACAATGGCCGGGCGGCGGCGAAAAGCGGTTAGCCGGTCGTGTTCCAGTAATACATGCGGTCCAGCCAGCTCGGGTCGGCCCGATAGGCCCGAGCGAAGAATTCGACAGCGTCGACGTAGTCGTAGTCGAGGTTGTAGTGAAAGATCGCCTGGCGCATGTTGCCGGGCGCTCCCCAGTGAACAAGGTATCGGGCGGCGGCAAGGATCGAGTCATGGGGGTCCATGATGTTGCCGCCCTGGCCGTAGGCCGCCCAGGTCCCGGGTAGGAACTGCATCGGACCCATCGCGTTCGCCGATGACGGCCCGTTGACGCGGCCAAAGTTGCTCTCGATGTAGTTGATCGAAGCGAGATAGCTGACGTCGACGCCGTAGCGCTTCTGAGCTTCGGCGTAAAAGGCCCGCAGCGAGTCTACGGGCGCGGCATCGCCGTACGGATGCACGAAGTGCACGTTGACCAGGTAGTACTGGTCGATGCCCGCGAGCGCGTACAGCGAATGCAGGGCCGCCACCGCATTCTGAAATGGCCGCGCCACCGACGCCGGCAGCACAGGCATGACCGACGACTCAACGCCCGCGTAGCTGGCAACTTCGTACACGCGGAGCTCTTCCTGCCGCGCGGCGTCCCGGTATGCGTACGCCGCGGCCTCGATCGAGAGCTCCCAGCGGATGCGATCGAGCAGCGCCGTCGGCGGCGCTTGCGCCTTCAGAGCCTGGAGCTGCGCTTGCGCCTGCGCCATCGCGACCTCCGCGCTCATGATCCGTGCCGCTTCGTGGTGAGCGCTCGGCGGCACCAGAGGATCCTGCGCGTGGACCGCAAGCGCCGGCAGCGCTAGCAGCAGCGCGACGAGGGCCGCCGCAGGAATCCGGTTCAGGCCGACCCCGTCGCGGTGACGACCGAGGGACGCTGCTGGTCCGGAAGCAAAGGCAGGTCTTCGGGATAGGGATCGCTCGCGGTCGGCTCGCGCATCCCAACCGAGTCCAGCAGACCGCTGATCTCGTCGCCCACCAGCTCACCCTGCGCGATCAATGCTTCCGCGGCCAGGTCGATGGCGTCCTTGTTCACGTACATCAGTCGCCAGTCGTCGATGTACGCCGCGCCCAGCAGCTGCGCAACCGTGCGTCGGGCCATCGGATTGTTGAGCACGGCACCCGACGGAGTCCCCTGCTCGTGAACGCCTTGCGTGACCTGCACCACGGAAATGAGCTGCTCCCCGATATTGATCGCCTTACGCGACATGTCCGGGTCGAGCTTGTCGGGCCCCATGCCGACGATGCCGACCATGCGGCTCGCGGTGCCGGTGGCCTGGATCAGGTCCATCGTCACGCCGGTCGTGTTCTCGCCGTAGAAGACGTGCTCGCACGCCAGAGATCCAAGTGACGCGCGAATATCAGCCGCGAGCTGCGAGCGGAACTCCAACCATTCCTCTTCCATCGGCAGTGACTTGTGATAGCCGCCAATCTCGCCGATCTGAGGATTGGCTCGCCGGCGAATCGACAGCCGGACGTGCGAGTGGTCCTTCTGAAAGAAATGCGATGCGACCGCATGCCCGAGCTCGTGGCGCGCGACAGCGATCTTGTCGCGCTCGGTGTACTCGACTGGGATCGCGAGACCCGCTTCCACGTTGCCCATCGCTTCCCGGATGTCTTTCCAGTACAGCGCGTCGCGGCCGTCTTCGAACGCGTACAGCAGCGCGAGGGAGAGAACCTGCTCGATGTCGGCCGGTGAGTAGCCATCCGTGATGCGTGCGAATTCTTCTCTCCGGCTCGGTGTGTCGAGCGCGGGGTCGTGCTGCTTCTTGTCGAAGTAGAGCGCCGCGATGTCCTTGCGGTCCTCGCGGTTCGGCAAGCGGAATACGATCTGGCGTCCGAATCGGCCTGGTCTGGTCAGGGCCTCGTCGAGGACGGACGGCCTGTTGGTCGCGCCGATGAACAGCATGTTGTAGTTCGGCGCTTTGAGCGCGGGAATTCGCAGCTGGAGGCGCGTGCCGTTGAAGGCGATCATGCGAGGTAGGAACAGGCCGTCGAGGGTGAGGTTGACGAGCCCGCGCAGCTGCCGAACCATCATGCCTGGGTTGTCGATGCCGTCCATCAGAACCAGCAGCATGTTCAGGCCGAGCTGGCCGCCACCGAACATCCCGCCCATGCCGCCCATCATCGGGCCGCCGCCACCCGTGCCCGAGCGCCTCTGGCCCAGGGCATCGATCTCGTCGATGAACACGATGCAACCGCCCCACACCTTCGCCTTCTTTCGCGCGGCGCGGACCATGAGATAGACGCTGAGGGCGTCGATGCCGAGGAACATGCCGGCGAAGGATCCGCCGGCGGCGATGTAGATGGGAACGTGGAGTGTCGAGGCGATGGCCTTCGCGAGCATCGTCTTGCCGGTTCCCGGAGGTCCGACCATGAGCACCCCGCGCTCGCGCTTGCCGCCGGCCTTCACATAGAGCCGTCCGTGCTCGATGAGCCTCAGGATCCTGCGCATCTCCTTGACGGCTCCTTTCTGGCCCCTGACGTCATCCATGTTCACGCCGAAGTTGGCGTCGTCCGGGTTGATCATGGTCTTGCCGATGCGCGTGTAGATGTAGAACGGCCCGAGGAAGAGGACGAAGTTCGCGGCCAGCAGGAACAGGACGTAGAGGAGGTTCGTGAGCCCGGCGATGATGGCTCCCGGCAGCGCGTCCAGCGCGTCCTGTGGGGCGAGGCCGAACAGGTAGTACGCGCCGGCGAAATACAGGATGGGTATGGCGGCGAGGAAGAGGGCTCGGCGCCAGAAGATGGCTCGGTTGGTCTCCACGGTCCGCGTGAGGGTGTCGCTCTCTGGAGACATGCGCTCGCGCAGGATCAGCCAGCGCCGCGCCATGCTCAGGATTCCTCGGCACAGCAGCATCACGAGCAGCGCGTAGCCGAGCGAGTAAGGGACTCCGAGCTGCAGGAAGATGTACGCGAACGCGAACGCCGAAGCGCCGACGAAGAAAGTGAAGATCCAGAAGATGATCACGGCGGCCTATCTCCCTATACGGGTTTGGGTTTCAATCCAGCTTAGTGCCTGCGTCGGGCCGGTGAGCGATCGCAAGAATGACGACGATCCCGATCCCTAGAGCTATCAGTAGGTCGCCTGGGCTGTAAGCGCCGGGCACGGGCCACGGGAATCCGATCCAGTCCCCAAGCCAGTCGAGCCTGGTGTCCGGCCCAATCAGCGTGTACTGAGCGACGTGGCCTCGATTGACGAGGCTCCCCGCAAGGCTGGGCGAGACAGGCATGCGCGCGCCGTTGGCCAGAACGACGATGAGGTTCGTGGCGGCGCCGAGGGTGACCACCCAGACGCCCGGTATGCGCCTGACGTGCCACGCGGTCCACGCGACCAGGCCGGCGAGCGCCGCCGCATAGAGGTACTGCACCCCATCGATTCGGTTCAGCGGTCTGAGGAGCACCGCTTCTCTTATCACGAGCACCGCGACAACGAACCACGGCCATCGGAACCTCAGGTTCGCGAGATCGCCGATCCTGCCACCGCTGGCGACGCCGATCACGAGCGCAATGAACAGGGGGACCAGGACCAGCACGTACGGAGCGCTATTCGGCGGCGAGCCGAGACGCAGTCCCGGCGAGCACCCTGACGCCGACCTCGAGTGCGCCTTCGTCGATGCGGAACCCCGGTGAGTGGTGAGCCGGCGGGGTTTCTCCCGGCGGCATCACGCCGAGCATGAAGTAGCAGCCTGGAATGCGGGTCAGGAACTCGGCGAAGTCATCGCTCACGGTCAGAGGACGGCCCAGCACGCTGGCCTTGTCGCCGACGACCGAGCGCGCTACATCCAGAACCGTCTGCGTAACGTTGGGTTCGTTCATCAGGGGGACCGTCCCGTGCACCAGCTCGAGGCTCGAGCGCACCTCGAACTCCGAGTCGACTTCGTGCAAAAGGTCGCGCAGCCGCTGCAGCGCCTCCTCGCGAAGCTCCGCCGTGAAAGTGCGCAGGCTGCCCTTGACCGAAACGCCGCGTGGGACGATGTTCCACGCTCCGTCGCTGTAGATGTTGCCGACGGTCGTGTGGCACTGCACGCCATCGTGCTCCAGTCCTTCCACCACGGTGTGGAGGCGCTCGATGAGGAAAGCCTGCGCCGAGAGCACGTTGCCGCGACGGCCCATCATGCCGCCATGGCCGCCGGGTCCCTGAAAGCCGATCTCGTACGCGTCCGAGCCTGCCCACATGAGGCCGGGCCGTGTGATCACGGTGCCAGACTCCGTGAAGCTCGTGACATGGAGCCCGATCACCGAGTCCGGGTGATGGTCGTCCAGCAAACCGCGCGCGATCATCGCCTTGGCGCCGCTGACGATTTCCTCCGCGGGTTGAAAGACGAACAGGTAGCGGCCGCCCACATCCCAGATCTGATCCACCAGCGTGCGCGCGACACCGACCATGATCCCCATGTGCGCGTCGTGGCCGCATGCGTGCATGCGGCCATCCTCGCCCGAGGCAAAGTCGACCCCGGATTCCTCGTGGATCGGCAGCGCGTCGATGTCCGCGCGGAGCATCACCGTCTTGCCGGGCTTGCCCGTATCGAGCAGTGCCACCACGCCCGTTTCCGTGGGGCAGCGCTGCAGCTCGAGGCCGAGCTCGCGCAGCCTTTCGCCGAGGTGAGTGCTCGTTTCGTGCTCGGCGAAGCTGACTTCGGGGTGCCGGTGAAAGTGGCGCCGCAGCTCGATGACCTCCTCGATGACACTGCGGCTGGGCAGCGGAGCGGTCGGCAGGTCGCCGCTCACTGAACCGAGACCAGGCCGTACCCGCGCGCGGTGGCTCGCACGAAGCTGGGACCCAATCCTGGTTCGAGCTCATCCAGGCGCCGCCTCAGAGTGAGCAGAGCGGAGTGCACCGTCGAGTGCGCGGCATCAGTCCGAAACAACCCCGCTTCGATCAGGTCGCGCGCCGTCGCCGGCTTGGAGCCCTGGGAGAGGTGCAGCACGAGCGCGGTCTGCTGCGGAGTGAGTCGGATCTCCCGCCCGCCGAGCTTGACCGTTCGCCGCGTGGGGTCGAACTCCAGACGCCCGAACTTGTAGCTTCCCGGGCGCCCGGTGCCGCGCTCGACCAGGCGGGCGGCGAGATCGGAGTAGATGTGGGCCATCGGGACGTTGCCCTTGACGAAGTACGAGCTGGCGCCGAGCTCGTACGCGCGGCGGATCGACGCCGAGTTCACCTGAGCCGCCGACAGCACGATCACCGGCAGGCCGGGGTGGTGTTCGCGGATCCAAGTCAACAGCTCGAAGCCCGAATCCTCGCCTTCGTCGAGCACGAGGTCGAGAAGCACGGCGGCCATGCGCTCCCGCGAGAGCAGCTCCATCGCCTCCGGCGCCGACGATGACGCCGCGGGCCGGTACCCCAGGTCGTGGAGGTCGATCCTCAGCTGCTGCTGCATCGCCATCTCGTCCTCGACGACCAGCACCGAAGATCCGAGGACTTCCGCGGGTCGGTAGACCTCGAGTCCAGGAGGCAGCGGAGGCAGCCGGACCTCACTTCGTTTGCGTTGGCGCAATAAGCTGGGATTTTCCAAGCCTTGCCCTACATTACTCTTTACGATTATTGGCGGACTGTGAACATTCAAATTCGACTGGTCCAGCGCATACTCTGGGCCGGTTTACGTCAAAGTTGGAAATTCCAAGGGGTGTATTGGGGATGACCTGGAAACTCAAGATCGGACGGGTAGCCTTCGGGCTTGCGATCGTGGCCGCGCTGGCGTTCGCGCTGGCGGCCAACTACTACGACAACTTCTTCGACTTCCTGTTCTAGGCAACTAGGAATCACCTGACCGGCGCTCGCGTGAGCGCCGGATCGCAGGCGGCAGGAGCGCGTACAGGTCGGCGCGGTCGACCGCCTTGCTCATGTATCCCACAACGTCAGGATCGTCAGTTCCCGACGGGAAGACAGGATATGCGGTATAGAAGATCACCGGCAGCTTCTGCCCACGCGCCCGCAGCTCGTTCAGGAGCCCCCAGCCGTCCATCGGTTCGGGGAGCATCAGGTCGATGATCGCGACCTCCGGCTGGTCCGACTGCGCCTTCTCCAGCGCCTGGTCGGCATCCTCGGCCATCGAAACCCGATACCCGAGCATGCGCAGGTCCGTTTCGAGGATCACCCGCCAAGCGCGTTCGTCATCGACCACCATGACGGTTGAGCCGCGCAGGTCTTCGGGAGTGGGAGCAATCGGCTTGGGCGGAGTGAACGGCAAAGGGTTTCTGGCGCAGTATATCGGTGGCAATGGCGAGTCCAGCCCGTAGCAAGCCTTTGGGCCGCCGGCCGTCCCGGAAACCCGAGGGCGCGGATCTCAACGGGGCGAGGCGCGGGAGACCGGCGCTCGTTCGGCATCCTCGCAGCGATGCTCCGGAGCCGACGCCAGGCGCTCTAGTACACGAGCTCGGAAGCTGCGTCACCGAAGCGGACATCGTCCAGGTCCTCTATCGCGGCCTCCACCCGGTGTTCGGGTACGACGTGGTCAACCTGCACGTTCTCGAGCGCGAGGGCTGGTACCACTCGCTTCCCATGGACTCAGGCGTGCTGCAGGACATGCGCCGCCGCCCGCTGAGCGGCTCGGTGTTCGCCAAGCAGTACGCGCATCCGCGCACGGTTGTCATGCCCCTCGACCCAAAACGTCAGAGCATCAGCAAGGGACCCGGGGCCGGCCGGACGCCCAAGCTCGTGATCTGGGTCCCGATCGAACACCAGGGCGAGGTGATCGGCAGCGTCATCTACCAGTCGTATCGGAACCGACCCGTGCCCCCGACCGAGACCGCCTTCCTCGACGAGGTCCACCGCCGTCTCGGGGTGCTGCTGGCCAACGCCTACCTCAACGAGCTGACTCGCAACCAGGCTCGCCGCCTGGACGCTCTGAACAGCATCGCGAGGGCCATGGCGTCGACGCTCGACGAGGCGAGCGTGCTGAGCGCTCTGCACACGACTCTGAGCCAGCTCTTGCCCGTAGACGTGCTGCACATGGCGGCGCTCGAGCCGGAGCAGCCGGAACGGGTTCGCCTCCTCAAGGTTCAGGCTGATTCCGCACCGACGTCGCGCTGGGTGGCGATGCGGTCCCCTCAGGCGGCCGCGGTTCGCCGGATCCTCCGCGATACGAAACCGGTGCTGACCCACGAGCCCAGCTCGGCCCTCTGGGTGCCGATCAAGGAAAGCGGCTCGGTCCGCGGTGGGCTGGGGATCCAGACCAAGAGGTCGTACGCATACGAGGCGTCGACGGCGGCGTTCCTCGAGCTGGTGGCGGACGAGGTCACGCTCGCCCTCCGCAACGCCCGCAGCTATGAGGCGATCGAGGGCCAGCGGCGCCGCCTGGAGGTGGTCAACTCCATCGGTCGCCGCCTCGCGTCAAGCCTCGACCGCTGGTCGATCATGCGCACCCTCCGCGAGGAGCTGTCCAACTTCCTCGATTTCGACGGCTTCATCCTCGCGACGATCACGCAGTCCAAGGAAGGCCCTGTCGCGGAGGGCTACCAGTACGTCGCCGGAGTCGAAGAGGTGGTACCGCCCGTGGCGCTGGCTGTGACCGGTCCCTCCCGCGAGGCATACGAGACCGGGCACCCGGTGCTGGTTCGAAGCTCGCCCTGGGCCCGCACGTTCCCCCGGAAAGGCCTGGAGAGGGAACGATGGAACGTGGCCCAGGGCGCGGCCGTCTTTCCTTCGGGCCCTCCAGGCGACCCGCGACTGATCTCGCGCTCCTTCGTGTGGGTGCCGGTGCTGAGCGGCGACCGCATCACGGCCATGCTTTCTCTCCAGTCGTACCAGGACGCGGCCTTCGACGATTGGCACGTGAGGCTGCTGCAGGACGTGGCCGCGCACGTGAGCCTGGCGCTCGCGAACGCCGATCACTTCGCGGAGGCGCAGGCCGAGCGGGCGCGGCTGGAGGCCCTCCACGTCCTGGAGATGGGTGTCGCCGGTGCGTCCGACGAAAGCCAGATCGCTGACGCGGTCTTTGGAGCGGTCAGCGACTACACGGACGCCACGCACGTCGTGCTCGCGTACCTCGACGCCGGCGGCAACGTCGTCGGCTTCGCCGGAGAGCGCGGTGGGTCGACCGACGTCCTCGGTCCGGTGCCCATCTCCGAGGCGCCATTCTTCCGGCGCTTGATGGAGGCCGGCGGGCAGGTCGTCGATTCGGTGGAACCCGTCGATGCCGACCTCGAGGGTCCGGTCGGCCACTATGTGTTCTCGCGCAAGCCGAGCCAGGTGGTGTGGGTACCGATCATGCAGGGGGAGCGCGTCGTCGCCGGGATCTCCGCGCTGCGCGACGATGGCAGCAAGTTCCTCCCGGCGCACTTGAAGCTGCTGGAAGCCGCGGCGCCTGTGGTCGGCATCGCACTCAGGACGATGCGCCTCCATCACGCCAACGAGCTCGCACTGGCGCAGTCGGTGCGCATCCAGGAGCTCGCGGCGCTTGCCGGCCACGAGCTCATGAGCGTCGTGTCGAACATCGCCGACCAGGCGCGAACCATGCTCGAGTCGGCGGGCGTCGCCTGCTGGGCATTCGACACCGAAGGCCGCATAAGCGCCACGCGAGCCAGCGGCGATCCCGCCGCAGAGGCTGTCCTTTCCTGGGCCGGGCTCAACTCGGAAGACAGCTGGCGCGAAGCGCCCACCGGGGTGCTTGCCGGCAGCGCGGACGGCCAGGCGTGGAGCCTCATCCCGCTCTGGTACGGCGATCGCCTGGTCGGTGCGATCGGCTCCGTGCATGCGGTGACGCATATGGCCGAGCCGCCACCGGCGCTCGACTTCGCTCGCCACGCCGCGGTGGCGATCGAGAACTCCCGGCTGGTGGCCGAGACTCGAGGCCGCATCCGCGCCCTCGAGGCGGTTGCCGCGTTCACCGAGCTCACGCCCACCGAGCCCGATCGCGCGCGCTCGGAGATGGGGAGACTGGTCGGCCGCGCGCTGGCGAGCAGCCACGGCGACCTGTGGTTACTCGAGGACGGCCACCTCGTCCGGAGGTCGCCCGACGGTGACATGACGCCGAGAGTGCCCGTTGACGAGCCCGCGCAACTCCTTCGCGCGTTGACCTCCGCGACGGGGAGCCGAAGGATGCGAGCCCTGCTCGACCTGCTGGGCGCCTCGCCGGACGCGTTCGGCCTTCCGATCCAGGTCGAGGGCCGTCTCGTCGGCCTGCTGGTGGCCAGGATGACAGCGGGCGCGTCCGAAACCAGGCGACTCGCGACCGTGCTCGCCGGCCAGGCTGCCGTGCTCATCGGCCAGCTGGAGCTGGTCGACGCGCTCGAGCGCGAGCGCCAGATGATGAACGCCATCCTCCGGCACTCGCCCGTGGGCGTGATGCTCGAGGACTCCGCGGGCCGCATCGTGTACGCGAACCCCGAGGTCGAGGCGATCTACCGGCTGAGGGCATCCGAGATGCCAGGACGAAAGCTGTCGGAGATCTACGCCGCGGCGCGGGCCGAGCGCAGCGACGAGGACCTGGCGGACGGCACTCTCGAGCTGCGCATGGGCGAACCGATTCGGATCGTGCACGTTCGCCGCGTCGTCATTCCCGGTCTCGAAGGAGAGCCCGCCGGCATCCTGACGCTGCACGAGGACGTAACGGCGCAGCGGCTGGCCCTCGAGGCAAAGGACCTCATGCTGCGCGCGATCGGGCACGAGGTCCGCAGCCCGGCCGCGGCCATGAAGAACACGCTCGCCGGCATCATGCAGTGGGATACCACCATCGACGCTACGGGGCGGCGCGAGCTGCTCCAGGAGGCGTACGAATCCTCTGACCGCCTGCTGAGCCTCGTCGAGAGCCAGCTGATCATCGCCAAGCTCGAGACGCGCCACTTCGAGCCGGCCCCTGAGCCGGTTGACGTCGCGGCGACGCTCGAGGGCGTGATGGGCGTCATCCGCCACCGGTATGCGGAACGAGCGGAGGCGGTCGAGATCAACCTTCGTGATGGCCTGCCTCCCGCACTCTGCGAGCCCGCTCACCTGGCTCAGGTTTTGACGAACCTCATCGGCAACGCGCTGGAGTACACCTCCGGAGCCGTTTCGGTGCAGGCGCGCGCCGCCTCGCGCGGCTGGCTCGAGGTGACCGTTGTCGACCATGGACAGGGCCTGCCGTCCGGAAGCCTCGAAGGCCTCTTCGAGAAGACAGGTCCCGCCGGGCGCAACCGGTCGCAGGGCGGACTCGGGCTGGGCCTTTACCTCTGCCGCCTGGTGGTCGAACGCAGCTTCGGCGGCCGGATCTGGGTGGCATCGAGTGATCGCGGCGGAACTACGTTCAAGTTCACGGTGCCGGCGATCAGTGCCCCAGCGGGCAAGACTCGCGCCGGGGAATCCGTCACTACTGGTAGGTAGTGGTGAGTCGACGCAATGGCGCCGGGGCGCGGCGCCTGTCTTCGAGCGCGCCTCTGTGGGTTAGGGTCGGCGGAGGGATGGAATCCATCCCGGACCACGCGCGTCATGGACCGGCCGATCCCGAATTCCCGCCGCCGGGAGGACCCTGGGAGGCGGTGTCGCTCAACGGGCGACTGGTGGGCTGGGCGGAGCACGCGGGATTGGCGCAGGCACGGCGGTGCGCGGAGCTCGGACAGAGCCTGGCCGATGACGAGCAGGCGTACCTCCTCGGTCGTCTGGGACACAAATTGCGCTCAGCGGTCCTCGCGCTGCAAGAATCGGCCAGGCAGGCCGCGTTCGGGCGCCCCGAGCTGATGGAAGCCGTTTTCGAGCAGGCTCAAGAGGTCGGAAGGAGGGCGGCGGCGGTTGAAGCGGCGGCAATTCAGCCCAAGGATGCAGAACGTGGCGTCGCGCTGGGAGCGGTTTTGAACCTGGCTCTGCCCATCGCCGCCCGCTCGCTGCCGCAGGGCGCGGTCGTGCTGGGATCTGAGACCGCATTGGTTGATGCGTTCACTCGGGTCCAGGATTGGATGGGTGGGCCGGGGATGACCATCGCCGCTGAGCAGGTGGGCTCGTGGTGGAGGATATCCGTGGTGCCTGGCGGCGAGCGGAAGCCGATGCCGGTCCCGGAGATGGGCGAGCCTCTGGTACGCCTGATAGTCGACACGCACCTCGAAGGATGGCTCGACGTCGGCCGGCCTGAAGGCGCCGACATCTACCTGCGCGCACAACCCTCTCGTTGACGGAGGTTTCGCGCGTCGTTGCCCCGAATCCAGGTGCCTATACCGGGCCGGGCACCAACACCTGGATCGTCGACGCGGGACCGGTCAAGGTGGTCATCGATCCGGGTCCCGATGACGAGCACCATCTGGCAGCCCTGGACAGGCACCTGGGGGCTGCCACCGTCGGCGTCGTGCTGGTGACGCACTCACACCCCGACCATCTACCGCTGGCCGACCGGCTTGCGCAGCGACATCGCGCGACGGTGCGGCGCTACCCGGAGCTAGCTGATGGTGACGTGGTGCGTGTGGGCAACCTGAATGTCACTGCCCTGCACACGCCAGGGCACAGCGGCGATCACCTGAGCTTCTGGCTCGAGGACGACCGTGCTCTCTTCACCGGAGACCTCGTGCTCGGGCGCGGGAGCTCGATGGTCACTTACCCAGAGGGCGACGTCGCGGCCTACCTCCGCTCGCTCGAGCGCCTTGCAGCCCTGAATCCCAGGATGCTGTTTCCAGGGCACTGGGACCCGGTGACCGATGCGATGGCGAAGATCGAGGAGTACCGCACCCACAGGCTCGCTCGCGAGGGGCAGGTGCTTGCCGAGATCAAGCGGGGACGCGGCACCGCCGAGGAGCTGACCCGGCGCGTCTACGGGCCGGAGCTTGGCGGGGAGCTGATGGTCGCCGCGGAGATGACGCTGCGCGCGCATCTCAAGAAGCTGGTCGACGAGCGCCGGGTGCAGGTTCGCAACATCAAAGGCGAAGAGGTTTACGAACGCTCGGTATCGTAGCCGTGTGACCGAACGCCCACCGATCCTTTCGATCTCTGCCAGGGAGCTCGAAGCATGGCTCTCGTCGCGCGACGTGCCCACGTATCGGCGCAAGCAGCTGTGGGGCTGGCTTGCGCGCGGCGCCGCGTCGTTTGACGACATGCGCGACATTCCCAAGCCGCTCCGCGCAGAGCTCGACCACGAGTTCCGCATCACCTCGCTGCGGCCCGTGGCTGTGTCTCAGGCGGACCGTGGCCTGACGACCAAGACCCTCTACGAGCTGGATGGAGGGCATTCGGTGGAAGCCGTCGTCATGCGTTACGCAGATCGCTCAACGCTTTGCATCTCCTCCCAGGCGGGCTGTCCCATCGGGTGTCCGTTCTGCGCCACGGGCAAGTTTCCGTTCGGCCGCAACCTCAAGTCGCACGAGATCATCGAGCAGGCGCTCGATGCCGCGCGCATGCTGCCGGCCGAAGGCAGGCGCCTGTCGCATGTCGTGTTCATGGGCATGGGCGAGCCCATGGCGAACTACCAGGCTGTGGTCGAATCGGTACGGCGCATTTCCGATCCGGAGCTGCTGGCAATCAGCCCGCGGCGCGTCGTCATCTCGACCAGCGGCCTCATTCCACGCATCGATCAGCTCGGCCAGGAGAAGCTTCCGGTGACCCTCGCGATCTCCCTTCACGCGGCGCGCGATGACCTGCGCGATGTCCTGGTGCCGATCAATCGCAAATACCCGGTTGCCGACCTCGTAGCGTCCGCTCAGTCGTACGCCGACAGGACGAGCCGGCGCGTGAGCTACGAGTGGGTCCTCCTCGCCGGCGTCAACGACACCGAGCGAGATGCGGCAGAGCTCGGGAGACTGCTGCGCGGCAAGCTCGCGCACGTCAACCTGATTCCATTCAACCCAGTCGACGACACGCCCTATCGAGCGCCGGATCGGGGCGGCGTGCGCCGGTTCCGGCAGCTCGTGGAGGCTCAGGGTTTGAATGTGACGGTGCGCGATACCCGGGGTCGTGAGGCTGACGCCGCGTGCGGCCAGCTCCACGAGCGCGTCATGCGTGAACGTTCCGCGGTCACGGCGTCATAAGCAATCTTTACGCCGGCACGTCCGGTTTCAGCTACGCGAGCTGGAAGGGAAGGTTCTATCCGCCGGCGCTCTCCGGCTCGCGCATGCTCGGGTACTACTCCGATCGTTTGCACGGTGTCGAGCTGAATGGCAGCTTCTACCGGACTCCACCGGAGTCGACGTTGTCGAAATGGGCTGACGGCACGCCATCAGATTTCCGCTTCTGCATGAAGGCCAATCGAGGACTCACATACTCAGGTGAAGCCTTCGACCGCGTCGGCCTGGCACGGTTGGTCAGTGAGCGGCTTGGCTCGCTTGGTGATCGGCTGGGTCCGATCCTCCTGCAGTTTCCACCGGTGCGCCAGCGCAACGTGGCCCTGCTCGACGGGCTCTTATCGGCGCTGGCGCGACCGGCCGCGGCCGAGTTTCGGCATGAGTCCTGGTTCCACGACGACACTTACGCCGTGCTGCGGGCGCATCATGCGGCGCTTGTAGTCACCGACGAGGAGAAATGGCCGCGGGCGCCGTTTATCGCACTCGGCCCGATCGCGTACTTCCGGCTGCGCCGCGGCTACACCTCGAAATCGCTGGCGCCTTGGGTCGACACCGTGAGCGCCGCCCTCGACTCACACGAGCAGGTGCACGTTTACTTCAAGCACGACCCACAGGCTCCGCGTCTTGCGCTGCGCCTGCAGCGCGCGCTCGGCGGATGAGGAGCGGGACGGCGATGACCGCGATCACGAACATGAGCAACGACGCTAACTGAGCCTGGCGCAGGCCGAAGATGATCGCGGGGTCGGTTCGGAAGTAGCTCAGCCAGAACCGGCCGAGGCCGTACAGGCCGAGATAGATCAAGCCCGGACCGCCGTCCGGCAGCTTCGCCTTCATGCGCTTGTGAAACGGCAGCAGCACCGCCAGCAGGCCAAGAGTGAGGATCATCTCGTAGGCAACCTCCGGATGCACCACCTGGCCGGGCTGGCCCAACGTGCTCGGGTTGACGTACTCCACGCCCCACGGCAAGTTCGTGGGCGTTCCGTGGTGCTCGCCGTTGATGACGTCGCCGATGCGGCCGACCGCGAGCCCGATCATGGCCGCCGGGCCGCCCGCATCAATGACCTTCCAGAAGGAAAAATGCGCACGCCGCGCCCAGATGTACGCGCCGGCGATCGCTCCGAACAGACCGCCCCACTGGCTGATGCCTCCCTCGGTCAGGAAGAAGATGTGAAGCGGCTGTCCGGCGAAGAACTTGAAGTTCTCCCACACGTAGAGGGCGCGCGCGCCGACCAGGCCCAGCACGACCATCCACGTCACGCCGTCCGCGCCGTTTCTGACGTCGACCTTGTCCTTGCCTAGCACCCAAAGGCCAAGCCGAGCCGCGGCGAGGATGCCGAGCACCGAGAAGACGCCGTGCCATGTGATGAGCACCGGCCCGAGCCGAAACAGGTTGGGGTCGAGGTCGATGACGATGGCGAGGTACATCACGTTCCGAGCACTCTACGGATCCGCTCCATGGCGACTTCCTCAGGGAGCAGCGCGAGCGTGTAGTCGATCGGCGGCGAGATCTTCTTGCCGGTGACGGCAAGGCGCAGCGGCATGAAGGTCTTATTCGGGCCCTGGCCGGACGCCTCCACTACCTGCATCAGCCTTTCATGAATCGCGCTCGGCTCCCACGCCACGTCCTTCAAGGCTTCGGCCGCGGCGCTGATCCGCTCGATCGATTCCGAATCGAGCGTGGGCGGCGTAGGGTCGGTCCACAGATATTCGAGCAGCGCCGTCGCATCTGAGAACTTTGTCATGCGAGTCTTCAATGCCGGCACCGCGGCCGCAATCGTTGCTGCATCGAGCTTCGGAAGAAATGGCTGGAGGCGCCTGGCGAGCTCGGCGTCGTCCAGGGAACGGATCCACTCGCCGTTTATCCAGTTCAGCTTCTCCCAGTCGAATCGCGCGCCCGCATGCTGCACGCGATCGAACGAGAAGACCCGCACCAGCTCATCGAACGTGAAGATCTCCTGCTGCGTGCCCGGGTTCCAGCCCAGCAGGGCGAGATAGTTGATCATCGCCTCGGGCAGATAACCCTGCTCGCGATATAGCGCCAGGTTGGCTTCAGGGTGCTTGCGTTTGGACAACTTGGCGCCGTCCTTGGCCAGGATCAGGGGCATGTGGGCATAAGCGGCCGGCCGCTCGTAGCCGAGCGCATCGATGATCATCAGCTGGTACGGGGTGTTCGACAGGTGCTCCTCGCCGCGGATCACGTGCGTGATCTTCATGAGCGCATCGTCGACCGGGCTGGCGAACTGATACGTCGGATAGCCGTCTGACTTCATCACGATG